>Ga0307374_10003808_pt1 | contig 25569 bp, 21 predicted proteins | sample OX3MG_FD_202532 | JGI IMG/M metagenome (GOLD analysis project Ga0307374, IMG submission 202532) | Soil microbial communities from Risofladan, Vaasa, Finland - OX-3 | ecosystem: Environmental > Terrestrial > Soil > Coastal area > Acid sulfate soil | place: Finland: Risofladan, Vaasa | collected...
AGGAAGATGGCGAGCGTCTGGCCGACGTTCTCGCTCGTGATCTTCTCGAAGAGCGCCGCGCCTTCGCTATCGAAATTGAGGAGCACCTCGGGCGCGGCGAGGCCGGCAGTCGCGCCCGAGCCGAACTGGAGCGACGCGCCCGTGAGGTAGCGGCCCGTGAGGCCGGTCGGCGCGAAGACGGTCTCGGTGGTCGTGCCGACCTTCGTCGTCGTCGCGAGCCGGAAGTCCAAGGTCGGCGTCTTGCCGAGGGCCGCCACCGCAGCATTGATGTCAGTCACGCCCGGCAAGTCAACGATGAGGCGGTCTTCTGTCGTGCCCGAGAGGGCGCTTGCCTCTTCCGTCTGCACGAGGGGCTCGGCGACGCCGAAGAGGTTCACGCGCCGCTCGATGACGCCCTGCAAGGCGGCGAGCGCGCCGCCTTGTTCGGAAGTCGGCGTCTGGCTCATGTCGGCCTTATAGACAAGCTCCGTGCCGCCGGCAAGATCGAGGCCGAGCTTGAACTGGTAGGCGCTGTCCGGGTTCGCCTGCGTGGACCATACGAAATAGGCGAGCCCGAAGCCCGCGAGAAGCGCGACGACCGCCCATACCCTATAGCGAGTCATGAATACGTTCGAGCATACCTAAAAAATGAAAAAATGCGAAGGGTTGCCGAGTGCGCAATTTTGTTGCCTTTTCTGAACGTGCGGCGGCATTCAGAGCCCAGCCAGCTTCTTGAGTTCGGCGATGCCCTCCTCAAGTGCGGTCGTCGGCTCCCAGCCGAGGAGCTTTTTCGCAAACGAACTTTCGGCGAGCGTATCATGCGGCTCGAGACGCGCCTTGATGTAGCGGGTCGGGCCGCCGATGAGTTCGGCGATGCGATTGACGGATACGCTCTTCCCGGAACCGATGTTCAGCGCCTCGCCCTTCCCCACGCGCTCGCTCTCGGCTGCGAGGAAGTTCGCCCGCACAACGTCGCGCACGTGCACGAAGTCGCGCGTCTGCGTCCCGTCGCCCGTGATCGTGAGGTCCTCGCCGCGCGCGCGCCGGTCGAGGAATCGGCTGATGACGAGCGCGTACGGGCCCTCCGGATCGCCGCCTGGGCCGTAGACGTTGAAGTAGCGCAGCGATACGGTCGGCAGCGCATATATCTCCGAGAAGAGGCGGCAATACTGTTCGCCAATGAGCTTATGGAGCGCGTATGGGCTTTTCGGGCTCGGGGGGATGGATTCATGGAGCGGCATCTGTTCTTGATCGCCGTACACCGCGCTCGACGAGGAGAAGACGACCTTCTTGACGCCCGCGTCGCGGGCGGCGATAAGCACGTTCAATGTTCCGGTCACGTTCGTCTCGTGCGTCTCGTCCGGCTCGTCGATGGACTGCTGCACGCGCGGCAGCGCCGCGCAATGGAACACGTATCGCGCGCCCGAGAATGCTTCCTCGAGGTCGGCCTTCTGCCGGATATCGCCGCGGATGAGCTTGACGGGTGAGTGGAGGCGTCTGCGCGCGTCTGGCGCTATATCGATGACGCGCACCGCGTAGTCGCGGCGGGCAAGTTCGTTCGCGAGGTGTGCGCCGATGAAGCCGGTACCGCCGGTGATTACCGCAATCGGCGATGGTGCCTTGCGGTCGGTCATGTTCCAGAGAGGGACGCGAGGGCCCGCAAGGTCTTGAGGGCGATTGCTGCATCGAGACCGAGCGAGCGGTGCGCGAGGTAGTAGAGGTCGTAGGACAGTTTGCGGCGCGTCCGCTCGATGTCGACGCCGCCGCGCGGCGCGTCGTAATCGTGGATTTGCGCCCAGCCGGAGAGGCCAGGCGTGATGAGATGCCGCGTCTGGTAGTACGGTATCTCGCGCTCATAGACCGCGGCGAGCGCCGGCAGTTCCGGGCGCGGACCGACGAGCGAGAGGTCGCCGACGAGCACGTTCCAGAGCTGCGGCAGCTCGTCGATGCGCGTCTTGCGCAGGAATTTCCCGAGTCGCGTCACGCGATTCTTCGCGCGCAGCGCCGGATCGCCGGCATCATTGAAGAGCATGGTCCGCAGCTTCCAGATGGTGCAGATGCGGCCGCCCTTCCCCACGCGCTCGCTCGCGATGAACGCGGGGCCGCCTGAAAGCCGCAGGAGGATCGCCGCGACGAGGATGAACGGCGCCGCGATGACAAGGCCGAAGACGGCGAGGAGGATGTCCGCGCCGCGCCGCGCGATATCATGCGCGAGGTGCTCGCGCGGAACATATTCGAGCAGCCATGCGTGATCGACATGCGCGAGCGGCACGCGGTCGAACGTATCCTCGTAGAATTCCGAGAATTCGATGAACGTCACGCCGTGCGCGACCGCGCCGTAGAGCTCCGGCAGTATCCGCGCGACCGCCGTGTCGCGGGTGTCGAGCACGACAATCGCCGCGCCGGACGCGAGCGCGGCACGCAGGCCGGCCGCGAGCGTGTCCGCATGCGTCGCGGTATCGAGGAACGCCGAGAAATGCATGAGTGCATGCGGATTCGCGTTCACTTCTTCAAACGCTTCTTGAACCGCAGCGCCGGTACCGACGAGCACGGCTGGCGAACGCGCGGCTGGCGAACGCGCGCGGCCGGTGCGGTAGAAACGCCATGAGGACACCGCGACGAAGGAGACGATGAGATACAGGGCAAGGATGGTCTTCGGCGCGATGGTGAGCGGGAGCGCGAAGAACAGCACCGCGGCGATGCAGACGTTCGCGACCTGGGCGCCGAGGATCCGTTCGCCCATCGCATAGTGCACGAGTCGCGTCTGTTTCTCGTAGAGGCCGGCGATATAGAAGATGACGAGGGAAAGAAGGAAGACTGGCAGGAACGGCACGAGATTCGCCTCGAAGTAACCGGGTGCGGGGAACGCGAGGTTACGAAGAGCGAGCGCGACCCAGAGGGACGCGACCAGTATGAGGAAATCGCCCACGATGAGAATCGCCGTTTCTCGGCGCGTGAAAGCCATAGACGTTACGATACAGCTAGTATAACCGGATACGCTAGGATAGAGTTGCTGTCATGGAAACGCTCGCCCGGAAGACCATACTCTTCATCATCACCAAGTCAAACTGGGGCGGCGCGCAGGCGTACGTCTTCACGCTTGCCCGTGCCGCGCGCGACGCGGGGGCGCAGGTTGCGGTCGCCCTCGGCGGTACGGGCAAAGCAGGCGCCGATGCAGGACTCCTCGCCGAGCGCCTCGGCGCGGAAGGCATCCGGACGATATTCCTCGGCTCGTTCGCGCGCGACATCTCCGCCCGGCGGGAGTTCGGCGCCTTCGGCGAGCTTCTCGGCGTCATCCGTCACGAGAAGCCCGATGTACTCCACGTCAACAGCTCGAAAGCCGGCGGTCTCGGTGCGCTCGCCGGGCGCCTTGCCGGCGTGCCGCGCATCGTCTTCACGGCGCACGGCTGGGCGCACCGCGAGCCGCGCACCTTCCCTGCGCGGCTCTTCATCCGGCTCGCGTCATGGGTGACGGTCATCCTCGCCCACTGCACCATCACGGTCTCCTCGCGCGATTCCGCGGACGCACCGGCGCTCTTCGCCCGGCGGAAGGTCGTCCTCGTCCATAACGGCATCGGCAGCGCGGCGCTCCCCGATCGCATAGCGGCACGCGCGAAACTTCTCGCCTACGCGCCTGGAATCCCGCAGGATGCGCCGCTCATCGTCGCTATCGGCGAGCTGACGCGCAACAAAGCGCACGAGGTCCTGCTCGACGCGCTCGCGCACCTCACGCAGCCGTACGCCTGCCTCATCATCGGCGACGGTGAAGCGCGTGCGGCGCTCGCCGCGCATGCGAAAGTACTCCGCCTCTCCGCCGTCGCCTTCGCCGGATTCGTCCCGGACGCCGGCGCGCTGCTCACGGGCGCCGACCTCTTCGCCCTCCCGTCGCGCAAGGAAGGGCTGCCGTTCGTCCTCCTCGAGGCCGGCCGCGCCGGATGCGCCGCTATCGCGAGCGCGACCGGCGGCATCCCCGACCTCGTCACGGACGGGGAGACCGGCCTCCTCGTGCCGCCCGGCGACGCGGTGGCGCTCGCGCGCGCCCTCGATTCGCTCCTCGCCGATCCCGCGCGCCGGCAGGCGCTCGGGCAGGCGCTCAAGACGCGCGTCGAGCGCGATTTTTCCGAGACCGGGATGGTGGGCGCGACGCTCGCGCTGTACGCGTGAGGCTCACCCGCCGGGCACGTATTCGTTCGCGGAAAGATCGCGCGCGGACGCGCGGCCGTAGCGCGCGAGCGAGGTGATGATGCCGAGCGCGCCGAATTCGAGCACGAGGTGCGAGCCGCCGGAACTCATGAACGGTATCGTCGTGCCGGTCACGGGCAGGAGCCCGATGCTGATGCCGGCATGGATGGCGACGTGCGCCGCGAAGAGGATGAGCACGCCGAGCGTGAAGAACGCGTCGAAATTCGTCGTCGCCGCGCGCGCGATCTGGATGAGCCGCGCGAAGAGGAGCGCGTACACAGCGAAGAGCAGCACGACGCCGACGAAGCCCCACTCCTCCGCGAACGCGGCGAAGATGAAGTCGGTCTGGTACTCGGGCAGGAACCGCAGCTTCGATTGCGTGCCGTAGCCGATGCCCTTCCCGAACCATCCGCCCGAGCCGACGGCGATCTTCGCCTGGTAAGCGTTGTAGCCCGCGCCATGGATGTCGCTCGCCGGATTCACGAATGAGATGATGCGGTCGCGCTGATACGGCTTCAGGCCGCCGAACCAGAGCACCGTCCCGGCGAGGAGCGCGAGGAACCCGATGAGCGCGAGGTGCTTCTTCGAGATGCCGGAAACGAGCATCATGCCGAGCCAGAGCGTGCCGAAGATGATGGCGTTGCCCATGTCCGGCTCGATGAGGATGAGTAGCATGAGCACGAGCGCGTACGCGCCCGAGACGATGATGTGCCGGGAGTCGCCGATCTCGACGTGCCGGCGCGAGAGGTATTTGGCGAGGAGCGCAATCAAGGCGAGCTTCGCGAGGTCGGCTGGCTGGAACGACACCGGCCCCAGGGAGAACCATGCGCGCGCGCCCATCACCGGATGCGAGAGGACGAGGACGAGGACGAGGAGCGTGACCGAGAGCGCGTAGAGCGCCATCACGAACGGCGTGCGGCGAATGAAGCGCACATCGACCGATGAGATGACGAAGTAGATGCCGATCGCGAGGACGAGCCAGACGATCTGGCGCGGCGCCAAGGACGCGCCTTGTCCGAACGTGCTCATCGTGAGGATGCCGAGCAAGGACAGCGCGACTGCCGGCGCGAGCAGAGTCCAATCGAAAAAGAGGCGCGCGCGGACGGCCGAAGGCGTGGTCACGGGAGCGGCGGGGGCGGCAGCGGGATGAGGGGCACGACCTCTATCGTGAGCGCCCCGTTCGGGAACGCACTCTCCCAGGTGAACGTCGCCGTGGCCTGCCCCTGCCCCGCGATGGATTGGATGACGGTCTGCGACGCCGTGAAGACGTTGCCGTCCGAACCGTGCACGAGGACGACGGCGCGCACGTTCGCGAGCGGCGTCACGCCCGGGTTCGTGAGCGTCGCCTCGATGCGCGGCGCGAGCGTCGTGCCGCCGAGCGTAATGGCGGAAACGGTCGGCACGATGCGCGGATCCGTGAGGAGCCGGTACCACTGCGGCGACGAGGAGGCGATGTCGAGGAACGCGCTCGCGACTGGCTGCGCGGTCGCCACATTCGGCACGTATACGGGCTCGGTGGCGCCGGGCGGCAGGTCGAGCGTGCCCGTGAGCACCTGCACGATGGAGTGGTCGACGCCGTAGAGCGTGATGCGGTACGGCACCGCGTTCGCCGCCGCGTCGAGGTTCTTGTTCTCGACCGACGCGATGACGTTCGTGCCGCCGCGGCCGTTGCTGAACGCCTTCGTGAAGAGGACGGTCGGCGGCTCCTCCGACGCCGTGCAGAGGTACGGGCACGGCCCGCCGCAGTCGATGCCGCCCTCGCCCTCGTTCTGGATGCCGTCCTTGCACGAGGGCGCAGGCCGCAGGAGCAGGTACGCCGTGACGGCGACGACCGCGACGATGATCGCCACGATGACGAGGATGATGAACCGGCGCCGCGCCGCCCAGGACATTGGCTCTAGTATACCGCCCGCGCGCATTCGCGCGAGGGTGGGAGTAAAAAAAGACCGCCGCGGCAGGGGGGAGAGGAACCTCAAGGGGGGAAGGAGTCCTTGGAAGTTTCCGCGCGGCGGTCGGAAAGGAATTGGTCGGGGCGGCAGGATTCGAACCTGCGACCTCCTGAGCGATGCGCCCAGGCGCGCTTGGCCAGCTGCGCTACGCCCACGATTGGCGGACGACTCACGTGTTCGGTTCTGGCGGCTAGCTACTCTCCCCACCTGGAACGGTGAGTACCATCGCCGCAAGGAGGCTTGACTGCCGAGTTCGGAATGGGATCGGGTATGACCCTCCCGCCAAACCACCAGAACCGAACACACGAGGTGTCCGATGTGTGCAAAACGGATACGCAATGGGTGCGCACAACGATTGTGCCATTCAGAATTCCGCACGGGAGACTGGGCGTATTAGTATCTCTCGGCTTAGCGCCTCACGGCGCTTCCACCTAAGACCTATCAACCTGGTCATCTTCCAGGGGCCTCATAACGATTCCTGATCTTGGAGCACGTTTCCCGCTTATATGCTTTCAGCGGTTATCGCAACCCGACATAGCTACCCAGCGGTGCCCTTGGCAGGACAACTGGTAGACCAGAGGTCAGTTCATCCCGGTCCTCTCGTACTAGGGACGACCCTCCTCAAGAATCAACGCCTGTAGTAGATAGGAGACCAACCTGTCTCACGCATCTCGTTTGCCCCGATTACTCGGGGGATCGGACTGTAACTTCATCCGTTCTGGATGATCGACGTTCAGTCTCTACGGGCGCGAAGTGAGGCAGAAATAAATGAGTCCTCTCATTTATTTCTCGCCGAACGAGCGTCCGTATCGTAATCGATACGGGCCCTGCTCCGCTTCCCTCGGTGTTCTCCACTGCATGTGTGGAATTCACCGATATCAGTCGATTTCTTCGCATGCATCCCTGCATGCGACCGCCGTGAGTTGTCGTTTTCGTCCCGCCTGTGGCGGGACAAGCACACTGCGTCTCCACGCAGCTAACATTTCCTCGGGGTTCAAACCGTTCAACCTCCGAACGTTCCCGTTCAGGAACTGAACGGTTTGAACCCAGCTCGCGTACCTTTTTAATTGGCGAACAGCCAAACGCTTGGGACCTTCTCCAGCCCCGCGCTAAGGTGAGCCGACATCGAGGTGCCGAACTCCGCCGTCGCTATGGACGCTTGGGCGGAACTAGCCTGTTATCCCCAGGGTAACTTTTATCCGTTAATCTCTGGCCGCATCTAAGGCGTACCATCGGTTCACTATGCTCTGCTTTCGCATCTGCTCGGGATGTCCCCCTCGCAGTTAAGCCACCTTCTGCCATTACACTATCGGCACGGTTTCCATTCGCGCCTAGGTGACCTTAATAGGCTCCTCCGTTACTTTTTAGGAGGATAGCGCCCCACCAAAACTACCCGCCACGCACGGTCCCGTAGAGGATCCCTCCACGGTTAGGCACTACACGATTCAAGAGCGGTATTTCACTGACGAGTCCAGGACAGCCGAAACCGTCCCTTCAACCTCTCCCGCCTATGCTACGCATGAAGCACGTAGGGCCAATACGAAGCTGTAGTAAAGCTCCTGGGGTCTTTTCGTCTAACTACAGGTATCCGGCATCTTCACCGGAAGTGCATTTTCACCGAGCGAGTCCTCGAGACAGTTCCCCAGTCATTACACCATTCGTGCACGTCGGAATTTACCCGACAAGGAATTGCGCTACCTTAGGACGATTATAGTTATCGCCGACATTCACCGGGGCTTACACAGTCCAGCATACTACCGAAGCAGCATACCCACCGTGGTTGACCTTCCGGCATTGGTCAGGTGTCACCCCCTATACCTCCTCTTACGAGTTTGCAGGGAGCTGTGTTTTTGGTAAACAGTTGCCAGGGAAACTTTCACTGCGGCCTCTCTTGCGAGAGGCAGGCCTTATCGCTAACTTACGGCCGCTTTTTTGCCGAGTTCCTTGAGGACATCTTACTCGTTCGTCTTGGTCTTCTCGACCTGACCACCTGTGTCGGTTTGCGGTACGGTCGCGTATACGGTTAAGCGTAGGAGGTTTTCTTGGAACCGCGCTCGCTGCCCTCTCTCCCCCCGTAGGAGGAAATTGCGTCCGTGCTCGGGGTTGGTGCGCGCCGGATTTCCCTAGCGCGCCCCCTCGCACGGCCGACCGGAATCCAATAACCGGCGGCAGCTACAGCAGTCCGTCACTCCATCGCCCGTATAGCGGTCACGGAATATTGACCGTGTGTCCATCGGGTGCGGCTCTCGCCATCCCCTTAGGCCCGACTAACCCTCAGTTGATTGCCATAGCTGAGGAAACCTTGGTCTTTCGACGTGCAGGGTTCTCACCTGCATTGTGGTTACTTGTACCGGCATTCTCACTTCGCAACGCTCCAGCATGGGTCACCCCTTTGCCTTCAGCGCGATGCGAACGCTCTCCTACCGCGTACGGCTCCCGCAGGAACCGCACACCCGCAGTTTCGGCACGACACTTAACCCCGATCATCTTCGGCGCGTGGACCCTCGATGAGTGAGCTGTTACGCTTTCTTTAAATGATGGCTGCTTCTAAGCCAACATCCTCACTGTTTATGGATCCGCACTTCCTTGTGATGTACTGAGTGTCGATTTTGGGGCCTTAACTGGCGATCCGGGCTCTTCCCCTCTCGATCGATGGAGCTTCGCCCCCACCTTCTAACTGCTGCGCAGGCGCCGGGTATTCGGAGTTTGATAGGAATCACGAGATTTCTCCCTGTTGATCCCTTCCAGTGCTCTACCCCCCGGCGCATATGTCGCAACGCCAGCCCAAAAGCTGTTTCGGAGAGAACCAGCTATTCCCAGATTCGATTAGCTTTTCACTCCTTGCCACAAGTCATCCCAAGGCGTTGTACAACCTACGGGTTCGGGCTTCCATCTGTCTTTCGACAAACTTCACCCTGCTCATGGCAAGCTCATCTGGCTTCGGGTCGTATGTATCCTACTTGCGCGCTATTCACACTCGGTTTCCCTACAGCTCCGCCCCGGAAGGGCTTAGCTCTGCAAGATACATACACTCGCCGGCTCATTCTTCAATAGGCACGCCGTCACGGATGCAAGCATCCGCTCCGACCCTTTGTAAGTACACGGTTTCAGTTCTATTTCACTCCCCTCTCGGGGTGCTTTTCACCTTTCCCTCACGGTACTAGTTCGCTATCGGTCATAGGACGTATTTAGCCTTACCGGTTAGTTCCGGCAGATTCATCCGGACTATTCATGTTCCGGACTACTCAAGAATGCGAGCAAAAGAGTCATCGCGTATTTCGCCTACGGGGCCATTACCCTCTGCGGCGCTGCTTCCCAGCAGCTTCGGCTATAGCGACGATTGGTAACTCTTCTCGTACAAGTACGACACTCGCACCTTACAACCCCCCGTCCCGAAGGACGGAGTTTGGGCTTTTCCCGTTTCGCTCGCCGCTACTCGGGGTATCACGAGAATCGCGTTCTATCGGCACGAACATACCGCACCGACAGAACGCAACTCGTATTGTTCTCTTTTCCTCCGGGTACTGAGATGTTTCACTTCCCCGGGTTCGCTTCGCGCGGGCATTACCCCGCGGATTCCCGCTCAACGCGGGAGGGTTTCCCCATTCGGACATCTCCGGATCACAGGCTACAAACCGCCTCCCCGGAGCTTTTCGCAGGTTAGTCGCGTCCTTCTTCGCCGTCCTAGGCCAAGGCATCCACCGTGTACTCTTCACGTCTCCCGTACGGAGACCTGAAAACCACAATCGTTGTTTTGCACTTTGACCTCCCCGTCACACTTCTGCAGTGTGTCGGGGATTTCAATTACCATTGCGTATTCGTCTTTCAAGGAACGCTCGCGTCCCCTCGAAACGAAAACCGCCCTTCGGGGCGGTTTTCTTCGTGCTTCGTGCACGGGCCTCACGGCCTGTCCGCTCCTTCAAGTCAGCTTTTTTCGGTTCGTAGACACGTGTCGAGCAAGTATAGGCGTAGGGGCGCGAAGCGTCAAGAGATGCGAAAAACGCCCCGCGGAGGCGGGGCGTTCCGGACGCACGAGACGGGAGCGCTAGTGCTTAATCTCCTGCTCGAGACGCTCGAGATAGCGCGCGGCCGAGGCTTGGCCGCCCAGCCCGAAGGCGAGGCCGACGGCGAGCGAGACGGCGATGACGACGCCCGTGAAGAGGGTCTGCACGAAGCCGGTCGCCACCTGCAGCTGGGCCAGCGCCGCGAGGATCGCGAACACCCAGATGGCGTAGCGGGCCACCTTGCCGAGGAAGCTGGATGCATGCAGCTGGGCCGCCTGCGCGGAACCCGCGACGACGCGCTCCGCCGCTTGCGCGACGACCGCGGCGACGAGCAGGATGAGGACCGCGACGATGACCTGCGGGAGGTAGCCGAGGACGACCTCGCGGATGAAGAGGTTAACCGCATCGAGGTGAAGCACGCCGAGCGCCGCCACCAGGAAGACGATGATGAAGAACCACTCGACGAGGAACCCGAGAAATCGGCCCGACGAGAGCTTGAATCCGGCGCGATTCAGCACCCGCTCGAGGCCGGTGGCGCGGAGCGCCTGGTCAACGCGGAGCGCGTCGACGATCTGCTGCACGACCCGGCCGACGCCGATGCCGATGAGCCAGCCGACGACGAATATGATTATCGCGACGACTAAGTTGGGGATGAACTCAACCAACCCGTAGAACAGGTTCTGGAACGATTGGGAGAGCACATCCGCCCAGGTGGAGAAAACCATAGGGAATAACTCGTTGTTTTATGCGGTTAAATGACTCGCACTGCTCGCGAGCACCTAGGCGAAGTATAGCACTTTTAAACCCCTATTTTATCGAGGATGAGGCGGTGTGGATAGTCGAAAATGTCCCGCAGGAGACGGTCGTAGACCCCGAGGCGATACCGGAAGTCGGGAGTCGCGAAGAAGGCGTAGCGTATCTCCCGCCCGAGCTCGGCTTCGAGCGATCGGACGGCGGCGGCAAGCGCCCGCTCGTTCAGGTTGTCCCCCACGATGAGGAGGTCGGCTTGGGGCTCGAGGATGCCCGTGAAGAGGCCGGAGAGCGCGATGAGGCGGATGGAGCCCGCGCGCCGGAGCATGCTCACAATACGTTCGGGCCGGACGCTCGTCGTCTCGCGGACGAACGCCGTGAGCGCCTCGAGCTCCTCGAAGCGCGGATTCACGACGTAGCGCGCAGGCGCGGCGCCATTCTTCTTGCGCAGGAAGCCGGCGGCGAGGAGGTCGGCGGTTTCCCGGCGGACGGCGTCCCTCGAGAGCTTCGTGCGCTCCGCGACCTCGGCGACGGTGAGGGGCGTTTCCTGGTTGAAGATGAAGAGGCGGAGCGCCTTCAGGCGAGCTGGCGAGCCGAAGATCTTGGCGAGGGATTCCATGATGGCCCCGCCAGTGTAAACGCTCGGATGACAAAACGCAAAAGCGCCCCGCCGAAGCGGGGCGCCCTGCGAAAAACGCCTTGGAAACGCTTATTTGAGGGTGACTTTCGCGCCCGCGGCCGTGAGCTTCTTCGCGAGCTCCTCGGCTTCGTCCTTCTTCATGCCGGTCTTGAGCATGGACGGCGCGCCGTCGACGAGGTCCTTGGCCTCCTTGAGGCCGAGGACGAGGGCTTCCTTCACCGCCTTGATGACGGCGATCTTGTTGCCGCCAACGTCGGTGAGCTCCACGTCCGCGGTCGACTTGGCCTCCTCGGCCGGCGCGGCGCCGGCCGCAGGGCCAGCGACGGCCACCGTCGCCGCGGAGACGCCGAACTTCTTCTCGAGCACCTTCACGAGCTCGGAGAGCTCGAGCACCGTCATGGTCTCGATCTCTTCGACGAGCTTCGCGAACTTCGCGGGGACTTCGACCGCCGCTTCCTTCGCCTCAGCTGCCGCCGGAGCGGCTGCCTGGTTGGTTTCATCTGCCATGTTAGATTTCATTAACGAGCTTGCGAGTTTAGGAAATCTCACCCGTCACACTGCAGAAGCGTGGCGGGTTAGTTCGCAACAGTCGCTTCGCTCCTTTGCTTACTAATCTTGTCGAGCGCAATGACGATCCCCTGGATGGGCGAATTGATAACGTTCACGAACATGCCGCGCAAGACGGGCACGGGCGGGATGGTCGCGATGCCGGTGACCGCGTCCGCTCCCATGAAGGCGTTCTCGAACACGCCGCCGAGGAACGTAAGCGCTCCCTTGACCTTCTTCCCGAACTCGTAGATGCCGCGCGCGGACGCCGTGGTGTCGTCGCCCTCCGTCCACGCGACGGCGACCTCGCCCGGCAATTCCGGCGCGTCGCCCGCATAGCCGCGCTCCCCGAGCGCCTTCTTGATGAGCGTCTTCTTCGCGACGAAGTAGCGGACGCCCGCGCCCGAGAGTTCCTTGCGGAGCGCCGAGGCGTCCGCCACCGTGAGCTTCGTGAAGCCGACGAACACGACCGACGACGCGTTCGCGAACGCGCCCGTGAGCTTCGCGAGGATATCGCGCTTCTTATCCTTGGTTATTGCCATGTCTGGTTATTGCGTACGAACGTACTGAAAGGAGAAGTCGACCATGTGGTCTCCCTGCGTAAGCTCGCCTTGCGGCGTTTCAACGACTATCCCTCGCCTGTGCTCGGGACCTTCGGCTTACGGTCTTCGGTCCGTACGAGGGGCATTCTATCAGAGCCCGAGCGGAACGCAAACCGCGGAGCATCCCCGGCATGCTGTGCTGTGCTCTGATGCGGAGCTATCAAAACTGTAGTGCGACCGCATTGAAGTTTTGATAGCAAAGCCTAGATGCTAGGACGAGCGCAAGCCGAAGCGCGCGCGAAGGTGCGAATCACGCTCAAGCCGTTCGACGATCATATAGAGGACGTCAAAGCCGACACGGAGATTCGCTTTCGCGAGCGCGATAAGGTCCTCGCAATCATACGGATAAATCCACGCGCTGTCCTGGAGGCGGACGAACCCATATTCCTGCATGAAGGAACGCAGGCGATTGCGGGTTCCGCGACGACGTTCCGGGATATCGAAGAGCACGACGCGCCATCGGCCATCCCAACGTCTTCGCTTCCTGCTGCCCTTCTCTCGCATAGACTCGAGGGCAAGCATCCGTTCCCCCGCTTCGGTCACGCGCGCATATCGCTTGCCTTTCCGCTCCTCAAAAGTAACCAGTCCTTTTGCCGCTAGCCGTTGCAGCGCGGTTTTCGCCTGATAATTGAACCGCGCGCCCTTCTTGTGGTAGCCGGGCATATAGCGGAGCAGGCGTGCCGCATTCGGGATTGCCGCCGCGACAAGGACCACACCCCCGAGGGCGGTCGCGACTAAAAGGCCGCGTTGGAATGCCTGGAGCTTCCTCGTCCTGCTGGCTTCCTTCTCAAGGGCGCCCATTACCGCTCAGTATCGCATCGGACTATCCAAACTGCAATGCGGTCGCACTACAGTTTGGATAGCAGAGGAGGAGGAAGAGGAGGTTAGCCGGCCGCGAGGCTCGCGGCGTGGAGCGCGAAGAGCGCGATGGCGAGGATGACGACGAAGCTCACCGAGAACTTCACGAAGTCCACCGCGTACGGCAGGAGGCGCCGCTCCGCGGCGCGCCGATGCATCGATTCGAGGCTTTCCATGGCACCTATTGTACTACGGCGCGGCGGCCTCCTTCGCCGTGAGCCGCGCTATCTCGGCGTTGATGGCCGCGGAGTTCCCGCCCGGGGCGAGCGCTTCGACCTGCTTCCACGTGGCGATGGCCGCCGCATACTGCCCTTCCTCCGTCTGCCAGCCGGCTTTGAGCGTGAGTATCTGCGGCGTGTCGCCGTAGTGGGCCTTCGCGAAGGCGAAGGCCTGGTCGACGAGCGCCGTCTCGTTCGGGAAGGTGCGCGTGAGGTAGGAAATCCACTGTATCGCATATTCGAAGACGGCCGGCTGCACGGCCGCCGCCGTCTCGTAGGCCGTGAGCGCCGTGTGAGTCGCCCCGAGGTCGTTCATGAGGGCGGCCATGTCGGTATAGGCGAGGCCTTGGCTCGGGTAGCGGGCGATGGCGCGGTCGTAGGCGTCGTAAGCGGCCTTCCCGTCGCCAAGCAGAACTTCGTCGTTGCCGATGCCGATGTAGATGTCGTAATCGTCGTACTGCCCTTTCCCGAGGAGACCCGTGAGGCGCGCGATGTCGGCCTTGGCCTTCGCGGCGCTCGACGTCGCCGTGTCGACGCCCGTGAAGGTCCAGGAAGAGATGACGTCGTTCTTGTCTATCGGGAAGGCGGGGGCGGCGGGCTTCGCGGCACTATGCCACGAGAGGAAGCCGATGGCGGCGAGGATGACGAGGAGGGCGATGGCGGCGATAATCCAGCGCTTCGTATTCATGATGCGTGCAGCGTAGCACTCGCGGGCAAAAAGAAAAACCACCCCGAAGGGTGGTTTTTCTTTCGCTCGGACCGATTCTCCGAGCTGGAGCACTTCGCGAAGAATACTTCGCTCAGCACTAAGCTTTCGCTACTCGAGGATGTCAGCTATTAGCTGTGCGTGTACGACGTCACGTCGTTCACGAAGTCCTTGAGGAGGTAGCCGTTCGTCCAGTCGGTCGCTGCCGTACCCGCCGTAGCGTGGTTCGTTGCGGAGCGGTCAGACCAGACGACGTAGTTGCCGGTAGTCAAGCTCGTCGCCGCCGCGTTGGCCACGTAGGTCGTGTCCTGCGCGAGCGAGATCGAGATAGACGCACCGGTGGTCCAGCCGGAGAGCGAGGCCGCGCGAAGCTCGTAGGTCTTCGTGCTGCCCGCACCAACCTGCTGGAGGTTGTCGAACGTAACCTTGACGATGCCGCTCGTGTTCGCCTGGACCGCCGCCGCGTTGAGCGCGACCGCCGTACCCGAGGTCACGTCGTAGAGCGTGAAGCCCTTAACCGTGGCCGTCGAGGTCGCGACATCGAAGGACATCTGGTCGAGGTCGACCGCGCCCGACGGATCAGCCGTCACGTTCACGCGGTAGAGGGCCTGGCCCGCTGCCGGATTCGTGTTCGTGATGGTCTGCATCGCGAAGGTCGGAATCGACTGTCGGACGACGACGGTGCCGTAACCCGAACTCTTGTTCGAGAAGGCATCCGCCGTGCCAATCGACGTCGTCGCGTTGCCAGCGCCATCAACCGCCTGGAAGTTGGTGCTGTGCATGAGCGAGACGTAGATCTTCTTGCCCGAGAGCGCAGAGCCGCCCGACGCGATGGTCGGAGTCGAGACCCAGACCGAGACGTCAGCCGAGCTGTTCATCGGGACTGCGAAGGTGAGGCCCGAGAACTGCGCGGTGGACGTCGAAACGCCCTGTTGGAGTGCCTGATTTACCGTCTGCGTCGTGCCAGTCGAATCCTTGTACTGGATTGAGAGCTGGCGGATAGCCGCAGCCGCGGTGTTCGGGACATCGATTTCGAGCTTCTGCACCGTGAACGGCGAGTTGACCGCCGCGAGGGTGAAGTCGCCGACTTCAATGTTCGACGAGCCTGCGATGACGTTCGCGTTGACCGGGTTCGAGGCGCCGACGCCGATGTTCAGCGTGCCCGAGCCGACCGTAATCGACTGGAGCATGATGCTGTTGGCGTTAGCCGAGAGACCCGTCGTCGCGCCCGTGGCGTTCGTGCTCGCGCCCGAGAGGCCGAGCAGGACGCTCGCGCTCGCGCTCGAGAGCAGGTTGCCGTAGACGTCGATCGTCTTCGTGCTCGACATCGGAACCGTGAGGCTCACCGAGAAGGTGTTGGACGTCGACGGCGTCGGGATGGCAGTGCCGATCACCGCGCCCGTCGCGTCATCCTTCAGGGTAAGGTTCGTGATCTCGCTGGCCATCGACGTAGAAGCCGTGATCGTGATGGTATTCACGCTCATGTCTTCCGTCGAGCCGGCCGAGAGCGTGAACGCTCCGAGGCGCGCGTTGTTCGTGCCCGCGATGACTGTCTGGTTCGCGTAGCCCGTGTACTTCGCGGCCGTGAGCGAGGAGCTCGTGATCGAGACCGGGTTGCCCGCGACCGTCGAGGCCGGGACGCCCGTTGAGGTCAGCGACTGCTGGCCCTGCGCGTTCGACGTTCCCGTGACGAGCTTCACCGTCACCGACTCATTGTTCGGGAGGTTCGTGTTCGCCGTGATAGTCGAGGTCGCGACGCCCGTCTTGGCATCCGCGTAGATGTCAACCGTGGCCGACTGGCCTGCTGGGAGAATCATCGAGGAGCCGAGCGAGAAGTCGGTGCCTGCCGGGGTCGCCGTGCAGTCAACGATGGCCTTCGTGAAGCCCACCTGGACGCCGTTGAAGAAGACCTTGCCGTTCGCGAGGCCGCCACCGTAATTGGCTTCAGACGCGCAGACGTAGAGGTCGTTGACCTTCGTCGGCTCGCCTGAGGCGAGCATGTCGAAGGACGCCCACTTCACGTTCGACGCGCCCTGCGCGACGCTGTTGATCGGAGACGAAGGATCCTTCGAGACCGAGACGCCGCCAGTGCCCGTCGACTGGATGGTGACCAACGCAGTCGTCACGGCCGAGAAGGCCGTCGACGAGTTGCCGACGTTCGGCGTTACCGGCTGGTTGAGCTGGCTGTCGACCATCATCGCGTCAGAAGAGCGCTGGAGCGAGAATTGGAAGGTTCGAGAAGAACCGCCAACGACGTCCGCGACTACCTTGATGACGTGCGTCTGTGTCGAGAGCGTAACTGGAGCCGACGAGAGGTCGAACGTGACCGTGCGGTCAGCCGCCATCGCCGGTACCGCCGAGCCCGCCTGCACGCCGTCGACGTAGAGCCGAAGGTTCGTGAGGGCTGTCGAGTCAACCGAACCGAGGTTCGTGAAGCGCATCGACGTGAGCTTGACCGGATTCGTGGACACGGAGACAGAGTTCTGCCAGACCGTGTACGACGGCTGCGGGCTTATTGTCGCCACGGCCGTCGGTATCGTGTTCGCGCTCGTGCTGAAGACGACCGAGGCGAGGTTCGCCGACGAGATCGTCTGGTAGCCCGAGTTGATCGGGAAGCTGACCGACGAGTCAAGCGCGCCCGACGAAACGTTCGCCGAGACGAGCTGGACGCCGATCTGCTGGCCGTTCGAGCCCGACGCGATGTCCGAGCGGACGGAGACCGTGTAGGTCATGCCCGCCGGCACCGTGAAGACTCCTGCCGAGTTAGAGAACGAGAACTGGCCGTTGCTGATGCCCGCCGAGTCCGTGATGCGCGTACCGCCGTTGTAGAGGTACACGTTCGTCATCGTCGAGTCGTTCGAGACGCCAGTGCGGTTGAAGGTGACGCCCGTGACCGTGATCGGAGCAGCCGTCGGGTTCGAGAAGACGAAGTCTCCAAGATCGCCGATGCCCTGACCTGCCACGAGAACCGAGTTGTTCGGCGAGGTCGGCGAGAGCTGGATCTTAAGACCCGTGCCCGTGCCGACGGCTACGCCGCCGCCCGTAGAACCGCCCGTCGAGGACGTTCCGCCGCCGAGGTTCCAGTGCGCGCGCGAGATCGGGCCGAAGTAGCCGGACGTCGGAGAGACGCCTGCCGCCTTCTGCCACGCAATCAACGCCGTCTTCGTCTGGCTACCGAAGTGGCCGTACGTAGCCGCGCCGCTTGAGAGCGCCGGGATGCTGTAGCCAGCACCAAGGAGCCCGCGCTGGAGGCACGACACGTCGTTGCCCGTCGAACCGACCGTGAGGTCTCTCGTGAAGGAGCACGCAGCCGTGGAACCGCCCGTGCTGGTGCCGGTGCCGCCCGTCGTCGGCTGGCCCGTGAGGGCTGCCTGGACGTTCGCGATCGTGGCGCTGTCAGCGCCGAACGAAGAGAGTAGCGAGAGGATCGACTGGACCTGCGAGTTGGTGAGCGATGCCGCGTGCGCCATAGGCGCGAGTGAAAGCATCGACGTCGCCATCGCAAGACCGGTCGCCACCGCTGCGACCTTCGCGATCGCTTTGTGAGTTACCGTTTGCATAACGATTATTAATGAATTTAAGAGGAACTTTGATAATCAAGTTTGGGTCGCACACGCACATTCGCACTTTCAATCTCACTACCCCACAGAAAGCGGTATCGACCTGCTTCCCATGGGTTAGCTGGCTAGGGTTGACGCAACTTCTTTCGAAGCTGCTATTCAGTTATCAAAGTACGCCCTTTCGGAGACGGCGAGTCCCCGCTAGGACTAGGGATTAGTATATAGCGGAAATGCGCCGTCTCTGAAGTTATGCGTGTGGATAACAACGGAGGGGTTCGGGCAGCAAAAAGAGGCCGGTTCGCGGCCTCTTTACGCCCATACGCCCCTAGTCGCCATCACACCGCGCATACTAACAAAGACGTGCGGGCGCGTCAAAACCTTTCACGCTTGACGACCGCGTATTTACGATATGGAATACGTGCTCCACCGACGCTCACCCTGCTTGCGCACGATTCCCTTCCCGATGAGGGAGATGAGCTCTCGCTGGATTGTCTTCTCGGAGACCCCCCGGATGACGAGCGATATGTCCTTTATACCGGCCGTACCCTTATTGCGTATAACGGACAAAATGGCTTCTTCTCTGTCTTTTATATTTGTGTCCGATACGGATTGCGCGTCTTTTATGTGTCCTTTATCAGAAATAAGCGCAGCGTCCTGCTTGCTTCTTTGAACATGCTGCCGCGGCTCGTGGCGTGGTTGCGCCCCGTGACGCTGCGCGCTTCTTGCGATTCCGGAGAGCGTCGGCGCCTCGTCGAGGAAAAGTCGCGGCTCTTCATAGGCGGCGATCTCCTGCAGGAGCGTATGCGCCTCGCGCGTGATGAGTTCCGCGTTCATATTGGAGAGGAGTCCGCTGATTCGCGCTATGGAAAGCAAGCTCGAAAGGGCGAGAAGCTCGCGCGAGAGCGCCGTTCGTGCGGCTCCGGGCGGCAGGATGCCGGCATCAACGAGCCCGACCGCGATGGCGTCGATGCGGTTCCTCAAGGACACGGATTCGACGAAGGCGGGGGCGACGAGATGAATGGCTTTCGCGAGGCGCTCGGCCTTTTTGTATATGAATACCCTACGTATGTCCCTTTCGAAAATATTGTTGAATATGCTTTTTTCTAGGACAAAATCGTCTAAAGAAGGTTCGCGGGAACGATTTGCGACGCCCCGTGATTCACCATCTTGTCTTATATACGATTTGTCTTGTCTCATACACCGTATAGGACAGTATACGCCCGCTCGGATGCCCGGCAAGGGCGCGCCCGGTGCGCCGGCGCGCTAGCCAGGAGCCGCCCCGCCCTTCCAGAAAATAGCAGCTATCGGCTTGCGCGACTTTGGCTTTCCGGCCTTGGTCCTATGGGACATCCGTACCGTAAATCCCGCCGGTAATCGCTCTCTCTATCGCGCCGCCGCGATGCTACAATACGCGCAACATGAGTCGCTCGAACGGTCGTGGCGGAAGCGCGAATAAGCGCGGGCGTACGCGTGAACGCGAGGTGCAGGAGTATGACTCGCTCGTCCGCTGGGCCTCCGCTATCGTGCTCTTCGCCGGGGGTGTCCTCCTCACGCTCGCGGCCTTTGGCGCGGCCGGGCCTGCGGGCGACACGGCCTTTGCGCTCGCTTACGCAATCGTCGGCATCGGCGCCTTCGTGCTCCCCATCGCCCTCATCGCCATCGCCCTCTACGCCGGATTCGGCCGCCCGGCGCTCGAGCCCCTCACCGCGACCGGATACCTCCTCATCGCCGCGGCCGTACTCGCCTTCGCCGGCCTTTTCCCGGGCGCCGAATTCGGCGGCATGACCGGCACCTGGATCGGCCGCTTCCTCGACGGATTCTTCGGCTTCTGGGGCGCGCTCGTCCTCCTCGCCGCCGCCGTCGCCATCGGCGCCGCGGTGGTGAGCGACCTCGAAGCGCTCGGTGCCTTGCTTGGCGAGAACGTCCTCTCGCTCTTCGCCCGCCTCGGCCGCGGGCGAAGAGCGGCGGGTGAAGACGGCGACGAGCCCGAGGAATTCATCGACGTCGTCGGCGTCCCGCAGGAAGACGAGGGAGCAGAAGAACCGCCCGTGGAGCCCGAACACGAGCCGACGGTCACGATATTCAATCGCGAACCGCACGCGGCGAAGGGCGGCGGCATCGCGAATTTCGACGCGGAGTACGAGCCGCCGCCCCTCTCCATCCTCGGCGCCGACCGCGGCAAGCCGGGCACGGGCGACATCAAGGCGAACGCGAACATCATCAAGCGGACGTTCCAGAACTTCGGCATTCACGTGGAGATGGACGAGGTCTCCGTCGGCCCGACCGTCACGCGCTACGCGGTGAAGCCCGCGGAGGGCGTACGGCTCTCGAAGATCGTGTCCCTCGCGAACAATCTCGAGCTCGCGCTCGCCGCACATCCGGTGCGCATCGAGGCGCCGATACCGGGCAAGTCGCTCGTCGGCATCGAGGTGCCGAACACGACGAAAGCCACGGTCGGCCTCGGCGGCCTCCTCGCCACGAACGAATGGTCCGCGAGCAAGAAGCCCTTGCTCGCCGCGCTCGGCCGCGACATCAGCGGCGCACCGCATTACGTGAACATCGCGAAGACGCCGCATGTGCTCGTTGCGGGCGCGACCGGCTCCGGCAAGTCGGTCGCCATCCACGCGCTCATCACCTCCCTTCTCTACCGGAACGGCCCGAACCAGATGCGCTTCATCATGGTGGATCCGAAGCGCGTCGAGCTCACGCTCTACAACGGCATTCCGCACCTCCTCACGCCGGTCATCACCGACCCGAAGAGGACCATCCTCTCCTTGAAGTGGGCGGCAAAGGAGATGGAGCGCCGCTACAACATCCTCGAGGCGGAGCGCGTGCGCGACATCGATTCCTACCATGCCTCCATCTACGAGCCGGCGAAGAAGGCGGCCCGTGACCGCGCGGACCTGCCCGAGGCGCTGCCCTTCATCATCATCGTCATCGACGAGCTCGCGGACATCATGCACACCTTCCCGCGCGAGCTCGAGGCCTCCATCGTCCGCCTCGCGCAGATGTCGCGCGCGGTGGGCATCCACCTCATCCTCTCGACGCAGCGCCCGTCGGTGAACGTCATCACGGGCCTCATCAAGGCGAACGTCCCGACGCGGCTCGCGCTCCAGGTCGCCTCGCAGATCGACTCGCGCACCATCCTCGACGGCGCGGGCGCCGAGACCCTGCTCGGCGCGGGCGACATGCTCTACCTCTCGAGCGACATGCAGAAACCGGTGCGCCTGCAGACGGCCTTCATCTCCGAAGAGGAAGTGAAGAAGGTCGCGCAGTACATCAAGAACCACAATGCGGGCGACCTCGCGAGCATCGATTTCGTGGGCGGCAACGGCGGGCATACGGACGCGGGCGACGTCATCGGCCTCGCGAGCGGCGACCTGGACGACGACGATATGGATGACGTCTATGACGAAGCAAAAGCCGTGGTCGAGGAAGCCGGTCGAGCGTCGACCTCCTACCTGCAGCGCAAGCTCAAGATTGGCTATTCGCGCGCCGCGCGCCTCATGGATGTGCTCGAGGCAAAGGGCGTCATCGGCCCGGCCGACGGATCGAAGCCGCGCGAAGTGCTCACCCGCGGCGGCGCGGCGGCGAGCGCTCCGCCGGAAGGCGTCGACGCGCCAGATGACGCGTTCTGATGACCAAGTACCTAATCATTGTCGTCCTCGTCGTCCTCGCCGGCTACGGCGTGAAGGAGGCGGTGCCGCTCCTCGCCGGCCCCGCCCTCGCCGTATCCGCGCCAGCGGACGGCATGACGGCCTCCCCGAGCGGCATCGTCGTCGTCTCCGGCACCGCAGCGCGAGCGGCGGTGCTCACTCTCGACGGCGCGCAGCTCTTGCATGACCAGGACGGGAGCTTTTCGTCAACGCTGACCCTGCCGCGCGGAGGCTCTATACTTACCCTTGTGGCCACCGACCGCTTCGGCAGGTCGGTGACGAGGACGCGGACCGTCTACGTGCCGTAATCCCGCCGCTTATCCATACCTGACTCGCTATGGCACCAAAGAAGAAGATTGAGAAAGCCCCGAAGACCGTCGGAACGGCCGGCGCCGACAAGGGCGAACGACAGCGCTCCATCGACCTTGCGCTCAAGGAGATCCGCACGAAGTTCGGCGACGAGGCCATCATGACCTACGGCACCGGCGCGCGCGAGAAGATTCCCGCCATCTCGACGGGCTCCGTCGGCCTCGACGCGGCGCTCGGCATCGGCGGGCTGCCGCGCGGACGCATTATCGAGATATTCGGCCCGGAATCCTCCGGCAAGACGACCTTGGCGCTCCACGTCATCGCGCAGGCGCAGAAAGGCGGCGGCATCGCGGCGTTCGTGGACGCCGAGCACGCGCTTGACCCGGAGTACGCGCAGCGCATCGGCGTCGCGCTCCCTGAGCTCCTCATCAGCCAGCCGGACACGGGCGAGCAGGCCCTCGACATCGTCGAGAGTCTCGTCCGGAGCGGGAACGTCGATGTCGTCGTCGTGGACTCGGTTGCGGCCTTGACCCCGAAGGACGAGATCGAGGGTGAGATGGGCCAGCAGCACGTGGGCAAGCAGGCGCGGCTCATGAGCCAGGCCCTGCGCAAGCTCACCGCCATCGTCGCGCGTAGTTCGACCATCGTCATCTTCATCAACCAGATACGCATGCAGATCGGCGTCATGTTCGGGAACCCGGAGACGACGCCGGGCGGCAAGGCGCTCAAGTTCTATACGAGCGTGCGGCTCGACATCCGCCGCATCGCGAGCATCAAGAAAGGCGAGGAGGTCGTGGGAGGCCGCGTGCGCGTGAAAGTGGTGAAGAACAAGGTCGCGGCGCCCTTCAAGACGACCGAGTTCGACCTCCTCTACAACGAGGGCATCAGCAAGGAGGGCGAGCTCATCGCGCTCGGCGAGAAATTCGGCCTCGTCGAGAAAGCGGGCGCGACGTACAAGTTCAACGGCGAGAAGCTCGCCGTCGGCTACGACGCGACGCGCACCTTCCTGCGCGAGAACAAGGCCGTCGCGAACGACCTCCTGAAGCGGATAAAAGAGAAGCTCGCCGGCAGCTGAACCGTATGCCCGAACGAATATTCTCTCAAGGTCCGACGTACGCGAAGATGCTGCGCGCGCGGGCTTTGACTAAGGCGGTCGCGATCTTCTTGGAAATCTGCGTATTCTTCAGTGCTATATTCTTGTACGCCTTGAGCGGCAGTGCGCCGTCGGACACAGCAACGCTCTTGACGGTTTTCGGCACCTTCACGCTCGTGTGCGCCGCCCTCATCTCGGGAATCGTATACCTCGTTGGACGTCTCGCCGCCCTCAACAGGACGTCTGCCGTCTACACCCTATCAGACGACGGCATACGGAGAGATGTGGGCGGTCGCGTCGATTCCCTCTCATTCACGGAGATAACAGAGGTACGCGTATGGCGCAACCAGGGACAGCGCATCCGGGTGATGCGCATCAAAGGCGCCTCATTGTTCAGCCGATGGTACGTCACCGATCTCGAGGATATGGACGCATTCGCCGCTGCACTAGGCGAAAGGGTGCCGCAGAGCACGATCGTATCGAAACGTCTCTACCTCGATCTCGGCGAGCCGCGTAACCAGGTGTTGTTCCTAGCCGCAATCGCACTCGCCATGGCCGCATACGTGATCATAAGATCAAGGGTGGGCTAACAACGTGTGCCGCAGCGAATGGATATTCCGACAAGGTTAAACCTTGTCCTGATACGGGGCGTAGGTAAGCCGCATGGCGACGGGCTAGGCGTGCGCCGCGGAGAACGAATGCGTCACGGTGCGTGCGAAGGTGCGCGCGAGGTAGACGAGCGAGCCGAGCGTGACGAGAACGAGCGCCTGTACGACGAGGCGTGTGTGCGCGAACGCCGCGAGCCAGAAGTGGTCGAGCGCGACGGGGCCGCCCGTGCGCGGCATGTTCTGGAACACGTGCGCGACCCAGACCTCCCGGCCGATGCCCCAGAGCGCGAGGATGAAAACGAGTACGGCGAGCGCGCCGCTCGAGATGAGAGGCCGCAGGAGGCGGATGGTATGGACGCGCCGCATCACGACGCGTTCGATATCCGTGGGTTCATTCATAGCGTTGGGCATCGTAGGATTGCTTGAACAGCTTCTTCGCGCGGTGGACGCGCGTCTTCACGGCAGGGACGGACAGGTGTTCCGCGCGGGCAATCTCTTCCTGACTCTTCCCTTCGATGAATTGTAACCGCAGGAGCCGTGCCGCAGTTTCAGGGAGCTTCGCGAGCGCGGCGAGCACCTCGTCCCGCACTGACAGCGGCTCGAGGAATTCGGCGTCTGCGTCGGCGAGCGATTCATAGTGCTCCGGCGAAAGCTCCGCGCGCGCACCGCGGCGCTTCCGGAGCGCCGCGTATTTCGTGTACGCGACGCGATTGAGGACGGTGTACGCCCAGGAGGAGAAGCTTGCGCCCTCCTGCTCCCGGTAGCGATCGGCGTAAAGGTACATCTTCGTGAAGGCATCCTGCACGGCCTCCTCCGCGTCTTCGGGGCTCCGGAGGATGCTTTTCGCGCGGCGCAAAAGCGGTGCCTCGTAGCGCCGGACGAGGAAGGCGAAGAGCTCCGGCTCCCGCCGCGAACGCGCGAGCGCCTCCGCGTCGGAGAGGGCGCCGAGGTCGCTGCTCGAGCTTGAAAAAGCCATGGTATCGGCTATCATACGCTTCGTTCCCGGTCGTACAACCTGTACGTCTTTTATAACCGCCGCGAGGCGTTTTTAGTTTCATCCCTATGGCCGTGCTGTCTTACCGCCAAGGGAGCGAGAAACGAGGAACTGTCCTCCGATGCTTGTTCGAGCGAGCGCTGGTGGAAAGACGAGATTAAATCCTGTATACATCGAATCAACCATGGCTGTTTTGTCTTATAACGAAATCCTTCCGAAGACCATCATCGAGTACAACGGCGAGCCCTACGAAGTGCTCTCGTCGCACATCTTCCGCATGCAGATGAGGAAGCCGGTGAACCAGACGAAGCTGCGCCACCTTGTCTCCGGCAAGGTCATCGAGATATCCTTCCACCAGAACGAGACGGTCACAGAGGCCGATGTCGAGAAGATGGGGGCGCGCTACCTCTACACGAATCGCGGCGAGAGCTGGTTCGCCGAGGAAGGCAATCTACAGAACCGCTTCTCCTTCGCTGATGATGCCGTACACGACCGCGTGCAGTGGCTCGCGGCGAACGCGCTCGTGGAGGTGCTCACCCACGCAGGCGCGCCTATCACGATCAAGATCCCCGTGAAGGTCGATCTCGAAATAACGGAAGCGCCGCCCTCCGTGAAAGGCAACACCGTGAGCGGCGGGACGAAGGTCGCCGTGACGGCCACCGGCGCGAAGGTGGATGTCCCGCTCTTCATCAACATCGGCGACGTCGTCCGCGTGAACACCGACACGGGCACGTATGTGGAGCGAGTTGAAAAGGCCTGACAGATTCTGTAATGTACGGACGGAGCTCCGTCGCCGGCGGCCTCTGAACCCGTCGAGATTGCGTTCCGTACCGGGACGCGACCGCTGCGGATGGCGTACCGAATTCTCCGCGCTGTCCGCGTGCGCGCTTGGCGCTCCCCCCTCGTACCGAGGGG
>Ga0307374_10003809_pt1 | contig 25559 bp, 22 predicted proteins | sample OX3MG_FD_202532 | JGI IMG/M metagenome (GOLD analysis project Ga0307374, IMG submission 202532) | Soil microbial communities from Risofladan, Vaasa, Finland - OX-3 | ecosystem: Environmental > Terrestrial > Soil > Coastal area > Acid sulfate soil | place: Finland: Risofladan, Vaasa | collected...
CGGCCCGCTGGAGCAGCAGATCGGCGCTGTCCCCGTCGTCGGGGGCCAGGGCGATCCCGCAGCTGGCCCCGATGCCGAGGACCATGCCGTCGATCTCGAGGGGTATCTCGAGGACGGCGATGATCCGCTCGGCCACTTCCAGGGCGTCGCTCAGACCGTCCACCCGCGGCAGCAAGACGCAGAATTCGTCGCCGCCGAGCCGGGCCACGGTGTCGGAGTCCCGCAGGACCTGATTGATCCGGGGGCCGACTTCGCAGAGGATGCGATCGCCGTACTTGTGGCCCAAGGTGTCGTTGATCTCCTTGAACCGGTCCAGGTCGAACAACATGACGGCACTGTCGGTGCCGTCGCGTGCTCCCTGGCGCATGGCCTGGTCGGTGCGGTCGTAGAAGCACGAGCGGTTGGGCAGGCCGGTGAGGACGTCGTGAAGGGCCTGATGGCCGAGCAGGGCTTCCGCCCGGTCCTTTCGCTCCCCGGTGGCGCCGGCCATGCGGATGACGATGGCTAGGGCGAAGACGCCGAGGATGCCCACACCGGTGGCCCGGCTCCGGTCGAGAAACGACGGCGCCCACCCGTTCCAGACGAGGATCTGGCCCACCGCGATGCCGAAGAACGTCCAGACCATGGTGGCCTTCCAGACCGCCGCCCCGCACTGCTCCATGTCTTCGAGTACCACGAAGGCGTAGGTGATGAGAAGGACCGGGCCCCAACCGGTCATGTAGATGACGACGGTGACGGCGGCGACGTGGAGAGCGACGCGTACGTGGAGGCGGAGGGACCCGACTTTGGCCGTGCGCCAGGGCTCGACCAGGAGGCTGACCGACGGGATGATCAGGAGCACGGCCAGGTAGGCCCAGATGGACAGTTGGGCCACGAGGCCGAAGTGGCGGAGGATGACGATGGTGGCGAAAGAGACCGGGCTGACGGCGTAGGCGAGCAGGACAGGGTGAAGGCCCCGTCGTTTCGTCGGCTCCGAGGCGTCGATGGCGGTGAGCGGTGACCACGGTCCAGCCTCGCTGTTGGCGCGTTCAGCCGATGTCGATCCCGGTCCCACGATGACGCATCGACATCCTTGGCGGCAGCCTGAAGATGTCAGCCTTTTCAAAAAGCTCTGTTCCCACAACTTTTCTCTTCGCTTGACCTCGACGGGCCCAAAGCGCCGGGGAGACCCCCGTCAGGCCCAGCCCAGCTCCTCGAGTCGGGGATCGCTGATCCCGAAGTGGTGGGCCACCTCGTGGATGACCGTCTTGCGCACCTGGGCCACCACATCGGCCTCGTCGGAACAGACGCCGCAGATCGTCTGCTGATAGAGGGTGATCCGGTCGGGCATGACCCATCCGTAGCTGGAGGGACCCCGGCTGGTGAGAGGGATGCCCTGATAGAGGCCGAACAGAGACCGGCCGACGGCGACGTCCTCGACCACGACGGCCACGTTGTCCATCTTGCCGCCGAGGTCGGCCGGCAGGGAGTCGAGGGCGTCGGCCACGAGTTCCTCGAAGCGCTGGCGGGTGACCTCGAACACGACCGCACCGTACCGTTGCGACGCCCGTCTTCGGACCGTCCGGCCCACCGCCCGGCGGGAACCGGGCCGGACAGCCGGTGGCGGCCGTGGCCGGCTGGGCCGGTGTCCGGCTCTCCCGGCGCCCGAAGAAAGCGGGTCGGCCCGGTTTACTCGGGGCCGTGGCAGACGGCTTCGACGTTCGCAATGCCTTCCCCGTTGGCAATGCCTTCCCCGTCAGTAATCGTCATCTCTGCAGGTGGCCTACTCTCCCTGCGTAGTGCCACAATCGGGCCAATTGTTGAGGGCCCGTGAGTGTGCCAGGAAGCGGCTGCGAGATGGCACGGCCGGCCACTTCCGATGCCCCCGACGAGCCTTGGCCCACGAGACCTCCGGCAGCGTCGTACCGCCCCGGAAGCCCGAACTCGACCCCCTCCGGCGCCCCTCGTCGACAGCAATCGGCGTGTCCAGGCCGAGCCCCGAAACGGGTCAACGATCCCCCCACCCGATATCGCTCCGTGCGCTGGTCGACACCAGCGCCGCGGGTGAGAGCTGAACCTCCGAACCAGCCATGGATGGTCGATACCGTGCAGCTTGCGAGTTCTTGAGCTCCGTTCGCTACCGTCCCAAAGCGCGTGCACTTACGCGCTCGTGATCCCGCTCGCTGGCGCTCATGGGCAGCATTTCAATCCGGTGGCCGTCCGGGTCTGAGATGAACACCGAGTTACGTGGTGTGATTTCGAAGGGCTCGATACCAGCCTCAGAAAGACCAGCTACGAGCAACTCGACATTGGCAACGTCGACGTTCAGGGCCATGTGGTTCATCTCCTCGCCGCCGTGGACGTCGCAGTCAACCATTTCGAAGAGGTCGAGGCCCTGCATGCCACAGCGCAAGAAGGAGGCCCTCATACCCGGAACGGACCCCCGGTCATCGAAGCCCAGTGCTTCCATGTAGAACGTCCGGGAACGATCAAGGTCTGTGACGTGGAGCACCACATGATTGATGCCCGTCACCTTAAGCTTCGAAGTACCCATTTGTGCACCCCTTGTCGTCACCGACGGGTCGGCAGTTCTCAGGGTTGTCAGCCCATCGAAATCAGTTCGAGCTGGATGTTGTCGGGATCGCGGAACACGAGCACCGCATACCCCTCCTGATCGTTGATTGGCGATTGGAACACGTTGAGCTTTTTGAAGTGTTCTGCCCAGGTGTCGAGGTCGGCACGTTGGGCGACCCCGAAGCTCACGTGATCGAGTCCTGTCCGCGTCTCGTTGCATGGTTCGGCTGCGTTGGCCGAGTGTGTGTGTAGGCCCACGCACATTGAAAAGTCCGGCTTGCCAAGAACGATGGCGTAGCCGTTACCGTCGGGATGGTCCTCCCTCATCAGCTCCGCCAACCCCAGGACTTCCTTGTACCACGCCACACTGCGATCAAGGTCGGTGACCGTGAATGAAACGTGGTGGATCGATGCGATGTCAGGCATGGTCCGGTCCTCTCTAAGCGAACTTGCGGTTCAGCGAGCTGTCGCCGGCAGTTGGTCGGTGTCTTCGGCACTGAGCGGCGGTCCGATGGGCCTCAGATCATGGGCCCCGGCCACACGTGCGAGTTCGTCCATCGACGGAAAGACTGGCTCGATCGGCACGATCCGAGCGCCGGCTGGCACTCCGACCTCGCGGACAAAGTCCCGGAAGCTGGCGTTGTCGTGCACAAGCAGGATGCGTGCCTCGCAATCGCCGACGACCCGGAACGTGTGCGGCACGCCGCGGGGCATGGACACCCAGTGCCCCGCTCCGACCACCAGCTCCTCGTCGCCACAGCGCACCACCATCTGGCCCTCGAGGATGTACCAGGTGTCGTCGAGGTCGTCGTGGATGTGCAGCGGGGGCGCGGCGCCGACTGGCAAGGTCATCTCGAGCACGACGGTGTTCATTTCGGGCGCGCAGCGGTGCTCAACGACCAAGGTGTCGAGGAACCACCACGCCAGGCTTTGTTCGCTCTCGGGGGAGTCGACAACTGCCGTCGTCACTTCGGCCACCTCCTAGTTGGGAACTGTCGCGGATAGTCAGGTATCCGTACGATTGAGGATATGGTACGGTAACCTTACGACTCTGTCAAGCGGTTCCCTGACCACTCCAATGGCGAGCCAAGCCCGTACGTCGGCGCCCTGCTGGGTGTCGTGTGGCAGTGGGTCCGCGATCAGCTCTATGCGGGCGTCGTCGCGGCGGGATACGACGATCTGAACGCAGCGCACGTCGGGCTCTGTCCAAGCCAGCTTGCGGACCGGAGGGGGATCACGAAGCAGTCAGTCAACGACTTGCTCGGGTACCTGGAACAACACGGGTACCTGTTGCGCGTGCCCGATTCCGTCGACGGAAGGGCTCGTGTGATCCGACTACTCCGAAGCGATGGCGACTCCAGAAGACAATCTATGCCGAGGCTGCTTCGGCCCAGCTGCGGATCGAAGAGATCCTCGGGCCGCGGCGCCACGCCCGCTGCACAGCTCGCTCGAACTGCTGGCCGAGCAGCTCGCCGGTTCACTGGCCGTCCCCTGACGCCGGTGGCGGATTTCCCGAAGATGCCGCGCCTGCGGTCACTCCAGTGTGGACTATCGCGTCGACACGGCCAGCCATCTGCAATCACGCGTTGGGCGCCGATATAGACCGGTCGTTCTCCGACTGGTGCCGCACAACCTCGACACCTCCCGGGCAGCCTCGCTAGCAATCGATTCGCGGTTGGCAATGCCTTCCCAGTGACCACTCCGTTCAAGTTGGTAAGAGCCGCGGTATCCATAGAGATGTTGGGCACCGCTCGCGCCGTTGACTGCAGAAGCGTCTAGGGCGAACTTCCGGCGAGCAGCGAATAGATTTCAACCATCGGTGCGGTGGCGTTCACGGCTGACAAGGGCAGGAACAGGCCAGTTGACGGGTCACGATCGTGACTCCACATATAGGAACCGTAGAACTCCGCCTCATGTTTGTAAGCAGCTCTCGGTCGAAGCTGGTCGAGGAGGAACAGGTTGCGAAAGTAGATTCCGTTGAAGGCCGGTCCTTGAGCCTCGAGCTGTTTCCCCATTCCGTAGTACGCGACAGCAGCTTGGGCGGTGCGGATGGCACGGTTGAGGTAGCTCGCCTTCCCCGTCACGCCGTAAAGCAGTACACCGGCGCCGATCATGGTCCCTTGGTTGTAACTCCACTCAGTGGTGTTGATTGTCCCGGCCGAGGAGATGTGGTCGTAGTAGAGCCCGTTTGGTGCCGCTAGGCATCGGTTGACCCACTCGTACATGCGATTGGCCCAGGCCAGGTAGTAGGAGCTTCCGGTGAGTTCGTAGAGTTGGACCCCTACCTCAGCGTTGGGGGCGTTGGAGACGGTGTTGCGGTCTCCGCTCCAAGAAGCGTCGACCCAGTAGACGCCCCCCGGGCACGGAGAGGATCGATCTGTCGACCAGCCCGTCACCACGAAACGGAAGCTCTCCTCGGCCAGGGCGAGATCAGTCAGGCTCCCTGTCAGATGATATTGGTGCAGCAGCTCGAGCGACGTCCACGCGTTATCGTCGTAGTAGGTGTCCCCACCGGAGCCGAGCGGTGGTGCCACCGCTGACTGGAAGGCGGGAGGTTGAACTGTGCCGCTCGGCGTGTGTTCGGAGGCGTCTTGATACTGGAGCAGGCCCCCCAGCCGGGCATCGAGGTCTGAACTGTACGGCTTCCCGCCCGGGGTTCCGGCAAGATAGTCCGTCGCAGCCATGGCGTTTGTGAACGGCCACAGGAACGCGAAGGGGTTGGACGTCGTGGGCGCTGGGGCAACGTAGAGCTGACTTGCGGGCACATAGAGATACTGCTGGAGCGCCTCGTAAGAGGCGATGGCGCGTTGCTGGTCGACCTGCGCCTTGACGCTCTGCACGGGGGAAGGCTGAGCTGCGTCTGCCGGAACGGAGGAGAACGCAAGAGCCGAAGTGATGGCCACGGCTATGGCGGAGCGTGCGACCAAGCCCTTGCAAAGCGCAGTCCTCATTGAACCATCTTGACCGAACTCTATGCCGAGCACGAAATAGGCGGTTCAGGCTCGTGTCGCGCGTCCAAATCCTGCTGCATCCGATGGGTTTGGCCGCTCTCCAGATGTGACTAGATTCTTCGTACTGAGGCTGCAGCGAGGGGGAGGATGCACCCGATGAGGATACACGGCGCAATCGTCAGGCAGACGGGCCGCGCCCGTAGTCGAGCAGTCGTCGACGTGACAGGGGGAGCGGTATGACGAACGGGTTCGGCCGGGACACCACCACGGACGACGTCCTCGAAGGGATGGACCTCAGCGGGCGCCGGTTCGTCATCACCGGCGCCGCCAGCGGACTGGGTCGGGAGAGCGCCCGGGCTTTGGCCGCCCATGGTGCCTCGGTGACCTTGGTGGCCCGGAGTCCCGAGCGGGCCGAGGGGGCGGTGGCCGAGGTCGGGGCGATGGTGTCGGGGGCCGACCTCGAGGCCGGCGTGGCCGACCTGGGTGATCTGGAGAGCATCCGTGCCTTCGCCTCGTCCTATCTGGCCGGTCACCCGACAGTCGATGTCCTCGTCAACAACGCCGGGGTGATGGCGTGTCCTATGGGAAGGACCGTGGACGGATTCGAGACGCAGTTCGGTACCAACCACCTCGGCCATTTCCTGTTGACGGCCCTGCTCTACCCGGCATTGCGGGCGGGAGCCCATCCGCGTGTGGTGACCCTCACCTCGGCCGGTCACAGTCGCGCCGACGTCGACCTGAAAGACCCCAATTTCGAACGGACCGAGTACTCGGCGTGGGTCGCCTATGGGCAAGCCAAGACGGCCAACGCGCTGTTCGCCCGCGAGCTGGCACGGCGGGCGGGCCCCGCGGGATTGTTGTCCTTCGCCGTCCATCCGGGTGTGATCGCCACTGATCTCGGCCGGCATCTCACCGATGACCTCGTACAGGACATGATGGAGTTCGCCCGTCGTCGTTCGTTCTCGGCCGGCAGCAGCGGGGAGTCTCAGGGTCTCCAGTTCAAGTCCGTGGAGGCCGGCGCGGCGACACAGGTGTGGGCCGCCACCACCGCCGATCTGGCGGACCACAATGGCGCCTACCTGGCCGACTGTGGCGTCGGAGTGCTCGGGGCCGATCCCGGCGCCAACGGCTTCCGGCCGTATCTCCTCGACGACGAGCATGCCCTGGCGTTGTGGGAGCTGAGCGAGCGGCTCGGGGGCGAGCGTTTCGATCCCTAGCCGAGCAGGCGGCACAACGGCCGTCGAGATCGGCCCAGGCGGTCCCGACTAGCCTGCAGGGCGTGTCGGTCGATGTCCGCACACGATCGGTCAAAGACGTCCGTTCGCTCGAGCGCGACGAGATGCTCGACGCCGTACTCCCTGAAGCCCTGGCGGTGCATGGCGACCTGGCGGGTCGGGGGTGCTCGTACCTGGGGCTTTCGTCCTTGGGCTTCGACGTGGATGGGCGGACCCTCACGCTGACCGCTGCTTCGGGGACGCTGCGGCTCGCCTCGGACATCGACGCGGCAGAGGTGGTTGTGCACCTGGCGTCCGACGCCTTGTCCGACCTGCTCCAGGACCGGCAGTCGACCATGGGTCTGGCTATGACCTCGCGGGTCAAGATCAGCGCCGGCGATATCACCGACTGGGTCAGCTGGGAGCCCGTCCTGCGGGCGCTGCTCGACGGCCGCAAGGTGCACGAAGCCGGTGACGTGACGATGGTCGACGTCGACGGTGACGAGCTCGATCTGGGCCGCGCCTTCACGGCGGACGACGACCCGAGGGAGATGGCCCACTTTCTCGAGCAGGCCGGCTTCCTCCATCTCCGAGACGTCTTCGATGAGGCGGAGATGGCGACGCTCGGTGGCGATGTCGATGAATGGCTGGCGCGGGCGGCTCCCGACGACGGTGATTCGTGGTGGGCCACCGACGACGCCGGCCGAGACCACGCCGTCCGGGTCCTCTTCTTCTACGAGAAGTCGGCGGCCTTGCGCTCGTTGCTCGACCGTGGGCGTTACCGCATGCTCGGTGAGTTGACCGGCGACGGCCATGTCCACACCGGCAATGCCGAGGGTCTCGTCAAGCCGCTCGGCATCGTCCGGGGCCTGTCCGATCTACCGTGGCACAAGGACTGTGGCCAGGGTGGACATTCCTACATCTGCAACGGGCTCACCACCGGAATCTCGGTGACCGGGGCCGACCGCACGAGCGGTGCGTTGGGCGTTATCCCCGGAAGCCATCGCGCCAATACGATGGCCACCGGCCGGGACCGTCGACTCGATCTGCAGCCGATCATGCTGGAAACACGGACCGGTGATGTGACCGTCCACTGCTCGGATACGCTCCACCGTGCCTACCCGCCCGTCGACCGGCCTCGCAACGTCGTCTATTCGAGCTTCGCGCTACCGGCCCGGCCCGGCGAAGAAGTCGCACCCGACCCTCACCGGCGCGAGCAGCGAGCACAGCTGAGCAACGTGCAGTCACGCATCGAGGCTGCCGACAACGAAGCCAGCCAGACCCGCTACCAAGCCGGCCACGGGCGCTGAGGATAGACACAGCTGGGTATTCGGATCGCCGCCATCTATGGCGGTGGCCCCCGAGGCCCCTGCGGACACAGGAGTACTTATCCTGCGCGACCGAGTGCGAAAGCTGAGTCCTCCGTTCCAGCCCTCGACCCCGGTCAGCGCAGCTGCTATCAGCCAGGTAGAGTCGGCTGGTCGGCAACGCCTTGCCAGTTAGTACTTGTCATCTCTGCAGGTGGTTCATATTCCCTGCTTAGCGCCACTATCGGGCCAATTTAACCCAGTGCAGCGAGTGGGCCATGAGCGGCTGCCCTGTCGAGAAGGAACGGATGGGGCCCCGTCCGATGTCATCCGACGAAGCCCTGCCCCACCAGGCGCGCCGGCCGATGTCGCATCACCACGAGCAGCCCGGAAGCTCGAACTCGACCCTTTCCGACGCCCCCTCGTCGATAGCAATCTGTCGAGACCGGCGCCACACGTCAGAGCTGAACCTCCGCACTAGCCATGGATCGTCGAAACCGGTCGGTCTGCGAGTTCTTGAGCTCGGCAAAGCTCCCGCGCGTAACCGGCACTTATACCGGACGGCCGAGTTGCGGGCGGTGCGGATGGTCGGCGAGTCGTGCTCCTTTCAGCTCACAAACGGTAATGGAGGTATACGACGCCGCTGCGAAAGCGGCGCTCGTCCAACAGCTCGAGCTCGGCATGGACACCGTCGGGTAGGGCACGCTTGCCACCGCCCACCAGGACCGGCCCGAGGAAGAGGTGGCAATCGTCGACCAACCCCTCGGCGATCGCCTGGCCGGCGAGCTCCGCCCCGCCGATCGTGATGTCGTATGGCGAGCTTTCCTTCAGGCGCCTGATCGCCGCGGCGTCGAATTCGCGCTCGATTCGGGTTATCTCGCTGGACACCGTTTGAAGCGTCCGGGAGTAGACAACCTTCTCGGCCGCCCCCGCCAGATCTCGGCGAAATCCCGGTAGACTTCCCCCTGATCGCCGCCGGTCTCCCAGTAGACCATCGTCTCGTACATGCGCCGTCCGTACAGACCGGTACCGACGGGCCTCATGAGGTCGTTGACGAACGCATGCACCTCCTCTTCCGGCGCCGCCCAGTCGAATTTGCCCTGCTCGTCCTCGACATAGCCGTCGAGCGACGCGATCGCCAAATAGATCAGGTTGGCCATCTGAACCTCCTCGAGATCGAAATTAGAGCAAGCGCCCGGAACTGCCGGTGGTCGGCCGGGGCTCATGGGGGCATTGACCGACCTGGCCGCCCGGTAATCCTCAGGGTCGACGTTATGGGCGGCTCAACCCGAGCTCTGACAGCCCTCACACGGCAATTTGCGGATGTCAAGAGGTTTGGGCGGCCTTAAAGCAGACTTGCGTCGTGATGGACTGGGGGGAGTTCAGGGTGGTCGAAGCGACCGACTCGGACACCAATGCGCTACTGAGGCTGCGCGGCGACGCCGCCCGATGGCTCCTAGCCCGAGGGATCGACCAGTGGCGACCGGGGCGTTCTACCGTTCCCGGTTGTATCGCATCGCATGGCGTCTCGACCAGCACCTGGTCCGGTGGGCTATGCAGAAGTTCAAGCGACTGCGGGGGAGTCCCAAGCGGGCCTGGGCCTGGCTGAGCGCCGTTCGTCGGCGTCAGCCCCGGCTCTTCGCCCACTGGCACCTCGTCTCACCCGCCCAAGGTCGGCCTGTGGGAGCCCGGTGAAGGGAGACTTGTTCTGACAGAGCGGGGGGGTGCGATTCCCCCCGGCCACTCACCAGAGTAACGAATTGGGCCAATTTGGGGCGGCGAGTGGGCCGAGAGTGTCAACGACGGTCGAGAACTGCGCGGTTATCGCCGTTGGTGCTCAGTATTGGACCGTCGCCGACAGGCCAAGAGTTGCTGCAAGATAGAACGACTGGGCCCCTTCCGACGCCATCCGACGAAGCCCTGTCCCGCCAGGCGTCGCCGGCCGATGTGGTATCACCCGTTGCGGCCAGACCTGCTCGCAATCCCTCAACGGCGTCGATCCCGGTCTGGCGTGATCGCGCCAAGCGACGTAAAGCCGGCTTACGCGCCGCATGATGGTGTCGTCAGACTTGGAGCGACGTTGGCGAACCGATCAAGCGGGTGATCAGTTCGCTGCCCAGAGGTGCCAGTCACCCGGGATACCCTTTAGGTTGCGGGCGCCTCGGTCGTCGAACTCGAGATCCGAACCGATGACGAGATCCTTGACGGTGCTCGTAACGAGCACCTCGCCGGGTCCGGCGAGAGCACTGACTCGTGCCCCAATGTGCACGCCGATTCCGGCGACATCGTCGGCTCGCCGTTCGACTTCACCAGTGTGAAGACCAGCCCGCACCTCGATGCCAAGCGGTTGGACAGCTCTTTGTAGGTCACGAGCGGCCCGTATGCCCCGTCCCGGCCCGTCGAATGTGGCAAGCAATCCATCCCCCGTCCGCTTCACCAGGACACCTCTATGGTGTTCAATGGCGCGCTCTGCGGCGGCGTCATGCTGTTCGAGCAACGTCCGCCAGGCTCGATCGCCGATCGCGGAGGCACGGGCGGTGGAATCGACGATGTCGGTGAAGAGCACTGTCATGAGCACTCGGTCGATATCGACACGGCGCGGGACAGGCGCTCCGGTGACGAACTCGGCGATCGCGTCGACAACCGGATCATCAGCGCCAGGATGGCCACCTACGTGGAAATCGCCTGGGAACTCGACCAATCGAGCGCCCGCGATGTGTTCGGCTAGGTATCGAGCCAGTGGCTCGGGAACGACGGGATCGCCGGTGCGATGCACGACCAGCGTAGGGACTTGCACAGCACCGAGGGCGTAACGAACATCCATGTTTACGTTGTGGTGCAGGATCGTTGCCGCCGCTCCCGGTGACGCCGTCTGGTGTTCGTAACGGGTGAGAACGTTCAGCATCTCGTCATCGTCGACTCCCCCCAGGAACACCTCGAGGGCATGTCCCGTTCCCCATTGGTCACGGATGTGCGCGATGAAGGCTTCGGCTAACTCTGGATCGATCCCGATCGCGTAGTCGGGGGCTTTGAGGCAGCGGGCGAAGGTCCCCCACAGCACGAGGGACCGAACGCGCTCGGGAAAGGCGGTGGCGAACAAGATGGCAAGAGGCCCACCCTCGGAGAGGCCAATCACGACTGCCTGGTCGATGCCGGCCGCGTCGGCGACGGCACGGGCATCGTCCATGCGGTCCTCGGCACTGCCCGTGCCGAGCGTCCGATCCGAGCAACCCGTGCCTCGCTTGTCGAAAAAGACCAGCCGGCCCAGAGACGAGAGCCCACCCAACAGTTGGGCCCAGAAGGGTATTTCCCACAACAATTCGACATTCGACACGAAGCCGGGAATGAATAGGAGGTCGAGGGGTCCGTCGCCCACGGATTGATAGGCGATGCTCAAGTCACCGCTTTGGGCGTACTGGGTCTTGGGCGTCATCGACCAGCAGCGTACCGCCTGACGTCGGGATCAAGCTCTCTGGCAAGCGTTCCGTCTTGCCGACCGGTATCTTGCCGCTCCCAGACCCACGGAAGCGGTAGGAAGACCTCCCGCCAATGCCGGGTTGCGTAACGTCAAGCTGAGGCCGCTCGGACCCGGAACTGCGCGGTATCGCTATGGGCCACGAATACTGCGCTGTCGGCCGTCAGAGCCCGGTTACCGGGATCGGCACGTGCATCGCGGGCCAGCCAGATACACGATTCACCCAGTATCGTTCAGTTTGCGCGCGGCTTGACACTAAAGGCAGCTTCTACGTACTGAGCGCTGAGGTCGGATGGCTGATGTTCTCACGCCCATTGTGAGGGTTCACTTCGGCAGTATTCTTCTGCTGTTGCCCACGTGGCGCGCATCGGAGGGCATCTCCCTCATTCGCATCATCCCGCCGGCGTGCTGGCGCCTGGGCCGAGACCCCCGAAGCCAGAGGTGACGCCAGCAGCGGTGGCGGATACCGACGTTGCCGACACGGACCCGTTGCTCGCCTTGGAACCCTGCACCACGACGGTGTCGCCAACCTGGAGCGACCCCAGGCTGGACTTGGCGTTTCGGTTGACGGTCGTCGATGGCCCCACCGAAACCTTGACCAGAGTGCCGCTCGAGTTGGTCACATACAGAGTGGATCCCTCGACCCCCGTGACTGTTCCGCTGGTGGCGGCACCGAACGCCCCCGCGCCGGAGAGCCCCCCGCTCGGTGCACCTCGGCCCCCGAACAGTGACGCAAACGACGATGCGGCGCTTGAGGTGGCGGACGACGTGCCATGGCTGCGCTGGAGAGCGGCTCCACCCCAGATCCCCCCAGCAGCGATCAGCAGACCCAGCAGCGCCAGAGTAGGTACCGACATGCGGATCCCCTTGCGTGGGCCGCGCTCTGGCCACTCATCGTCGTCTTCTGGGTCCGTGTCCCAAGACGGCGCGCCCGGGTCGTTCGACGGTGCGGACGCGGCGATCTCCCCGCCTCTACCAGGCAAGAAGATCTCCTCTGTCGCCGGGTCGAACCCTGTCGTGGACGTGGTAGTTGTGGGCATGTCGGATTCGGACATGGACGTCGCCTTTCGGTCTTACTCGTAGTGAAGTGCGTCGATGGGTCGGAGCGACGCGGCGCGATTAGCCGGGTAGAAGCCGAAGAACACACCGACGGCAATGGCCACTCCGAAGGCCAGGGCGATGGAGTCCGGTGCCACCACAGGCTGGACACCATCGATTTTGAATCGAGCCCCGATCAACCCGATGGCTACCCCCACGGCGCCACCGATGAGGGAGATCATCACGGCCTCGATGAGGAACTGCAACAAGATGGCGAGCTTTCGAGCGCCGATGGCCTTGCGGATCCCGATCTCCCGGGTCCGCTCGGTCACGCTCACCAACATGATGTTCATGACGCCGATCCCTCCCACCAGCAGCGAGATGGCCGCCACCGCCCCCAGCAGAACGGTCAGGGTGCTGGTCGTCGACGTGGCCGTGGAGAGGAGGCTGGCTTCGTTCAGGACCAGGAACGGAAGATTGGCCACCGTGGTGTCGTTCTGAGCGGCGAGAATGTTCTCGACCTCGCTTTGGGCCAGGTTGATCGTCGATGAGGACTTGGCCTGGACCAGAAGTTCCGTGAACGACTGGGACTCGCCCGTGAGCTGGTCCTGCACCGCCGTATAAGGGGCGATGGCCACGGCGTCCTGGTTGGCTCCGGCCGAGGAGCCTTTGGAGGCGAGGAGTCCAACCACAAGCCAGTTGGTAGAGCCCAGCGTGATCTGTTGGCCGATGGGGTTCGACCCGGTGGCGAAGAGATTGCTGGCCACCGAGGCACCGATGTCGACAACCTGGGCATGGCGGGCAATGTCGGCACTCGTGATGGCACGCCCCGATGCCACTGTGTAGTCACTGGCCTTCAGATACGACGGTGTCGACCCGGTCACGGTGGTCGAATAGGTCGCACCCTGATAGGTGGCGGTCAGAGAGGTGGAGAGAACCGGTGACACAGAGGCGACGTCGGGCGCAGTGTTGGGGTTGGAGATCTTCTGGACGTCGGCGATGGTCAAAGTGGCGGCCCGGGACTGGGTGCCAGTGACCGACCGTCCGGCGCCAAAGCGGCCCGTATTGATCACGGTCAACGTGTTGGTGCCGAGGCTCTCGATGCGCTGTTCGACGGCCTGAGAAGAGCCCGTTCCCACGGCCACCAAGATGATGACGGCCGAGACCCCGATGAGCACCCCGAGTACCGTCAACAGGGACCGCAGCTTATTGGCGGCCACGCCGCCCATGGCCATCCGCACTACGTCGCGCTGCATCATCGAGACCCCGCTCCTTGTCCGCCTTGGGCATGGGCCACGTGGGCCCTGCGGGCGGCTGATGGATCTTGCCGATAGTCCTTGGCGATCTGCCCGTCACGCAGTGTGACGACACGCTGGGCGTAGCCGGCGATGTCATCTTCGTGGGTGATCACGACCACGGTGCGGCCCTGGGCATGAAGGGCATCGAACACCGACATGACATCGAGGCTCGACTCCGTATCGAGGTTCCCGGTGGGTTCGTCGGCCAGGATGAGAGCCGGATTGGTGACGATGGCCCGGGCCACCGCGGCACGTTGCTGCTGGCCTCCGGACAACTCATTCGGGAAGTGAGCCATGCGTTCACCCAACCCCACGGCCACGAGCGCGTGCGCAGCCCGGGCGCGGCGTTCCTTAGCATGCACCCCGGCATAGACAAGGGGGAGCTCAACGTTGGCAAGAGCCGACATGCGGGGCAAGAGGTTGAAGCTTTGGAACACGAAGCCGATCTTCTTGTTGCGGATACGAGCCAGATCGTCGTCCTCGAGAGTGCGGACGTTGACACCGTCGAGCCAGTAGTGGCCCCGGGTGGGCACATCGAGGCACCCCACGATATTCATGAGCGTTGACTTGCCCGACCCCGATGCACCCATGATGGCCACGAAGTCACCACGAGCGATCTCGAGCGAGATCCCCCGCAGGGCCTGGACTTCTGTGGTGCCCATCTTGTAGCGCTTGAACACGGTGCGTAACGAGATGACCGGTCCCTGCTTCGTCGGACGCATACCGACACGAATGTCGGCCAGGGTGGTGCTCATCCGCCCCGGGGGAATCCGCCGCCGCCGAATCCGCCCCCTCCGAATCCGCCGCCGCCGGTCAGACCGCCGCCGGTCGGACCGCCGCTGGTGGTGCTGGCAGCGGAGACCGACGCCACCGGCTCCGACACGACCTGACCCACTTTCACTCCGCTCAGGATTTGGGTGGTCGAGTCACCCACCAAGCCGGTCGTGACCCGGGTGACGGTGCTCTTGCCGTTGGAGAGAACGGTGACCGTCGAGATCGGACCGGTGGTGGTGATAGCGGCGCTGGGTAACTCGAGCGTATTGCTCGCCGTCTGGACGACGACGCTTACATCGGCCGTCATCCCGACCTTCACTGTGGAGGGCGGGTTCTGCAACACGATGGTCACGTCGTAGGTCACGACGTTGCTCACCACCGTGGACGTGGGCGAGACGGCTGCGACGGTTCCGGTGACGTTGGTACTGGGCAAGGCGGGAAGGGTGGCGGCGGCGGTCTCACCGACGGCCATCTTGGCGATGTCGGCCTCGGCGAAGCCGGCCACCACTTCGAGAGATCCGACATCTTCGATGGTCACGAAAGCCGACGAGCTGGACGAACCTGACGATGACGAGCCCGAGCCCGACGACCCCGAGGAGGATGAGCCGGAACCGGAGGATGCCGAGCCCGAACCCGAGAAGCCAGAGCCCGACGAGCCCGAGCTTGACGACCCCGAGGAGGATGAGCCGGAACCGGAGGAAGCCGACCCCGTCGACGAGGAGCCCGAAGCCGAGGAACCGCCGCCGCTCACCGTCTCGCCCACGGTGTCGTTGACGGCGGTCACCGTCCCGCTGATGGGCGCCGTCAATGTCGTCTCATTCACGGCCTTTTGATCGGCCCTGACCGTGTTCTGATCCTGGAGCACCTGGGCCTGATCTTGGGCCACGGTGGACGCCACCACGGCCTCCCCGGCGGTGGTGGCGGCCATGCTCGTCTGCTGGGCGGAAATGGTGGCCTTGTCCTTGGCCACTGTCTGCTGGTCGGTGGTGATGGTCTGCTGGTCCACCACGCACGCACTCGGCGCCGTCTTCACCGTTTCAGCCACACCGACGGACGTGCCCTGGGCATTGACCGTCACCAGCGCGTACAGATACGTGGTGTCAGGAGTGAGGCCCGTCACCGTGGCGTTCACCGAGACGTTGGATGATCCCGATCCGGCGTCGACGCTCGGGGTGGTCGATCCGTAGGCGGTGGTGGTCCCGTATTCGAAGTGGTAGGTGGTGTCCACCCCTCCGGGGTTGACGGTGCCGGAAAGAGAGACGGCGGTGTCGCTCCCGCCCGTGCCCGAGGCTCCCGAACCGCTCGCCCCCGACGACGTCGAACCCGACGACCCCGGGCACCCCAGGGCTTCGTCGGTCACCAGCTGGTTCTGGGCGTTGGTGAGGTTGGTCTCATCGGTGGTGAGTTGCTCCTCATCCGACGTGAGTTGGTTCTGTGCCGACATCGTCGTCGCCTGGTTCTGCTTCAGCTGTGCCGCGGTTCCCCCTTGCTCGGCGGAGGAAAGGGTGTACTCGGCTGCGCTCAGGGCGGCCTGCGCCGACGCCAGCGACACTTGCGCGTCAGTGGGATCGAGCGTACCCAACACCTGGCCAGCCGTGACCTGTTGGCCTGCCGTGACGTCGACGGCCGTCAGGGTGCCACTGGTCTGGAAGTTGACCGAATCGGACGTGGCCGGGCTCACGTTGCCGGACGCCGACACGCTCGACTGCACCGTGCCCCGTTGCACTGTCACCGTCCTGGCCGTGGCCGACGACGCCGATGACGTTCCGTAGATCGACTCCAAGCCGAAGGTGGCTACCACCGCCACGGCGATACCCAGAGCGCCGTACCCGACGAGGGTCCGGCGGCGGATGATCTTCTCACCGATCTTCATCTTGAGTCTCGTCCCTTCGTGTCCAGGTGGTGACAGATCTCACGCCGCCGGAGAACGGCGTCCTCACCCTGTGGTTGTGGTGGTGGAGGAGGATGCCGATGGTCGCAAGGCGGCGCAGGCCTGCAAGGCCGCCTGCACTGCGGGGCTCGACTGATTGATCGTGCTCGGCGGGGTCGAGCCAGCGGCTGGGCGAGAGCCACCTGTGGGCAAGGTGACGCCGTGTAGCGACAAGCAGTTGCGGTAGGCGGCGAACGCCGAGCTGTTGAATCCCCCTGAACCACCGAATCCGCCAAACCCTCCGGATGGCCGCAGGCTCTTGCACGCCGTGGCCGCCTTCTGGAAGGCGGGATTGCTACGGAAGCCCCCCGCCCCAGACCCTGGGGTGAATGACGGGGGTGTTTCCCCGCCGGCCGGAGGGCCACCGGTCCCACCGGTGAAATTGGGGAGGGTCACACCGTGCTGCTTCAAGCAGTTGGAATACGCCGTTCGGGAGGCCCTGCCTGACGGCTTGGTCGAGCTGGCGTTCGCGCCGCTTGCTGACGAGCTACCGCAGGCGGCAAGAATCAAAGGAACGATACCCACGAAGAGCACAGCCAGAGGGATTGTGCGGACACGGCGAGGACCCTTGATCCGTCGTCTCGCCGACCATCCTGATCTTGCTGTCGTGAGAGCACAAGGGGAATCAGCTGCTGGGAGGCGGTTTCTCATGATGGGCTCGATGTTCACCATTGGAACTATGAGAATCCTGAGGACTAGTTGCCGGTTAGCTGTGAATCTGACGGCTGCGGCCGTGATGCCGCACGGAACCCCAGAAGTTCTCGACGGGGAACGAACAACGACCACGAGGTGTCCCCGCATCACGCCAGCCGACGTCCTACGGCGGAGTGGACGTGAAGATTCAGTGGTCGACTCGCTGCGTATCCCGGCAGAGAGGCAGCACGACGCGCACCACCGTGCCCCCTTCCGGAGAGGAGTCCATCGTGAACTGGCCGCCGTGGGCGGCGACGATAGCGGCGACGATGGGCAGGCCCAAGCCTGACCCAGGCCGTGACCGACTCCCGTCCCCCCTCCAAAAGCGATCAAAGGCGCGGGCGGCGCTGGCGAAGTCCATTCCTGGCCCCGCATCCGCCACCTCGAGCACCGCCCTGTCTGAAATCGCCGTGGCCCGCACGCTCACCGAAGTGGTCGCAGGGGTATGGACGAGGGCGTTCGTCACCAAGTTGGCAATCACTTGGCGAAGCGCCGCCTCGTCACCTACGGCCACGACGGGACCTGATGTCTCGGTTCGGATATCACGTGTCGGATGAGTGGCCGAGGCGTCGAGGAGAGCGTCGTGGATAAGGGGCACCAAGTCCACAGGGACGCCTTCGAGCGCGTGGCCCTCGTCGAGCCGCGCCAGCGTCAGCAGATCTTTGACAAGTCCGGCCATCCGGCCGCTCTCCTGTCCGATCCGGCGCATAGCCTCCTCCAGCGGCTGCCCTTCTCTCAGCTCGCCTTGGCGCCAGAGGTCGGCAAATCCCTGGATGGCGGACACCGGGGTGCGCAGCTCATGAGAGGCGTCAGCCACGAACTGGCGGAGTCGATTCTCGAGGCCCTGTTGCTCGTCGAGCATGACGTTGAAGGCCCGGGCCAGATGCGCGGCCTCGGTCCCCGACGGGGTTTCCGACACTCGACGTGACCGATCGCCGGCGGCGATGGCATCGGCCACGTGGGTGACCTCGGCGATCGGACGTAGTCCCAGCCGAGCAACCCAGTATCCGGCGGCCGCCAGAACGGCCAGCACAATGGCGCCGGCAGCCAAGACGGCCAATTTCAGTCTTTGGGCCGTGGCGTCGGCGCGGGTCAGGGAAACGGCCACGAGAACTTGGCGTGACGTGCCCGGCTGCTCGATCAAGACAGCTCGCCATCTCTCCGGTCCTGTCAACGAACTGACAGTCACCGAACGCAGTCTCCGCGGTTCGATCGTGGAGATGACCGAGGGTGCGTGTGGCGCTTCCCCCTTGGCGAGCGTCGGAGCCAGCGTCACGCTTCGCCGACCCTGCACGATGGTGGCCACGTAGATGTCACTGAGTGTGTTATTCGGTACGAACGGCGGTCGAGGGCTAAAGGACGTGGGTGGAATTCGAAGCGTCCGCGCCACGGGAAAGGCGGCCACGCTGATCTGTTGATCGATCTGTTGGAGCTGGGAGGCCTCAACCGTTTGGACCAGAAGAAACCCGGCAACAGTCACCACGGCTAGGACAAGACAAGCGGCGATGCCCAGACGGAGGCGAAGCGTCATCGCATCAGTCAGCGTCGATCCGGTAGCCGACGCCGCGGACCGTCTTAATCAACCCCCGTCCTCCGGTTCCCACCTTCTTCCGCAGCGATGAGACGAATGTCTCCACCACGGTCGACTCTCCGTCGAAGCTGTAATCCCACACATGATCGAGGATCTGTGCACGGCTCAGCACGCGTCCGGCGTTGCTCATGAGGAAACGGAGCAATTTGTACTCGGTGGGAGACAGGTGCAGGACCTGATCTCCGCGCGAGACGCGATGTGCCTCGTCGTCAAGCATGACATCGTCGCAGCTGAGCACCTGTGACTCGTGCGACTTGCCGCTCCGGCGAAGAACCACTCGCACCCGGGCCAGGAGCTCTTCGACACTGAAAGGCTTGACGAGATAGTCATCTCCACCGATCGTGAGCCCGCGAATGCGGTCCACGGTGGCGTCCCGGGCCGTGAGAAACACCACTGGCGCTTCGATTCCTTCGGTCCGCAACCGCCGACAGATCTCGAACCCATCGATACCGGGCAACATGACATCAAGAATGATCAGGTCCGGTGGATGGCCCTCCGCCGCCCGTAATCCATCTTCACCTGTGCGTGCCTCGACAACCTCAAAGCCAGCCATGCGTAGCCCCGCTGCAATGACGAACGCAATGTTGTCCTCGTCCTCTACCACCAGGATGCGGGCCTTCGGCATTGCGTCATCCTCGCAGATCAACCTTTGGATTTCTTGAGGAGTTCCTGAAGGTTTCATCAGGGAGTAGGAACCAGCCCCAGGGGGCCCTGGCTGGCAAATTCGGTTTCCACTGCACCGCCACCGGAGCAGTGTGCCGCTTATCGCCCACCCTTTCCTTACGTGTCGTTCTGACGAGACCAGGAGATATTGTCGGATCCGGTAATGCCGTCAGGGTCGCGTCGACAGCGCCAGCCATGCGCAATCACGCGCTGGTCGCCGATATAGACCGGTCGTCGTCGGACCGGCGCCGTACAACCCCTACACCTGACAGCCTTGTTGGCAATGCCTTCCCAGTTGGCAATGCCTTCCCAGTTGGCAATGCCTTCCCAGTTGCGACGTTGTTGCCGTCGGGGTCCCAGAGAAAGGCGCCGTACTAGTCGGGGTGGTACTCGGGCCAGACCCGGGGCGGATGAAGGACTTCGGCCCCGCTGTCCACGCCGGCGTCGAAGAAGGCCCGGACGGCGGCGCGATCGGTGGCGGCGAAGGCGATATGGGACTCCCGGAAACCGTCACCGGTCGTTCTCGGCCCGATCCAGAAGTCCGCCATGGCCGCCTGCCCGTAGCCGACGACGTCACCGAAGTCCATGATCCGTTCGCCGCCGAGCGGCCGGAGAACGATGTCGTAGAAGGCGGCGCTGGCGGCCACGTCGGCACACTGGATCGAGAGATGGTCGAGCATCTCGCCACGGTACGGGAGCTCCCGTAGTCTGACGATCGTGATCGCCGCCCGCGCCCTGGCTGCCGCCCTCGAGCCGTTGACGGGACAGGTCTACTTTTCGCCCGAGTGCCATGCCGGCTACGAGACCCTCGGCTTCGGCCCGAGCCCGGGGCTGATGGGGGAGGTCGCCCTGCCCGACGGCCCGGCCTATTTCTGCAGCCGGGGCTCGGTCATGGGCCAGGTTCCCGGCCAGCTGGTGGCTGCCGCCTTCGGCGTCTTCAATCCGGCGGTGGTCGTCCCGGCCGTCACCCGGGGTTGGACCCTCACCGACGCCACCACGATCTGCGAGGCACGCACTGCGGGCGCCGTCGGCCAGCTCCGCCGCATCCTGGGGGAGCGCCCCGACGGCCTCGACCGGGCCACCACTTTGCTCCGCCGGGCCAACGACGGCCTCCGACCCGAGGGCCGCGCCCTCTACGCCGGTCTGCTCGCCCTCGGACTCCCCGGGGATCCGCTCGGCGACATATGGCGTCTCGGCGATCGCTTGCGCGAATACCGGGGGGACTCGCACATCGCCGCCTGGGTGAGCGCCGGCTTCGACGGCACCGAGATCGGACTGCTCAGTGAGCTCTACTGGGGCCTGCCGTTACGGACCTACATCCGCTCCCGGGCGTGGAGCGATCAGGACCTCGACGCCGCCGAGGCCCGGCTCGAGGCTCGCGGCCTACTGGCCGACGGCGCCTTCACCGACGCCGGCCGGACGGCCCGTCAGCAGGTGGAGCTCGTCACCGACCGGGCCTGCGATCCCATCGTGGCCAACCTGGCCGACGACCTCGACGAGCTCCTGGCCATCCTGGGACCCTGGGCCACCGCCATCCAGGCGGCCGGTGGCTACCCGGCCCGCGGCCCCCACGATCTGGCCGGCCTCAGCGGCTGACCAGGGCCAGCGGGTCAGCGGGTCAGCGGGTCAGCGGGTCAGACCATCGTCTGGCCGGCGCTGGCGTTGACCGCTTCCCCGGTCACCGCGGCGGCGTCCTCGGAGAGGAGCCAGCCGATCACGGCGGCGATCTCCTCGGCCGACTGGAAGCGGCCCAGGGGGATGTCGCGCAGGATGGTCTCGCCGAAGGCCTGCTGCAGGATCCCGCCGGAGTTCGTCAGTTCGGTGTCCACCGTGCCCGGGCAGACGGCGTTGACCGAGATGCCCGAGGGGCCGAGTTCCATGGCCATCGTCTGGGTCAGCAGGATCACCGCCGCCTTGGCCGCGCAGTAGGCACCCAACATCGGGAACCCCCGCTTGCCGGCCTGGCTCGAGACGTTGCAGATCCTGCCGCCCACCCCGGCCGCCACCATCAGCCCGGCGCAGGCCTTCGAGACGAGCCAGGTTCCGGTGACGTTCACGTCGAGTACCCGCCGGAACTCGGCCGCCGGCACGGCGATCAGCGGACCGAAGCCGAAACCGGGTCCACTCCCGCCGGCCACGTTGGCCACCAAGGTGATGGTCCCGAGCGCCTCGCTGGCCGTCGCCACCGCCCGTGCCACCTCGTCCTCATTCGAGACGTCGGCCCGCACGGCGACAGCCCGCCGTCCCAGGCCCTCGATCTCGGCCACCACCGAATCGAGGTCGTCGGCACTGGCCACCCCGTGAGCCGGGGCCTCCTCGTAGGGTCGGGCGATGTCGAGGCAGGCCACGTCGTGACCGTCGCCGGCCAGACGCAAGGCGGTGGCCCGGCCGATACCCCGGGGTCGGGCCGCACCGCTCACCAGGGCTACGCTCACCGGCCCAACCCGTCGTTCATCCGGTTCTGTCGCGGGACCAGTTCCAATTCCCCTCCTTTTCGCCAGCGGGCCAGATCGCCCGTCCTGTAGGCCCGTCCGGCTCCGAACGGGTCGTCGACGAAGGCCAGCTCGCTCAGCTCCGGCCGGTCCAGGTAGCCCGATGCCACTCCGTCCCCGGCCACCAGCAGTTCGCCGGTGGCCCCCAGGGGCACGGGCCGGCCATGGCCGTCGAGAACGTAGACCCGGGTGTTGGCGATCGGCCGGCCGATGGTGATCGGACCCGTCCGCTCGACCCGGGCCATCGTCGAATAGACGGTGGTCTCCACGGCCCCGTAGGCGTTCCAGAGCACCCGGCAGCGTTCCAGGATCTGATCGGCCAGCTCCCGCGACAACGGCTCCCCGCCACTCAGCGCCGCCAACCCGCGCGACGCCCGCAAGCCGCTGTCGATCAGCACCTGCCAGGCGGAGGGCGAGGCGTGCAGGTAAGACACCCGCTCCCCGGCGATCAACTGCCGCAGCCGCCCGCCGTCGCCCGCCATCTCGTCGGGGGCCAACACGATCTTGGCTCCGGCGATCAGAGGCAACAGCAGCTCCGTCTCCGGGGCCCGGAAGAAGGTCGCCGGCAGCACGAGCACGGTGTCGGCCGACGCGATCCCGAGATCGGCGGCCAGCGCGGTGGCCATGTTCACCACCGAGTCGTGCCGGATGGGAACGCCGACCGGTCGACCTGTCGAGTGCGCCGTGTACTGCACGCAGCAGACGCTGTCGCCCCGGACACCGTCGCTCTCGCTTCCGCTTTCGTGAACCGGCTCGTCGACCGCTGGACCGTCGCCCCGGCCGACGATCTCGAGGACATAGTCGGGCGGGGCGGGAAAGCGTGCCGCCAGCTCCGCCGGCGCCACCAGGGCCACGGCCGCCGAATCGGTCATCATGAAGTCCAGCTGCTTGAGCGGCAGCGCGGGGTCGAGCAAAAGGTAGGCGGCCCCGGCCTGCAGCACGCCGAGGACGCCCGCCACCAGGTCGACCGACGGTTCCCCGCAGAGAGCCACCGTGGTTCCGGGGCGCACCCCGCCGGCGCGCAGGCGTTCGGTCATCCAGCGCGCCCGGCGGTGGAGGTCGCCGTAGCTGACGCGCTCCCCGTCGGCCGCTACGGCCGGAGCCTTCGGCTGACGGGTCGCCTGCTCGGCGATCAGGTGGTGGACCACGTCGGAGGGTCGGACCGTGACCGTGGCGTTCCATTCGACCAGTTGTCGATGTTCCTGGGCCGGCGTCAGGATGGGGATCTCCGATGCCGTCACCGCCGGATCGTCGGCCACCGCCCCCACCAACCGGAGCCAGTGGGTCACCATCCGCCGGGCACTTGTCGTCTCGAAGAGATCGCGGTCGTAGATCAGTCGGCCGGCGATATGGCCTTCGGGACGCTCGTCGAGTTCCAACTCGAGGTCGAGCTTGGCGCTTCCCACGGCGTCGCCGATCTCGCTCTCCATCTGATGGATGGACCACGAGGGGTCGGGCGCCAGCGTCTTCGGTTCCAGGATGAACATGGTCTGGTAGATCGGGTTGGCACTCGAGGTCCGCCCGATGGGCAACTGCCGGACCAGCCTTTCGAAGGGCACCAGGTTGTCGAGGCCGTCGAGTAGGACGTTGCGGACCCGGACCACCAGTTCCCTGAAGGAGGGATCACCACTCAGGTCGACCCGAAGGACCAACGGTGTCAACGAGTAGCCGACCACCGATTCCAGCTCCGGGCGCTGCCGGAGGTCGGTGGCGGTGGCGAAGACGACATCGTCTTGTCCCGAATAGCGGCCGAGCAACAGAGCCCAGACGGCGGAGAGCACCTGGAAGAGGCTGGCGCCGGCCTCCTGGCCCCCAGCACGTAGCTTGGCCACCGTCCCGGCCGGAATCTCGAGCGGGATCACGCCGCCACGAAAGCGCGGCAACGGTGGCCTCGGATGGTCGAGGGGCAGCGAGAGCACGGGAAGATCGCTCAGCTGTTTCTGCCAATGCTCGAGTCGTCGTCGCGCCCGCGGCTCGGTCATCCAGTTCTGCTCCCAGCGGGCGTAGTCGGCGTATTGGGTTTCCGGTTCGGCCAGCGGTGACGGCTTTCCGGCGATGTAGGCGTCGTAGAGAGCCACCAATTCGGGCGGAACTATCCGGTAGACGCTCACCCCGTCGAAGACGAGATGGTGCATGGCCAGATACAGACGGTGGTGCTCACCGGGGAATCGGATCAGCCGGGGCCGCAGCAGCGGTCCCCGGCGCAGGTCGTAGGGAACCCGTGACACCTGGGCGGCCAGCCGAACCGCCTGCCGTTCGGCCTGTTCCTCGGTCAGATGACTCAGATCGAGGACCGGGAGATCGAAGGTCGGTGCCGACTGGACGATCTGCACGGGCACGCCGTCGACAATGTCGAACGTGGTCCGCCACGCTTCATGGCGCCGGACGATCTCGTTGAACGCTCGGCGGAAGGCGTCCAGGTTGAACGCCCCGTCCTTTCGGATGGAGATGGCCTCGTTGTAACTGAACTGGTTCGGCACCAGCAGGCTCAGGTACCACAGCGCCTCCTGGGCCACCGAAAGAGGCGGAGCCGACCGGGGTCGCTCGTTCGCGGCGCGCGACACTTTCCCGTGGGGCGCCCCTTTCCCGGCGGGCGGTTCTGTCTCGAGGGGCGGCTCTGTCTCGAGAGGCGGCTCTGTCTCGAGAGGCGGCTCTGTCCCGGCGGGCGGCTCTGTCCCGGCGGGCGGTTCTGTCACGAGGGGCGGTTCTGTCACGAGGACCGCTCTCTCACGAGGCGAGGACGTGCAGCTCAGTCACTCCCCGCAGTCCCAGATTCGGTCGCCACTGAATGGCTTCCGGGGCGAGCTCGAGTTTGGGGAACCGGTCCAGCAGCGTCTCGAAGGCGATCTGTCCCTCCATCCGGGCCAGCGGTGCGCCGAAGCAGAAGTGGGCGGACCAGCCGAAGGCCAGATGCCGGTTGTCCTGACGGCTCAGATCGAGACGGTCGGGATGGCGGAAGCGTTCAGGGTCCCGGTTGGCGGCGCCCATCACGGCGATCACGGCGGCACCCTCCGGGATCTCCTTGCCGCCCAGGACTTCCCCCGGCGGGGCCAGCCGGGCGGTGTGCTGGCTGGGGCTCTCGTAGCGCAGCAACTCTTCCACGCCACTGGCCAGCAGGCTCGGATCGGATCGGAGTGCCTGGAGATGTTCAGGCTGGCGCAGCAACGTCAGCAGCCCGTTCCCGATCAGGTTGGTGGTGGTTTCCTGGCCGCCGACCATGGTCACGATCACATTGGCGACAACCTCCTCCTCGCTCAGTCGGTCCCCCTCCACCTCGGCTGTGGTCAGGGCGTTGATCAACCCCTCGGTCGGGTGGCTTCTCTCTCTGTTCACGGCGGCACTGAAGTAGGAAACCATCTCCTCCACACTCTTGAGAACTTTCTTGGCCCGCCCCGGATTGTGCTGGAAGTTGCCCAGCATCTCGGCGAAGTCCTGGGACCAGGACTTGAGCACCGGGTGGTCCGAGATCGGCACCCCGAGCATCTCGGCCGTCACGATGGCCGGCAACGGGTTGGCCAACGACTCCATCACGTCGAAGCGACGGGCGCCCACCAGGTTGTCGACCAGTGTCTCGGCGATC
>Ga0307374_10003810_pt1 | contig 25551 bp, 15 predicted proteins | sample OX3MG_FD_202532 | JGI IMG/M metagenome (GOLD analysis project Ga0307374, IMG submission 202532) | Soil microbial communities from Risofladan, Vaasa, Finland - OX-3 | ecosystem: Environmental > Terrestrial > Soil > Coastal area > Acid sulfate soil | place: Finland: Risofladan, Vaasa | collected...
GGTAGTCGGTGGCCAGGGTCGGGTGGGTCCCGGTGGTGGAGGCGAAGCGGGCGATCCCACTCGGGTTGTCGCCGCCGGCGTAGTCGCCCAACGGGACCGTCCGCGGGCTGCGGCTCGACGCCGACGGTGCGGGGACCGACGGTGCGGGGACCGGGGGTGCGAGCACCGACGGTGCCGGAGCCGGTGCCGCGGGCTTACGGGGCGGGACCGTGGTGCGCGGGGGCACGAAGCCGGTGGTGCGCGCCGGCACGCCCGTGGTGGTCGTGGGCGGCACGGTCGCGGTGGTGACCGTGGTGGGGACCGCCGCCGGAACCTGCGGGCGGAGCGTGCGCGACATGTCGTGCTGCCTGGTGAGGGGCAGCGGGGCGGCGGCGCGTTCCGGGGGCGGTGCGGTGAGGTCCACGCCGATGGTGGCGATCAGCGCCACGCCCAACAGCGCGGCGACGACCTGCTTCGGCAGTCCGTTGAACCGCCCGATGTGGAATCGCTCCATGGCTTCCTCGTGCTGGGCACGGGACGCGACGGGCTTCGTGCTGCTCGTGCTGCGGCAACCCGCTGACCGTCGAGCCCGTGGCTCGTTTGTCTTCCCCCCCGAGAGGGGTTGCCTTGCTGAACTTCGCTGCCACATGAATGAAGCCACGGAGGTCGTGGCTCACGATCGGCGTCGGCATCCCCCCGGGGCGACTTGAGAGCGGTGGGGCCCAATGGGCCCTTCGGCGCCCGGGGATGTGACGTCTTTGAGGAAGCGTTGTGAAGACGTTGGCAAATCAGGGGACCCGGGCGCGGCGCCAGGACGACGCCGGAGGGCGACCGCCACGAGGTGCGGCCGTCGCGGCGCCTCCGTCGATACCGGTCACAGATGGCCCGGTAGCCCCACCGAGCACTCGGCGCACGCCATTCCCGCTGATCGACACCGTCGCATCGTTGCGCAGGAACCCGTCCAGCCCGCTGTACCTCGTTGAACACACTGGCACCAGGTGCCGCAGCGCCACCGGGGTAGTCGACACGTCGCACCTCGATCGGTAAGGTCCGCGGCACGTGCCGTGTGACGTTGCCACCGACCCACGACCGGACCCCGCACCCAGTGGTCGCCCCGTTTCCGACGCGGCCACCGGCGGGTGGGCGGACCCCGCGTCCAGTGGGATTCGAGTGCGGCCGACGGCCTGAGACGCAGATGCGGGGGGAGACCTTGTGCTGAGCCTGATTCGATTCACACCACCGCGCCACGCCATCCGGCGCGCCCAGCAGAGCATCCGACGCCGGCGCGCCGCCAAGGTCATGGCGGCCCCGTTGGTGTCGGCCATCGTCGTCGTCGGTGACGGCGCGGACCTGTCGTCCTCGCCGCAGCCGCATGCGGCCTCGTCGCTCCTGAGCGATCGGCACCCCGGGCACACCGCCCTCCGGGCGCTCCGGGCGCACCGCACGCCGCGGACGACGCCGTCCACGACGTCGACCACACCTCCCACGACGACACCGCTGACAACGGTGGCCCCCGTGGCCACCACCACGGCCACCGCGCACACCTCGGCCTCGCCCGCCGCGCCCCGGCGGTCGGCCGCCCCGGCCGTGCGGTCTGCCGCCCCGCCTGCGAAGGCCGCCGCCCCGACGACCACGCCGCCCGTCGCCGTAGCACCCCGCCTGGCGCGGTCCGCCAAGACCATCCCACTGGCCGTGTTCACCAACGGCAGCCCCGGCGGCGTCTCGGCCTTCGCCGCCGCCACCGGCACCCACCCGACGTTCGTCTCCGACTACCTGTTGGGCAACGGCGGTTGGGGGACGATGGTCGCCGCCTCCAACGTACGGACGTGGAGCGGCAGCGGGTACACGCCCATCCTGGGCGTGCCGATCATCCCCAACGGCACCGGCGGCACGTTGGCGGCGGGAGCGTCGGGTGCCTACGACGGGTACTTCGTCACGCTCGCCCGCAACCTCGTGAGCGCGGGGGCGGCGAACGCCTACCTGCGTCTCGGGTGGGAGTTCAACGGCAACTGGTACCCGTGGAGTGTCGGCAACGCCACCGACGCGGCGAACTTCGCCGGCTATTGGCGCCACATCGTCGACGCCATGCGATCGGTGCCGGGGCAGTCGTTCTCGTTCGTGTGGAACCCCAACGGCGACGGCCCCACCAACTACACGCCGGACCAGGCGTACCCGGGGAGCGGGTACGTCGACTTCATCGGCACCGACATGTACGACAACTGCTGGTGCAGCCCGCAGACCCCGCAGGCCGGATGGGCGTCCCAGCTCACCCACGCGTGGGGCCTCGACTGGCTGTCGTCGTTCGCGGCCAGCCAGGGAAAGCCGATCGTCTTCCCGGAGTGGGGGCTCTCCCGACGCTCCGACGGCCACGGCCTCGGTGACGACCCCTACTTCGTCAACCAGTTCGCGGCATGGATCACGCAGAACAACGTGGCGTGGACCAGCTACTTCAACGCGGACCCCGGCGGCCAGGCCGACGCCATCACCGACGGGACCTTCCCCAACGCCCTGGCCGCGTTCCGACAGGACTTCGGCTGAGCGATCCCCGGTGACCAGCTGAGCGATCCCGGTGACCTGGTGCGCGACGCGCCGGGGCGCCTGCTACTGCCCCAGGGCCACCAGTGACCCGTTGGCGACGGGGATGTAGACGACCCCGTTCGACACCGACGCCTCGCCCTGGACCTGGCTCGCCGTCTTGTAGGTGAACAGCGTGCTGCCGGTGGCGGCGTTCAGGAACACGACCGCGTTGCCCAGGGTGCCTTCCACGATGACGCCGGGGACGGCCGTGATGCCGGCGAACATGTGGCTGGACTGGCAGCTCCGCCACACGAACGCCCCGGTGGCGGGGTTGAGGGCGTCGATGTTCCCGGTGCACTTGGTGCCGTTGATCGTGACGCCGCCGCCGCCCACGTACAGGTTGGTGCCGTCCCAGGCGGCCGACACGATCGAGCCCACGGCCGGGTCACCGCTGGCGGTGCCGACGGTCGACTGCCACACCGGCCCGGCCGCCAGATCGGTGCGGTCGAAGGCGTAGAAGATGGCGTTCTTGTTGACCGCACCCACCAGCGACCGCGCCTGACCGTTGATGGTCGCGGTGAACAGCACCGGCGTCGAGCCGAAGTCGGCGTCCCCGGCCGACTGGGCGGAGGTGGGCACCTTCCAGCTCGAGACCAGGCTCAGGTCCGACGCGTTCAGCTTGATGATGGCCGGCGCGATGTCAGTGGTCCCGGTGCAGCTCGGGTTGCCGGTGACGATGTAGATGCTGCCATCCGCGGTGTCGACGGTCGGCGAGCCCCACACACCACCACCCGGGCAGTTGCTGGGGACGGTGGTGAAGGTGTGCTGGAGCGTCCCGGCCGAGGCGTCGAGCTGCACGAGCTTCCCCTGGACCAGCGGGCAGTCGCCGAACGAGGCGACGCCCTGGTAGATGCTGCCGTCGACGAGGGTGGGCGAGCCCCACAGGAAGTTGTTCGGCTGCGGAGCCACGGACGTCTTCCAGATGAGCGCGCCGGTCTGCGCGTTCAGGGCGTAGAAGTTGTCGTCACCGCCCGGCACGTACAGCACCAGTGTCGTGCCCATCATGCCCACGGTGGGCGTGCCGGTCGGTCCGGCGGACGCCGGCGAGCACTTGTCCGTCGACGGGGGCGTGTCGGTCCCCACGTTGACGGTCCACGTGTCCTTCCCCGTCAGCGCCGTGCCGTGGACCAGGCCCTTCCAGTCGCCCCAGAAGACCATGTTGCCGGCGATGATGGGCTGGCCGAAGCTGCCCCCGCTGGCGCTGTCGGTCCAGTGCAGCTTCAACGTGGCGGCGTTGGCCGTCGTGAGCCCTGTCTCCGCCGGGTAGTAGCCACTGCGCCCCAGGTCCCCCCGGTAGGTGGTGACGAGTGTGGGCGGCGGGGGCGGCCCCGCCGTGTAGGTGTACTGGTCACCGGCGTTCACCGCGCTCGTGCCGCCCGCCGTGGTGACGGTGACGTCCACGGTGCCGGTGCCCCCCGGCGACGTGGCCGTGACCGACGTCGCGCTGCTGACGGCGAACGTCGTGGCCGCCGTGGTCCCGAACGCCACCCCGGTCGTGCCGGTGAGGTCGGTGCCCGTGATCGTGACCGAGGTGCCGTTGGGCCCGCTCGTGGGATTGATGCCGGTGACGGTGGGCGTCGGCGGCAGCGTGTACGTGAACTGGTCGGCGGTGCTCGTGGTGCTCGTCCCGCCGGGGGTCGTCACCGTGACGTCCACCGTGCCCGTGCCGTTGGGGGCGGTGGCCGTCATCGACGTGGCGCTGGTGACGGAGAACGTGGCCGCAGGATTGGCGGGCCCGAAGTCGACGGCCGACGCCCCGGTGAGGTCGGAGCCGGTGATGGTCACCGAGGTTCCCGCCGGAGCGGACGCGGGGTTGACGAGGGTCACCGTGGGCGCCGGGGGCGGCGTGAACGTGAACTGGTCGTCCGGCGCGTTCGGCGCGCTCGTGCCACCAGGGGTCGACACGGTGACGTCCACCGTGCCCGTGGCCGTGGGCGCCGTGGTGGCCGTGATGGACGTGTCACTGTCCACGGCGAAGGAGGCCACCGCCATGCCGCCGAAGTCGACGGCCGAGGCGCCGGTCAGGGCGGTGCCGGTGATGGTCACCGAGGTGCCGCCGGTGCTCGGGCCCGAGGCGGGGCTGACGGCGGTGACCGTCGGGACGGGCGGCGGCGGGCCCGCCGTGATCGACACGTTCTGCACGGCGTGGATGTCGGTCGACCCGCCCGTGCCCCCGGTGAACCCGACGAGGACCGACGTCGGCAGCGCGGTGGCGTAGGTCAGCACCTGCGAGCCGTCCATGGTGACCGACAGGCCCGTCGAGAACGTCGTCACGACGAAGTGGTGGACCGTGCCGCGCAGCGAGGCGATCGACGAGTTCGTCGTCACGTAGTGCAGGGTGTCCGACGTGGGGCCCGGCCCGGTGGCGATGCCCACGAAGTTGTTGGAGGGGTTGACGGAGTTCTTGTAGGTGTCGAGCGACACGGCGATGCCCGTGATCCCCGAGAACCCCTCACCCCCGCCGGCGACGCCGAGGGCGGAGGGGGCCGTCACGCTGGCGTCGGCCAGGGTGAAGGTCAGCCCGTCGGCGCCCGTCCCGCCGCCGATCGACGCGTCGAAAGCCGCCGAGATCCCCACGCCCGGCACCGGCGTGGGCCAGAACGCCGAACCCGCCTGGTTGGTCTTCGCCGCCGTCAGCTGCAGGTTGGGCGGCGTCGCCGTGGTCACGAGGGTCGCCGAGCCGTTGAGCTTCCACCCGCCGGCCACCGGCGACGGGACGGCCCCCGGCGGGGGCCCGGCGCTGTAGGTGAACTGGTCGTTGGCACTGGTCAGGCTGGTGCCCCCCGGCGTGGTGACGGTCACGTCGACCGTCCCCGTGCCCGCCGGCACCGTGGCGGTGACGGTGGTGGCCGAATTGACGGTGTAGCCGGTGGCCGGGGTGGCCCCGAAGTCCACCGCCGACGCCCCGGTGAGGTCGGTGCCGGTGATGTTCACCGACGTCCCGCTCGGGCCCGAATTCGGGTTGACGAGGGTGACGGTCGGGAGCGGTGGCGGCGCCGTGGTGTAGGTGAATTGGTCGGCGGCGCCGGTGGCGCTCGTGCCCCCGCCCGTCGTCACGGTCACGTCGACGGTCCCCGACCCCGCCGGCGAGGTGGCCGTGATGGTGGTGGCGTTGGTCACGCTGAAGCCGGTCGCCGGGGTCGGCCCGAAGGCGACGGCCGTGGCGCCGGTGAAATTGGTGCCGCTCACCGTGACCGACGTCCCCCCGACCGACGAGCCGGAGGACGGGAGCAGCCCCGTGACGGTGGGGGCGGGCGGCGGTGTGCCGCCCACGGTCACCGAGATGGTGGCGCTCCGGGCGCCCAGCCCCGACGAGTTGTAGTCGGCCACGGCGTAGGTGTGGGTGCCGGCCGGCACCGAGGTGTTGGTGTAGGTGGTGGGGGTGGGGTTCGGGTACCCGCCGGCCCAGAACTTGGTCGAGGTGTCGCGATAGACGTTGGCGCCCAGCGCCCCGGTGGCATTCGTCCAGGTCAGGATCACACTGGTGCCGCTGACGGTGGCGCTCAGGCCCGTGGGGGCGCCCGGGACGGCGGCGGCCGCCGACGTGACGAAGCCACCGCCGACGACGCCGATCGAGGCCACGAGCACGGCGGTGCGGGCCCAGTGCACCGTCGACCGGCGCGTGCGGCGCCTCCGGTGCTTCGCTGACGACATACGCACCCGCATGCTTGTCTCCAGTTCACCCCGTGGCGCGGCTGGGACGGGATGAACGGTCCCGGGGCTCCACGACCAGGGTCCTGGGAGTCACCACGCTCAGCGTCCGGCCAACGCTCTGCGTATGCATAGTCAAGGGCGCTCCCAGGCGTCAATGTTGTTGGCGGGACGTTGATCCAGTTGGCCGGGAATAGAGATGGCCCAGGCGGGAGCTGCCCCGGCCGGCCGGGGCAGGGTTGGCCGGTGGTTGAGGAGACGTTGGCAGCCACGTGACATTGGGAGGGGATGATCACCCCACATGCCGTCACAGGCGAGGGACGACCGGCGCAGCGCAGCGCCACCGGCGGGGTCAGGGGCGGCACACCCCGGGCGCGCCTGAAGGGAATGGCGGACCGATGACCACCACGCTGGGGCCCGCCGTCGGAACGCCGTCCGCCACCCGTGGGGGCGGGCGGTACTGGGGCTGGGCCGCCGCCGCCACCATGGCCCTGGGCGCGGCCACGAGCGTCGCGTTCCTGGGCCGGGGCAGCCTCTACCTGGACGAGACGGTGAGCACCACCATCGCCAAGGCCCCGTGGCACCGCTTCACCCAGTCGGTCCTCCACCGCGAGTCCAACATGGCCCTCTACTACCTCGTGCTGCGGGTGTGGTCGAACGTGGGCCACAGCGAGGTCGCGGTGCGCAGCCTGTCCGTCGTGGCCAGCCTGGGCGCGCTGGCCGTCCTCGTGTTCCTCACCCGCGAACTGTTCGGGCCCAGGGCGGCGCTGATCGGCGGCGTGCTGCTGGCGGTCAACCCGCTCATCGTCGAGCTCGCCCAGGACACACGCGGCTACGCGTTGAGCCTCCTCCTCGTGTCGGCGTCGTCGGCGCTGTTCGTGCGGGGGCTCCGCCGGTCGTCGGGCTGGCCCATGTGGGCGGCCTACGTGGTGGTGTCGGCACTGGCGGCCTACACGAACTTCTGGGCCGCGCTCGTGCCGCTGAGCCACGCCTGCTCCCTGGCGTTCACGCCGCCAGGACGCGTCGCCTGGAGGCGGCTCGTGGCGTCCGCCGTGGGGCTGGCGGTGCTGCTCGTGCCCCTCGGCCTGTTGATCCGCTCCAACGACAGCTCCGGCGTCAACTGGGCCTCGGGGACCTCGGCCGGGCACATATTCAGCAAGGTGCGCGACAAGGTGCCGCACTCGCTGATCGACGTCGGGATCCTCGTCGTGGTGGTGGCGGTGGTGGGGATGGTGGTCGTCCTGAAGCGCCGGCCCCGGACGGCGGCGTGGATGGCCAATTGGCCCGTCATGTTCACGCTGTGCTGGCTCGTCGTCCCCGTCGCCGCCGTCGTGTTCCTGTCGTTCGCCTACAAGCCGCTCCTGGTCGTGCGCTACCTCATCGTGTTCCTCCCGCCGGCCGTCATGCTGGTGGGCGCGGGCCTGGCCCGCCTGTCACGGCGCGCCATGGCGGTCGGGCTCACGCTGCTGGTGGCGGCCTCGGGCGCGGGCCTGTGGCACTGGTACGCGCACGGGCCCAGTGAGGACTGGCGCGCCGCGCTGACCACCATCGCCGACCGCTCGCAGCCGGGCGACGGCGTGGTGGTGTTCCCCGCCTACATGCGCATCCCCTTCGAGTGGTACCTGCAGGGGCACCCGGCGGCCCAGCGGCGCCTCGAGCCGGTCTTCCCGTCCCTCGGGTGGCAGAAGGACCCGCTGCTCTACGACAGCGACGTCCCCGTGCAGGCGAGCACGGTGTCGGCGGCGGCCCAGGGCCACGCCCGGGTCTGGCTGGTGCTGAGCCAGGCGGACCTGTACGCGGGCCGCAAGCACTCGGTCCTCACGGGGCTGGCCGCCGCCGGGTTGCACCCGGTGCACACCTTCGGCTTCACCGGCATCAGCGTCGTCGAGTACGCCACGAGCCGCCCCACCACCGAATAGGCCAGCCCGGCGGCGTGACCAGCCGGGCGGGCCGATCAGCCGATCAGCCGAAGTCCGCCTTGAACGCCGCCAGGGACTGGGGGAAGTTGCCGTCGGTGATGTCGTTCTGCTGGTCCGGGGCGTTGTAGGAGAAGATCGCGCTCCAGGCCACGTTGTGCGAGCCCATCCAGGCGGCCAGCTGGTTGACGAAGTAGGGGTCGTCACCGAGCCCGTGCCCGTCGGGCCGGTAGTCGACCGACCATTCGGGGAAGACGATGGGCCTGCCCACCTGCGCGGCGAACGACGCCAGCCAGTCGAGGCCCCACGGCTGGGAGACCTGCATGGCCCATCCGCTCTGGGGGGTGAAGGGGCTGCACCAGCAGTTGCCGTAGACGTCCGAGCCGATGTAGTCGACGTAGGCGCTGCCCGGGTAGGCCTGGGACGGGGAGTAGCTCGTGGGGCCCTGCCCGTTGGAGTTCCACACGAACTGGAAGGCCTGGCCGGGCACCGAGCGCATGGCCTTCACGATGTTGCGGAAGAAGGCCGCGTAATTGGTGGCGTCGTTGGCGTTGTAGACACCCCAGTTGTACCAGTTGGCGTTGAACTCCCAGCCGAGCCGCAAGATGGCATCGCCCTCCCCGCCGCCGACCAGGTTGCGGGCCAGGGTCACGAAATGCGAGTTGTACGACCCGGCCGCGCCGCCGGCCAGTGTCCCGCCGGTGCCGTTGGGGATGATGGGGACGCCCAGGACGAGCCGGTAGCGCGAGCTGCGCCAGGCGCCGATGCCCCCGACGCTCTCCATGCCACTCCAGCCGTTCGACCCGTTGAGATAGTCGGTGGCGAGCGTCAGGGGGGCGCCCGTGGCCGACCCGAAGCGGGCGATCCCGAGGGGGTTGTTGCCGCCGGCGTAGTCGCCGAGACCGCTGACCGACCCGCCCGGGGTGAACACCGGGGGGACGACCAGGGGGACCACGCTCACCGTCGGTTGCACGGCGAGCGGCTTCAAGGCCGCGCCGGCCGAGCGTGCGCTCCTGGTCACGAACTTCGACACCCGCTTGACGCGCGGGGTCCTCGAGTTCGTGACGCGAACCGTGATCGAGCAGCCTCCGCACAAGGTGAGCGACGAGATCACGACGCTGCGGCGCGCGATCGAGATCACGCCCTTGCTCGTCGTCGCGTACCCCCGGCGCGCCGGGTGCCTTATCTGGGGGTGGCTCCACCCGAGGGGGACGGCGATCTTCACGACACCGGCCGACAGTCCCCCGCTGGGCGCCGTGTAGCGCAGCGAGGCGTTGACCGTCGCCGACCCGGCCACGGCCGTCGGGGTCACGGTGATGCTCCCCGGCCCGGTGGTGGCCGCCCCCGCGGCACCGGCTGAGACCGCCGACACCGAGCACAGCGCGGCCACCGACACCAGGACGACCACCGGCACCCGGCGCGTGCGCCCGGCCCGGCGCCGGACCGCAGCCGTCACGGACTCGACCTTCGCGGTGTTGCCGTACCTCATCCTTCGCCCCCCACTCCGGGCGTGACGTTACCCGATGAGCACCCCCCGAATCTCTTCGATGCCGGCCGGGGCCGGGAGCGGGGCCCGCGGCCGCCGGGGGGGGCCCGGCGCCTGGGCCGGGGACGGGGCCGGGGGCCGGGCCCCAGGGCTCGGAAGCGACCAGGCACGCCACGGAGCGTGGCGTGCCTGGTCTCACAGGACGTGAGGTCCAGCCCGAGGCGCCGGCGAGGCCGGGCCCGTCGGACGGAGGGCTCACACGGTGACCGTGACCGACATCGAGCGCGGGCCCTCGCCGTACGAGTTGTACCCGCTGACGGTGTAGGTGTGCGTCCCGTGCGCCACGTTGGCATTGGCGTAGGTCGTCACGGCCGCGCTCGGCCATCCCGGCCACGCCACCTTGGCGCCGTCGCGGTAGACGTCGTCACCGAGCGTCCCCGCAGGGTTGGCCCAGGTGAGTGTCACCGTGGTGCCGCTCACCGCGGCCCTGAGACCTGTCGGCGCCGCCGGCGGCCCGGTGGGCACGACGACCACGGGGGCGACCGTGGCCGCGACCGCGGCGCTCTTGGCGCCGAGCCCGGTGGAGTTGTAGGCCGCCACCGTGTAGCTGTGCGCACCGACCGCCAGCTTGGCGTCCGTGTAGGTGGACACCGCCGCGCTGGGCCATCCCGGCCACGCGATCTCGGCCCCGTCGCGGAACACGTCGTCACCGAGCGTCCCGGCCTGGTTGGTCCATGACAGCGCGACGGTCGTCCCGCTCACGTTGGCGGCGAGACCGGTCGGCACCGCCGGCGCCGTCGTGACGACGGGCGGGGTCGTGGTGGTCGGCGTGGTCGCGGTGGTCGGCGTGGTGGTGGTGGTCGGCGTCGTCGTGGTGGTCGGCGTCGTCGTGGTGGTCGGCGTCGGCGTGGTGGTGGTGGTGGTCGGCAGTGTGCCGCCGAAGTCCTTGGCGAAGGCGGCCTTGCTGTTCGGGTATTGGCTGAGCTGCGAGCAGATCGACCCGCAGTAGTCGAAGTACGCCTGGTAGGCGGTGTCGTTGGCGGCGACGGTGGTGGCCATCCAGTTGATGAATGCCGGGTCGTCGCTGCCGTGCAGGCCCCACTCGGGGAAGGCGATGGCCTTGGCCTGCGCCTTGGCGAACGTGATCCACTTGCCGACGTTGCTCTGGACGGCGCTGTTGTCGTAGGCGTCGATGCCGACGACGTCCACGTAGGAACCGCCGGGCCAGGTGTCGGTATTGGTGCGGCCGGCGTTCTGGTTGCTGGACCAGTTGCCCGAGTCGGGGTTCCACACGAAGACGAAGTGCTGCCCCGTCACGGCGCGCATGGCGGTGACGATGGACCGGTACTCGGCGATCCAGGCCGACGCCGAGTAGCTGGTCTCGTTCCACGCGGTGAACCAGCCCTTCACGTTCTGGTTCTGCTCCCACATGACGCGGATGTAGGCGTCGGCGTGGCCGCGGGCCACCAGGGTCTGGGCCATGGCGGTCGACTGGGAGGGCGTCATGTTCCCGACGGCGACGCTGAGGCGGAGCGGGCCGTCGGCCTGGCTGGGATAGCCACCGGTGCCGTTCTCGAAGGTCGTGACGACCTGGAGGTTGCTGCCGACGCCGACCGAATTGGCATCGGCCTGCGTGGCGCTCTGGGTCTGGCTGTTGACGAACAGCCCGAGCTGGGCTGCCGAGCTGGCCGAGGCCGGGGGGGCCGCCAGGACGGCGCCGGCGCCCACCATGGCGAGGGCGAGCACACCACCGATCAACGATCCCGGCACCGCCCTGCGACGCCTGGTCGTGGCCTGCGATTGCTGAAGTCCTCTGTGACCCATGTCTCCCCCTCTGCCGTGAGACCGGGTCTGCGGACAGGCGCGTGCCACCGGGGCCCCTGGAGGGGCTTACGATCGGTTGCCCGTTCGGCAGCCCGGCTGACTCTGCGAGTCCCGTGGCGTTGCGTCCCCCCCTCACGAGGGGTTTGCCTTTCGAATGCGGAGGCGGCATCGTCGGCGGTCCGCGCCGTCTTTACTAAGTGGTAACAAAGAGGCAGCCGATAGCAGAGTGGTGATTGTTGGCACGCTTCACGAGAAGGTCCGCCTGCTGTTCTCCCTAGGCGCGCAAAGGGCCCCGTGCTACCGTGGCCCGATCACGGCGGAATCGGGGACCGATCCGTGCGCGGCTCAGGGCGGCGTCGCAGCCGGGGGGGACGACGGGGGGGACGGGATCCTTCGGTTGCCGTCCCTGCGCGCCGTGGTGCGGCACGCGCTCCCGCCCCTCCTGGAGAGCACGATCATCCCGGGCGCGCTCTTCTACGTGGTCCTGCTCCTGGACGGCTTCCGGGGCGCGCTGATCGCCGCCCTCGCCTGGTCGGTCCTGGCGGTGGCCCGGCGGGTGGTGCGCCGGCAGACGGTGCCCACCGTTCTCGTCCTGAGCGTGGTGCTGGTGGCCGCCCGGACGGTGGTCGCCTACGTCACGGGCAGCGCCTTCCTCTACTTCGTGCAGCCCACCGCCAGCACCTTCCTGGTGGCGCTGCTCTTCCTCGTCACCGCCGTCGCCCGGCGCCCCATCATCGAGCGCCTGGCCCGCGACTTCTGCCCGCTCGACCCCGAGATGTTCACCCGGCCCTTCGTCCGCCGGTTCTTCCTGCGGCTGTCCTTTCTGTGGTGCGTGGTGCTCGCCACCCAGGCCGGGTTCGTCATGTGGCTGCTGCTCGAGTCGTCGGTGCGCAGCTTCGTGCTGGAGCGGTCGCTCGTCTCCGCCGTGCTGACCGTGGGCGGGATCGTGCTCTCCACGCTGTGGTTCGTCCGGGTGATGCGCCAGGCGGGCTTCGCCGTGCACTTCACCGGTGGCCTGGGCCCGCTGGAGCCGGCGCCGGCCGCGGTCCCGGTCGGCGCCCCCGCGGAAGTTCCGGCCTGACCTACCGGGTACGGTGACGCCGGAGCCGGGGCGCAGGCCCCCGGGCCCCGCGACGAGGAGACCGATGGCCGGCGAGCCGGGACCCGTGGCCCTGGTGGGCAGTGGCGAGTTCCTCCCGGCCATGGAGTCGGTCGACGCCGGGCTCCTCGCCGGCCGCCCGCGCCGGGCGGTGTTCCTCCCCACCGCGGCGGCACTCGAAGGCGACGCCCGCGTGTCCTACTGGCTCGAGCTCGGGCGCCGGCACTACGAGGCCATGGGGGTCGAGGCCGTGCCGGTGGACGTGCGCACCCGCGGCGATGCCGAGGACCCCGCCGTCGCCGCCCTGGTCGACGGCGCCGGGCTCGTCTACCTGTCCGGCGGCAACCCCCACCACCTGGCCGAGACCCTGCGGGGGACGCCGCTGTGGGACGCCATCCGGGCGGCCTGGCGGGGCGGGGCGGCCCTCGGTGGGTGCTCGGCCGGGGCGATGGCGCTCACGGCGGGTGCCCCCGAGGAGCTCGTCCCCACCGGAGGTGCCCCTCGCCGCACCCCGGGCGCGTCCCGCGCCGCCAACGGGCTCGGCCTGGTCGGGGACCTGGCCGTCATCCCCCACTACGACCGGTTGGAGCGGTGGCGGCCCGGCGCCCTCGAATGGTTCGCGGCGTGGCAGCCCCCGGGCACCACTCTGGTCGGCATCGAGGAGGAGACCGCCCTGGTGCGCGCCGACGGTCCCTGGCAGGTCCAGGGGCGCGGGGCGGTGTGGCTCCACGGGCCCGACGGGCGGACGCGCTTCGGCCCCGGCGAGGCGCCGCCGCTCGGCGCGGCCCGCCGGTGAGCACCGTCGCCGCCACGGCGCTGCGGTGGACGCCGCGGGCGACCGGCCCCCGACCCCCGGGGAATGTTGTGCACGCAAGTAATGTTGGAGGCAGTGCGCGGGTCGCACGGCGGCCCGGAGAGCGACGACCAGGAGGCCCACCATGCCGGCAGTGACCGTGGACGACATCCTTTCCCTGCCGCGTCTGGAGGCGCCCGACCCCGCCTCGTCCAGGGCCCGGACGGTGGTGTCGGTCACCGACGCGCCGTCGGGCTACGAGGGCGAGGGGTTCCCCGTCCGGCGTGCCTTCGCGGGCGTGGACCTGTCGGCGCTCGACCCGTTCGTGCACATGGACCAGATGGGTGAGGTCGACTACGGCCCGGGCGAGCCCCGGGGCACCGCCTGGCACCCCCACCGCGGCTTCGAGACCGTGACCTACATGATCGACGGCACCTTCCAGCACCAGGACTCCACCGGCGGCGGGGGCCTCATCACCAACGGCGACACCCAGTGGATGACGGCGGGCGCCGGGATCCTGCACATCGAGCGGCCGCCCGAGGCGCTCGTCACCAGCGGCGGGCTGTTCCACGGCATCCAGCTGTGGGTCAACCTGCCGTCGCAGGACAAGGGGGCCGACCCCCGGTACCAGGACATCAGAGCCGGGCAGGTGGCGCTGGTGTCGTCGCCCGACGGCGGCGCGCTGGTGCGCGTGATCGCCGGCGAACTGTCCGGGCACGCCGGTCCGGGCGTGACCCACACGCCCATGGCCATGGCGCACGTGACCGTGAGCCCGGGAGCGCGTGTGGAGCTCCCGTGGCCGCGCGACTACAACGCCCTCGCCTACGTCCTCGCCGGCGAGGGGACCGTGGGCACCGACGGCCGGCCGGTGCGCATGGGGCAGCTGGCCGTGTTCGGCGACGGTGACGCCGTCGTGGTCGACGCCCGCGAGCAGCAGGAGTCGCGCTCGCCGACCCTGGACGTGCTCGTCCTCGGAGGACGGCCCATCCGCGAGCCGGTCGTGGCCTACGGCCCCTTCGTCATGAACACGCGGGCGGAGATCGCCCAGGCCCTGGAGGACTACCGGCGCGGCGCGCTCGGCACCATCCCCGCCGACCACATCGGCTGACGGGGCGTACCGGCTCTAGCGGGAGCGCAGCACCTCGAGCGCCTTGTCGGCGTGGCCGTTCATGTTGACCTCGCTGTTGACGACGGCCAGGACCCGGCTGTCGGTGTCGATGACGAAGGTGGAGCGCTTGTTGGGGAGGATGCTGAACCCCCGCTTCACCCCGAATTGCGTGGCCACGGTCCGGTCGGGGTCCGACAGCAGGGGGAAGTCGAAGGCGTGCTTCTCCGAGAACTGCCGCTGCTTCTCCACGGTGTCGGCGCTGATGCCGACCCGCCGGGCTCCGACCGCCTCGAACTCGGCCTTCAGGTCGCGGAAGTGGCAGCTCTCGCGGGTGCAGCCCGTGGTCATGGCCGCCGGGTAGAAGAAGAGCACCACCGGCCCCGTGGCCAGGAGCTCGCTCAGCCGGAGGGTGGCGCCCGTGTCGTCCGGGAGCTCGAAGTCCGCCACACGGTCACCGGTCTTCATCGACGGCGACGTTACCGCCCCCGGGGGTCGAGCACGTCGTCGGGCCCCGGCCTAGCATGACGCCCGCGTCAGCTTCGTCGCGGGGGCGGAGGACGGCACTCGGGGGTGACATGGGTCGGGGCGGCAAGTTCCGTGCGCTGGCAGGTGTGGCGGTGGGGTGCGCCACGCTGCTGGCAGCGTGTTCGTCCAATTCGGCGTCGACGGCGTCGGGGAGGACGACGACCACCACGCCCACGACGCGGAGCGCTCGGAGCCATCCCGCACCCGTGGGCGGGGTGACGGGCACACCCGGCTACCTCGTCTACTGGGACCAGAACGAGGAGGTCGACATGGCGTCGATGCCGTCGGGCACGCTGGGCCAGCTCATGCCGGCGTGGGACCTGAACGGCCAGATGTGCATCGTCCCCGACGGCAGCGGCCGCTACGTGGGAGGCGTCGACCCCACGGTGCCGAGCCAGCGCAACCCCGGAGGTCTGAAGCCGTACAAGCAGCCCGCCATCGGGGAGGAGCTCGACCTCGCCAACGGCGCCTTCAGCGGCCAGATGCTCTACGTGCCCGGGCCCTTCACGCTGCCAGGCCAGTCCGTCGGCGAGGACTCGCCGGCCACGGCCCAGGGCGACTTCAACGGCAACAGCACGTACACGGGGTGCGCCTTCGACCACGACCTGAACCTCTTCGCCACCGACATCGGCACGGCCCAAGGATCGTTCCCCGTCCCCGACGACGGCCGGCTGGTGGAGTGGTTCGCGCCCAGCTACACGACGTACTGCATCGTGTACGGGCCCATCTCCCAGGGCGTGGGCCCGCACCACGTCGACGGCATCCTGGGCCTCAGCCAGCCGGGCATGCTCACCACCACGGACAACGGCGACCTGCTACTGCCCGAGGCCGGCACCGACGAGGTCATGCGCGTCGACCACACCAGCTACCCGCGCAGCGCGGCGGACTGCCCGAACGGGCTGTACCCGCGGGGCTCGCTCAAGATGTCGGTGTTCTTCAAGGGGAGCGGGTCCGACCTGCCGTTCGCCGACGGCGTCGCCCACGACCCGACGTGCGACTGCTACGCCATCAGCAGCTTCTTCGGGAACCCCTCGATCGCCTGGTTCGACGACAAGGGCCACCCCGTGCCGGGCCGCACGCCGTTGCCGGGGACGCCGCTCGTGGACCTCGGCAAGGACCCCAACAGCTACAACCCGTTCGGGATGGCGTTCGCCCCCGACGGGACGCTGTACTTCGTCGACATCCATATCGTGTGCCGGGGCGGCAACACGCTCATCGGCTGTGGGCCGGGCGACTACGGCGGCCGCGTCATGTCGGTGAGCTTCACCCACGGGCAGCCGTCGACGCCGCACGTGGTGGCGGGCGGGTTCGACTTCCCCACCAGCGTCACGGTGTGCGTCCCCGCCCATACCGTGTGCCCGTACCCGCAGGGCGCCATCGTGCCGCCGGCGTCGGGCCCGTCGGAGAACGACGCGCCCGCCCGGGGCCCGGCGTCCACGGCCCCGGCCAAGGCCGGCTTCGGGACTTGAGGCGCGCCGCTCCCGGCGCCGGCGCGCACGGTGCGGGCGCGCACGGGCTCGGGACGCTCGTCGCCGGGGCGTTGGCGGCGGTCGTCCTGGCGGGGTGCTCGGCGGCCGGCGACGCGGCCGCCGTGGTGTCGGCCCCCCCGGCCGACACGCACGTCGCCCCGGGCGCCTGGGACTGGCCCACCTACGGGCACGACGCCCAGCACACCTTCCACGGCCGCACCACCCTGACCGACGCCGGCGTGCGCACGCTGCGCCAGTCCTGGTTCTTCCCGACCGGCGACGCCGTGACGGCCACGCCCACCGTCGTCGACGGCATGGTGTACGTGGGGTCGTGGGACGGGAAGTTCTACGCAGTGGACCTCGCCACCGGCAAGCTGGCGTGGAAGTTCACACTGAGCCGCCAGGACGCCGTGCACCCCTACCCCGGCGAGAAGCCGCGCGACATCACGTCGGACGGTGGCCTCGTCACCTCTTCGGCCTGGTACGAAAAGGGTGCCGGCGCGCGCCCCGACCTCGTCATCTTCGGCGGCGGCTACACGCTCTACGCGCTGAACGCCCACACCGGCGCGCTCTTCTGGCGCCACGACTACACGGGGCGCCCCGAGGAGCCGCCGAGCCCCTCCACCGACGGCACGCGCATCTTCTCGTCCCCCGTGGTCGTGGGGAGCAGGATCCTCTTCGGGGTGGATGCCGACGGCAGCCGCGGCTCGCGCGGCTACGTCGTGGCGGCCGACCTCGACACCGGGGCGCCGGCGTGGGAGTACCAGACCGATGCCGATGCCCAGGGACGGCTCCACAACGACGGCTGCGGCGGGGTGTGGTCGTCGGGGACGGTGCTGCCCGACCAGGGCCTCGTCGTCTTCGACATCGCCGACTGCCACTTCTCCAACCCCCCGCCCTACAGCGAGTCGGTCTTCGCGCTGCACATCGACACCGGCCTGCCCGCCTGGTCGTTCCGCCCGGTCCGCACGGACCAGGAATGCGACCTCGACTTCGGCGCCACCCCCAACGCCGGCGTGGACGCCCGGGGCACCACCGTGTTCCTCGGTGTGGGCGGCAAGGACGGCACCTACTACTCCCTCGACCCGGCCACGGGCCACCAGCGGTGGGCGACCAACGTGGTGTTCGGCGGGTTCTCGGGCGGGTTCATCGCCACCACGGCCTACGACGGCACGCGCGTCTACGGCTCCACCGCCCTCGGCGACTTCGGTCGGTTCGAGGGCAACGGCGAGGTGTTCTGCGCCCCCGGCAACCCGCGCGACACGCCGATGCAGGAGCCGTCGGTGCACGCCTTCGACGCCGCCACCGGCGCGGTGGCCTGGCAGGGGGTCCACGCCGCCACGTTCGCGCCCACCACCGTGGCGGGCGGCATGACGTTCAACGGGTTGGCGCTCAACGGCGCCGTGGTGCAGGTGCGCGACGCCGCCAGCGGCCGGCTCCTGAAGTCGGTCCCCGTGCCCGCGTCGAATTGGTCGGGCATCGCCACCGTGGGCGACGCCCTGGTGCTCGGCACCGGGTCGACATACGCGGCGTCGCCCGCCGGCATCGAGGTGCTCACCCCCGGCGGCAAGCCACCGGTCGTCCCCGCGGGCGGCTGACATCCCCGACGCCGCCCACCCCGGGGAGCGCGCCCACGAGCGCACCGCCGTCGGTGGCCGGGCGTGGACCGATCCCCTGCCCGACGGCGCCGCCGTGGACCGGGGCGGGGCGTGGCCGGCCCCGTGGACGGCGCCGCGCGCCACGAGGGTCGCGCCCGCTCAGTAGCCGGCGACGGGGTCCACGACGCCGATCAGTTCCTCGCCCGCACCGAAGCGGCGGACGTTGTCCTCCACGCGCCGCGCCAACAACCGCATGACGGCGCTGGAGTTTCCCGCGCTGTGCGGCGTGACGAGGCAATTCGGCATGCTCCACAACGGGTGGCCGTCGGGCAGCGGCTCGGGATCGGTGACGTCGAGCGCGGCGCCGGCGATCGCCTGGGACGTCAGGGCCTCGACGAGGGCGTCGGTGTCGACATGGGCACCGCGGCTGACGTTCACCAACCACGCCCGCCGGTGCATGGACTCGAGCTCGGCGCGGCCGATGATGCCCGTCGTGTCGGGGGTGAGGGCCAGGGCGAGCACCACGAGGCGGGCGTCGGGCAGGGCGTCGTGCAACGACGCGGTGGTGAGGGTACGCGCCGCCCCGGGGAGCGGGCGGTCGCTCCGGCGCACGGCGGTGACGCGCGCCCCGAAGGGTGCCAGCAGGGCGATCAGTGCGGCGGCGATGCCGCCCCCGCCGACGATGGTGACGGGCTGGCCCATGAGCGAGCCCACCGACATGGGCTCCCATGCCGACGCCCGGGCCGATGGCACGACGGCGTGCACGCCGGCCAGCGCCAGGGCGAGCGCGTGCTCGGCGATGAGCGCCGAGTGCGCACCCTTGCTGCACGTCCACGTCCGGCCGCCGAAGCGCCGGGCCGAGTCGAGGAACCGCTCGATCCCGGCCCCCGGCAGGTGCACCCACCGGATGCCCGGCGACCGTTCGAGGATGCCGTCGAGGCCCTGCACGTCGGACCAGTCGACCCACACGAGTGCCTCGGCCTCCTCGGGGACGACCACGCGGCCACCCCCGGCGACGACGGCATCGGTGGCGAGCCGCCAGTCGGTGGGCCCGACGGCGACGAGGGGCACCGACGGGCTCACGGCCGGAATCCTACGACGGCGGCTGGGGTGATCGAGCCTGTCGCGCCTGCCGCCGTCGCGCCTGCCGCCGCGCTCAGGCGGGCGCGGCCTCGAGGACCATGACGGCGTTGTGGCCGCCCATCCCGAGTGACGACTTCACGACCGGGCCCTCGACGCACGCAGTGGGCCCGTCGAGCAGGCGGGGATGCCCCTTGGCCACGCGGGGCGGCGCCGGGATGACGCCGCGCTCCAGCCCGTACAGCGCGGCCGTGAGCTCCACCGCGCCGGCGGCGCCCTGGCAATGGCCGGCCAGCGGCTTCACCGAATAGATACCCTCGGCGGCCGGGAACATGGCGTCGAGGACGGCGGCCTCGGCGGTGTCGCACTGGCGCGTACCCGGGCCGTGCGCGTTGAGGTACGTGATGTCGAGCGGGTGCACGCCGGCGTTGTCGATGGCGCCTGCGAAGGCCCGGAACACCTGCGCGTGGTCGGGCGCGATGTGGATGGCGTGGTGGCCGTCGTGGGTCATGGCGCCGCCGAGGATGTTGGCGTACGCGGCGCCGCGGCGCCCCGACACCACGAAGCCCACGGCCGCCTCGCCGCCTGTGAAGCCGCGGCTGCCTTCCTGGAACGGCCGGCAGGCGTCGAGCGACGGCGAGTCGACGAACAGCACGCCCACCCTGTTGAACGCCGCGCAGTTCTCCGGGGTCAGCGAGAGGTCCGCCATGAGCACGAGGACGTCGTCGGCCATGCCCGCGTTGATCCACATCTTGGCGGTCAGCAGCCCGGCGACGCCCGAGGCGCACATGGCGGTCACGGCCATGGTCGGGCCGTGGAAGTCGAATTCCTGGGCGACCTCGGACAGGACCGTCGAGGGCATCAGGCTCACCCACTCGCGCTTGGAGGCGTCGAGCCCGCCGCGGTGGTGGTAGTCGCGCCAGGCATCGACGTCGCCGAGCACGTAGCCGTGGACGATGCCGACCACCCCGCCCGGGCGCCAGCCCCGGTCCATGGCGTCGTGCACCGCCTCGCGGGCGGCGTGGCGGATGGCCCGGGTGTAGCGGGTGGGCCCGTCGGAGGGGTCGCCCTCGTCGGCGATCCGGGCCACCCAGGCGATGTCGTGTTCGAAATGGGGGGAGAAACCGGGCGTGGGGCGCAGCGCCGGCTCGCCCGAGAGCATGCCCTCGATGAGCAGCTTGTGGCCCCAGCCATAGCCGGTGACGGCACCCACACCACACATCGAAACGGGCTCACCGACACGTGTCGCATTCGTCTTCGTACCCTGCGGGGTTGCCATGGACATCGTCCTGGCTCCTTCTGGTCGATCGGGGAGGGGCCACAGAGTACGGCCCGGGTCACGTGTTCGTAAAGGGGCTGTTGTGGCTTATCGGCCGCCCGGCCCGTGGCGGCGGCCGGGGTGGTAGATCCACCAGATATGGTGGTCACCTCGGGCATAGGCCACCACATCTTGTGCTTGATGATTCGGGGAAGGGCCGGGGGGCGCGACGGAGGGCCCCGACGCCGGCGCGCCGTGGTCCGGGGCGTCCGACAGGGCCAGGGGACGTCTTTACCGTGCTCACGGGTGGGTTCGTGCGCCTGTCGCCCGCCCGGCCGGGAGCCCGGTGACCGCCCGCCCGGGCCCGAAAAACACCGCCAAAACAGGCACGGAAAGTGATGATGACGCGCGCAACGTGGCGTGCGGCGGGTGGGGTCAAGGTCCCCCCCCGGGGCGCCGATAGCCATTGCATGGCCGAAGCACGTCTCGGGCCGGTGCGACCCGCGCCCCCGCTCGCCCGACGAGGATTCCTCGACGAGCCCCCTGACTCGGCCCGCCATCTGTCGACGGTGTCGGACCTCACCAACGTCGTGGTCTGGGAGCTCGAGGTGCCCGGGCCCGGCGTGGTGTGGCACGCCCCCTTCGCCCGCCTGCTGCGGGGCCAGCCGGTGGGCGGCGTCTACCGGGTGCCGCCGGGCGAGGACGGCCGCACGGTGGCTGCCGACGAGCTCGGCGACGCCGTGCTGGGGCCCATCGTCGAGACGGTCAAGGCCGGCATCACCTGGGAGAACTACGAGCTGATCCAGGAGTTCGAGGCGCCCGACGGCGGCGTGCACCGCCTGCTCGTCCGGGCCGTGTCCGTGCCCGACGAAGGCATGGCGCACTTCCTCGGAATCGTGGCCGACGTCACCGAGCCCGGCGACGTCCCGTGGGTCACCGCCGACGTCGGCGAGCGCCTGCAGCTCCTCGTGGAGCACTCCCCCGACGGGATCATCGTCCACCAGGACGGCCTCATCGTCTACACCAACCCCGCGGCCGTGCGCATGGTCGGCCTGTCATCGGCGTCCGACGCGCTGGGCAAGCCCATCACGTCGTTCATCTCTCCCGACGACCTCACCGCCACCATCGCCCGCCTCGCCCAGCTGAAGGAGCCGGGGGACGTGGTGAAGGGCTTCGAGGCCACCCTGCTGCGCCCCGACGGGCAGCTGCCCGTCGAGATCGCCAGCGCCCGCACGAGCTGGAACAGCAAGCCCGCCTTCCAGGCCATCATGCGCGACGTCTCGGAGCGCAAGCTCGCCGAGGAGGCGGCGGCGGCACGCGCCGCGCTCGAACGGCGCTACGCGGCGGCCGTGGCCGCCCTGGAGGAGGGCGTGGTCGTCATCGACCGCGAGGGCACGGTGGCGGCGGCCAACGACTCGGCCACGCGCATCCTGGGCGACCGCCTGCGCAACGGGCGCGGCGACGACATCTTCACCGGCGGCAACCCCGCCCAGCGCGAGGACGGCACGCCCTTCCCGCCCGAGGCGCTGCCCCTGGCGGCCTCGCTGGCCCGGCATGCGGCGACGACCAACGTGGTCATCGGCGTGCGCGACGACGAGGGCAACGACCAGTGGCTGTCGGTCAGCTCCCGCCCCCTGGGCGACGGGGAGGGGACCGACACCGCGGCCGTCGTGTGCTCGGTCTCCGACATCACCGACCGCAAGCGGCTCCTCGACCGGCTGGCATGGGAGGCGCGCAACGACCCCCTCACGGGGCTGGCCAACCGCAGTGGCTTCCTGACGTCGGTGCAGAGCGCCATCGAGGAGAGCGACCCGGCCGACATGGCGGGTTTCGTGATGTTCTTCTTCGACCTCGACCGCTTCAAGCTCGTGAACGACTCGCTCGGCCACGCCGTCGGGGACGAGGTGCTCCTGGCGGTGGCCGAGCGCCTGCGCGCCTCGATGCCCGACGTCATCAGCCTCAGCCGGCTCCACGGGGACGAGTTCGCGGCCCTCGAGCGTAACGTGCCCGACACCGACGCCGCCCTGCAGCGGGCCGAGGAGCTGCGCGCCATCCTGTCACGCCCCGTCCACCTGAGCACCGGTCGCACCCTGGCGGTCACGCCCAGCATCGGGCTGGTGCGGTTGGCCGACGTGGGCCGCGAGGCCTCGGACGTGCTCCAGGACGCCGACATGGCCATGCTCCAGGCCAAGACGCGCGGCCGCGGCCGCGTGGCGATCTTCGACGCGGGCCTGCGCGACGAGGTCGGGAGCCGGCTCGAGCTCGAGCACGACCTGCGCGTCGCGGTGGACAACGGCGAGCTGCGCCTGGAGTACCAGCCGCTCGCCTCGCTGAGCAACGGCCGCGTCCTCGGCCTGGAGGCGCTCGTGCGCTGGGAGCACCCGCGCCGGGGGCTGCTGCTGCCGGGCCGGTTCGTCGCGTTGGCCGAGGAGTCGGAGCTGATCGTGGCGCTCGGGCAGTGGGTGCTCGAAGCGGGCTGCGCCCAGATGGCGCGCTGGCGGACCATGTACCCCGAGGCCCAGGACTCCTTCCTGGCCGTCAACGTCTCGCCCCGGCAGCTCGACGGCCAGCAGCTGCTGCCCGCGCTGCGAAGCGCGCTCGAGAGCAGCGGGCTGCCGGCGGGAGCGCTCATGCTCGAGATCACCGAGTCGGGCCTCGTCTCCGACGACGGCCACCTCACCGGCATGCTCGACGAGCTGCGCGAGGTGGGCGTCCGACTCGCCATCGACGACTTCGGCACCGGCTACTCGTCGCTCAGCCACCTGAAGAAGCTCCCCGTCAGCCACATCAAGATCGACCGCTCCTTCGTGAGCGGGCTCGGCACCGAGACCGAGGACGAGCGGATCGTGGCCGCCATCAACGAGCTCGGGCACGGACTGGGACTGCGGGTGGTGGCCGAGGGCGTCGAGAACCGCCAGCAGCGCCACGTGGCGCGCCAGCTCGGCTGCGACCTCTACCAGGGCTACCTGCTGGCCGAGCCGCGCCGGCCCCGCGACATCCCGGCCTTCTGGCGGCCGCGGTCGTCGGCGGCCAAGGCGGCCAGCTGACGCCGCACCGGCGGCGTCACGCCCCGGGCGGTCCCGTCGAGCGGTCGGCGGCCTCGCGCAGCAGGGTCTCCAGGAGCACGGTGGCCACCGGCGTCGCCGCCGAGCGGTCGCGCACCAGGTAGTGGTGCTGCAGGCCGGGCGTGCCGTTCACCTCGAGCACGACGCCCCCGGCCTCCTCGAGTGACCGGCGCGGGTCGGGCGTGACCACGTCGACGCCGGCGAAGCGCAGGCGGGCCAGGCGGGCGGCCGACGCGGCCCGGGCCACCAGCGCCGGTGGGAGGTGGCGCGCCGTGGCATTCTCCGCCGCGCAGTTGTCGCCCACGTTGCCCTTCACGGCCACCTGCTCCCCGGCGGGGACGACCGACCGCAGCGTGAGCCCGCCCCGACGCAAGGCCAGCTCACAGTCGAGATCGATCTTGATCGCCCGGCCCACCTCGTCGTCGGCGACGAGCCGGCGGTGGTTCTCGGCGGCGATGAGCTCGGCCACGGTGGCCCGCCCGTCGCCGGTGACGGTGGGGAGGCTGCGGTGCACGGCGTCGAGGAGCTCGCCGTCGAGGAAGAGGAGGCGGAACTCCTCCCCCTCCACCTGGCGCTCCAGGACGATGCGGTCGTTCCACACCGAGGCCCACAGCCAGGCGCGCCACAGGTCGTCGACCGTCTCGACCCCGCACGTCACGCCGTAGCCGCCGCCGGTGTCGCTGGCGGGCTTCACCACCCACCGGCCTCCGCCGGCGGCGAGGTGCGCCGCCGCCGAGGCGATGTCGCCGCGGTGCGCCTCGACCTGCTCCGACACGGGCACGCCGTGGGCGCCGAGCACGGCCGCCATGAGCGACTTGTCGAGGGCCAGGGCGATCGACACCGGGTGGTCCACCATGGCCAGGTTCCGGCACACCATGGTCTCGACCCCGTCCCGGCGGACGAGCAGGAACCCGCCACCGAGCTCCTCCACCTCGGCGCCGGCGGCGTCGGCGGCCGCCTGCCAGATGCAGCGGTAGGCGGCGGCGTCGTTGCGCCCGAGGGCCTGGGTGTCGTCGGCGGGGCGGCCCTTCGACCGGTGCAGCGCGGCGCGCAGCCCCCGGGCGCGCAGGCGCTCCACCCGGTGGGCGACGGCCAGGCCGGGACCGCCGGCACGCGGCAGCGTGTGCAGGGCCCGGGTGAGGGCCGACGGGCGGCGGCGTGCCCCGGTCACGGGGTCGAGGTCGCTGCGGGGCCGCCCCGGTCGTCCCCCGACGGCACGGCCGGTGCGGCCGGCGACGGCACGGCCGGTGCGGCCGGCGACGGCACGGCCGGGCGCCGGGCGCCGGCGCCCATGCGGCGGAGCCCGGCGCGCACGCCGGCCAACCACGGCTTGGGATCGGACCAGGCGAAGGTCGGGAAGTGCTGCACGTGGGCCACGGTCCGGAGCCACTCGGTCGTCGAGAGCTCGCCCGACGCCCGGTAGGCGCGCAGCGCCCGGAGGTCCTCTCGCGGGAACCACAGGCTGACGTCGTCGCGGAACGACTCCAGGGGGGGAAGCCCCCGCCCCACCAGGCGGTTGTAGGCGAGCAGGGCGAAGTCGATGCCCGCCAGCCGGGCGAGCCCGTTGGCCATGGTGAAGCGGGGGTTGCACTCGATGAGCTTCAACTGGCCGTCGCGCTCGTCACGCTTGAATTCGACGTTGCCGAGCCCCCGCAGGCCCACGCCCTGGAAGAACCGCAGCCCGAGCTCCGCCACGTCGGGCTGCCACTTGGTGACGTGGTACGTCCCCGTGCCGAAGGCGATCGGGAACTGGCGGGGTTTGCGCTTGGTGAAGTGCAGGAGGGGCTCGCCCTCCTCGTCGAGGTAGGTGTAGTACGAGCAGAAGCGGTCGTCACCCCCCGGGATGATCTCGGTGATGAGCGCGCCGACGTCGACCGAGAACAAGATGCCCACCGCCGCCGCGAGCTCGGCGTCGTCGTGGACCACGGTGCCCTTGGACGATTTGTACCCCGGGAGCTTCCGGACCGCGGCGTCGGACCGCGTGGGCTTGACCGCGCACGGGAAGGTGAGGCCCTCGTCGAGCGCGGCGCTGGTGTCGTCGGGACGGTGGGCCGTCACCATGCGGGGCGCCACGACGCCGATGGCGGCGGCCAGGCGGTAGGTCTTCGTCTTGTCGAGCATGG
>Ga0307374_10003811_pt1 | contig 25548 bp, 22 predicted proteins | sample OX3MG_FD_202532 | JGI IMG/M metagenome (GOLD analysis project Ga0307374, IMG submission 202532) | Soil microbial communities from Risofladan, Vaasa, Finland - OX-3 | ecosystem: Environmental > Terrestrial > Soil > Coastal area > Acid sulfate soil | place: Finland: Risofladan, Vaasa | collected...
CGCCGGTTTCTCGGTATCGGTGGCCAACTTGAAGCTGGGGTTCATCCCGGTGTCGGCGCATCGGCATGGGCACGACCATCGGAGTGACCTTCTCGCCTGGTTGGACTATTACGGCCGGGAGAAGGTCTTGCTGCGGTTTACTCGACCGGACTCCTAACCGAGCGCTCGAGCGGATGCCTGCCAGCCTCCCACCTTCCCATTGTATTGCGCTACCTCTCGGCCGAGATCTCACTGAGTCTGGACGACCTGGCGTGGTTGATGATCATCGTGTCGGACAATGTGGCGACGGCGCTCTTGCTGCTAGAGATCGGAGGACCCGAGGCGGTCAACAAAACCATGGCTGACCTCGGACTCCCGACCGGTCGCTTGTCCAGTTTCGAAGAGATGTGGGAAGGAGCGCCGTTTGGGACCGCGACTCCCCGTGACCTGGCGGAGGCATATGTCCACCTCGACGAGCGGTGCCGAGAGAAACTCGCTCGTCAACAGGATCTCATCGGTCTACCCCGACTCTTGGAGCAGTCACCGTACGCGGTCGACCTCGGCTTCACAATGCCCGTGCGGGTCTTCAACAAGACCGGCGTTGGGCCGACGACGTTCATCGACTCGGGGCTGTTCGAAACGGACTCCGCACGCTGGGTCGTTGCCGCCATGGCGTCAGAGCAACCAGGGCCGACGATTCGACCCGACGACCCTGCGCCGTCTGCATTCGGCGAGATTGGAAACTTTCTCTATCGTGCCTGGCACAGCCCTGCTGGTGGTGACGGCATTTCGTAGAACACGACACCGGGCAGGCGATGTGGGACAGGTCCACCCCGTCGACGATCCCTCGCCGACAAGAGGGTCATTGGCCGCCCCACTCATGGCGTTCGATCTCGAAGAGCGAAGCTCGCAATGTTCCGCGTCGCGCGTTGGCTGGTATGTCTACCTCCCGGATCAATTTCATTCCGAGGCGCTCTGCAACCCTCACTGAAGCTGGGTTGTCGGACTGCGGGACAGAGCAGACTCGATCCAGCTGGAGTGTCCAGAAGGCCTGATCGAGGGCTGCGGTGGCACCCTCGGTGGCGTATCCCAGTCCCCAGGCAGACGGTGAGAACCTCCATCCCACTTCGACGGCCGGAAGGATCTCAGGAAGAAACATCGGTACCGAGAGACCCACGTAACCCACCATTGATCCGGTCGAGAGCTCCCTCGCGACCCAGCAGCCGAACCCGCAGGTATCCCACTCTTGGAGCTGGGCATCGAGGAACGCCTCGGTCTCTGTGTAGGTGAGGCCACGTCCGTAGGGGAACTGCCATACCTCGGGTTGAGAGAACACCTCGGCCAATTCGCCGAGATCAGTGAGCTGAAAGCGACGCAGATCGAGACGTGAGGTCGCAACATCGGGGAGCGGATCAGCGATCGAGGGTGCGTTGTGCCCACTACTCACGCAGCAATCTTGCCAGCACCCGGCGCCACCCGTTCACGCTGCACCAATTGTCCGGAGCGACCCCAGAGGAGCACCAAACGGGGACCCGATCCCTGGTCGGTATCGGCACGTGCCGCCCGGTCCACTTGGATACAACATGCGTACGGGATCCCCAAGTATCGGAAGACCGGTCTGCGCGGAACCAGAATTTCGCATTTGCCTCTGAGTCCCCGTCTAGCTACGGTCACGCTCAGGGCTGGGGCGGCCAGCCTTCTGGGCGGAGGTGGCGTATGCGGCGGCGACTGCGAGCATGGCGGTGGATGGCATTGTCCGCTGCAGCAGCGGCGCTCTTCAACGTCGTGGCGGCCGGGGGCACCTCGTCCACGCAGTTGACAGCCAGTGCCAGCGTTGGCGCTGGGTGTGAATCGAGCCGATCGGCGGTCGTCTTCGACGGCAAGGGCACCATCGTGAGTGCCACGTCCCCGGTGGTGCCGTGCCTCACGACGACCGGTTACGGCGGGGCGGAGACGCGGGTGGTGGTGACCAGCGACGGGACTCTCGTCTACGAGCCAGCCATCCTCACACCGGGAGTGGCCGGCACCGCCTACGGGGCCGGCATGCCCGGGCCGCAACCCAGCACCCAGGTGAGCCCTGGCGGGCTGGCCGTGAGCCGTGGCGATGGAGCGACATGGAGCTTCGTCGAGCCAGCCGGTCAGACCTGGGTTCCTCAAGACGACCAGCTTTACGCCGATCGCTCCACCGGTTGGCTCTACTACTATGCGTTGAGCCCCGATCCCGTCCCCCAAGCCGGTACTTCTCTCCAAGACCAGCTCCCCGCCGGCAATGCCCAGCTCATGGCCAGTCCCGACGACGGAAAGACGTGGTACCACACGGCGCTACCGGGCTACGTCGAGTCCGAGAACCCTCGCTTCACTTCCGCCCCGGCACCGGCCGTCCAAGCCCGGCCCACCAACTTCGCCGGCGCCCCTGACGTCGTCTATTGGTGCGGCAACAACGCGCTCTTCACCTGGGAGGCGAACGAGGTCGTCGCCGGCGTCCAGCCGGTGCCGAGCTACCGGGCCTGTTACCGCTCGCTCGACGGCGGGACGTCCTGGCATTTTGACTCGATCCTGTTCTCCACCCCCGTTCCCCAGCACAGCCAATGCGGTACCAACGGCGAGACGTTCAACGCCTCCGACGGCAACTATCCCCAAGGCGCTCCCGACGGCTCGCTCTATGTGCTCGTCTCTTGCGGCACCACTACCTTCCTCGCTCGCAGCGTCGACGAGGGACAGACTTGGCCGGTCATCATCAATGCCGACGGAACACCGAGGACGGTGCCCGCCGACGGCGAGTTGCGCGTCGATCCCAGCGGGAACCTCTATCTCGTGGCCCAGAACGGCGACGCCCTCGACCTGTGGACGAGCAGCGACCAAGGCCAAAGCTGGAAGGGCCCCGAGGACATGACCGTCCCGGGCTCGAGCAACGTCCTGCAGTGGTTCATGGCCGAAGCCGGCAACGGGGAAGTGGCGGTGTCGTACCTGGCCGACGCCGCCTCGGGGACCGGCTACGACGGCTTTGTGAGCGTCACACTGGACGGGCTCAGCTCCAGTCCCAGCTTCTACGGCACCACCCTCGACGACCCGAGCACCCCGGTATACGCGGGGACGCCGCCCGCGGCCAGAGACGACTTCGTCGGGGTGGACATCGGGCCGGATGGCACGCCATGGGCAGCCTTCTACGGCTCGTGCTCGAGCGGAGACACCGATCCGGCATGTGCCGGCCAGTCGGGCGATCCCGAAGCCAACAAGGCGTTCATCGGCCATCTTCTCTTGAGTGGGTTGGCGTCGACTTCCTGAGCAATCCCCAGATTTCAGCGGTTCGCGGCGTTTCTCACGGCACAGCTACTGCGGCCCCGGGGCGAGATCTCACCGCCTTGACAACTAGGCCGGATGCGAATCCGTGGCACCGAAACCGGCCAAGACCAAATCTCTTGCTAAACACGAAGAGGGGAGCCGAGCAGGGCTCTGAGCGGGTCAAGTGCGGCGGCGACGGGCACTTCGAGGTGGGTATCAACACCACCCGTCACAGCCCGTGCAGCTTCTACGATGGTCATGGCCATCCCTTTCTCTCTTAACTGGTTGAGGGGTGGCACGGCCGTTCCGGATCGGAGCGACGGGCGGTCCGGCTTGTTCGAGCAAGCCGGACCATCACCCTTCTTCGGGACGGGACGTGCCGTATCCATGCTGTTGCTAGAAGAACTCGGCCGACGACACCCGAAGGTGTCTCACGACTTCAAGTCAGGCCGAGTCTCCTAGTGCTCCCGAACATATTGGGGGCCAGCAACAAAACGGTGGATCCTCAAGGGAAGTCCAAACCATTATGAATGTACTGGGCTACCCCGTGAGATTGCCGAGATCCGGCGGCAGGGTTGACCGGTGAAACTCGTCCCGAGACGACCTTGACAGATGACACTCCAAGTCAGGTGATGCGTACCAGGGCGACCTTGGCGACAGCCGATAATGGAGGCATGACCGATGGCGCCGTTATCCGCATGTGGCGGGCACAGTGGATCTCGTTTCCCGTCATCTCCTACGTGTGCGGCCTCATAGCGGGCATCGTTACCCTGGTCCTGGCGCCATCGGTACTGACCTCGACGCAGCGTGACTACACCACTGGCGGCGTGATGTTCATCATCGTTGGAATCGGCTTTCTGGTGGAGTGTGGGTTCTGTTTGATCGCTCCGGCATTCCGAGTCGAAGAGCTCGGAGGGGGTCATTTCATCTTCTATGCCCGGCGCCGCACTCTGACAGTCGCGCCTGGCGCCGTGCGCTCAGTTAGGTGCGTCTGGATGGACCCAAACCGCCTTATCCCGATGCGCCTCCGCTCCACCAGCGGAAGCATCTTCATTGCTCCACGGATGAACGATATGGAGGGGCTCTACAAGGCCCTATCCGATGCGAATCCCGAGGCTGTGATCACCAGCCCACTAAGCATCACGTCCCGTGGACTCATCCCCCGAGACTTATCCGCCCACCGTCCCGGGGACTGGGCTAGGCGTGTTGGTTTCCAGCTCTGAATCGGCAACAGGGGATCATGGTCTTTCGAGGATCACGTCGAAGTCCTTCCGCCAGCTCGCGCCGGCATCGTCGGATGCGTCCCAATGGCCCTCGATCCGTGCTGGCGTGACCGTGGCAGTGAAGCGTTGATGGAAGTCCGGATCCTGTCGCAGCAAAGTCAAGGTGTCCCCGGCAAACGTCGCGTGGAACACTCGAGAGGTCGGCCTCGGGTCGTGATACAGCGCCACGAGCTCGCCGTTCGCGTCAGATCTCCCAAACACGAAATGCCAAAGTGGTTCCCCTTCGAGGTTCGCCTCCAACTCGATGAACGCATCACCGAGCCATCGGGCGCTGGCTCTGCCGTGTTGTTGGACATCGAGAGACTCTAGAAACCAGGCGTTGGTCAGCGTCAAGGACCATTCCCCGATCAGGTCATCTAGGGGTTCTAGGGCTGGGTTACGCATAACAGGAAAGTAATCGCCTCTACTCGTTTGGGGCGAGGCTGGGACCCCGAGGTAGCTGCACCTATGGGGGAAGTTTGCCGCGTCACCAACCTTCAGACTGCGCGGCGGCGGACAACCCAGACGGTCACGGCGATGAGCAGCAACGACAGCGCGAGCAGCCATCCGCCCTCTATCCACTGGAAGGCCCAGAACCGGCTGGCCGGCTGATAGCTGGTCAACTGCGTGTAGCCGTGCTGGGCAAAGCATTGCCCGAGGGTTGCCTGCGACGGCTTGCCCAGGGGCCCCACCGGAATGGCAGCGCAGCGCTGGACGAGGTCGGGGGGGGCGTCCCTCCAGCCGCTGAACGCGAACTGGCCGCCCTTGGTCCACCACTGGCGATAAATCCATGCGGAACCGGGCACGTTCACTTTGGTGGTGAGCAGAGGCGTCAGATAGTGCTGGCGCAGGACGTTTGCGGTCACGAGAGCGAGTCCGGTGTAGACGGCCAGGGTTGCGACTATCGCGGGGACGACCCGACGGATGAGCAAGCCGGCGAGGGCGCCGATCGCGAAGGCGACCAGCGTCGAGGCGGCGAACGCGACCACACGCAGGTCGAACAGGGCGGGAGAGAACGGAGACGCCTCGGAGAGGGACAGGGATTGGTTGCCCGTGCCTAGGTATGGCTGGTAGTACCAGGACAACAGCACGCTGATGACACCGGCCGCGGCGGTCACCACGACAGCGAGCATCACCAGCTTGGCGAGCGTCCAGCGCCACCTCCCGAAGCCCTGGGTCCAGGCGTAGCGGAAGGTGCCGGTCTCGAGCTCTCGGGCCACCGCCGGCGCCCCGATGAACGCCCCAATCAGCGCAGGCACTGGCTGAAGTGCGTAGCCGCCCTGCAGAACATGGTTCATGAAGTTGAAGTGCGTGATCAGGTCAGCGCAGGCAGATGAGGCCGGGTTGCAGGTGGTCGCAGCAGCGTATGCGTGGTGCAATTGAAGGCCGACGATCCACACGTACACCGCCAGCGCGCCCAGCGCCACGGCCACGCCGGCCAGCGCGAAGCGGTGCTGTCGCCAAGTGACCCAAGCCATCCGTCGCCACGGCACCAACCGCCGGCTCGCGTCCTCCTCCGGACGTACGTGTACGGTCAGCGTGGTCATTTCGTTACCTCCGACACTTCGGTGTCCCGGCGGCGGGCCGGGCCGGGGAGCGCCGCGGCCCAGGGCTCTCGCAGGTAGGCGAGTGTGAGTTCTTCGAGGCTCACCGGGTGCTCCTCCCACCCCGGCGGCACTGGGTCGGCGCTCCCGTTCGTCCTTATCAACAGGTGAACCTGGGCCTCAGCGCGCCAGGCGTGCACCACGCCCAGTCGTTCCGTGCACCTGTCGGCTTCGGCGGCCGGGCCGGTCAGCACGCGGTGACAGGCGAGCAGGTCGTCGACCTCTCCGGCCATCTGGACGCTGCCGCCTGAAAGCAGAATGAGGTAATCGGCCACCCGCTCGAGCTCGGCCAACACGTGCGAGGACAGCACCACGGACACGCCGTCATCGACCATGGCGGTCATCACCTTGGCCATGAAGTCGTGGCGGGCCAGTGGGTCGAGCATCGCCATCGGCTCATCCAACACAAGGAGCCGCGGCCGCCGTGCCAGCGCCAGGCTCAACGCGACCTGCGCCTGCTGACCACCGGACAGCTTGCCCGCCTTGCGCTTCAACGGGATGCCCAGTTCGCCCAGCCGAGCCTCGGCGTAGCCCTGGTCGAAGTGCCGGTTCAGGTTACGGGTCAGGTGGAGCATGTCGGCGACGGACAGGTTCTTATACAGAGGCACGTCCTGGGCGACAAACGCAATGCCGTCGAGCGCGGCCGGCGACCCGGGCCGCGTGCCGCCGAGGACGGCGACGGAGCCCGCGGTCGGGTCCGTAAGGCCGACCGCCAGGTTCAAAAGGGTGGTCTTGCCGGCGCCGTTCGGTCCGACCAGAGCGGCCACGCGCCCCTCGGGAATGGCCAGTGTGCACTCGCGCAACGCCCACGTGCTGCCGTAGCGTTTCCCGAGGGCGCTGGCTTCGATGATGTTCATGCGACACCCTCCGTTTCGCTGCTTGCCGGACCGCGGCGACCGCCGGAGCTGACGCGGTGTTCACGAAAATCCCGCAACACGCTGGTGAACAGCGCCACGATCCCGTCGTCGTCCAAGCCGGCCGTGTCGGCGGAGGTCAGCCAGGCGAGCAGGGAGCGGCGTAACCCGGTCAGCTCGGGGAGCGCAACCTGACGGACCGTCGCCTGGATGAACGTCCCCTGGCCCGGTCGTCCGGTCGTCAGGCCCTTGGTCTCCAGCTCCCGGTAGGCCTTCGACACTGTGTTCGGGTTGATGGCCAGCAACGCGACCACGTCCCGGACCCTGGGGAGCTGGTCGCCGGGTTTGAGATAGCCGAGACGGAGCGCGTGCTCGACCTGCTGGACGAGCTGGAAGTAGGTCGGCACGCCAGAGGCGGGGTCGAGCCGGAACTCGATCGGCGACGCCGGGACGCGGCCCCCCCCAGGGGAAGCGTTCGCCCCACCGACCGGGTTTCTGTTCCCTTTTCCTATTGCCATAGTAAAAGAATATAGAACCCGAGTCCGTTCTGTCAATGCCCGGTCGGACTGACGCCGGTAGTCGCCCTCGTCGCCCCACGGTGAACCGGAGGTGGAAACGCCCGAGGAGGGCCGCTGATGCACGAGCTCCTTCGGCGAGCTGTTTGACTCCGGCGAGATCGCGCTCGGTCGGCGGTCTCGAGAAGGTTCAGGTGCCCCACTTTGACGCCGTCATATCCAAGTGGGGCATGACCTGAAGTGCCTGAGTGGGCGCACGCAACTTTCGCGAGCGCAAGCCACCACCAGATGCCGCTGACGTTCAGGTGTCAGACGCTCCTGGTGCTACCGCTCCCCGGTACCACGTGAAGGGCGCCTTATCAGCCGGCGCGCATCCGGTTGTTCTTCGGATGGTGTTCCACCTCGGCCAGGCCCAGCGCCTCCATGAGCGGCGGGATGTACATGCCCACTCGGCCCCGCAGGCCCTTCTTCAGCCCGTACCACCCTCCGATGGGGTTGGACGGCGAGCGTGCCCAGGCCTCGACCGTCCTTTCCTTGGGTGTCTTCTGCTCGTCGGCCGAGCCCAGCTCGACCCAGTCACCCTGGGCGCGCAGGAATTCCTGCAAGTCCTTGAGGCAGCGGGAGTCGTAGTGCAGGACGGTCTTGCCCACGGTGCAGACGAGGATGAGCACCCCGTCCTTCTCGTCCTTGTGCATGGTGTACTGCGACGTCCCCGGAGGCGTGGACAGCTGCCACGGGTCGTCCTTCGTCCCACTTCCACCGGCCATGTCAGCCTCCTCTCACCGGTCGCGCCGAGCTTGGGGACGCGCCCCGGGGCTCCGCGAAGGCGCGCACCAGGTCGGCCCTCCAGGCGGCCAGGTCGGGTTCGAATTCGGTGGCTGTCTTGCCCAGGCGGACGACGATGAGGTCGAGGGTGGGGCAGAGGGTGATCGACTGGCCCTCGTAGCCGGCGGCGCGGAAGGTGCCCAGGGTGTCGCCCGCCACCCCCCACCAGTGGGCGCCGTAGGGGCCGTCGTCGGGTTCCACCGAGACCATGGTCCGGCCCTGGTCGACCCAGCTCCGGGGAAGGAGGCGGACGCCGTCCCAGGTGCCGTCGCGCAGGTAGAGCAGACCGAAGCGCGCATAGTCGCGCGCCGTGGCCCGGAGGTATGAGGAGGCGACCCAGGTGCCCGCCTCGTCGAACTCGGGGTCGGCGCTGGCCATGCCGATGGGCCCGAAGAGGCGGTTGTGCAGGAAGCGGGCGTAGGGCTCGCCCGGACCGACGATGCGGGCGACCAGTGCCGAAATGATGTTGGTCGTCCCCGACGAGTAGTTGAAGCGCGTCCCGGGTGGCGCGGCCAGCGGCCGGTCGGCGGCGAAGTGGGCCATGTCGCCCTGACCCTCCCCGAACAGCATGGTGATGGTGTCGGAGACCCGCTCGTCGACGTAGTCCTCCACGAAGTCGAGCCCGTCGCGCATGGCCAGCAGCTGGGTCACGGTGATGGCATGGCGGGGGTCGGCGGGGTCGGCCCACTCCGGCACGTCGGCCAATGCCTCGGGGTCGAGCTTCCCGTCGCCGGCCAGCAGGCCGACGGTGGCGTGCAGGAACGACTTGGCCATGGACCAGCTGAGCAGCGGGGTCCCAGCCGTGACCGGTTCGGGAGGCCGGTCGAAGTGCTCCAGGGCCCCGTGGTAGCGCTCGGCCACCAGCCGGCCCTGGTGGATGACCGCGACGGCGAAGGTGGTGGCCAGCGGGCCCCCGTCGTCGCAGGCCCTCTCCAGCAGGGGTCCCAGGTCGACACCGCGGGGCGGGTCACCGGTGGGCCACGCCGCGGTGGGCCACGGCACCCCGTCGGGCTGGGGGGGCAGGGGGAGCAGCGGGGTCATGGGGCGGCCAGCAGCGCGTCAACGGTCAGCCCGTCGGGCAGGGGAACCAGGCCGCGCCCGCAGAGGGCCCGCACGATGCCCTCCCAGGCGGGCCGCCGGGCGATGAGTCTCCGGAGCTCGGCCGCCGCCTCGTCCACCCGGCCCACACCGATCAGGGCCCCGACGTAGCTCAGTAGGAGATTCTCCTCGCCGGGCAGCAGGGCCAGGCCGGCCTCCGCTCCGGCCAGCGCGGCGGCGGCGTCGCCCCGCACCAGTGCCTCCTCGGCCTGGTCGCACAGGTGGTACGCCTCGGCCACCGAGACCAGCCGGGCCAACTCCCCGAGGGGGTCCGGATGGTGGTCCACCCGGACGTCGACCAGGACGCCCTGCCACGGGTGTGCCTGGATTGTGCCCTCGACCACGATAAGTGCGGCCGACATGACGCCGCGGGCGTCGCCTCCCTGGCCCTCGGCCGCTACCAGCCCGGCCACCAGGCGGTGGGCCAGCGAGCCGGCGGACGCCTCGAAAGCCGCCGCCATGGCCTCGCAGACCCCGGGTCCCGCCATCATGTTGGCCTGGGCGCTGTAGCCGTCGCCCCGGGCGTGGCTGATGTGGTCGATGCACAGGGAGCCGGTGAACGAGGCCACCTCGCCGTCTGCGGCCACGAGCCCGACCTGGCGTACCTCATTTCCGGGATCGGCGGCACGTACCTGCGACAGGGCCGCGGCGGCCGAGGAGCCCGCGGCGAGCAGGTCCAGGCAGCGGGGCCCGTAACCGGGATCGACCATGGACTGGGTGGCCACCGCGCCGACCCCGGCCCGGGCCCAGGGGAGCACCGCGCCCAGGGCGAAGTAGCAGCTCTGGGCGGCCACACCCAGCTGACCGGTCGCCGCATCGCGGGCGACCAGGGAGTAGGTCATCTCACCGTGGAGAGGAACTGCAACAGGGCGGCGTTGACCTCGTCAGGCTTCTCCTGCTGCACCCAGTGGCCGGCCCCCTCCACGGTGGTGGCACCGCGGAAGTCGGGGAGGACGCCCGCCATGGCTTCGGCCGCGCCCGGCATCATGAGATTGACAGGGTCCAGAGATCCGGTGATGAAGCCGGTGGGCATGGTGTAGATCGACGGCTCAATATCCTTGCTGCGGGCCCAGTTGGCGTCCATGTTCCGGTAGAAGCTGACCGGACCGAAGAAACCGCTCTTCTTGAACGCCTCGGCGTAGACGTCGACGTCGTGCTCGGTGAGCCAGGCCGGGAGCGTGGTCGGGGCCGGCGGCAGGATGTCCATGAAGCGGGTGCCCTCGCGCGGGGCATCGACGGCCAGGGCGTTGGCGTGGGCCATGCTCTCGCCCCCGGCGGCATAGAGCATGGTGCGCAGGAAGTGCCGCGGGTCGGCCTCGAATTCCGCCTCGGCCGGCCCGACCGGTTGGAAGTACAGCATGTAGAAGAACTTGTCGGCGAAGATCGCCTCGAAGATCTCGGTCGGTGGCGCCGGGGCCTGCGAGTAGGGGACGCTCATGTTGAAGAGCGACGAGACCCGCTCAGGGTGCAGGCGCCCCATCTCCCACACCACCATGGCCCCCCAATCGTGGCCCGAGAAGGTCGCCTGGGTGTAGCCGTAGTGGTCCAGCATCCCGCACAGGTCAGCGGTCAATTGGTCGGACCCATAGGCGTCGACTTCTTTGGGCGCCGAACTGCCCCCGTAGCCGCGCAGGTCGGGGGCCAGGACGCGGTAGCCCGCTTGGCCCAGGGCCCCCAATTGGTGGCGCCAGGAGTACCACAGCTCGGGGAAGCCGTGGCAGAGGACGACGGGCGGGCCGTCGGGCGGGCCGGCGGTGGCGACATGCAGCACCATCCCGTTGGCCGGGACCTGCTCGTGGACGATGTCGGTGCGGGGCGTGTCATCAGACATGGGAGGCCTTAGTGGCTTTCTCCTCGTGGTGCTTCTGAATGGCCGACATGACGGCATTGCCGGCGGCGCCGATGAACTCGGGGCGGTTTTCGGCCGCCCAGTCCCGGCTGGCCGTCAGCTTGTCCGACGAGCCTTGGAACCGGGGTGCCACATAGCGGGCCATGAGCTCGTAGGAGTGGAGGGTGGCCGCGGTGTCGGCCCACTCGTGGCCCATGAGGAGGAAGGTGCCGAACCCCTTGGATTGCTTCTGCAGCCGGTCCACCTGGGCGACGGCGTCCTCCACCGTGCCGATGACGGCGAAGCCCGAGGCGTTGAGGGCATCGACCAGTGATGTGAAGTTGGTGGTGTCGGGGGCGAGCGGGAGGGCGGCCACCCGCTGGAAGTAGTCCACCCACTCCTCAAGGCCGAAGGCCACGTCGGCGATGGCCTGCTCCTTGGTGTCGGCGATGTGCATGGGCCCGACCAGGCGCCACTTGGAGCGGTCCACCGTGGTGCCGAATTCTTCGGCTCGCTCGTCCATGACGTCCCAATGCGCACCCAGCACGTCGAAGCCGCCGGCCGAGGTGGCCCCGATGGAGAGCAGGCTGCAGCCGAACCGCCCCGCCGCCCGGGGCCCGGCCGGGGACACCTGCGCCGCCACGGCCACCTCGGGGAAAGGGCGCTGCAGAGGCAGCATCTGGAGTCGGGCCTTGACCAGCTTGAACCAGTCTGTCTCCATGGTCACCGTCTCACCGGAGAGCAGCAGCAGGATGGCTTCGAGCGACTCCTCCATCATGTCGCGCTGCTTGGCCGGGTCGATGCCCATCATGAAGGCGTCCGAGGGGAGAGCGCCGGGGCCGACGCCGATCATCACGCGCCCCCGGGTCAGGTGGTCGAGCAGGACCATGCGGTCGGCCAGCATGAAGGGGTGGTGGTAGGGCAGCGAGGACACCCCGGTGCCCAGCTTGATGTGTCGGGTGCGCTGGGCCGCGGCGGCGATGAAGACCTCGGGCGAGGCGATGATCTCGTAGCCGGCCGAGTGGTGCTCGCCGAACCAGGCCTCGTCGAAGCCCAACTCGTCCAGGTGCTCAATCAATTGCAGATCGCGCTCCAGGGCCAACGTCGGGTTCTGGCCCACCGGGTGGAACGGGGCCAGGAAGATGCCGAACTTCAGGTGGTCGGCGGCGGGGAGTGTCGTCATGTGCTCGGCGGGTCCTCTCTTCGTTGCGGGCGGTGCGGGCGAACTCTAGGGGTTCACCAGGATCTTGCCGTGCTCGCCGGGGGTGCGCAGGGTCTCGAAGGCCCCGGGGGCGCCGGCCAGCTCGACCGACGAGGTCACCAGGAGATCGGCCCCCGGCACGCCCGCTCCCAGGCGCTCCAGGGTGGCGGCGAATTCGGCCGGGTTGTAGCCGAAGGAGAAGCGGAACTCGATCTCCTTGGTCACCGCCATGAACGGCTCAATGGTGTCCGAGTGCATGCACACCCCGACCACCACGATGCGGCTGCGGGGCGGGGCGTCGGCGATGAGGGACTGCAGCATGCCCGGCACGCCCACCGCCTCAAAGATGACCGGGTCGGTGATGGCCCCGCCGAACATGGCGGCGCCGGCCCGCTCCATGACGGTCCGCGCCACCCCGAAGGCGGCCCAGCGGTCGTGCGGCGACTCGGTGCCCGGGTCGATGACCTCGTCGGCCCCGAACGCTTCGGCCAGGCGCCGCCGGGTCGGGGCGAAGTCGGCGGCCAGGACGGGGCCGTGGCCCCGCCCCTTGAGGGCGGCGATGACGGCCAGGCCGACCGGGCCGCACCCGACGACCAGGCAGGGCTGCCCCACCTGCAGCCCGGCCAGCCCGACGGCGTGCTCGCCCACGGCGAGCGGCTCGGTGAGGGCGGCCAGGCTGGTCGGCAGCGAGTCGGGCACCGGCAGGAGGAGCATCTCCTGCAGCACCATGTGCTCGGCTAGCGCCCCGGGGTAGTGGTTGGAGTAGCCGATCTGCTCGACCCCGGTGGATCCCACAATGATGGGCACCGAGCAGACCCGGGTCCCGACCGGCAGGGTGCCGGCCGTGTCGGGGCCGTGCTCGACGATCTCGGCGCAGAACTCGTGGCCGAAGACGCAGTCCGCCGCCGGGTCGAGGGAGGGGACGCCCACGGAGTCCATGAGCCCGGTGAAGTGGGCGAAGTCCCCCAGTGCGTGCAGGTCGGACCCGCAGATGCCGGCGGCCAGCGAGCGCGCCACGACATGGCCCGATCCCGGCGTCGGGTCAGCTACCTCCCCGACCACCAGCTGTCCACCCCTGGTCACGGCAGCCCGCATGTCAGCTCCCCAGCCCGGACCGATCGACTGCCGCCCGGATCGTCGCTACGTTGGCCCGGTGAGTTTCACACACCACGCGGCGGGGCGCCCCTTCGAAGGGCAGGTGGCGCTGGTCACCGGGGCCGCCCGCCCCCGCAGCATCGGGCGCGCCACCGCCCTCGAGTTGGCCCGGGGTGGTGCCGCCGTGGCCTGCCTCGATATCGCCCGCCCCTACGCCGACGCCCCCGCCCACGGCACGGCCAGCGGGGACGACCTGGCCCACCTGGCGGCCGAGATCGGCCTGCTGGGCGGTCCGGTGGTCACGGTGACGGCCGACGTGGCCGATGAGGAAGAGGTGGAGGCGGCCGTGGCCCGGGTGAGCGACGAGTTGGGGATGATCACGCTGGTGGCCAACATCGCCGGCGGCAGCGGCCCCGGGTTCGGCCTGGGCCCGCTGCTCAACGTGCCCGCCGCCGAGTTCCGCCAGGTGCTCAACGTCAACGTGGTCGGGACCTGGCTCGTCTCCAAGGCCTGCGCCACCCGCATGGTCACCGCCGGAGTGGGCGGGCGCATCTGCAACGTCTCGAGCCAGGCCGGCAAGCGCGCCTTCCCCTTCCTCGGGGCCTACTGCGCCGCCAAGGCGGGCGTGATCCTGCTCACCCAGACCATGGCCGCCGAGCTGGGGCCGCAGGGGATCGCGGTGAACGCGGTGTGCCCGGGGACAGTGGACACGGACCTGATCAACAAGGACTCCATGTTCGAGAACATCATGGGAGGCCCCGGCGGGCTGGCGTCCTACATCGCCCGCGAAATTCCGCTCGGCCGCCTGCAGAGTGCCGAGGAGATCGCCAGCGCCATCTGCTGGCTTCTCTCGGACTCGGCCCGGGGAGTCACCGGCGAGGCGCTGAACGTCAGCGCCGGGCAGACGATGGTCTAGGAGGAGCGCCCGCGCCATGCCCATCCTCGAGCCCCGCCACGACCTGGCCCATCCCGTCGAGGGCGACGCCGCCTGGAGCGAGTCGTACTACTTCAACGCCTACGACCCGGCCACCGACTCGGGCTTCTTCACCCGCATCGGCATCCGCCCCAACGAGGGGACGATGGACGTGGGCATGTCGGTCTGGCTCCCCGGGGGCGAGCTGGCCGAGTACCGCTGCGTCAAGGAGCAGCACACGATGGTCGACACCGTGCTCGAAGTCGGCGCCGTCCGCTACGAAATGCTGGAGGCGCTGCAGTCCTGGCGGCTCACCATGGACGCCGAGGCGGGCGCCCGGGCCTGCACCCGGGGCGACGGCGCCCCGCACCCGGTCCAAGTCGCGCTCGACGTCCGCTTCGACGGGGTCACCCGGGCCATCGGCACCGACGGCCAGTCGGGGGCCGGACCGGAATGCGCCGGGCCGCAGTCGGCCCAGGCGGCGGCCGCTTCGGGCACGGTGGGCAAGGGGCACCTGGAGCAGGCCGGACGATGGACCGGCTGGCTGGAGGTGGACGGCGTGCGCCACCCCTGGCAAGGGGCGCGGGGGAACCGCGACCGCTCCTGGGGGCCGCGCCGGTGGGGTGGGCCGAAAATGTGGCGCTGGTTCTCCATCAACATCAGCGGCGGGAGCGACACCGGTGTGGAAGCGTCCGGTGGGGAGGACGTGCACTTCGGGGGGATCCGCCTCGGCACCGACGCCGGCGACCTGCACCGGGGCTGGGTGTGGGAGGGCGGGCGCGCCACCTCGGTCGCCGAGTGGCGCGTCCGGACCGAGGTGGCCGCCGACGGCGTGACCCACAAGGTGGTGCACCTCCAAGTGCTCGACAAATCGGGGCGCCTCCACGAGTTGCGGGGTGACGTGCTGCGGGTGGCCGACATCGGCCGGGCCGGCGGCACCATGGTCAACGAGGGCCTGTCTCGCTGGACCTACGAGGTCCCCGGTGCCGCGCCGCGTACCGGTTACGGCATCTGCGAGTACCTGCACCAGCTCGACGACAGCGGGAGGCCTGTCGTCCCGGTCGCCTAGGCGATGACAGGCCGGCTCACCGTCGAGGAGGTTGCCGGCGCGCTGGAGGAGTATCTCGGCGGCGAGGTCCTCGGCCTGCGCCGCCTCTCCGGTGGCGCCTCGCGCGTGACCTCCTCCTTCGACCTGCGGGTGGGTGACCACGTACGCCCCCTCATCCTCCAGCAGGACCGCGGGGACGGGGTGGCCCAGAGCGGCCGCGTGCGCACCGAAGAGGCCTTGCTGCGGGCGGCCCGGGCCGCCGGCGTGCCGGTGCCCGAGGTGGTGGCCCGCGGTGAGCACGACCAGCTCGGTTCGGGTTGGCTGGTGGTCGAACGGATGGAAGGGGAGACCATCCCCCGCAAGATCCTGCGCGATCCCGAGTGGGCCGGTGCCCGCTCCGCGCTCACCGTGCAGTGCGGCCGGGCCCTGGGCGCCATACACGGCATCGACCCCGAGGGGATTGAGGGGCTGGCGCCGGCTGACCCCCTGCGCGACCCGTTGCCCTTCTGGGATGCGTTGGGCCAGGTCCGCCCCACCCTGGAATTCGGGGCCCGCTGGCTGGCCGCCCACCGCCCCGCCGAGGGGCGCCGGGTGACGGTGCACGGCGACTTCCGCACCGGCAACCTCCTGGTCGGCCCCGACGGGTTGCGGGCCGTCCTGGACTGGGAGCTGGCCCACGCCGGCGACCCGGCCGAGGACATCGGGTGGCTCAGCGCGCCGGCCTGGCGCTTCGGCGGGAGCGGGGAGGTGGGTGGCTTCGGCACGCTGGACGAGCTCCTGGCGTCCTACACCGCGGCCGGAGGAGAGCAGATCGACCATGCCCGGGTGCGCTGGTGGCAGGTCTATGCCACGGTCAAGTGGGCCACCATCTGCGCGCTGCAGGCCTCGGCCCACCTGAGCGGGGCCACCCGGTCGGTGGAGCTGGCCGCCATCGGCCGCCGGGTCTGCGAGAGCGAATGGGACCTCTTGGGGCTCCTCGGGGTGGAGCCCACCCCGGCCCCGGCGGATCTGACCACCTCCGATGCTGTCCTCCCCCCTTTCGGGCGGCCGCGCGCGGCCGAGCTGGTCGAAGCGGTCCGGGAGTACCTGGAAGGGAGCGTGATGGAGCAGGGCGGGACCGGGGTGCGGTTCCAGGCCCGCATCGCCCGCAACGCCCTGCTGACGGTGGAGCGGGAGCTCCGGCTGGGCCCGGCTCTGGCCCGGGCGCACGGCGACCGCCTGGCCGCGCTCGGGTTCGGCGACGACGCCGCCCTGGCGGCGGCCATCCGTTCGGGATCCATGGACAACGAGCAGGCCGGTGTGGCCGCGGCCCTGGCAGCCGCGGCCCGCGATCAGCTACTGGTGGCCAACCCCGGCTACCTGCCCTCGTGAACGGCAGGACGCTGGCCTGGGCAGCACGCGGGCTGGCTGACTACCGTGAGCGTCCATGAGCGAGGACACGACATGGATGGACGCCACGGCCCAGGCCGAGATGGTCAGGGCGGGCACGGCTTCGCCGGCCGAGTTGGTGGACGACGCCATTAGCCGGATTGAGAAGCTCAATCCGCAGATCAACGCCGTCATCCACGAGCTCTTCGACCGGGCCCGGGCCGAAGCCGGTGGAACGTTGCCCGACGGGCCCTTCCGGGGGGTGCCGCTCCTGCTCAAGGACCTGGGTGCCGAGCTGGCCGGCACGCCCTTCAGCGAGGGGACGGACTTCGCCGGCGACTACCGCTCCACCGTCACTCAGGAACTGACGGCGCGGTTCATCCGGGCCGGTTTCGTCATCTGCGGGAAGACCAATACACCGGAGTTCGGCATTCTGCCCACCACCGAGCCACGGCGATTCGGCGCTACCAAGAACCCCTGGAACACCGGGCACTCCACCGGCGGCTCGTCCGGAGGCTCCGCGGCCGCGGTCGCCTCGGGCATGGTACCGGTGGCCCACGCCAACGACGGCGGGGGATCGATCCGCATTCCGGCCTCGTGCTGCGGCCTGGTCGGCCTCAAGCCCACCCGGGCCCGTGTCTCGACGGCACCGCAGTACGGGGACCTGATGGGCGGGCTGGTGGCCGAGCACGTGGTGACCCGCTCGGTACGCGACTCCGCCGCCATTCTCGACGTCACCGCGGGCCCGGTGCCCGGCGACCCCTACTGGGCCCCGCCGCGACGCGGCGCCTCGTTCGCCGCCGCGGCCGGCACGGCGCCCGGGCCACTGCGCGTCGCGGTCATGACGGCCTCGCCCACCGGGAGCGACGTGCACCCGGACTGCGTCGCCGCGGCGACCGCGGCCGCCAGCGTGTGCGAGTCGCTCGGGCACCATGTGGAAGAGGCAGGGCTGGCCGTCGAGGGCGACGCCTTCACGGCGCACTTCATCAACGTGTGGGCGGCCGGCAACGCGTGGACCATGGCCGACTGGGAGGAGCGGATCGGGCGCCCGGCGACCGCAGGGGACGTGGAGCCGCTGAGCTGGGCACTCGTTGAGCTGGGCCGCTCCATCAACGGCGGGCAGTACCTCAAGTCGCTGCAGGAGCTCCAGAAGATCACCCGGCAGATCGCCGAGTACTTCGAGGGGATCGACGTCCTCCTCACGCCGACCCTGGGCGAGCCCCCGGCCCCGCTCGGTACCTTCGACTCACCTCCGGGTGAACCGCTGGCCGGGTTGTTCCGCGCCGCCGCCTACGTGCCCTTCACCCCGCCGTTCAACGTCACCGGGCAACCCGGGATCTCGCTGCCGCTGCACTGGAACGACGCCGGTCTGCCCGTCGGGGTGCAGTTCGTCGGCCGCTTCGGTGACGAGGAGACTCTGCTGTCCCTGGCCGGCCAGCTGGAACAGGCGGTGCCCTGGGCGGCACGCAGGCCCCCGCTCAGCGCGTAGGGGCGGAGGTTCCGGCGACCAGGACGCAACGCGTGCCCGAGTAGATGGTGGGCATGCACTTGTTGCAGTGGATGCACAGCGAGGTGGACGACGAACCGGCCTGCATACGCGCCACCAGATCGGGCTGGCGCAGCAGGGCCCGGGCCATGGCCACGAAGGCGAAGCCCTCGGACAATGCCGCCTCAATGGTGGCCAGCTCGGTGATGCCGCCGAGGAGGATGAGGGGGAGCGACAGGGCGGCCAGGAACTGGCGGGCGTAAGGCAGGAAGAACGCCTCCTCAAAGGGGTAGGCGCGCAGGAAACGGGCCCCGACGAACCTGAAGCCGAGGCGCACCGGAGCCGGCAGGGTGGCGCCGAACTCCCGCAGGGGCACCTCGCCGCGGAAGAGGTACATCGGGTTGGCCAACGAGCTCCCACCGGTCAGCTCAATGGCGTTGAGCACCCCGTCGGACTCGAACAGCGTGGCCACCTCCACGCTGTCGTCCAGCCACAGACCTCCGGGCACGCCGTCGGCCATGTTGAGCTTGGCTGTCACGGCCACCTTGTCACCCGCCGCCTGGCGCACGGCCCGCAGCACCTGGCGGGCGAAGCGGGACCGGTTCTCCACGCTGCCTCCGAAAAGATCGCCGCGGCGATTGAGCTTGGGGCTCAAGAAGGCGCTCAGGAGGTAGTTGTGCCCCACGTGCACCTCAATGCTGTCGAAGCCGGCCTCGACCGCCACCGCGGCGGCGCGCCGGTAGTCCTCGGTGATCCGCTCTATCCCCGCCGCATCAACCGCGCGTAGGCGATTGCCCAGGGGCGTGAAACCACCCGAAGGGGAAAGTGAGGGGACCCGGTTGGAGCGGGCGTTGGCCACGGGGCCGGCGTGCCCGATCTGGGCCGCCACCGCAGCCCCCTCGGCGTGCACCGCGTCGGTCAGCCGCCGCAGGCCGGGAAGGGACTCCCCGTCGAGCTGCAGGCAGTGGCGATCGGTACGGCCTTCGGGTGAGACGGCCAGGTAGGCCACCGTGGTCATGGCCGCCCCCCCGGCGGCGACCCGGCGGTGAAAGGCGATCAACTCGTCCGTGACCCGGCCACCCGGCATCACTCCCTCGAAGGTGGCGGCCTTGATGATGCGGTTCTTCAGGGTCAGCGGGCCGAGGATCGCCGGGGCGAAGACCTCGGGTGTGCCCGTCCGACCGGTGCGTGCCATGCCCCACCTTTGCCGACCGGCCCGCGACGTGCACGCCGGGGGTGGTGCTTTGAGTGGAACATCATGAAACCCCCGGGAAATGGGGGCTTCAGGCACGGACCGGGGTGAGCGGGAGCGAGGGGGGGAAGGTATCCCGCAAGGAACCTGGTGGCGAGGCGTTTCCGGGGCAGCACAGGGACATAGCGGAGGTGAGGATGAAGGAGGGCACAAGGGTACGGCGCCACTTGTTCGGTGCCGTCCTCGTTCTCGCGGTCAGCTTCGTGTCCACCGGAGGTGGCGCACTGCACCCAGCCGGGGCGACGTCGAGTCCGACCCGGGCGTGCAGCGCCACGCCGGCCAGCCCGCCCATGGGTGTCTACGCCGGTGCCGCCGCCCCCCAGGGAGTGGCCGATTTCGCCACCACGACCGGTGCCCGCGTCACGCTGGCGTCGGACTACCTTCCGGGCAACGGGGGCTTCGCGGGGATGTCGGACGCGCAGCAATTGTCGTGGCTCCTCGGGCCCTGGCAGGGGTCGGGCTGCCAACTCGTCCTGGGCGTACCCATGATCCCGACGGATAGCAACGGGAACCCGGCGGGCACCCTGGCCAACGGGGCGAAGGGAACGTACAACAGCTCGTTCACGACCTTGGCTCACACGCTCGTCAATGCCGGGTTCGGTAATGCCGTGCTGCGGCTGGGCTGGGAGTTCGACGGCGCCTGGTTCGCCTGGTCGGTGTCCAACAACACGGACGCCGCGAATTTCGCCACGTACTGGCAGCAGATCGTGACGGCAATGCGGGCGGTGGCCGGCGCCAACTTCAAGTTCGACTGGAACCCGAGCGGTGGGTGGATCTCCTGGAACATCAACGACGCCTACCCCGGGGACGCCTATGTCGACTACGTCGGCCTCGACCGCTACGACCAGACGTGGAACTCCCCGCAGACCCCCCAGGTGGCCTGGAACGACCTCACCACCATGCCCGACGGCATGAATTGGTTGGCCGGCTTCGGATCGGCCCACGGCAAAGCGCTGACCCTTCCCGAGTGGGGTGTGTCCCTCCGATCCGACGGACACGGGTTGGGCGATGATCCCTACTTCGTCAACCAGATGGCCTCGTGGATCGCCTCGAACAACGTGGCCTTCACCAGCTACCTCAACGCCGACCAGGCGCCCGGCGAGTACCACGCCCTGACCGATGGCCAGTTCCCCAACGCCCTGAGCACCTTTGAGGCCCTGTTCGGGGGTTCGGCTTCGCCCGGACCGACGTCCCCTGCTACCACCCCCATGGCCACCAGCACCGCACTGTCGCTCTCCCCGAGTGCACCGATGTTCGGCCAGACCGTTTCAGCCACCGCGACCGTCAGCCCGAACCCTTCCGGAGGGACCGTGCAGATGAGCGTGGACGGTACGGCCGTGGGCTCGCCCGTCGCGGTCGCACCCAGCACCGGTGTGGCGGTCGCCTCCCTGTCGGGCCTGGCTCCCGGGAGCCACCAGGTCACCGCCACCTACTCTGGTCAGGGGTCGAGCTTCGAGCCCAGTGCGGCGACGGTTGCCCTGCAGGTGTCCCCGGCTCCCACGAATCTGGCCGCGGCCCGGACCAGCGTCACGAGCAGCCTGCTGTCCCGGTCCGTCACCATGACGGCCACGCTCACCTCAGCGGCGACGAACGGGGCCGTGGCCGGTCAGGCGGTCGCGTTCACCGCCAACAACGGCGGCGGCACCTGCAGCGCCACCACCAGCAGCTCCGGCGCCGCAACCTGCACGGTCAAGCTCGGGCTCCTGAGCGCATCTCCGACGAGTTACTCGGCCGCCTACGCCGGCGACGCCGACTACCTGGCCAGCAACGGATCGGCCGCCGTAGGCTGACGACGCCGGTGAGACAGTGCCTCGGCGGCCCGGGTGGGTACCGTCTCGGACAATCCCACCATCGGGACGGGTGGTCGGGACTCGTGAGTCACGACGGACGTTCCGGAACCGGCCGGGAGGAGAACCGACGGCCGGTCACCACGTCGGCGCGTATGCGGACCAGTCGTTCCCCGGGGATCGCCACCTGGGGGTGCGGGATGTGCTCGCCGGGCACGTCCTGGCTCTCCTCGACGGCGAGCCCCTGCAGGAGCACGCTCCATATCTGCGGAGGGGGCCCTCCCGTCCCGGGAGCAGCGGAGGCGCCATCGACCTGGAAGGCCACCAGCTGGGACTCCACCCGTTCGAACACGCCTTCTCCGATCTGCACCAGCACATCGGTGCCGTGTACCGCATAGTTCAGTGGCAGCACGATCGGCGCCCCGGGTTGGGAGATACCGAGATGCCCGTGGCGGTGCTCCTCGGCCCCGACCGCCAGCAGGCGATGACACTCAGGTGCCGTGAGGACCTCTGATCCCCGTTCGTCGATCCACATGTGTCCAATCTTCGGCGCGTGGGGGCCATCCGGCAAGGGCCCAAAGTCCACAGTGCGGGGACCAACGGAGCGCCTGAGGATCGGACCTAGGCTCTGGGCATGGAACGTCGGGCCAGGCACGATGGCGCCATGGTCCGGCTTCCGTCTCCGGCGTCCGGGTCGGATGAACTTGCGCCCGCCCTGCGGGTCGGGATCATTGCACCACCCTGGTTGCCGGTCCCGCCCAGGGCTTACGGGGGCACCGAGAACGTCCTCGACATACTGGCCCGGGGCCTCTCCGCGGCCGGGGTCGACGTCGTGCTTTTCACGACGGGCGATGCCTCCTGTCCCGTCACTCGTAAGTGGGTGTTCCCCAATTCGTTGGGTGTCGGCAAGGGCGGTGCCGCCGACGAGGTCTGCCACGTGATCGGTGCCTATGACATGTTGGGCGATGTCGATGTCATTCACGACCACACCGTGGTGGGCCCTCTGTATGCGCCGGGGATCGTCAGCCCTCCCGTCGTGACGACGAACCACGGTCCGTTCAACGAGGTACTGACCCCGGTCTACCGGGCCATCGCATCCAAGGGGACGCCGGTGATCGCCATCTCCAGACAACAGGCTTCGGCCGCAGATGACCTGCCGATCGCCGCCGTGATCCACCACGGTGTCGATGTCGAGAGGATCCCGTTCGGTCCCGGATCCGGTGGGTATGCCGCGTTCCTCGGGCGGATGCACCCGGACAAGGGAATCGAAGGTGCGATCGCTGCGGCCCGGGCCGCTGGGATCCCTCTCCGGATTGCCGCCAAAATGTCCGAGCCGGCTGAACGCGAGTACTTCAACACGTGCGTGGCGGGGGGAATCGGAGGCGACATTGAGTACGTCGGGGAGTTGAACCGCGAGGAGAAGTACGATCTTCTCAAGGATGCCGTCTGCCTGCTCAATCCGATCCGGTGGGAGGAACCGTTCGGTATGGTCATGATTGAAGCGCTGGCCTGCGGCACCCCGGTCGTGGCCACCGATCGTGGATCGGCACCCGAGATCGTCGCCGAAGGGGAGACTGGCTTCATCTGTCACGATCACGACTCGCTGGTGCGAGCCCTGGGCCGGGTCGAAGTGCTCGACCGGCGCCATTGCCGGGCCGTGGCCGAACGGCGCTTCTCCTCCCGCCGCATGGTGGTCGAACACATCGCGGTCTACCGACGGGCGATCACTGGCACGGATGTTCCGGACGCTGATCCTCAAGCGCCCTCCATCGGCACGGGGGCATCCTCCGTCGCCGTGTCTTCCGGGTCAGGGGCGAGCGCTGACGTCGATTCGTGCGGCTGAAGGCGGCTGACCGGTGACCCAAGCGTGGGCCTTCGGTGGGGCGCCCAGCGTTGCCGCGGCGGGGACGGTGACCTTGGTGGAAGGTGTCAGCTTCTGCATCTGTGGCCGGACCGGGGATATCCGACCGGGCGCCGAACAGGGCCTGTTCTACCGCGACACCCGGTTCCTCAGTCGCTTCCAACTGACCATTGGCGGGCTTCCGCTTGATCCGTTGGGAGCGCAGTATCCGGCACCCTACGCCGGAGTCTTCGTCGCCCGGAGGCCACCGAGGGTGGGTACCGCCGACAGCACCCTCCTGGTGGTACGCCACCGCTACGTCGGCAACGGCATGCGCGAGGACATCGTGCTGCGCAACCTCGGAATTGAGACGAGCGCCGTCGCAATGGTCCTCGAAGTCGATGCCGACTTCGCCGGCTTGTTCGAGGTCAAGGAAGGCCGGGCCAAGAGTCGCGAGGGAATTGAGCGCAGCACAACGGAATCTTCCGTGTCGATGAGTTTCCGACAAGGAGCCGACATGCGCGCCGTCACCGTGACCGGTGACAACTCGGCCGAGGCAGTCTCCGGACAGATCATGTGGCATTTGGTGGTGCCGGCCCGGTCGGATGTCACTGTAAGTGTCCAGGTGGTGCCGGTGCTCGACGGCACCGAGGTCCCGTCCCGTTACGGACCGGGCCAGCCCGTTGAGACCAGCCAACCCGCGGCCCGCCTGGCGGCCTGGCGGCAGGCCGCACCGTTGGTGAAAACACCCGAAGAACGCCTGAGCTCCCTGTTGAACAACAGTGCCGAGGACCTGGGCGCCCTGCGCATCTTCGACCCCGACTTTCCGGATCGCGTCGTGGTGGCGGCCGGAGTCCCTTGGTTCATGACCTTGTTCGGTCGCGACTCACTACTGACCAGCTGGATGCTTCTCCCCTTCGATCCCTCTGTTGCCCTTGGCACGCTGCAGACATTGGCGTACCTGCAGGGCAGCAAGTCCGATCCGCTGACCGAAGAGGAGCCGGGTCGCATTCTCCACGAAGTGCGATCAGGGCTCGATTCCGAATTGGCCCTGGGCGGTGCCAACATCTACTACGGCAGTATCGACGCCACGCCGTTGTTCGTGATGCTGCTGGGCGAACTGCGGCGTTGGGGGCTGGCGACCTCAGACGTGGACGCGCTTCTCCCGCACGCCGACCGAGCGTTGGACTGGATAGAGCAATCAGGCGATCGTGACGGAGATGGTTTCATCGAATACCAGCGGGCCACCGATCGGGGACTGGTCAACCAGGGCTGGAAGGATTCTTTCGACGGCATCAACTTCGCTTCGGGGAGTCTGGCTGAGCCCCCGATCGCCTTGGCCGAGGTACAGGGCTACGCCTACGCGGCATTTCTCGCCCGCGCCCACTTCGCCCGGGAGGCGGGCCAGGCCGACTTGGTCGGTCATTGGTTGGAGCGGGCGACGACGCTCAAGAGGAGATTCAACGAGGCCTTCTGGCTGGCCGACCGGGGCTACTTCGCCGTGGCCCTCGACGCACAGAAACGCCCGGTTGACGCATTGACATCCAACATGGGGCATTGCCTGTGGACCGGCATCATCGACGAGGACAAGGCAGCGTCGGTCGCCCGTCATCTATTGGGTCCCGAGATGTTCACCGGCTTCGGGGTGCGCACGCTGGGGGCGAACATGGGTGCCTACAACCCGATGAGCTACCACAACGGCTCCGTGTGGCCCCACGACAACGCCATCCTCGCGGCCGGTCTGATGCGTTACGGCTTCGTTGCCGAGGCGCAGCGCATCGTCATCGCACTGCTCGACGCTTCCGAAATGATGCTCAGTCGACTGCCCGAATTGTTCTGTGGTTTCGACCGCAAGGAGTTCAACGTCCCGATTGAGTACCCGACTTCGTGCTCACCCCAAGCCTGGGCCGCGGCAACCCCCCTCTACCTCCTGCGCAGCCTCCTGCGCTTCGACCCCTGGGTGCCCTTCGGGAAGGTCTGGTGTGATCCGGCGGTCCCCGATCGGCTGCTTCCACTCCGGGTCGATCGGATTGAGTTGGCCGGAAGCAAGTTGTCGATCGACGTGAGCAAGGACCGCTGGAAGGTCGAAGGATTGCCCGCTGGCATCACGCTCGAACGTTCCGCCCGGAACCCCATTACGGCCACCGATCCCACCGTGCCGGACTTGGGTGCCGATCACCGCTAAGAGCGGGCGCCAATAGGTGGTCGATTGGCGCCTGGATAATGGGGTCGGTCGCTATCTCGTGGCAGTGAGCAGCCCAGTAGGGGTTGTCTCGCTGCCTGCAAGCGCAGCGAGCGATTCAGCCACAGA
>Ga0307374_10003813_pt1 | contig 25542 bp, 17 predicted proteins | sample OX3MG_FD_202532 | JGI IMG/M metagenome (GOLD analysis project Ga0307374, IMG submission 202532) | Soil microbial communities from Risofladan, Vaasa, Finland - OX-3 | ecosystem: Environmental > Terrestrial > Soil > Coastal area > Acid sulfate soil | place: Finland: Risofladan, Vaasa | collected...
AAGCCAGGGAAGCGAGCCCGGCGAGTAGCCAAGCTGTGGCGGGCGTCCCATGTGCGCAACCTTGTCAAGAATCGGACGTACAGCGGCGTCCACGAGTACGGCAAGCGGACCAACACCAAGAACCGGAAGCTGATCACCCGCGAGGTTCCAGCGATCATCACCCTGGAACTCTGGGAAAAGGCCCAGGCAGTCCTGACGTCCAACCGGATCATGGCGCCGCTGCAGAATCGGGAACCCTACCTGCTGCGCGGCTTGGTCCGGTGCGGCCACTGCGGACGCACGTTCGTGGGCGCCCGCCAGCGCCAGCAGAAGGGTGGCAACTACCACCGGTACAGCTGCCAAGGTCGGGCGTTCGCTCACGCCATCCACGGCGACGGCGGCATCCGCTGCCCCGCCAAGGCTCTGAATGGCAAGTACGTCGATGATCTCGTGTGGACGGACATTGAGCAATTCTTGCGAAATCCAGGGGAGCTTATCGAGCGCCTGCGGGCCCGGCTGACGATGGGCGACGGCGAGCGCCTGCGGCGGCAAGGGGAGCTCGATACGTTGAGGCGCCGGCTCCGGGAAAAGGCCGACGAAAAGGAGCGGGTCCTGGGTCTATTTCGGCGGGGCCGGATCAACGACGCCGACCTTGACCAGCAGCTCGACGAGATCGGCCGGGAGACTTCGGCGCTGCAGGCCGAGATCGAGGCCGCAAGCCGCGGGCTGTCACTGGAGGATCGGCAAGCCCAGTTCCAGACCGCCGAATCCCTGCTGGCCACGCTCCGCGCCCGGCTGGACGGGCCGGTCCCGGCCGACCTGAAGCGCCGCATCGTCGAGGTTCTCGTTGCGGGCGTCGTCGCCACCACGGTCGAGCAATACGGCGTCCGGGAAAGCCAGTTGGGGGTCACGTATCGCTTTGCCCAGCCGGATGAGCCTGCGCCCCTCCTGCTGCCGCAGACGCACCGCCTGGGGGCCCGCTGCCGGGCGCCGGAGGCCCTCAGTACGATTGGCGACCACCTCCGGCGCCGGCGCCTCGAGCGCAAGCTGCTGCAGCGCCAGGTGGCCAAGCAAATCGGGGTTGGCGTTCCGACGATCGTCAACTGGGAGCGCAACCGGACCCAGCCCGAACCGCGCCACATGCCGGCGATCATCAGTTTCCTGGGCTACAATCCCTTGCCCGGGGCCGGCACGCCGGCGAAGCGGCTGGTTCGGGAGCGGACGGCGCTTGGGTTCAGCCAACGCGACTACGCCGCCAAACTGGGCGTCCCGATGTGGAAACTGGCGCTTTGGGAACGGGGCGAGCAGCAAGCCCCGCGAGATTTCGTTGGCGCGCCAGAGAGCCGGATGGCTAACGAAGCCTAGAAATCTCCATCAACAACCTTCTTGGCCGCCGCCGCCGTTCGAGGACGGCAACTAGAATGCCCGGATTTCGCGCCACGTTTGGGCAGGTTGCAACGGAATTTGCGCTGGCAGCCGCACCAAGCCAGTCGTGGGCAGCCCGGGACAACCCGAAGGGCAGGCAGCTTACACTCGCGGTTCAGGCTCAAAACGCGGTCGATAAATGCAGGGGCAGGGGTTCATGGCGGCGGCGAGCATGAAGCGGGCCGGGTAGGTGATGGCGTGGCTGGCGCGCACGATGGCGACGTGGCCGTCCTCGAGCGGCTGGCGCAGGACCTCGAGCACCGAGCGCGGGAACTCGGGCAATTCGTCGAGAAAGAGCACGCCGTGGTGGGCGAGCGACACCTCGCCCGGGCGGGGCCCGGCGCCGCCGCCGATCAGGCCGGCGTCGGAGATGGTGTGGTGGGGGGCGCGGAAGGGGCGGCGGGTGAGCAGGCTGGTGCGGCCGTCCTCGCCCTCGGCGCCGGCCTGCTGGGCCAGGGTGCCGCTGACGCTGTGGATCTTGGTTGCCTCCAGCGCCTCTTCAAAGGTCAGGCCGGGGAGGATGGAGGGGATGCGGCGCGCCAGCATGGTCTTGCCCGAACCGGGCGGGCCGATCATCAGGATGTTGTGGCCGCCGGCGCAGGCGACCTCGAGGGCGCGCTTGGCCATCTGCTGGCCCCTGACGTCGCTGAAAACCCTCGCCCGTGGCAACGCCGCGCTCCACTACATTCCCGCACGGGCATATTTGCATGCCATTTCGCTACCGTCCGGCAGTTTGTTCCCGTACGGGAATACATCATTGCTTTGTGCCTAGGAGCGGTTATTATATTCCCGTACGGTAACGCTCTGGAGGCGGGATTGAAATACACACCGGAGATGATCGGAAGCTGGATCCGCGACACCCGCAAGCGCCTGGGCGTCACGCAGAAGGACCTTGCCCTGACCGCGGGGACGGGACTGCGGTTTGTCATCGACCTCGAAAGGGGCAAGGAGTCCTGCGAACTCGGAAAATCCCTCAGGGTCCTGCAAACCCTTGGGATCACGCTGACGCTGACGCCACCGCCGCCGGGAGAGAGGTAGGCCGTGGCCCGAACCCTGGATGTCTATCTGCACGAGGACCTCGTCGGCCATCTCGTCCAGGATGACGGCGGCCAAATGCTCTTCGGCTACACCGAACACTGGCTCAACAAGCCTGGCGCCACGCCGCTATCGCAATCCCTCCCGCTGCGGAAGGAACGCTTCAAGGGAAACGAATGCAGGGCCTTCTTCGCTGGCATCCTGCCGGAAGACTCCAAGCGCGAGATCATCGCCCGCAATCTCCGGATCAGCGCGCGCAACGACTACGCGATGCTGGAGCAGATCGGCGGCGAATGCGCGGGCGCCGTCACCTTCATTCCTGCGGGCGGGGCGCTGCCGGGGCCCGACTACGGCTATCGCAAGCTCGCAGAGAGCGAACTCGCGGCGGTTCTCCGCGAACTGCCCAAGCGCCCACTGCTGGCAGGCGACGACGGCATACGCTTGTCGCTGGCCGGGGTGCAGGACAAGGTCGCGGTGCGCATCGAGGGCGGCGACGTATCCATTCCGCTCGGGGGCGCACCGAGCACGCATATCCTCAAGCCAGCCGTCGCACGCTTCGATGGCCTCGTTTTCAATGAAGCCCTGTGCATGAAGCTCGCGGCCGCGGCCGGCCTTCCGGCGGCAGGCGTCGAGACCAGGACTGCCGACGGGGTGGATTTTCTGCTGGTTGAGCGTTACGACCGCTACCGTCGGCAGGTGCCGGGAGCAGTAGCCGTCCTCGAACGGCTTCATCAGGAAGATTTCTGCCAGGCGATGGGTATCGCCCCGGAGCTCAAATACCAGAAGGAGGGCGGCCCGTCGCTCAAGCAATGTTTCGGGCTGTTGCGCGACGTGTCGAGCGCGCCGGTCATCGCCCTCGCGCGCCTGCTCGACGCCGTCATCTACAACTACCTCGTCGGCAACAACGACGCGCATGGCAAGAACTTTTCCCTGCTCTACCAACACCAGGTGATCAAGCTTTCGCCCCTCTACGACGTCGTCAGCACGGTGTACTACCCCGAGCTGAGCCGCGCCATGGCGATGAGGATCGGCCGTGAATATTCATCGGACCAGGTCATGCCGCAGGATTTCGAGCAACTGGCGGAAGAGGCCGGACTCGGCAAGGCTCTCGTGAAACGCCGCGTGCCCGAACTGGCCGAGACGGTCGCCGCCGCCCTTGCGAAACTAGAGATCGTGCACCCAACTGCGGAAAAGGTAGCCGCGCTTGTACGGCAGCGCTGCGCCAATGCGCTAGCAAGTTTCCGGCACTAAACTCCGTACCGCCTTCCCTTCGCGGGGGTCGCGCCGCACCGGCACGGCGCCGCTACAGCCGTGGCCGGGCAGGCGCGCTGGGGCCCGCGCCAACCATCGGCCGCACTGTCAACGCCAGGGCGCTCACTGCGGGATGAGACGGGGTCCCGCCCGGCGCAACGACGGCGCGTGGGGCGAGGCCGGCCATGCGCCGATGCTGGCGGAGCGGGCACGCGGTCGCGGGGGCGGGGGCGATGCCCTAAAATGGTCAGGTGCAGACGTTGTGGAGCGCCGATGAGCCTCGCTACCCCCGGCTGCGGCAGACCGCCTCCTACTTGGCGGCGACCGAGACCCACACCTTTGCCACCTCGGTGGCGGCGCACGCGCTGCTCTCGTTTTTTCCCTTCATTGTGCTGCTGCTGTCGCTGTGCCGCAATTTTCTGCACTCGCCGCGGCTCTACAACAGCCTGCTGCAACTGCTGCGCGCCTACCTGCCGGTGGCCGACGTCGGCCCCGACCACACCCAGACCTTCATCATCACCAACCTGCAGCTCATCGTGGAGCACCAGCGGGCGGTGCAGGTGGCATCGCTGGCGATTTTGCTGGTGACCTGCACCGGGGTGTTTTTGCCGCTGGAGGTGGCGCTGAACCACATCTGGCAGGCGGGGCGCAACCGCAGCTACCTGCGCAACTGGGCGGTGGCGACCGGGCTGGCGTTTGGCTGCGGCGTGCTGGGCATGCTCTCGGCCTCCTTCACGGCGCTGACGGAGACCTATTCCACCCGGCTTTACCACTTCCTCAGCCGGCTGCCGCTGCTGCACGCCCGTCCGGTGCCGCTGGACGTGGTCTCGATCGCGATTGTGCGCGCCGGGGCGGTGCCATTCACCATCGCCATGTTTTTTCTGGTGTATTGGCGGCTGCCCAATCATCCGGTGGCGGCGCGGCGGGTGCTGCCGGCGGCGATCACCGCCGGGCTGCTGTGGGAAGTATCCAAGTATGTCTATATTTTGCTGTTGCCCTGGCTGAACTTCCGCGACCTGTATGGGCCCTTCGCCATCTCGGTGTCACTGCTGCTGTGGGCCTACGTGTCGGCGCTGATCCTGCTGACCTGCGCCGAGATGGTGGCGCCGGCGGTCGGCGCGCCCGGGCAAGCTGCGTTCAATTTTGAACATCTGGAGGTAACCGGGGGGCTACCCCAGGAGGGGGCGACATCTGTAGAGGCGGGCATCGGCACTGCGGTCGGGGCCGACCCCGGCTGCTCGCCGAATTCCCGCTCCTGAACGGGCGAATTCGGGAGTGGAAGCGGAGTTGCCTATGTGCCCGGACCGACACACCCTGGGGCCGCATCCCATCCCCAGGCCGGAAAATTTTTTGGCTGCCGGAGCCGGGTTTTCCCTTGACTCCGTCTTCGGGGTGGCAGGAGAATCCACCTCAGCTTGTGGTGCTAAGATGGTTTGCCCACAAGATGTATGGCTTAACCAAGGAGCAGAATCTCATGTCCGAAAAGCTGCGCCGCGAAGTCAGTAGTGAAGCCGAGACCGTCGAGACCCCGCTGGCGCGGCGGCGTCGTGGCCTGAGCCTGCAGCGACACTTCACCAACGGGCGGGTGTCGCCCTACGACGAGCTGCAGTGGGAGCGGCGCTCGGCCCTCATCCAGAACGAGAAGGGCGAGGCCATCTTCGAGCAGAAGGACGTGGAGGTGCCGCGCGACTGGTCGCAGACGGCGACCAACATCGTGGCCTCGAAGTACCTACACGGCAAGCTGGGCTCGGCCGAGCGCGAGAACAGCGTGCGGGCACTGGTGGGGCGGGTGGTGGAGACCATGCGCGATTGGGGCATGGCCGACGGCTACTTCAAGACCGATGAGGATGCCCGCATCTTCCACGATGAGCTGGTGCACCTGCTGGTGACGCAGAAGGCGGCCTTTAATTCTCCGGTGTGGTTCAACTGCGGCGTGCATCGGCTGGAGCCGGAGGCGGCCGGGGCCAACTGGTACTGGGACCAGCAGCGCCAGCAGCCGGCGTTGGGCGCGGTGGGCTACCACAAGCCGCAGTGTTCGGCCTGCTTCATCAACTCGGTCAGCGATTCGTTGGATAGCATCCTGACACTGGCCAAGACCGAGGGGATGCTGTTCAAGTGGGGCTCGGGCACCGGCACCAACCTGTCGCCCATCCGCAGCTCGTCGGAGCAGCTCTCCGGCGGGGGCACAGCGAGCGGGCCGCTCAGCTTCATGCGGGGCTTCGACGCCTTCGCCGGGGTGATCAAGAGCGGCGGCAAGACGCGGCGGGCGGCCAAGATGGTGGTGCTGAACGCCGACCACCCCGACATCGAAGCCTACATCTGGTGCAAGGCCAAGGAGGAGCAGAAGGCCCACGCCCTGGTGCAGGCCGGCTACGACGCCGCCCTCGATGGCGACGCCTACTCGTCCATCTTCTTCCAGAACGCCAACAACAGCGTGCGGGTGAGCGACGAGTTCATGCAGGCGGCGGAGGCCGACGGCGCCTTCGCGCTGCGGCGGGTGGCGGGCGAGCGCAAGGGCGAGGCCATCAAGACGGTGGACGCCAAGGGGCTGCTGCGGCAGATGGCGGAGGCGGCCTGGCAGTGCGGCGATCCCGGCATCCAGTACGACACCACGGTCAACAAGTGGCACACCTCGAAGAACACGGCCCGCATCAACGCCAGCAATCCCTGCTCGGAATACATGTTCCTGGACGATTCGGCCTGCAACCTGGCCTCGATCAATTTGATGAAGTTCAGCGGCGCGGGCGGGTTCGACGTGGCCGGCTACCGCCAGGCGGTCAACGTCCTGATCACCGCGCAAGAGATCATCGTGGACAACGCCAGCTACCCCACCGAGCGGATCGCGCAGAACTCGCACGACTATCGGCCGCTGGGGCTGGGCTACGCCAACCTGGGGGCGCTGCTGATGGCCAACGGCCTGCCCTATGACAGCGACGGCGGGCGCGACATGGCGGGGGCGCTGACGGCAATCATGTGCGGACAGGCGTACCTGCAATCGGCGCGCATCGCCGAGGCGCTGACGGCGCCGGGCGCGCCCGAGGGCGAGGGGGCGTTTGCCGGCTTCGCCCGCAACCGCGAGCCCATGCTGGATGTGATCCGCATGCACCGCGCCGCGGTCAACCACATCAATCCCAAAAACGTGGCCGAGCCGGTGATGGCCGCCGCCCGCCAATCTTGGGACGAGGCGCTGGAGCAGGGCAGCCGCCACGGCTACCGCAACGCCCAAGTCACTGTGCTCGCCCCCACCGGCACCATTGGCTTCATGATGGACTGCGACACCACCGGCATCGAGCCCGACTTGGCGCTGGTGAAGTCCAAAAAGCTGGTCGGCGGCGGCCTGATCAAGATCGTCAACCAGAGCGTGGACAAGGCCCTGCTGCGGCTGGGCTACTCCGCCCAGCAGACGCACGACATTTTGGCGTTTGTGGATGCGACCAGCACGATCGAGGGGGCGCCGCATCTCAAGCCCGAGCATCTGCCGGTGTTTGATTGCTCCTTCAAGCCTGCCAATGGCACCCGCAGCATTCATTACCTCGGCCACATCCGCATGATGGCGGCGGCGCAGCCGTTCCTCTCCGGGGCGATCTCGAAGACGGTCAACCTGCCGGAGGCGGCCAAGGTGGACGATGTGGTGCAGGTTTACACCGAGGGTTGGAAGCTAGGACTGAAGGCGATCGCCATCTATCGCGACGGCAGCAAGAAGGTGCAGCCGCTGTCGGCCGCCGCCGGCAAGGCGCCCGTGCGCACCGAGGCCCCGGTCGGCCTCTCCGTGCCCGCCTCGGTGCCGTCGGCCCGGCCCTACCGCCGCCGCTTGGCGGAGGAGCGGCAGTCGCTCACCCACAAATTCAAGATCGGCGGCCACGAGGGCTACATCACCGTGGGCATGTACGAAGACGGCCAGCCGGGCGAGATCTTCGTCACCATGGCCAAGGAAGGCTCGACCATCAGCGGCTTGATGGACAGCTTTGCCACCGCCATCTCGCTGGCGCTGCAGCACGGCGTGCCGTTGCGCCTGCTGGTGGACAAGTTCTCGCACACCCGTTTCGAGCCCAGCGGCTGGAGCGGCAATGCCGAGATCGGCTATGCCAAGAGCATCATGGATTATCTGTTCCGCTGGATGGGGCAGAAGTTCCTGGACCATCAGCCGCCCGCCCCCAAGGGGGTAGAAGATGTACACGGCGATCGCGGCGAACGGCAGGAGGCGCTGGAGACGGCCGGGCAGATCCCGCTCATCACCACCGGCATGACCACCGCCATAGACGCGCCCGCTTGCCACAACTGTGGCAGCATCATGGTGCCCAACGGCTCTTGCTTCAAGTGCGTCAACTGCGGCGAGACCAGTGGTTGCAGCTAGGGGCTTGCTGCCACAGGCTTAAAAAGAAGTGCCCACGGCCGCGACGATTGCGTCTAAGGGAGTGTGCGGACATTGACCACAGCTTGTCTGGGGCTGTTGCTGGGGCTGGCCTTGGCGGTGCGACCGGCGTGGAGCCAAGCCCCATCCGCCAGCCTGCCGGTGCTGGGAGAGACCATTTCCGCCGGCGCCAGCGCGCAACTGCGGGCGCAGGTGCGTGCGATCGCCCAGTCGGGGGCGCGGGTAGAAGAGATTCGACTGGAACCGGGCAGCGTGGTGCGGGTCTATGTTTCGTCCGCGGGCCGGGTGTTTGGATTGGCCTGGCAAAGCCCCACCCTGCCCGACTTGAAGCATCTGCTGGGCAGCCATTTCGCCGCCTTTCAGGCGGCGGCGGCGCGGACGCAGCGCCGCGGTCCGCTGTATGTCCACACCGGCACGCTGGTGGTGGAGTTGAGCGGGCACATGCGCGACTTCCGCGGGCGCGCCTATCTCACCGACGCCATTCCGGCGACGCTGACCCCGGCGGTGGTGCGTTGAGGCTGCGCGAAGAGGCGATGGCGGTGCTGCTGGCGGCGCTGCTGGCAACCCTGGTGGCCTGTGGCGGGGGCGGCGGTTCTACGCCTCCCGGCGGCGGCGGCCCGCCTCCCATCGCCAACACCGTCCCCGTCGTCTCCAACCTCCCTCGGGGTCAACGGCAACTACGCCGACGGGCTGTTCACCAGCGTGACGGTGTGCGTGCCGGGGACCTCGAACTGCCAGACCATTGACAACGTCCTGGTGGACACCGGCTCGTTCGGCCTGCGCTTGCTCGGCTCGCAGGTGAACCTGCCGCTGGCCACCAGCCAGGACGGCAACGGCGACCCGCTGGCGGAGTGCGAGCAGTTCGCCAGCTCGTTCAACTGGGGTCCGGTGGCCACCGCCGACGTGGTGATGGCGGGGGAAAAGGCCTCGGCGGTGCCCATCCAGATCATGGGGCAGAGCGGCTTTGCGGCGCCGCCGGCGGCCTGCACCAACGGCGGCCTGGCGGAGAACGACACCCAGGCGACGCTGGGCGCCAACGGCATCCTCGGCGTCGGGGTGTTCGGCCATGATTGTGGCACCGGGTGTGCCCCGGGGGCGACCAGCACTCCCTCGGTCTATTTCGGCTGCCCCAGCAGCGGATGTGTGGCCACGCTGGTGGCGCTGGCCGACCAGGTGCAGAACCCGGTGGGGCTGTTTCCCCAGGACAACAACGGGGTGGTGATTCAGATGCCGCAGGTGCCCGACTCGGGCGCGCCCTCGGTAAGCGGCACCATGAAGTTTGGCATTGACACGCAGGCCGACAACGCCATGAACGGGGTCAACGTATTGGCCGCCGACGGCTTTGGCAATTTTTTGACCAGCTTTCAAGGCTCGACCTTGGGCGGCTCGATCCTGGACTCGGGCTCGAACGGCAATTTCTTTCTCGACGCCCAGACGCTGAATCTTCCGGCCTGCACCAACACCGCCTCCGGCTTCTACTGCCCGGCCTCGACCGTCAGCTTCAGCGCCACCAACATGAGCGCGGCGGGCGCCGGGTCGGCGCCGGCGGTGTGGAACGTGGCCAACGCCGAGACGCTGTTCAACTCGAGCAACGCCGCCTTCAACAACCTGGCCGGGCCCAATGCCGGAAGCTTCGACTTCGGCATGGCGTTCTTCTTCTCCCGTACCATCTACGTCGGCTTCAATGGCGCCCTCATCGGTTCCGGGGCGGGAAGCGCCACCGGCCCGTTTTACGCCTACTAGCCGCGCTGCTTGTAAAACTGCTACTCCGGCGGATATACTCGCACCGACATGGGAAGCTGGCGGCGCTCGAGGATCTTGCTGCTGGGCACCGCCGTGGCGCTGAGCCTGGTGGCCGCCCAGGCACCGACACCCCGTCCCCCCTTTCCGGGCGGCGACCACCCCGGCGCCCGCGCCGACTGGTTCATGCGCTTTCGCCAATCGCGCGACGGCATCTCGCCGGCGGCGCACCGCTATCGGGCGTGGCGGCAGGCGCGGCGGATGCCGGTGATTCGGCCGCGGCGGCAACTGAGCGCGGCGGCGGCCGCGCTTGCCGGCAGCGCCGCGCCCCCCACCTTGGGCGGCAATTGGACGGAACTGGGGCCGCGGCCGGAGACCACCCAGCAGTTCGGCGCCGTGGGTGGCCGCATGATCTCCATCGCGGTGGACCTGGGTGCCGATAGCTCCGGCAACACCGTCTATCTGGGCGCTGCCGACGGCGGGCTGTGGATGTCTCCCAACGCGCAGTCGCCGCAGCCGACGTTTACTCCGATCGGCGACAACCTGCCCAGCCTGGCGATCGGCGCCATCGCGCTCGACAGCTCAACCTCGCCGACCACCATCTATGTCGGCACTGGCGAGGGCAACAGCAGCCAAGACAGCTACTACGGCGTCGGCATTCTCAAGTCCACCGACGGCGGCAAGAACTGGACCCCGGGCACCGGGGTCGACTTTTTGGGCAGCGCCGTGACGCGGTTGTTGGTGGACCCCGCCAGCCCGAACATCCTGTTGGCGTCGGTGACCGAATCCGGCGTTTTTGTGGGCGACAATTTCACCAACACCGCGGCGGCCATCGGCATTGTGCGTTCAGTGGACGGCGGTGCGACCTGGACCCATGTATACAACAACAATGCCTCGGCCACCGATCTGGTCTACGATCCGATCTCGCACGACTACTTCGCCGCCATCCGCGCCCACGGCATCGTGGTCTCCGCCGACCAGGGCCAGACCTGGCAGCCGGTGAGTGGCAATCCGCTGGGCGGGCCGACAATCACGGCCAAGAACTTCTCCCGCGTCTCGCTGGCGCAGCGCAGCGGGGTGTTGTACGCGCTGATGAGCGACAGCGCCGGAGACCCCACCCAAGCCAGCGATTGCGGCGGCGCGACCAGTTGCACCGGCTTGGCGGAATCCGCCGACGACGGCCAGAGCTGGATTGCGTTGGCACCGCCCGCCAACCTCTTCAACCATCAGGGTTTTTTCGACCAGGACATCGCCGCTCCAGCCGGGACCAACCTGCTGGTGGTCGGCGGCATTGATGAATGGAAAGAGAATCTGGCCGCCCCCAGGCCTGCGTGGACGGACATGACCAATAGCTACGGCTCCGGCACCGTCCACATGGACGAGCACGCCATCCTGTGCCTCGACCCCGAGCGCTGGTACATCGCCAATGACGGCGGGGCCTGGTTTACGGCCGATGCCGGCGCCTCGTGGAGCAATCTCAACGCCAGCATCGGCGTGATCCAGTTCTACAGCGTCACCCCTGATCCGGCGACCGCCGGGCGGCTGCTGGGCGGCTCGCAGGACAACGGCACCTCGCTCGCCACCCCCGGCACCCAAGCATGGAGTGAAATCGTGGCCGGCGACGGCGGCCACACCGCCATCAACCCGGCCAACCCGCAGCAACTGTTCATCGAGAACACCGGCGTCAGCTTGCGGCGCTCCGATGACGGCGGAACCGCCTTCCAGACCGTGGTGGACAGCAGCACCATTTCCGATGCCGGGGGGTTCTACATTCCCTACGTGCTGACCACCGACGCCGCAACTGCCTTCCTGGCGACGCAACGGGTATGGCGCGGCCCGGCGACCGCCACCGCCGGCAGCGGCTGGATCGCGATCAGCCCCAACCTCACCCATCCGGACGGCAACATGGACCCCAATGGGGACGATCTTACGGTCATTGCGGTGGCGCCCAGCTCGCCCGACACCGTGTACGTGGGCGCTTTTGACGGCTCGCTCAGCGCCACCACCAACGCCACCAACACGCAGGGGCTGCCCACCTGGACCAGCCCGTTCCAAGAGCCGATCTTCGCCGGCCCGGTCTCCGCCATTGCGGTCAGCCCGGCGGACCCGAAGACGGTGTACTGGGGGATGGGCTTCATTGGGACGACCGCCGTGCTTTTCAAGAGCATTGACGGGGGTGTCACCCGCAGCGACATCGCCGGCGACCTGCCGGGGTCGCCGATTAACGCCATCGTGGTGGACCCGGCCAATCCCAACGCCATCTACGTTGCCACCGATGTGGGCGTGTTCGCGGCGGGCGATGGAGGTGCGGGGGGGGCGAACGAGCACTGGGCGCGGGTGGGCGACAAGCTTCCGGCGGCGGCGGTGCTCAGCCTGGCGCTGACCAGCGCCGGCGGCACGCCCACGCTCATCGCCGGCACCCACGGCCGCGGGGCTTGGAGCCTACCCGCTGTCGCTCCGGCGAGCTTCACCGTTGCCGTCTCGCCCACAGCGCTGACGGCGGAGGTGGGCCACACCGCCACTGCGGCGGTGCAAGTCACCCCGGTGGGAGGGGCGTCCACGGTGGGGCTGAGTTGCAGCCCCAGTTGCGCGGTGTCGCCCGCTTCCGTGGCCGGGGGCGGTGCGACTTTGACCTGGACCGCGCCCAGCACCAGCGGCACGACCAACCTGCAATTGACGGCCGACAACGGCTTCACCGCCGTCACCCAATCCATTGCCGCCACTGCCCTCGACTTTTCCTTTCAGGTCGGCGGAAGCCTGGCCGGCGCGGTCGAAGCCGGGCAATCCATTTCGGTGCCCTATTCGGTGGTTTCCGGACTGGCCCCCGGCTTTGATGCGCCCATTGCGCTGTCGTGCCCCAACGCACCGGCGGGAGTGAGTTGCGTTTTCTCGCCGGCGTCACCGATCGCCAGCCTGGGGCAACGCGTGGACGGCACGCTGCAAATCCAGGCCGCACCCAGCGCTGCGCCCGGGCCCGTCACGCTCGATGTGCGCGCCAGCGGCGGCCTGCTGACCCGCGACGCCAGCTTCCACCTCAACGTCAACCAGTTCACCTTGGCGGCCACGCCCGCCCTGCAGCCTGCGGTGGTGAGCACCCCCGCAACCTTCACCGTCAGCGCGAGTTCGGCCACCGGGTTCACCGCCGCGATCGCGCTGGCCTGCACCGCCGACTTCGGCGCCCAGGGCACCTGCAGTTTCCAGCCCGCCTCGATCCAGGCCGGCCAGACCAGCACGGCCAGTATCACTGGCTTCGCGGTCGGAGGCTTCCAACCCAGTCCGAGCGTGTATACGCTTACCGGCACCTCCGGGGCGTCGGTTTCGAGCGCGCAGGTGTCCGTCCAGCCGCAAGACTTCTTTTTGAACTTGAACGGCCCCTTTACCACTCTTCCCGGTTCGGACGGCATGACCCGCACCACCATGATCGGCCAAGCCTTCGGCTATTCCACCCCGGTGGCGCTGAGCTGTTCCAGCCCCGCCGGCGTGAGCTGCACCTTCAATCCCCCGATTCTGGCGCCGGGACAATCCGGCACGGTGCGGTTTAGCGGGATGGCGGGGCTGGCCGTCTCTTCCGCCATCCCGCTCACCGTAATCGGAACCGCCACCAGCGGAACCTTGGTCCACACCGTGCCCTTGAACCTGCGCAACGATGCGGACGTGGTCTTTGCCGACACCACCATAAACGTGCCCACCCTGCTCTCTGGCGACCCTGCGACCTTCAACGTGTTTTACCGCGGCACCAACAATTACGTTGGAACGATGACGATTGCCTGCGCCCCGGGAATTCCGTTCCCCTGCTCCATCGTCCAGTCCGGCGCGCAAGCCACCGTGGTCCCGGTCGGCAACGCTCCGGGGAGCGTAAACGTTCCGTTCGTCGTCAGCGCAACGGAAGGCGGCGCGACCGTGGCAAAAACCTTCCAATCCACCTTGAAACTCGGGGATTTTTCGGTGGCCGCCTCGCCCTCCACAGCCAGGCTGTTTCCGGGCACAAGCGCCGCACTGGGATTGACCTTGGCCGCAACGCCGGGCATGAATCAAGGCATCGCAATCACCTGTGCGGGGCTTCCGGCGAACGTCACGTGCGATGCGCTGCCCACCAACCTCGCCGCTGGGGCCGGGACCCTCACCGTCCACGAAGCCGCCACAGCCGGCGCGGGCGCTTTCGGCGGGGGCGGTTGGGGCCTGGGACTGTTGCTGCTGGGGGGAAGTTGCCTGCTGGGGCTGGGGCGACAGCGCCCCCGGCTGGCGCTGGTTGGGTTGATGGCTCTGGCCAGTGTGGCCTGCGGCGGCGGCGGCGGGGCCCCACAGTTGAGCGGCGGTGCCAATCCGCCGCCGACCGTCACCACCACGGTTACCATCACCGCCACCGATGCCACGCCTGGCGTGGCCGATCCGGTCAGCCACGCCACCACGGTGCAGTTGACAGTCAACTAAGCGGCTCCGGTCGGGCTCAGTTGACGATTTTTTCGAGCTTCACCGAGGCGGTGGAGTTGATGTCGGATTCCTGGCTGCCGGCTTGGGGGTTGGGCCCCACCAGCTTGATGTGCATTTGGTTGCTGGTCTGGCTGGTGGTTTGCAGCAGCACCGCGTCGGCGACGCGATAGACCGAGGTGGCCGCGGTGTCGAAGGCGACGGTGGCCTCGGGCACCAGGCCCTGGGCGGCCATGGCCTGTGAGCCCGGCAGGGCGTTGGGGGGCAGCGTGGTGTTGCCCAGCGAGTGCACGGTGATGGTGGCGGCGGGCTGGCCCGCGACCGGGGCGACGGCGGTGAGCTGGCATTGCAGGGTGAGCGCCACCGAGGCGTTCATCGTGGGCAGGTCGCGGGTGCGGTGGCGGGTCCACTGGCTGCCCACCGCCGTCGCGCCGGTGGGCAGGGCGTCGGTGCGCACCAGCTCCTCCAGCATCTCCACCGGCTGGTCGTAGTCGGGGCCCGCCTGCCGCGCCAGCACCTGGAACTTGCCGAGCGCGACTTGGAAGCGGGCCGGCGTCATGGTCAGGGCGGCGTGGTCGGTGGTCGCCGCCTGCTTCTGCAATCCCGCCAGCACTTGGCCGCTGGCATGGACGGTGGTGGCGAACTTGGTGAAGTGCATCTCGGTGTCGAAGCCGCCGGCCGGGGAGCCAGGCAGGATGCGCAGGGCAATCTCGGCAGCCGTGTCCATGGTGGCCTTTCCGCCCAGGTCGGAGTGGATGGCGACCGCATAGTAAAGAGTTGAGCCCGCCATGTAATGCGGAATCAATGTCACTGCTATCGGTGCGGCGGCCTGCGCGATGGCGAAGGCGGCGAACGCCAGCACTGCCGCCGCCCTGCGGATTTTCCTTCCACTACGGGAAAATGGCTCCATTCCGCCATCATAGCGCGGCCGTCGTACAGCGCCGGGCACATTCATGCCATTGCCGAGGGCGGCCCGACTTGCTGTTCCGGTGGCTGGGATACTCTGGGGAATATGCTGTTGCCCGCCTTGTTGGCGCTCGCCTTGACTCTGGGCAGCCCTGCGCCGCCCTCTTGGCCGGCGATCTGGATGCGCACCCCGGCGGCGCCGACGCAATCCGAGACCGCGGCCGTCGCCGAGTTGGCCGCCCGGCGCGCGGCGGTGCTGGCCGACCTGGGTCCGCACGACACGCTGGTGCTCTACGCCGCCCAGCCCCGCGTTTTTTCCTACGACGTGGACTACCCCTACCGGCAAGAGAACAATTTTTGGTACCTCACCGGCATCAACCAGCCGGGCGGCATTCTGGTGATGGCGCCGGCGGCGCAGCCGCAGGTGGTGCTCTACATGGTCAAGCCCGATGCGGCGCGCGAGAGCTGGACGGGCCACGAGTTGAGCCCGGCAGAGGCCACCGCCGCCAGCGGCATTGCCGATGTGCACGACGTGGCCGGCTTTGGCGACGTCCGCGACCACCTGCCCGCCCAGGCCACGCTGCTGCTGTTGCGTGGCAACCCGGCCTGGTATCCGCAAGAGATGGCGCTGCGCGCCTCGCTCGCCGACTCCGATCCCCGCCTCGAAATCGGCAATCCCGCCCCCATCTTCGCCCGGCTCCGCCGGGTCAAGTCGGCTTGGGAGATCCAGCTCATGCAACACGCCGTGGACATCAGCGCCGAAGCCCACATGCGCGCCATGGCCATGGTCCGCCCCGGCGTGTGGGAATACCAAATCCGCGCCGAGTTCGACTCCGTTTTCGGCATGCGCCACGCCGAGGGTTGGGGCTATCCCGAGATTGTCGCCAGCGGCACCAACCCCACCACGCTGCACTACGAGTCCGACCAGGAGCAGATCCCCGGCCAAGGGCTGATGCTGATTGACGCCGGCGCCGAGTACGGCCACATGTCCGCCGACATCACCCGCACCTTTCCCATCAACGGCAAGTTCACCCCCGCCCAGGCCGCCATCTACAACCTCGTTTACGACGCGCAGCAGGCGATGATCCGTTCGGTGCGCCCTGGCAGCCCCGAATTCGGACCCATCGGCGAGCAGGTGATGATCGCCGGGCTGGAAAAACTGGGTCTGATCACCCGGGCGCCGGGCGCGCCCACACCCCGGCAACAGTTGCGGCTGTGGTACTTCCATGGGCCCAGCCACGCCATGGGGCTGGACGTGCACGACGTCGGCGGCATCGGCCGGCGCCCCGGCGCCATTTTCTCCATGGAGCCAGGCCTCTACTTCCGCCCCGCCACCTTTAAGGAGGACCTGCCCACCTCCGACCCCGACGCCTGGAAGATCTTCACCGACCAAGTGCGCCCGGTGTTCGCCACCTATTCCGGCATCGGCGTCCGCATTGAAGATGACATTTTAGTCACCCGCGACGGCTGCCGGGTGCTGTCGGCGGCCATTCCCAGCCGGCTGGCCGAGGTGGAGGCCCGCTACGCCGCGCTGCACGCCTTTGTGCGGCAGCACGGCGGGCCGCCGCCGCTGCTGCCGTAGCCCACCAATTCCTGTATGCTGAGGCGCATGCGGAACATCTTGATCACCGGGGCATCGGGGGGCTTGGGCGCCGCCGTGGTGGGGGCGTTCGCCGGCCAGGGCGACGGCGTGGTGGCGATCTCCCATCCGGAGTTTGATCTCACCCGCCCGGAAGAGGCGGCGCGGGCGGTGGCCCGCGTCCCGGGCCCGCTGCATGGGCTGATCCACCTCATGGGCGGCTTTGCCGGCGGCGCTGCGGTGGCGGAGACCGACGACGCCACCTGGCGACGGATGATGAATTTGAATCTCGACGCCGCCTTCTATATGGCGCGCGCCGCGGTGCCGGCGCTGGTGGCGCAGCCGGGCGGGCGGGTGGTCTTCATCGGCTCGCGCACGGCGGTGGCGCCGGTGGCCAATCTCGCGGCCTACAACGTGGCCAAGGCAGGGGTGGTGGCGCTGGCGCGCACGCTGGCGCTGGAGTTGGGGCCGCGGGACGCGACCTGCAATGTCCTACTCCCCAGCGTGATTGACACCGCGGCGAACCGCGCCGCCATGCCGCAGGGCGATTTTGGCAAATGGGTGCGGCCGGAGGCGATCGCGGAGCTGATTCGCTGGCTGGCCTCTCCCAGCGCGGGCGAGATCAACGGCGCAGTCATCCCCATTTACGGCCAGTCATGAGCGCGCCCGACCCACTCATCCGCAATGTCTCTGACACCGCCTTGTGGACGGCGCTCTACCGCGCCCGTGAGAGCGAGCGTCGGGACGCATGGTTGGCGCGGGCGGCGCAGAAGCGCCACTGGCGCTTCTGCCCCTGCGGAATCTCGCAGCCTTTCGCGCCGATTTTGCCAGCAGGCAAAGCGGCGCGACCCCCGCGAGCTGTTCCACGCGCCTACGTCCGCCGGCTGGCGGGCGAGCGCGGGGCACGCATCGCCGCCGCCGTTTCCTTCGCGAAAAAGCACGCCTGGTCGTTCACCGCGCGCACCTAGTTGGTGGGCCATCACCGATGCCATTCACCACGGGGCGGATATGGTCGTCAACCTGGCCGTCGGGCTGGACACCCGTCCCAACCGGCTGGCGTTGCCGTCAGGGCTGCCCTGGATCGACGTGGACCTGCCGGGGATTCTGGACTACAAGGAATCCACCCTGAAAGGGGTAGCCCCCGTGTGTGCTCTGGAGCGGGAGCGGGTGGATCTGAGCGACGCCGGGGCGCGCCGGGCGGTGCTCGAGCGCGTGGGGACGCGGGGACGGCGCGGGGTGGTGGTGGCCGAGGGCCTGCTGATCTACTTGGAGACGGAGGCGGTGACCGGGCTGGCGCGGGACCTGGCGGAGGCGAAGGGGTTCGAGCGCTGGACCTTCGACATGGCCTCGCCCGGCCTGCTGCGGCTGATGCAACGGCGCATGGGGCGGGCACTCCCCGCTCAAGGCTGCCGCCCGCCTGCATCACCTGCCGTGGAGCATGCGGCTGTTCGCGCTGTTTCCGGCGACCCATCCCGGTGCCCACCCCCGCCGGCCCTGGTCGGGGGTGTGCGACCTGGAGCGCGCCTCCGAAACCCTTTCTTAGCGCTGCCGACAGAAAAAGGGGTTTGCCCGGGCTTCTCGTTATTACCAGTGACGCCCTGCCACGGAGGTCCCTTTAGTGGTGGGGGGTTGGATGGCCCCGCCCAGCCGCTTGGTGCTGCTCTCCGCGCCAAGCGGCAGGCCGTCCTCTACCTAGCGGGGCTTTCTTCCCTACCGCGTGGCGTGCGGCATGCATTACAATGGCCAGATTGCGGAGGCTGCTGGCCTCCCCAAGGCGGCCGCCTGCCAGCAGTCAGTGGGGGCGGGAGCTGAGTCCCACGCGGTTATGGCGGACCCTTACCCATCCTTGCCCATCCAGGAGTTGGTCAGCGCCTGCGGGCGGGGCGAGGCCCTGGCCTGGGAGGAGTTCATTAAGCGCACCCAGCCGCTGGTGGCGCGCGCCTGCCTACGCGCGGCGCGCAGTTGGGGGGAACGCGACCCCGCGGTGATCGAAGAGCTGGTGCAGGCAACCTACACCAAGCTGGTAGCCGGGCGGCTGCTGGCGGACTTTCAGCCCCACCATCCCGACGCGATTTATGGCTTTTTGAAGCTGGTGGCGGCGCGAGTGGCGCACGACCAGTGCAAAGCCGCGCGCGCCGCCAAGCGCGGGGGCGAGGGGCCGGAGGTGGAGTTCGACGAGGCCACCGCCGGGGTAGCCTCGCCGTCGGCGGCGCCGGACGCCAGCCTGCTGCTGCAAGAGATTGAAACCTGTTTGACGCCCCATCTGGGCGCGCACCAGGTCAATCGCGACCGCCTGATTTTTCAGCTGTATTACCGGCTGGGACTGAGCGCGGCCGCCATCGCCTCGATTCCCTGTTTGGAATTGGGGGTCAAAGGAGTGGAGAGCTTGTTGAATCGGCTCACGCGCCAAGCCCGGTCGCAACTTATGACCGGAAGAAGGGAAACGGCGGCGCATGGCGATGATTAGGATGGAGGGGCGCAGTTGAAAGAGCGCAGCAAGGAGCAACGCGCGCCGGCGGCCGCGGCATCGGGCGCTCCGGGGGGCTGCCTCGCGGCGGCGGAGTGGGACGAGGTGGTGTGCGGGGTGCGTCCGGCGGGGGAAGCCGAGGCCTGGCTGGTGCATGCCCTGGGCTGCGCCGCCTGCGGCGCGCGATTGCGCCATGCCGCGGCCATCTGCGCCGACACGGGGGAGGTGGAGGCGACGGCGCAGTTGCCCAGCAGCCAGCCGCGCGGCCGCCGCGAGTTGGCGCGCCGCCTGCGCGCGCTGCAGCGCGGCGCGGGTGCGCCGCGCCGCCAGGTGCCGCGCCTGTGGGGCTGGGCCATCGCCGCCGCGCTGCTGCTGGCGGGGTTGGCGACGCTGCCGCGCTGGGGGCGGGCCTATGTGGCGGAGTGGCTGGTGCAGCGCGCCTATAGCCAGCACCGGCTGCTGCCGCTGCGGCTGGCGGGGGCGGGGTATGCCCCGCGGTTCTCCCCACGCCGGGGCGCGCCGGCGCCGCTGCCGCCGTCGCTGCTCGAGGCCGAAGGCTTGGTGGCCACCGGACTGGAGGCCCGACCCAACGATTTCGCCCTGCTGCGCATCCAGGCCCAGGCTTTCCTGGTGCAGGGCAATGCCGCCGCTGCCATCACCAGCCTGCGCCGCGCCCTGGTGCTGCAGCCCGGCGCCCCCGCGCTGCTCACCGACCTCGCTTCCGCCTACTACGAGAGCGCCGCCGACGGAAACGATCCCGACTACGGCTCGGCGCTCGATGCCCTGGGTCAAGCCTTGGCCGCGCAACCGCAGGACGCGGTGGCGCGCTTCAACCGCGCCTGGGTGGAAGAAGCATTGGAGGATTGGACCGGCGCCATCGCCGACTGGACCGTTTACCTGCGCCTCGACGGCCACAGCGGCTGGGCCGAGGAAGCCCGCCGCCACCTCGACCAGGATCGCCGCAAGGTGGAGCAACATGACACGCAGGTGGCGGCGCCACTGCTGGGCCCCGCCGCCTTGACGGCCGCCGCCGATTTCGACCGCGTCGCCGACGCGCGCATCGAGGATTACCTGCATGCCGCCACGGTGAACTGGCTGCCGGCGGCCTATCCGGCACAAGGCGCTCCCGCTGCCGCCAGCCGGACGGCGCTGGCCCGCTTGGCGCGCTGTCTGGAGCTACGCCACCACGATGCCTGGCTCAGCCAAATGCTGCAGCAGGCGCCGCCGGACCACAGCCCGGCCGCCGCCGGCTTCGCCGCCGCGGTGGTCGCCCTCGCCCAAGCGGTGCACGCCAACGACACCGGCAAGCCGGACGCTGCCCTGGCGGACGCCGAGCGCGCCGAGGCGGGGTTTGGCGGGGCCGCGCCCGCCGGCCGGGCCCGCGCCGCCTATGAGCATGTCTACGCCCTGCAGCGCCGCGAGTTGGGCGATACCTGCTTGGCGGTGATGCATCGCCGGCTCACGCCCGTCGCCCTGGCCGATTACGGCTGGCTGCGGGGCGAATCGGCGTTGGAGGAAGCCGACTGCATCGGCATGGCGCATGCCGACCTCGCCCCGGCTGTGGCGCGGCGCGCCTTCGCGGTGGCGCAGCGGGACCACTATCCCATGCTGCAGTTGCGCGCCGGCTTGTTCCTGGCCACCGACAGCGATGCCCCCAATAGCGTGGCCTTTTGGCGCCGGGAGCGGGAGCAACTGGCCCTCTACTGGCAAGAGCCGGTGGGCGCCTATCGCGCCTTCAGCCTCTACACGGTCATGGCCGTATTCTCGGGCCAGCGCGAAAACTGGTTTGCCGCCGAGCGGCTGGCGCGGGCCGGGGTGGAGCGCATCGCCCTCACCCCGGAGATCTCCTTTCAGGCCGCCGCCCGCCAGCAACTGGCCAGCTTCGCCGAGCAGTGCGGCTTTGCGGAGGAGGCGCAGGCGGAGCGCACCCGCGCCGACGCCTTGTTTGCCCGGCTGCCGGCGACCGCGACCACCGCCAATCTGCGCTCCTACAATCAATTGGCGCTGGCCGAGATCGCCATGCAGCGCCAGCAGCCGGAGCGCGCCCGCCAGGCGCTGGCCGCCTACCGCCGCGAGCAGCCGCCCGTGGTCTCGGTGGTGGCGCGCTCGCTGCCCTACTTCAGCCTGCTCGGCCAACTGCAAATGGAACAGGGCCAGAACGCCGCGGCCGCCAGCGACGAGCGTGCCGCCATCGCCATCAGCGAGAGCAACCTGGGGGTGCTGACCAGCGACGAGGACCGCCTCGATTGGCAAGCCCGCAACCGCGACGCCTACCGCGCTTGGGTGCAACTGCAATGGCGCGCGCACCAGGACCCGGTGGCGGCGCTGGAGTTTTGGGAATGGGCGCGTGGGGCGAGCGTGCGCCCGGCGCGCCCGCTGCCGGCCAGCTTTCTGGCGGCGGCGCGCACGTTCGACGCCGCCGGGGCGCCGCCGCTGCCCGAGCCGCGGCTGGTGCGCGCCTCGCTGGGCTCGCTCGCGCACGCCCAGGTGGTGAGCTATGCGCTGTTTCCGCACTCGCTGGCCATCTGGCTGTACGACAACCGCGGCATCCATGGCCTGCGGCTGCCGCTGGAGAGCGCCCCGGTGGAGGCGGCCGCCCACGCCTTTGCCCTGGCGTGCGCCGATCCCGGGAGCGATGCCGGGCTGCTGCGCGAGCAGGGCCAGCAGCTTTACGCTTGGCTGTTGGCGCCGGTGGCGGTCTGGCTGGATCCGTCGCGCCTGTTGATCGTGGAGGCCGACGGCGCACTGGGGGAGGTGCCGTTTGCGGCGCTGCCCGCGCCGGACGGCGGTTACTTGAGGCAGCCCGTGTTGGCCTCGCCCGGGCTGGAATACGCCCACCTCGCCCGCCCCGCCCTGGGTCCGACCGCTGGGGCGCGGCTGCTGGCGGTGGGCGATCCGGCGCTGCGGGCGGGCCCCGCCGGCATGGTCTACCCCCCCTTGCCCGAGGCCGGCGCCGAGGCCGCCGCCGCCGCCGCCCGGTTCGCACCCGCCAGCCTGGTCTTGACCGGCGCGGCCGCCACCCGGGCGGCGCTGCTGGCGGCCCTGCCCGCCGCCGATGCCTTCCACTTCGCCGGGCATGCGGATGCGGGCCGCCTGCTGCTGGCCGCGGGTGGCGCGCTCACCGCCGCCGATTTCACCCCCGCGCGGCTGCCGCGCTGCCGCTTGGCGGTGCTGGCCGCCTGCTCCACGGCCGGCGGCCGCTCCGCCGGGCTGATGGATGCGCCGGGCTGCGTCCGCGCCCTGCTGCGCGCCGGCGTGGGGCGGGTGGTTGCCACCCGTTGGGCGATCGATTCGGCCACCGCCAGCGCCCTTGCCCGCGCCTTCTATGCCGCCCTCGCCGCCGGCCAGTCGGTGCCCGACGCCTTGCAAAGCGCGCAGCGCCAGCTCCGCCGCCAGCCCGCCACCGCCGCGCCGTTTTACTGGGCCGGCTTCGCAGCCTTCGGCGCCCGCCCCAGCCCGTCCTAAACGGAGTCACCCATGTCTGCGCCTCTCCCCACCGCTCTGAACCTGGTTTTTCACGGTCCCTGGGGCTTTGTGCTGGACACCGCAGCCGACACCCTCACCGCCTATACCCCGGAATGCGCCCAGCACCTCTATTTTCTCGGCGACACGCCGCTGCTCAACGCCTGGCCCCCCGGGCTTTACCACTTCCAGGATGAGGACGCCGTTGGGGGGCTGCCCCAGCCGCCGCCTTCCCCGCCGCAGACCCTGGTCCGCGGCGCGGTTGTGCCGCCCCGTCTCCCGGCGGCGCCCGCGAAGCTGCGCGCCGTGCGCCTTCCGCGCACCGCCCTACACGTAGGCCGCCGCGCCCAACGCACCCCGCCCGACGGCGCCGGCGGCGACAACCTGCTGGTGGGCGCCGATTTTGGCCGCCTCAATTGCGCCGACCCGGGCCGGCCCGTCTATCTCGCCGTCAACCAAGTGCTGCCCTACGCCCTGCACAGCTTTTCCGACCTCGGGCTGGTCTCGGCCGCCGGCTTGGCCTGGCGGCCGGCGCTCAACTTCAGCACCGGCCGCGCCAGCGTCAACCTCCACCTCTTCGCCCAAGCCGTAAGTCCCAGCTCCCACGATCACTTTGCCATGATGGCGGCGCTCTTCCACCTGGACCTGCGGCTCGGCGGCAGCCAAGCCAAGACCGCAGGCACCGACTGCGATCCCAACCTTCCGCCCGGGGTCACGCCGGAGGATTTGGGCGACCTGGGCGGCAAGCCCACGCCCCCGAACGGCGTCTTCACTCCGTTGCTTCCCCTCATCTGCGGCGGCAACCTGGTGATGACGGCCGGCTAGAGCGGCTGCACGATTGTCGTAGCCACCTCGGGTCTCGATTCTGCGGCCTTTCCCCAAGAAAGGCCGCACACATCTGACGCTGAAACGGGCTACAGCTATCGTGAAACCCCACTCTGGGCGGTGGGCGCGCGCCAGCCGCGGTGGGCGGCGAGCTGGCGCCAGCCCTGGAGGCAAAACTGCGACCAGCTCTCGAAGCTGGGGCCGTCGGGGGCGACGAGCGCCGCCGGGGTGGCGAAGCGTCCGGCGGCGATCTTGGTTTCGCGCGCCTTGACTTGCGGCGCGGACAGGCGGAACAGGTGCACCAGGCCGATGTGAACCTGGCCGACCGGGGTGGCATCGTCGTTGATCAGGCCGACCAGGCGTTCGCCTTCGATCGTGGCGCCGATCGCGACCTCTTCTTCCAGTTCCCGCCGCAGCGCCGCCTGGTAGGCGGGCCAGCCGGGTTGGTTGAAGAAGCTCTCGTCGCTGGGGCGGATGTGCCCGCCCAACCCGACCGAGTGCAGCGCTCGCAGCCGCGCTTCGGTGGACTGCTGCCCGCGCCGGTAGCAGTAGACCTCGTCGCCGCAGGCGAGGATGACGTAGGGGATCACTTGCTTCCAACTCGGGTCGGTCTCCGCCGCCGCCCGCGGCAGGAAGCGGCTGTGGCGGGGCTCGAACACATAGTCGAGCCAGGCCTCGCCGCCCACCTGCAGTCCTTGAAAGGTGCCCGCGCGGAACAGCTCCGCCGTGGGCACCGCCATCACCAGTTCGTCGTGGGCCGCCATTGCGCTGACGATTCTACGCTACACTACACGCAATTCCCATGGTCATCGGACTCACCGGCACCAACGGCTCGGGCAAGACCACGCTGGCCGAGCACCTGCAAGCTGCGGGCTTCTACTACCTCTCCCTCTCGGACGAGATTCGCACCGAGCTGGAGCAGGCCGGCCTGCCCCCCACGCGCGAGAACCTCATCGCCCGCGGCAACGCCCTGCGGCGCGACCACGGGCGGGACGTGCTGGCGGTGCGCACCCGCGCCCGCATTGTGCCGGAGCGCAACTATGTGGTGGACTCGATCCGCCACCCGGACGAGGTGCATGCCCTGCGGGCGCTGCCCGACTTCCACCTGCTCCATCTCGAGGCGCCGCTGGAGCTGCGCTACCAGCGCGCCCGCCAGCGCGGCGACGCGCGCGCCCCCGCCAGCTTCGAGCAGTTCGTCAACCTGGAGCGGCGCGAGGTGGCGGGCATTGACCCCGAGGCGCAAAATTTGCCGGCCTGCGCCGAGCTGGCCGACGCCGTGCTCATCAACGACGGCGACTTGGCCGACCTCACCCAGCGCGCCGAAGCCATCATCCGCGGCTGGCTGCGGCAAAACGCCCAGACCGACCCGCGCCCGGGCTGGGACGAGTACTTCATGCGCATCGCCCGCATCGTCGCCCTGCGCAGCAACTGCGTCAAGCGCAAGGTCGCCGCCCTGATCGTCCGCGACCGGCGCATCATCTCGACCGGCTACAACGGCACCCCGCGCGGGGTGGCCAACTGCAACCAGGGAGGCTGCCCGCGCTGCGCCAACCTGGCCGCCAGCGGCACCCGGCTGGACGAGTGCGTGTGCTCGCACGGGGAAGAAAACGCCATCGTGCAGGCCGCCTACCACGGCATTGCCATCAAGGATGGGGTCCTCTATACCACCCTCTCGCCCTGCCTGCAGTGCACCAAAATGATCATCAACGCCGGCATCCGCGAGGTGGTGTTCAATGCCCACTATCCGCTCAACCAGACTTCGCTGCGCATCCTGGAAGAAGCCGGGGTGAAGCTGCGCCAAATCGAGCTCGGGGACTGAGGTGGCTCGCCACTTTTTGCTTGGTCGCTCCCGTTGGTCGCTTGGAGGGCGCGCTTCGATTCCCGGCAAGCCCGCCCCGCTGTGGCAGCGCGAGGCGGGCCAGTCGCGGGGGTCGCGCCGCTTTGCCTGCGGGCAAAATCGGCGCGAAAGGCTGCGAAATTCCGAAGGGCGGCCCGCCCCCGGGAAGCGAATTCGGCGCGGCCCCTGCGAGGCGCAGCGCCGGCTTGGGGCCGCGGGGCCCCCAAGCCGGCGTG
>Ga0307374_10003815_pt1 | contig 25533 bp, 22 predicted proteins | sample OX3MG_FD_202532 | JGI IMG/M metagenome (GOLD analysis project Ga0307374, IMG submission 202532) | Soil microbial communities from Risofladan, Vaasa, Finland - OX-3 | ecosystem: Environmental > Terrestrial > Soil > Coastal area > Acid sulfate soil | place: Finland: Risofladan, Vaasa | collected...
CCGACACGGGAACCGAAGTCGTCAGCGGCAGGACCGCGCCGGGTTGCAGCCCCAGGGTGGTGGCGATGGATGCCGCGGCCTGCTGCTGCCCGGCGGCGTAGTACACCCGCGACGCGCTCTCGTGCGTGGAGCCATCCGTCGCCGTCTTCATCGACCAGCCCTGAGCGGCCAGGAGGGCCGTGTAGTGGGCCGCCAGCCCGGTCTGTCCCGTGGCGTTCGCCACGACCACGGTGACCGACCCGCGTGGCACTGTCGTCGTCGTGGTGCTCGTCGTCGCATTGTGGCTCGGTGCTGTCGTCGTGGTTGTGGTCGCCGCGGCGAACGCCTGAGGATTGACCGATGGGCGGCTACCGACAGCGACCAGCACAACCGTGGCAACGACGAAGGCGGCCAGCACCGCGAGGGCTCGGATCGTCGAGAGGTGCTCGGTCGCTCTACCCCCGTCCGGCGTGCCCGCATCGGAGGAGGGAGGGTCAGAGGCCATTCGAGGACCAGCCTGCCGTGCCTGTTGACCCAAAGCAAGCCATTTGCCTGGTGGGGGCCCTGCGACATACGTAGTCTTGGCGTAGCGGCGACGCCCGAGTAGCTCAGTTGGTAGAGCACTTCACTTGTAATGCCCACGGTCGCTGGTCGCGCAAAACGGTGTGATCAGCACTTCTCTGCATATGCGCCGCTCAGACGCGGTATTGCGCATTGAGAGCCGTTGCGGTTGATTGCCGCTAAAGGCCACCCGTTGCGTTGTGAGGTTGAATCTGGGTTGAATTGAAACGGACTTGTCGATGACTCATGTCATCGCGCCCGGTGATCTCGCAGCGCCACCAACTGGGTAGCGCCAATGGCGACGTCGTAGCCACTCGTTCAGCCATCTTGTCACCGCCTTGTGCTCTCGTTCTCTCAGGGAGTTAATAACTTTCAGTGATGGCAACACCCAGCGGGGATCTACAGGCAGCAGCCGAACGAGCCCGAGCTGCCGCTGCGGAAGCGGGCGAGCTTCGGCCTGCAAGGATCGGCAAGGTGACGACCGACATCCCCGAGGCCATTCGAGCCGCCATTCGTGAAAACCTGGCCTCCGGCGCCTACCAAAAGGCCGCACAGGAAGCCGTCGCAGGAGACCCAGACCTGGTCCAGGGCTGAGCGCCCGGTTCGTAGTCGTCCTGGCAGTCACTGCTCCAATGCGCCCAGCCACCCTTCGTACCAATCACGCCTGACACGAATGTCTCCGTTGTTCAGGCGAATAGAGCGAGGGAACCACGGGACCCCCCGAGCGGACCACTTGTAGGCCGTTGAACTGGATACTCCAAGGTCGCCGGCAATCTGACGGATGCTCAGCCAACGGGCCTCAGAATCGATCCCATGCCTATCGGCACCGGACGGCACCATCTCTCGGGTCTGCGTCATCGCTCGTCCAGGGACGCAGACCACCGAACCCGTCGAGTCTCCGCACGACAACGTGAGTACCGTCCGGCACGTCGGGAGCGAGGGAATGGCCGTCGAGGAACGCCGTTGTGCCACCCAGGTGTTCTGGTCCCCATTTTGCGATCTCCCTTGTGCTCGTTATCTACCTTCCTGTCAAGCTGACTGGGAAATGACCACAAATGGCCCCCCGCCCAGGAATGGCCGCAATTCGCTCCCCACGAACGCACCAAGAAGATCATGGCGATTAAGAAAACGGGGTTGTTCGTGCTACGCCCCGTACGAATCCTGGGACTTTCCCGACTGCACGCATTTGACGCGGGTTTTGGCTAACTGGTCGAGCGCCGGGTGACTGAGCCTCCGCGAGCATCGTCAGCCATGACTGACAGCCCTTGATGGACCAAGTGCTCGCGACAGTGTCCCTGCCCGCAGTCGGCCCGATTGGGGCACTGTCGCGGCGGCGCGACACCTGCCCTGGTCCGGCCATAGGGACAGTCGTGGAGGGCCAACAATGTTCCACTCGGTATCGGGCAATTCCGCAATAATGCCGAGGGCGCATGTGACATAGGTCTCTGGTGACGCCCCGTCCATGAGCACAAAGTTGCCATATGACATTCGGACGCAAGGTTGTCGGATCGGTGGCCGTGGCCGCCGTCGGCTATGGAGTCTGGGTGCGCCCTCGGCTCTGGCGCTGGGGTGCAACCGACGAGGAAGTCTCTGGTCCGTATCCTGGCGCCGACTTGGTGCCAGAGGGCGACCGGGGGGCGACGATGGCCGTCACGATCGAGGCGCCACCAGATCAGGTCTGGCCGTGGCTAGTCCAGATGGGTGGTGACCGCGGGGGTTGGTATTCATGGGACCGACTCGACAATGGGGGTCGACCAAGTGCCCAGGAGGTCCACCCTGAGTGGCAAGACTTGGCCTTGGGCGACTACGTCAAGTACTGGAAGCGGAGTGGTCCCGTTGACGCGTGGGAGGTCGCAGCCCTTGAACCGAATCACTTCTTGGCATTGCGTGGGTTGATGGATCTGCGGGGCCGTAACCTTGATCCGAAGCAGCCCAGGCCAGCGTCCTATACGGAAGGACTCTGGTGCTTCATGTTGAACGAACTCCCTGGCGGGCAAACACGCTTGGTTATCGGCGGATACCAAGCCATGCGCCCACGGTGGATTGAGCGCTTCGTCAACTATTGGCTGTACGTCCCCGTCACCTGGATTATGCAGGCACGCATGCTGGCCGTGCTCAAGCGGAATATCGAACGACCTGCTCGTGTACGACCTCACACGGTGCCGTTTCAGACGAATCCACCGGTGGAATCCAAGAGGCTGTCGAAGACCGCATGACCGGAGGGTGCAGCATCGCGCCATGGTCGGAGCGTTAAAAGGGAGGTTCGATGAAGGTCCTCGTAACCGTTGCGTCGAGGCATGGTTCAACAGACGAAATAGCGAAAGCGATCGGCTCCGAGCTTGCGACCCGCGGGATGGAAGTTTCCGTAGTGCCTGTGCAACATGTCAAGACGATCGACGAATACGACGCCGTTGTCTTGGGGAGTGCCATCCATATGGGTCAATGGATGAAGCCGGCGAAGGAGTTTGCGGCACGCGAAGCGGCGCTCCTCGGCTCGCGCCCAGTGTGGTTGTTCTCGAGTGGCCCGGTGACAGACCGGTCTAAGCCGGATGACCCGGCAGACCGACGTCAGGGCGACCAGATCGCGGAGGCGCTCGCTGCCCGTGAACACCGTGTCTTCCGAGGAAAGCTGGACAAAGGTGGACTTAGCATCGCCGAGCGCGCGCTCGTGCGGATTGCGAAAGCCCCTTCTGAAGATCAGCGAGATTGGGAGGCTATCCGGATGTGGGCTGCTGACATCGGTGCTGCGCTGGTCGAATCGCAGCCGCTGCATCCTGCCGCAGACTGACCGTCCCGTACTTGCCGATGCCGGGTGGGTTCTAGGTGCCCCACTCGGCCGGGTCAATGTCACACTTTTCCCGGTTGGGGCTCTCCACTGCTTGCTCCCGCCGGCGGTCGAGATCGATCCGTCGGCGGGACCCCGAGCTGGTCGCCAAGGAGCACCGGCGCCTGATTCAGAGGCGGCGGACTTTGGCGTCGACCTGACCCGGGAGGGTCCGCGGGTGTCGTCGCCCTCGGGCATGATCGGAGAATGGATGAGAGCTGGGGCGGTCCCGAGGACTTCGACGACGTTGGACTCGACGACTTCGCTGGTCTCGACGTCATCGGCTCTTCGGGTGGGGCGACGGCGGATGCCCGTCAAGCAGGCGACGACGCCGTCGCCGCTCTCGTCAAGGTCACGACCCAGCTACCGGGGGGCGAGCACCGCCCCGAGCAGGAGGAGATGTGCCGGGCCGTGGCCGAGGCCATCGCCACCCGCACCCACCTGGTCGTCCAGGCGGGTACCGGCACGGGCAAGTCGCTCGCCTACCTGGTGCCCCTGGTGCAGATGGGTGTTAAAGCGGTGGTGGCGACCGCCACCAAGGCTCTGCAGGACCAATTGGCGACCAAGGACCTCCCGCTGGTGGAGGCCGGGCTCGGCCTGCCCTTCTCCTACGCCGTGCTCAAAGGCCGGAGCAACTACATCTGCCGCCAGCGGGTGACCGAGGTGGGTACCGGGGCGATCCAGCCCGAGTTGGGCTCCGACCGTGGGGGTGACGAGCCCGAGGGCGCCGACGCCGAGGTACCCGAGAGTGAGACAGCGCCGGCGGGATTGGTCGAGGAGGTCCGATCCCTCATCGCGTGGTCACACACATCGACGAGCGGTGACCGAGGTGAGCTGAGCTTCGAGCCGAGCCCGCGGGCATGGAACATGGTGAGCGTCGGCCCGCGCGAATGCCCCGGCGCGTTCAACTGTCCGTCGGGGAACCGGTGTTTCGCGGAGGCAGCACGTGACGCGGCGGCGGCCTCGGACGTGGTGGTGGTCAACACGCACCTCTACGGTTCGCACCTGGCCAGCGCCGGAGCCGTGTTGCCCGAGCACGACGTGGTGATCTTCGACGAGGCCCACGAGCTTGAAGAGGTCATGACCTCGAGTCTCGGGGTCGAGGTCACACCCGGTCGCTTCCGGGCCCTCGCGGTGTCTGCGCGGCCCCTCCTGGGTGACAACGAAGCCGATCTCCTGACGTCGGTGCAGGCTGCCGGTGATCAGCTGGGCTCGCTGCTGGCCGACCGCGTCGGCACTCGGGTCCTCTTCGAGGGCGCCGAGCCACCCGTGGACGACAGCGCGCTCGCCGAGCTGCTGAACAGATCCGCCGAGCTGTCGAGGCGGATTGTCGATGCGCTGCGGCGCGCCGACGGGCAAGGATCGCTGCTGGAGGACGGGGCCGACCGGGGCACCCGCAAGACACGGGCGGTCACCGCGGGTGCCCACCTCGCTGAGGACCTGCACCGCCTGGTCTCCAGGAGCAACGACGAGGTGGCATGGGTCGACGGGACACGGCGCAGCGTGCGGCTGCGCCTCTCCCCCATTGATGTCGGGCCTGCGCTGTCGAATTCCCTGTGGGGCAACGTGACGGCGGTCATGACGAGCGCTACCGTCCCGCCGCTCCTGGTCAACCGGATCGGCCTGCAGGACTTCGAGACCGAGGAGCTCAACGTCGGGAGCCCGTTCGACTACCGGGCGCACGCGCTCTTGTATGTGGCACGCCACCTTCCCGACCGCCGGGCTCCGGAGGCCGAGAAGGCCATGCATGGCGAGCTGGCCCGTCTAATCGGTGCGGCTGGCGGCAGGACCCTGGCCCTCTTCACGAGCCGGCGCGCGACAGAGGAGGCGGCAGCGGCGCTCGGCCCTGACCTGCCCTACACGGTGCTGCTGCAGGGCGAGCTCCCCAAGGCCCGCCTGCTGCAGGACTTCGCCGAGGACGAGACCTCCTGCCTGTTCGCCACCATGGGCTTCTGGCAGGGGGTCGACATCCCCGGGCGGGCGCTGTCGCTCCTCACGCTGGACCGTCTGCCCTTCCCGCGCCCCGACGACCCCTTGCTCCAGGCGCGCCGCAACCGGGCGGGGAGCAGGGCCTTCTCTGTGGTGGACCTCCCCCGGGCGGCCACGCTCCTCGCACAGGGGGCGGGACGTCTCATCCGATCGGCCAACGACCGCGGCGTGGTGGCCGTGCTCGACTCACGGCTGGCCACCGCGTCATACCGGGGTGTCCTGCTGGCGACCCTGCCACCGATGCGGCGCACGGTCGAGTTCGACCATGTCGAGGAATTCCTGCGCCGGGCTCTCGCCTGACTGCGGCCGTCGCTCGTTCGGGGAGACTCCGGTCGGTGCCGTGAAGGTCCCGGTCTCGACAAACGAGGTCGTCGGCAGAGCACCACGACCACGATTTCGTCGGCAGGCTCACGGCGATAGCCCGCGCTGAGTCGTTCGTCGGTGCCGTCCGCCGCGCTAGTAGCCCAGCCGGTTGAGCATCTCGTCGCGGTCCTGCCAGTGCTTCTCGACCTTGACGTGGAGGTCGAGGTAGGCCCCCTCGGGGAGTGTCTCTCGCACGGCGATGCCGACAGCCTTGAGCACCTCACCGCCCTTCCCGATGACGATCCCTTTCTGAGAGTCGCGTTCCACAATGATTTCGCACCGTATGTGCGGCCAGTCCCACTCCGTCACCCGGCACGATATTGAGTGGGGTAGCTCGTCCCTCGTACGGGCGAGCAGCTGTTCGCGGACAAGCTCGGCCACCCAGAGCGCCTCGGGGGTGTCCGTCACCACGTCGTCGGGGAAGAACGGTGGGCCCTCTTCGAGGGAATCGACGATGTGCCGCGTGAGGTCGTCGACCCCCTGACCGCTGCGGGCCGAGACCGGGAAATACTCGACGTCGGCGGCGAGGGCGTCGTTCGCTCCGGCGATGTCGTCCACCGCTGCCTTCACGGTGGCCAGCCGATCCAGGATCTGCGAGTCGCTGGCACGATCGATCTTGTTGACGGCGATCACCAGGCGCGGTGGTGGATCGGTCTGCTGCAGTTCGCGCACCGAGCGTTCCAGCACCGTCCGGTCGCCCGGTCCCACCGCTGCCGTGGCTTCGACGAGGACGAGGATCATGTCCACCTCGGACAGCGCCGTGGTCGCGGTCTCGTTGAGGCGCGCCCCGAGCACGCTGCGGGGCCGGTGGATGCCCGGTGTATCGGCGAAGACGACCTGGGCGTCCGGCTGGTGCAGGACACCGAGGATGCGATGGCGGGTCGTGTTGGGGCGCGACGACGTGATCGAGACCTTGGTGCCGACCATGCGGTTCACCAGCGTCGATTTCCCCACATTGGGGCGGCCGACCACGGCGACAAACCCCGAGCGCATGCTTAATTGTCCGCGTCGGCGGTGGCCATGGGATTCGTGCGCTCAATGCGCACACGCCCGATACGTCGGCCGCGGACGTCCAGTGCGGTGAGGAGGAACCCGTCCACCTCGACCGAGTCGCCGTCGTCGGGCACCCGTCCCACGAGGTCCAGCATGAGTCCTCCGACTGTGTCCCACGGACCCTCGGGGAGTTCCGCGTCCAGGAGGTCGTTGGCGTCGTCCAGCGAAAAGCGCGCACTCACCACGACGGAGCCGTCGGCCTGTCCCTCGACCTCGGGCTCCTCCACGTCGAACTCGTCGACAATCTCTCCCACCAACTCTTCCAGGAGGTCCTCCAGGGTGACCAGACCGGCGGTACTGCCGTACTCGTCAACCACAACGGCCATGTGGAACTTCTCCTCCTGCATCTGGCGGAGCAGCTCGGACACTTCCTTTGATTCGGGCACGAAGACCGCCGGCCGCATGCAGTGGCGCACGGACTGGTCCCCCTTGCCGACGCGCTCGGCCCGTACCAGGTCCTTCGTGTAGGCGATGCCCAACACGTCGTCGACCTGCTGCTCGTACACGGGAATCCGGCTGTACCCCGCGGCGAGCGCTGCCTCCAACGCGGTGGTGATCGCCGTGTCCGCCTCCACCGCCACCATGTCGGGTCGCGGGACCATCACCTCGCGTACGACGGTGTCCCCGAAGTCGATGATCGAATGGATGAACTTCCGCTCCTCATGTTCGATGACGTGCTCCTCGTGTGCCACATCCGCCATGGCCTTGAGCTCGGAGTCGGTGATGTACGACGGCCGGATCCCTTCCTCTTCCCCGCCCGGCCGGCCGATGATCACGTTGGCCAGACCGATCAGGAGGGACGAGAGGAAGTGGATCGGTGGGAAGCGAACCAGGGTGGTGACGATCGGCGCGCTCAGCAGAGCGGCGCGGTCGGGATTGTGCACCGCCCAGTTCTTGGGCACCGCTTCGAACAACACGAAGATGATCACAACCTCGAAGGCCGCGCCGACCAGGACGCCGATGCCACCGAGGACGTGCTCGGCCACCACCCCGACCAGGGTGGCCGACACCAACTGGCAGATGAGCACCAGCAGGAGGATGGGGTTGAGGAACTGGGCCGGTTGCTCCACCAGGCGGGCCAGCTGGCGCGCGCCGCGCCGCTTCTCGTCGACCATCGACTTGGCCTTGATCCGGTTCATCCGCACGAGGCTGGTCTCGGCCAGGGCGAGCATGCCCGACGCCGCCAGGAGGACGACGATGACGACGATGAAGACCAGGTCCTGGGTGTGGAAGCCCGTGGCGGCGATCATGGGCCCTTCCTGGGCTTGCGGTAGTAACTGTTGAGCAGCTGCTGCTCCAGTACCTCCATGCGATCGGCTTCCGCGTCCTCCTCATGGTCCATCCCGAGCAGGTGGAGGAGGCCGTGCACGACGAGCAGGGCGACCTCGTCGTCCAGGGACACCTCGTGCTCCTCGGCGTTGCGCGCAGCCACCGCGGGGCAGATCACCACATCACCGAGGAGGCTGAGCGACGCTTCGTTCGGCAAGGCCCCCGGTCCGCTGCCGCCGAGGTCGGGTGAGCGGCCGCTCGGCCCGGGCTCGTCCTCAATGGGAAACGAGAGGACGTCCGTCGGGCCGCTCTTGCCGAGGAACTGCTCGTTCAGCGCAGCCATCGCGTCGGAATCCACGAAGAGGAGGGAGACTTCGGTCTCACCCTTCACGCCGCGCGCTTTGAGAACCTTCCTGGCGAGGTCCGCCCAGCGGACAACGTCGATCGCGTGGTCCTCCTGTTCATCGGCGGCGAAGACGTCGATGCTCACTGGGTGGATCCCGCCCGCCCTTCTGCCACCTCGTACGCCTGGACGATGTCAGCGACGATTTTGTGGCGCACGACATCACGTCGGGTCAGGTGCACGAACGCGATGTCCTCCACCGCGCCCAGCACCGGCTCCAACCCGATCAAGCCCGACCGTCCGCCCGACACGTCGATCTGCGTGATGTCGCCGGTCACCACGCACTTTGAACCGAAGCCGATGCGGGTGAGGAACATCTTCATCTGCTCGGGCGTGGTGTTCTGCGCCTCGTCGAGGATGATGAACGAGTTGTTGAGCGTCCGTCCCCGCATGAAGGCGAGCGGGGCTACTTCAATGGTGCCGCGGTCCAGAAGGCGCTGCGCGCCCTCGGGCTCGAGCATGTCGTACAGCGCGTCGTACAGCGGCCGAAGGTAGGGATCGACCTTGGCCATGAGATCCCCGGGGAGAAAACCCAGGCGCTCACCGGCTTCGACCGCCGGCCTGGTGAGGATGATCCGCGCCACCTGCCGCGACTGCAGAGCGTGGACCGCCTGAGCGACCGCGAGGTACGACTTGCCGGTGCCGGCGGGGCCGATGCCGAACGTGATGATGTTCTCGCTGATGGCGTCGGTGTACCGCTTCTGACCCGCCGTGTTGGCCCGGATCGTCTTGCCACCGGCCGCGCGCACGACTTCAGAGCGCAGGACCTCGCTGGGGCGGATGTCGTCACGCACCATGTCGATGGTGCGAGCCATGACGGACGAATCAAGGCTCTGGCCGGCTTGCAGCATGAGGATGACCTCGTCGAAGAGCCGCACGATCTCGTCGGCGTCAGGGCCCTCCACCGAAATGCGGTTGCCCTGGACGGAGATCCGGTCATCGGGGAAGGCCTGCTCCACCTGGCGGAGCAGCTCGTCCCGCGTCCCGACCAAGCCGGCCATCAGGTGGTTGCTCGGGACGAAGCATTCGGCATGGGTTGTCGTCGTCATCAGATCGCGAAATGTCCTTTGAGTGGTTGGCCCCCCAGCACGTGCAGGTGCAAGTGGGGAATGGAGTTCATGGCGTCAGGGCCGATGTTGAAGATGAGCCGGTAGCCGCGTTCAGGCGTGGCCAGCCCAGCCTGGTCGGCTATGGCCCGGGCCGCCATCACCATGTCCGCCAGGACGGGGCCGTCCTCCGCCGTGACGGCGGACGCGTCGGTGATGTGGCGTCGGGGCACGACGAGCACGTGCAGCGGTGCAGCCGGATTGATGTCCTTGAACGCGAGCGTTGTCTCAGTGCTGTGCACCACCTCGGCGGGTACGTCGCCGGCGACGATGTTGCAGAATAGGCAGTCGGTCATCCTTCGACGTCACTGCCCTTCAGCGGCGGGTACAGGTGTTCCAGCTGGCCCGGCTTTATCCGGCACGACTGAATGAAGTGATCGACGTCGTCCTCCCTAAGGCGGATGACGCGGCCGAACTTGTACGCAGTGAGATCACCTTCGTCAATGAACCGGTAGAGGCTCCGCAGCGTGATGCCCATACGGCCGGCGGCTTCCTTGCTGCCCAGCCATCCCGTTCCGTCCGTCACGCCGGCGTTGCTCCCACTGCTGCCACCGTACCTGTCCGGAGTGACGCCATTAGCGCTCCTGCGGTCACGGCGGCGGTCTCGGCCCGCAACACGCTCAGACCGAAACCCACGGTGGGCAGGCCGTTGCCGAGCTCATCGGCGCTCCATCCGCCCTCGGGACCCACCGCGACCACCCGGTGCGCGTGGTTGGGGCGGTCACCGCTCAGCTGCGCCAGCACGACCTCACCGGGTGCGCCCAGTCCGACGAGGTCGGCGAAGTGAATCACCTCAGAAATCTCCGGCAGCCGGACGCGCCGGCACTGCGAGGCTGCTTCCCGGGCCACGCGACGCAGCCGCGCGACGGCGTGGGCACCGTGCCGGCCGTCCCAGCGCACCACACTGCGGTCGCTGATCAACGGCACAATCCGGTCGACGCCCAACTCCGTGAGCTTCTGCACCACCCATTCGGGACGTTCTCCCTTGGTGGGCGCAAAGGCGACGGTCAACGGTGGCGCGGCGGGTTCGAATTGCGAGGAACCGTCGCCCCCGGGCCCGGCGGCGCCGCGGACCGGTTGCAACGGGAGGACCCCGTCGTGCCACGAGGTGCGAGCCCAGTGCCCGACACCATCGCTCACAATGACCTCCTCGCCCTCGCGCAGACGGAGCACCCGAGCCAGATGGTGGATGTCGTCGGCGCCGAGTTGCGGATCGTGCGTGTCGTCGACGAATACCTGGGCTGCAGCGGCGGCGCGCACCGCGATGGCCGCGTACTCGGCGGGAACAGGGCTAGCCAAAGGCTGATCGGATGCGTGAGAACACCCCGTCGCCACCGCCGTCGGGTGGCGAGACGTGCTCGGCGCGTAGGGCCGCGAACTGGCGCAGCAGATCGTCCTCGGCTGCACTGAGCTTGGAGGGTGTCTCCACGAAGATGTGCACGAAGAGATCGCCCCGGCCCCTCCCGCGCAGGTGGGGCACGCCGGAGCCGCGGATGCGCTCCACATGCCCGTGCTGGGTGCCGGCGCTGATGGTGAGCGGCACCGTGCCTTCGAGCGTCTCGACCTCTATTTCGGTGCCCAGGGCGGCCTGGGCGAACCCGATCGTGACCACGCAGTTGAGATGGTCACCCTGGCGCTCAAAACGCGGATCGCCGGCAACGACCAGGTGGACGAAGAGCGATCCCGTGGGGCCGCCGCGCTGTCCGGCTGCACCTCGATCGGCCAGGCGCAGCGTGGAACCGTCCTCGACGCCGGCCGGCACCTCCACCGTGAAGGTACTCTCCACCATCCGCCGTCCCTCGCCGCCGCAGTCGTGGCAGGGGTGCGGGATTGTTTCGCCCAGCCCCCCGCAGCGCGTGCAGGCCACACTGGTCACAACCTGGCCGAGGAGCGACTGGCGGACCCGGCGCAGTTCCCCTGTCCCCTGGCATTCGGTACAGGTGACGGGCTCGGTACCCTCTTGGGTCCCCCGCCCGCTGCACGTGGCGCACACCGAGGGTAGACGAACCGAGATCTCCTTGCGGCAGCCGAAGACCGCCTCGGAGAATTCCAGCCCCAGCCGGACCTCGGCGTCTGCGCCCGGCGCGGGACCCCTCCGGCGGTTGCCACCCCCGGCCATCTGCCCGAAGAAGGCGTCGAAAATGTCGGCCAGCCCGCCGCCCTCGAAGCCGAATCCTCCGGAGCCCGCGGCCTGGCCACCGAACACTCCCTCCGGCCCGAAGCGGTCATAGCGGGCGCGGCGCTCCGGGTCCCGCAGCACCTCGTAGGCCACGGTCACCTCTTTGAACTTGGCCTCCGACTCCGCGTCGCCGGGGTTGGTATCCGGGTGCAGCTCGCGGGCGCGGGCTCGGTACGCCCGCTTGATCTCCTCGTCGCTCGCGTCAGGACGGACGCCGAGCAGCCCATAGAGGTCGCGCAGTCCCTCACTTGCGGGCATCGTGGCTCCCGAGTCGCTCACCCAGCCGCTCGCCGACCACGTGGGCCGCCGCCAGCGCGCGTTGGTAGTCCATCCGGGTTGGTCCCAGGAGCCCGACGGCACCCAGCTCCTGACCGTCGAGGGAGACGCGCGCGACGACCACCGCGCACGATGCCAGCGGCTCATAGCCGTGCTCGGTGCCGATGGCCACCGACAGTCCCCGGTTCAGCACCTCACGCAGCAGCGTCACGACCACAAGCTGTTGCTCCAGGATGCCGAGCACCGAGCGCACCGTCTCGACCGCATCAAAGGACTCCACCAGGCGTGACGGTCCACCGACGAAGACCTGGTCGGATTCCATCGCTCGTTCCATGAGGCCGAACGCGGTTCCCGCCGCGGCGACCACCCGGTCCACTTGCGTGTCCCCGCTGGGCGGGATCGTCCAGCTGGCGCTGCTGGTGTGGCCGACCAGATGGCTGCTGAGGTGGGCGCCGACCTGGGCCAGCGTGTCGTCGCCCACTTCGACCTCCAACTCAATGGTCCGCTTCTCCACGGCGCCGTCGGACAGCACGATCACGAGCAGGGCCGTGTGGGGCCCAAGCCCCACCACCTGCACGGAGCGGATGGTGGCCAGATCGTGGGAGGGGCCGACGACCACGGCGGCGTAGGACGTGAGCTCGGTGAGCAAGCCGGTGGCGCGCTCGAGCACGACCTCCATTTCCCCGTGCACCTGGTCGAAGAAACGACTCACCTGCTCGTGCTGTGTCGGACCGAGGACGCCCGGTTCCGTGAGATGGTCGACGAAGAACCGGTAGCCCTTGTCGGTCGGGATCCGACCTGCGCTGGTGTGTGGCTGAATGAGGTAGCCGTCCTGCTCGAGGGCCACCATTTCGGAGCGCACCGTCGCGGAGGAGACCTGCACCCCAGGGGCGTTGGCGACATGGGACGAACCCACCGGCTCCGCCGTGCCGATGTACTCGGTCACCACGGCCTCGAGAATTGCGGCCCTGCGAGGGTTCAGGCCGCGCGCTTCCGCGCTGGCGTCACCGGGAGTTGCTCGATGCGGGTCCGTGGTCATGTCCCTCTGGCACTCAAGTCTACTGAGTGCCAGAGGAGTGTCCCCGGGCACCCGCCGAGAGGGTGCCGGGCACAGCTCGAGCCCTGGTGCGGGTGGGGAAGAGCGGCGTTTCGCATCGGGTTCCCTCTCTCAGTCGTCGGAGAGCCGCAACGCCGAAATGAAAGCCTCCTGCGGGACCTCGACGCGACCGATGGTCTTCATCCGCTTCTTTCCTTCCTTCTGCTTCTCCAGGAGCTTGCGCTTCCGGGTGATGTCACCGCCATAGCACTTGGCCAGCACGTCCTTACGCTTGGCCTTGACCGTCTCGCGCGCGACGATGCGCCCGCCGATGGCGGCCTGTATGGGCACGTCGAACAGCTGGCGCGGAATGAGCTCGCGCAGCTTCTCAGCCATGCGCCGCCCGTAGGCGTCGGCCGACGACCGGTGCACAATGGTCGAGAACGCGTCACACGGCGCGTGGTTGATGAGGATGTCGACACGCACGAGATTGGCGGTGGCGTAGGTGTCGGGCTCGTAGTCGAGGCTGGCGTACCCCTTCGTGCGGCTCTTCAACTGGTCGAAGAAATCAAGGACGACCTCGGCCAGGGGTATGACGTACACCAGCTCGACCCGCTCCGGCGACAGGTATTCCATGCGGGTCATTTCGGCTCGCTTGCTCTGGCACAGCTCCATCACTGTGCCGGTGTACTCCGACGGGGTGAGGATGGTGGCGGTGAGCATCGGCTCGTCAATGTGGTCGATCCGGCTGGCGTCGGGCAGCTCGGTCGGGTTGTCCACATCAATCGCGGTGCCGTCGGTGAGGAAGGCGCGGTAGGCCACGCTCGGCGCCGTGGCGATGAGGGACAGGTCGAACTCGCGCTCAAGGCGCTCACGGACGATCTCCATGTGCAGGAGTCCGAGGAAGCCGCAGCGAAAGCCGATGCCGAGCGCGTGGGAGGACTCCGGCTCGAACGTGAAGCTCGCGTCGTTGAGCTTGAGCTTCTCCAGCGCGTCGCGCAGGTCGGGCAACTCGTCACCGTCAACGGGGTAGAGCCCGCAGAACACCATCGACTTGGGGTCCAGGTATCCGGCGAGGGCTTCGCTCGCTCCATGGACGGCGGTCGTGACCGTCTCACCCGAGCGGGCTTCGCCCACGTCCTTGATCCCCGCGATGAGGTAGCCGACCTCGCCGGGACCGAGCCGTTCGACCGGCAGCGCCACCGGCATGCGCGCACCGACCTCTTCAATGTCGTGGACCGCATTGGCCTGCATGAAGCGGAGGCGGGCGCCACTGTGCAACGTCCCGTCCACAATGCGGATGGAGCTCACCACGCCCCGGTACTGGTCATAGGACGAGTCGAAGATGAGCGCACGCAGCGGTGCGTCCGGATCACCCTTCGGGTGCGGGATGCGCGCAATGATCGCCTCGAGCAAGGCGTCGACGCCCTGGCCGGTCTTGGCCGAAATCTGCAGCACGTCCTCGCCGGGCAATCCCAGCACGTGCTCTATCTCGAGGGCGCACCGCTCGGGGTCGGCGGCCGGCAGGTCGATCTTGTTGAGCACCGCCACGATCTCCAGGTCATGCTCAATCGCCTGGTAGCAGTTGGCCAAGGTCTGGGCCTGAATGCCCTGGGAGGCGTCGACGAGCAGGACGGCCCCTTCGCAGGCGGCGAGGGACCGGCTGACCTCGTAGCCGAAGTCCACGTGGCCGGGTGTGTCGATCAGGTGCAGGACATGGCCGCTGTAGAACACGCGGACGTTCTGCGCCTTGATGGTGATGCCTCGCTCGCGCTCAATGTCCATGGAGTCGAGGTACTGCTCCCGCATGAGCCGGGGATCGACGGCCCCGGTGATCTCCAGGATGCGGTCGGACAGCGTCGACTTGCCGTGGTCGACGTGGCTGATGATGGAGAAGTTGCGGATGCGCTCAATGGCCACAGGGCTGTTGGCGCTGGCGGGGAGGGACACGGTCCGTCGATCGTACTGGTCCTGCCCTCGGGGCCCTTTCGCACGGCGCCCAACGCCCCACCTGCGAAAGGGCTGCGGGTCGAACCGGCCCCGGGGGCTGCTAGAGTCTTTCTCCGCAGCGCTGGGCTCCGTCCACGCCGCACCCTGTTCGAAACCCCAAGGACCTTTCACGTGGCCAACATCAAGAGCCAGATCAAGCGGAACCGCCAGAACGAGAAGCGACGCCTGCGCAACAAGTCGGTGCGGGCGGAGATGCGCACGCGCACCAAGAACGCCATCGCCGCCGCGGAGAACGGGGCCGACAACGGCGTGGAGGAACTGCGCCTGGCCGTGAAGCGCTTCGACAAGGCAGCCGCCCGTGGGGTCATCCACAAGAACACGGCGGCAAATCACAAGTCACGCCTGGTCCGCCGCATCGCCGCCATCACCGCGGCACAGACTGACTGACCTCGTCCTAAGGCCTAACCGGTCCCACCAACGGTGTGGAAGGTGAACATCTTGTCGGCCGTAATGCGGGCCCCCAGGGCGTCGACGGTGTCGAGCCACGTCTCGAACTCAGGGCCCTGCTTTGGGATGTAGACGTCGAGCACGGCCCGGCGGTAGTCGGCGTAGGCCCGATCCCGCAGATCGAACAGCTCGGCCCTGCCGTGAACAGTCACCGCGAACTCCTCGGCGGGGAGATGCGAGGCACTGACGGCCGGGCGCTCGGCGAGGTGGCGCATGCGCACCGAGTTGCGCCCTGAGCTGAACCAGAACGAGCCGCGGAAGAAGATGGAGTCGACCGGCCCGGCCAGAGGTCGACCGTCAGCGGTCACCGTGGCCAGGACGAGCAGGCACATGCCTTGAAGCCGCGCGCAGACTCCGGCGGCATCGACCCGCCGATCGTCACTGATGACGCTCCGCATGTGGGGCCGGCTCCGGTGGCGCTGGTGTCGAGGAGGTCCTGCAGGTGGATCACGTCGTCAGGGGTCTCGTGCATGACGACATTCCAGCAGCGGGGTGTCTCGCCGCCTTCGGGCCCTTCAGCGACGGGCGGCGGTCCGGTGACGGGTCTGGTGGCTCAATCGGGCCACCAGGATGTCGAGCACGACCTCGGGTGGGAGGCCGCTCCCGCCCTTCATGCCCGAGTCCGCGTCGGCCAGCAGGCCGATCGCGTGGGCAATCCGCGCGCTCCCCAACCGCCGGGCCTGCTCCAACGCCTTCTTGGCGGGGTACGGGGCGATGCCCAGGACCTGGGCCGCCTCGGCCTCACCCGAGACGGTGGCGCCGTCGAGGGCGAGCATGTTGGCGAAGTGCCGGTGCAGCATGACGAGCAGGTACACCGGGGATTGCCCTCCCGCGTCCAGCATGCGGTGCGCGACCGTAAGGGCGGTGGCCGCCTCCCCGCGGTCGATGGCATCGGTCAGGTCCCAGATCGGCAGGTTGCCGGCCCCGCCCAGGTACGGCTCCAGGTCCTGGACGGTGATACGGGCGCCGGGGCCGTAGGTGGCGGCGAGCGCGCCGAGGAGCCCCTCCACCCGGCCCAGGTCCTCGCCGACGTGCTGGGCGAGGCGTTGCGTCGCCATCACGTCGAGCTTTACCGGGGCGTGGCGCAGGTGGTCGTGGAGCCAGCTCTTACGGCTCCCCGCGCTGCCGACCGACACATCAATGACCTGGCCCGACGCCGAGACCGCCTTGGCCAGCGGCGCGGGCACAGTCCCGCCCCCGGCCGCCAGGATGAGCACCGTGGAGGGGAGGGGGTCCTTCACGACCTCCACGAGCCGGGGCACGTCGCTGCTCAGCAACCGGCCCGCGTCGCGCACGACGACGACGCGCCGGTCCACCAGGAACGGCGGGGTGAGGCAGGCGTCCACCACCGCGCCGACGTCAATGTCGTCGGCGGACCCGCCACCGATCTCCTCGACCACCAGCGCGTGGTCGAGTTCGCCCACCACGTCGGCCAGCAGCGTGCGCACCGCCTGCCCGACCAGTGACGGGTCGTCACCCTTGATCAGATAGGTCTGCGCGGTCACACCGGCCACGTCAGACCGCCGTACTCACTGCGGCCAGCGCGTCACGGACCCGACAGGTGCCCTTGACGTCGTGCACCCGCACCAGCCGGCAGCCCCAGCAGATGCCGAGGGCCGCCGCGCCGAGGGAAGCCGCACCACGCTCGGTGATTTCCAAGTCAAGCGTCACACCGAGAAAGGTCTTGTTGGACGCGGAGAGCAGCAGGGGGTAGCCCAGGCCGGCCAGCGTGGCCGAGGCACGGAGCAGGGTCAGGGACTGGGCAGCCGTCTTGCCGAGGTCGAGGCCGGCGTCAAGGACGATGCGCTCGGGTGGCAGACCGGCGGTCTCGGCGCGGCGGCCGCGCTCGAGGAGGAACGCGCGCACGTCGGCGACGACGTCGTCGTAGTGGGGCTCGGGGTCGGCCACGCGAGGGGCCAGCCGGATGTGCGTCGCCACCACGGCTGCCCCGAACTCGGCCGCGGCCGCGACATAGTCCGGGTCGGCGAACCCGCTGATGTCGTTCCCCATCACCGCACCCTCCTTGTAGGAGGCCCGCGCCACCGAGGCGCGCCAGGTGTCGACCGAGACCGGGACGTCGAAGCGGGCCACCAGGCCGGTGACCACCGGGACGACACGGTCCATCTCCTCAGCTTCTGACACCTCGGGTCCGGGGCCCGCCTTGACGCCACCGACATCGAGGATGTCCGCACCGTCGGCGACCAATGCTTCGGCGCGGGTGTACAGCGCATTCAGCTCGTAGGTGGCGCCCTTGTCGTAGAAGGAATCGGGCGTGCGGTTGAGGATGCCCATGACAAGCGCCCGGTGGGTCAGGTCGTGGCGTCGGCCGCCGAGGTCAAGGGTGACCGGCTGGGGGGCCGGCGCCATCACTCCGCCATCAGAAGAGGCGAGCGGCGAGGGCCCGCCGGTACGCGTTGGTGCGAGGGTCCTCGGCACCGAGCGTCTCGAGCAGATCGACGAACTCCTGGCGGGCGCTGTCGTCGTCGCGCACGCGCTCGAGCAGCGCGTTGAGCCGGTCGTCGACGGCGGCTCCGTCCGCCCCGACGTCGACCCCACTCTCGGCGAGGCGCGCCTCGGCCGCCAGCGCACGCGAGGACGGTGTCTCGGGGATCCTGGCCAGCAGCGCGAGCGCGTCGGCCGGCTGGCCCTGGTCCAGCAACAGGCGGGCCAGCCGGTTCGTGGCCTCCGCGTGGTCGGGCTCGAGCTCGAGAGCCCGGCGCAGAGAGACCTCGCTGCCCTCGACCACCAGGGTGTCCGCCTCGCTCGCGGCAGGTGCCAGCTTCTGCACGAATGCCGCGACCTGCGCCTCGGGCAGGGCGCCGATGAACTGGTCGACGACGTTCCCGTCCTTGATGGCGAAGACGGCCGGGATCGACTGCACCGCGAAGCTCTGAGCGATCCGGGGATTCTCGTCGACGTTGACCTTGACCAGCTCGACCGCACCCTGGGTGGCAGCAACCGCGCGCTCGAGCATGGGGCCGAGGGTGGTGCAAGGGCCGCACCAGGGAGCCCATAGGTCGACGACGACCGGGACCTGCTGGCTGCGGGCCAGCACCGCGGTCTGGAAGCTCTCGTCGGTGACGTCCATAAGCTATGACGCTAGTCAGTGACCCGGTCAGGCGAAGTCGCCGGGTGCGAGCCGGCCCCGACCCCCGCCGTGCCACCGATTAGCGTCAAGACCCGTGCCGACGCAGCCCGATGGCATTCACGCCGCCAACGTCACCAAGTGGTTCACCGACAACGTGCCGGGAGCAGCGCCGCCGCTCGAGTTCACCCTCATAGCAGGCGGGCGCTCCAACCTGACCTTCCGGGTCGAGGACACGCGTGGACAAGCCTGGGCCCTGCGGCGGCCGCCGGTGCACCACGTGCTCCCCACCGCGCACGACATGGTGCGAGAGCACCGGCTGATGAGCTCGCTCGGTCCGGCCGGCATCCCCGTACCCAAGACGATCGGGCTGTGCACCGACGAGCGGGTCAACGAGCGCCCCTTTTACGTCATGGAGTTCGTGGAAGGTCACATCGTCCGCACCGCGCCCGAGGCCGAGGCGACCTATGACAAGGCGACGCGGCGGGCCGTCGGCGACCACATGGCCGACACACTCGCCGCACTGCATGACGTCCATATTGAGGCGGTCGGGCTGGGCGATCTCGGGCGTCACGAGGGGTACATAGAGCGGCAGCTGAAGCGGTGGCGGGGGCAGTACGAGCAGATGCAGGTCGAAGGCGTCGACCACGGCGGCCTCGTCGAGCGGGTGAGCGACGAGCTGGCTCGCCGCGTCCCCAAGCAGCAGCGGACATCCGTCGTACACGGCGACTACCGGATGGACAACGTGGTGCTGGACGACCGCGGCGCCGTGCGCGCCATCCTCGACTGGGAGATCTGCACCCTGGGCGACCCTCTCGCCGACCTCGGCCTGTTGATGGTCTACTGGGCCGAGCCCAGCGACTCCATGGCGGTGCTCGGCCTGTCACCGACGACGGCGCCCGGGTTCTCGACCCGGGCCCAGGTGATGGAGCGCTACGCCAGCAGCTCGGATCTCGACATCTCGGGCCTCGGCTACTACACGGCCTTCGGCTACTGGAAGCTCGCCTGCATTCTGCAGGGGGTCTACGCCCGCTACGTCGCCGGGGCGGGTGCCGGTGACCAAGGCAGTGTCGACGGCTTCCCGGTCCAGGTGGCCCGGCTGGCCGAAATGGCGGCCGAGTCGCTGGAGGCGACCCCGTGAGTCCCGAAGGCCTGACCGAAATCTTCCAGATCCACGGCGAGCCCGACCTCCACCGCCCCGTGCTCGTGGTGGCCCTGGAGGGCTGGGTGGACGCCGGTCTCGGTGCGACCACAGCCATTGCGGCCCTTCTCGGTCAGGGCAGCACCGAACCGCTCGTGACGTTCAACGGCGAGCACTTCCTGGACCAGCGTGCCCGCCGCCCGGTCGCCCGCATCGTCAACGGCGTGACCTCGGAGCTCACGTGGCCGCGCACCGTCATCCGCGCCGGACAGGACGGGGCCGGGCTCGATGTGCTGTATCTCGTCGGTCCCGAACCGGACTTCCACTGGCGGGCCTTCACCGATGCGGTCGTCGGATTGGCGCGCTCGTGGCGCGTGCGCATCGTGGTCGGCCTGGGGGCCTTCCCCGCTCCGGCGCCTCACACCCGGCCGGTCCGCCTGGCCGCGACGGCCCCGGCGGCCTCGGCCGACCTGATTGAGCGGGTGGGGATCGTGCAGGGTGAGCTGGAGGTGCCCGCGGGCGTGCTCTCGGCGCTGGAGATGGCCTTCGGCGACGCCGGCATCCCCGCGGTCTCCCTGTGGGCGCGGGTGCCGCACTACGTGGCCGGCATGCCCTTCCCCGAGGCGAGCGCCGCCCTGGTGGACGGCCTGGCCGACGTGGCGGGGCTCTCGCTCGACTCCTCGGCGCTGCGCCATGCGGCCGACAGCTCGCGGCGGCAGGTGGACCAGCTCATTGCCGACAACGACGAGCACCAGGCGATGGTCCGCAAGCTGGAGGAGAGCATTGACGCGTCGGAGGGCAACGCCATGGGCGTCGAGGCGGTGCCGACCGGCGACGAGATCGCCGCAGAGTTGGAGAAGTTCCTGCGAGGCGAGGACCAGTAGGGGTGTGTTGACGGCAAGGAGGATCGGGTTCGTATGAAGATCGACGGCGGCATCGGGTTCAACCCCGACGGGATTGCCGAACAAGCGAAGCGGGCGGAGGCGAACGGCTACGACGGCGTGTGGTCGGCGGAGACCGGTCACGACCCCTTCCTCCCCATCGCAATCGGGGCCGCGTCGACCGAGAAGCTGGAGTTCGGCACCGGCATTGCGGTGGCGTTCGCCCGCAACCCGATGACCCTGGCCGTGCTGGCCAACGATCTGCAGCAGCTGTCGAAGGGACGTTTCATCCTCGGCCTCGGGAGCCAGATCAAGCCCCACATCACGAAGCGCTTCTCCATGCCGTGGTCGCACCCCGCCCCCCGTATGCGGGAGCTCATCATGGCCATGCGCGCCATCTGGACGTCATGGGAGACGGACGAGAAACTCGACTTCCGCGGCGAGTTCTACACGCACACGCTCATGACCCCGTTCTTCAACCCGGGGAAGAACCCCTATGGCAATCCGAAGATCCTGCTGGCTGCCGTGGGCGAGCTGATGACCGAGGTTGCCGGCGAGGCGGGCGACGGGCTGCTGGTCCACGGGTTCACGACCGAGCGCTACCTGCGCGAGGTGAGCCTTCCCGCGCTCGAGCGCGGGGCGGCCAAGGCGGGCAAGTCACGAGCTGATCTCACGGTGTCCTACCCGGGGTTCGTGGTGACCGGCGAGACCGAGGCCGACGTCGCGGCGGCCAGTGCGGCGGTGCGCCAGCAAATCGCCTTCTACGGCTCGACCCCGGCCTACCGGCCCGTCCTCGACCTCCACGGATGGGGGGACCTCCACCCTGAACTCAACACCCTGTCCAAGCGCGGCGAGTGGGTGAAGATGGGCGAGCTGATTGACGACGAGGTGCTCGACGCCTTTGCGGTGGTCTGCCCCATCGACCAGGTGGCCGGGCAGGTGAAGGCGCGCTTCGGCAATGTTGTCGACCGCTTCTCGTTCTACGCCCCCTACAAGATGGACCCCGACCAGTGGAAGGCCGTCCTGGAGGGCTTCCGCTCGTAAGGGGTCTGGCTCTGGCGGCCCGTCGTCTGGACGAGAAGACGGCTGGACTAGACGACGATGTTGCTAGACGACGATGTTGACCAGCCGCGGCGGTCGGGCCACCACCCGCTGCGGCGGGCGACCGCCCAATGACTCCATCACCTTGGGCGACGCCAGGGCGAGCGCCTCGGCCTGCTCGGCCGTGACGGCAGGGTCCACCTCAATCCTGTCCCGCAGCTTGCCGTTCACCTGCACCACCATCGTCTCGGTTTCCGAGCGCACGAGCTCAGGGTCGAACGACGGCCATGGTTGCGCGTGGACGGATGGTCGGTCGGGATGCCGCCGCTCCCAAACCTCCGCGGTGACATGGGGTGTGAGGGGGGCGAGGAGCGACAACAGCGCGTCAGCCGCCTCGTCCCACACCTCGGCGTGGGGTCCGTCGTCGGCGCGCGCGTAGGTCTGCATGGCGTTGAGCAGCTCCATGCAGTGCGCCACCGCGGTGTTGTACGACCAGCGCTCAAGGTCGTTGCTCACCTCGGCAATGGTCTGATGCGTCGTCCGCCGCAGCGCACGGTCGGCGGCGGTCGTCGGTCCACCCCGCAGGGTCCGCGCGTTGCCGGCATCTGTGTCTGTGCCTTCAGGGGACAGGGTTCGCCACAGGCGGTCCATGAACCGGCCGCAGCCCTCAATCATCTGGTCGGTCTGATCGGACCAGTCCATGTCGTCGAAAGGAGGCCCGACGAAGAGATGGAACAGGCGCAGCCCGTCCGCCCCCACCGTGGCGAAGTGGTGCTCGGGCGCAATGAGGTTCCCCTTGGACTTGGACATTTTGCTGCCGTCCATGCGGATCATGCCTTGCGCCAAGTATCGCTTGAACGGCTCGCGGGTGAGACCTGGGGCGAGGCCGACGTCGATGATGGCGCGGGTGAAGAAACGCGCGTACAGCAGGTGCAGGATCGCGTGCTCCACTCCCCCGATGTACTGGTCAACCGGCATGAAGTGGAGGGCCGCCTCGGGGTCGAACGGTGCGTCGTCGCTCCACGGATCGCAGAAGCGGAGGAAGTACCACGACGAGTCGACGAATGTGTCCATGGTGTCGGTCTCGCGCCGAGCCGGTCCTCCGCACAGGGGGCAGGTGGTGTGGAGGAAGCCCTCATGGAGCGCAAGCGGCGATTGACCCGTGGGGAGGAACTCGACGTCGTCGGGCGCCTCCACGGGCAGCTGCTCCACCGGGACGGGCACGACCCCGTGATCGGGGCAGTAGACAGCCGGGATCGGACATCCCCAGAACCGCTGGCGCGACACCAACCAGTCCCGGAGGCGGAAGTTGACCTTCCGCCCCCCGATGCCCTTGTCCTCGAGCCACTGGATGGCCTTTTCCTTGGCGGTGGGGATATCGAGCCCGTTGAGGAATTCGCTGTTGATTTTCTCGCCCTCGCCGGTGAAGGCCTCGCCGCCGTTGGCGTCCCAATCGGCAGGGGGCTGCACGGTGCGCACGATCGGGAGCCCATACACCTTGGCGAAGTCCCAGTCGCGCTGGTCCTCGGCCGGTACCGCCATGATGGCGCCGGTCCCGTAACCCATAAGGACGTAGTCGGCGACAAAGACGGGGACGGGTGCCCCGGTGAAGGGGTTGCGCACCATGGTCCCGGTGAAGGCGCCCCGCTTCCCGAGGGCATCGCTGTCCCCGGAAGCCGATCGCTCAATGTCGCTCGCGGCGGCGGCGCGCAGGCGGAGAGCTTCCACCTCGTCCCGGCGCTCGTCGGTGGTGAGCACGTCAACCAGCGGGTGCTCCGGCGCCACGACGGCGTAGGTCATCCCGAAACTCGTGTCCGGCCGGGTGGTGAAGACGCGTAGCGAAAGGTCCTCGAGGCCCTCCACAGCCAGGTCGAACTCGGCCCCATCGGAACGCCCGATCCAGTTCCGCTGCATGGTTTTGACCCGATCGGGCCACTCCAGGGCATCAATGGCGTCGAGGAGCTCGTCGGCGTACGCCGTGATCCGGAAGAACCACTGCTCCAGGTCACGCTTGGAGACCACGTCACCGGAGCGTTCACAGGTTCCGTCCGCCAGGACCTGCTCGTTGGCCAGCACCGTCTGGCAGCCCGGGCACCAGTTCACCGGGGCGGTCGCTCGATAGGCCAGGCCGGCCTCCCACAGCTTGAGGAAGATGAACTGGGTCCACTTGATGTACGAGGGGTCGTGGCTCTTGATCTCGCGGCGCCAGTCGTAGACCGCTCCGAGGCGGATCAGGGAGGCTTTGAGCTCAGCCATGCGGGCCTCCGTGAAGACCCGAGGATGGGTGCCGGTCTTGATCGCGGCATTCTCGGCTGGCAGGCCGAACGAATCGAAGCCGAACGGGGTCAGCACCGCCTTTCCCCTCATCGTCTGGTAGCGGACGGCCAGGTCACCAAACGTGTAGTTGCGCACGTGGCCCTGGTGAGCCGCCCCCGACGGGTAGGGGTACATGCACAGCGCATAGAACTTCTCACGGGGGTCGTCGTTGTCGATCCGGTAGGTGCCCTCCTCCTCCCACCGGTGCTGCCACTTCCGCTCAATTGCGTCGACGTCGTAGGCCCGAGCCATTCCACCAGGGTAGGCGACGTGCGCGGGGCGGCTGATCGTACTCAGCGGCGCGATCCGGGCGCTTCGTGGCGACTGCTAACGTTGCCCCTCGCCACTGGGGGCGTAGCTCAGCTGGTAGAGCGCCTGACTGGCAGTCAGGAGGTTCGTGGGTTCAAGTCCCATCGCCTCCACCACAAACGCCTTACTCGAACCCTGCACAAATTGAACAGGGCTGGAGTGGGCGTTCAGTGTCTCCCCGACTTCATCCGAAGGCGTCCCACCATCTGATGACGCCATCGAGTCTTTGTAAGCCTCACTAGCAGGAACCAGAACGTTGAACGGCTCCTTGTATTTGCGGCCGCTCACCTGATCCTCATAGATGTAGATCCGCTCAAATACCGCCCGATTAAACAGTCGACGCTGCTCCGGTCCCATGCGCCGATACAACTCGTAGGGGTCCTCGGCCACCTTGAGCGCGTGCTCGATCAAGTCGGCCCCGGCGGATAGCCCGTCGCCCGCCTGATCGAGGTCGAACTGGAAGCGGACCCGTTGGTCGTTGATCAGCTGCAACTTCGTCCGGACCACCTCAGAAGGCGCCTGGCCGTCGGCCAGTAGATCGACCAGGTTGGCCTCCTGGCGATCGAGACGCTCCAGTTCGATGAGTAGCTGACTACGGCGCAGTCTGATGAGCCGCTGCTGATCTGATCGCGCCCCGCCCAACTCGGCTCGGAGGAAGGCTGCGAAGTCAGGATCGAGCTTGAGTCGGTGATACTCCAACTCCACCAACTCCTCGATCGTCTCGACGTCGGTGTAGCGGGTGTCGCAATCGTGCCGCTGCAACCCCCGGCAGAAGAAGTAGAAGTACTCGCCACCGTTGCCGAGCGACCGCTGCAGGATCATTCGAGACTCGGTCCCTCGCTCGTGGCAGGCGCCGCACCAGAGGATCCCCTTGAGGTAGTGGTGGTAGACACGCTGGCGTGTCCCGCTGGTGGTCCTGGTGGTCATGATCTCCTGAACCAACTCGAAGACCTCAGGGGAGACGAGCGCTTCGTGACGGCCCGGGAACTCCTTGCCTTTATACGTCACGTATCCCAAGTAGTAGCGATCTTGGAGGAGAAAATGGAGGGAGGAGGTTGAGATCGGTCCGGCGGGCCTCCGGCTCGGCCGGGTCCGCAACCCCTGATCGGTCAGCGTCTGAGACAGCCGTTCCAGGGTGTAGGCGCCGGAGGCGTAGAGCTCAAAGGCCAGGGTGATCAGGTGGGCGCGCTCGGGATCGGGGGTGACGACTCGGATCTCACGGCCATCGACGTGATCACGAGTGTTGAGGTAGCCCAGGCGGGCTC
>Ga0307374_10003816_pt1 | contig 25521 bp, 26 predicted proteins | sample OX3MG_FD_202532 | JGI IMG/M metagenome (GOLD analysis project Ga0307374, IMG submission 202532) | Soil microbial communities from Risofladan, Vaasa, Finland - OX-3 | ecosystem: Environmental > Terrestrial > Soil > Coastal area > Acid sulfate soil | place: Finland: Risofladan, Vaasa | collected...
TTCGTCTCGGTGAGCTGTTGGGCCTGGGAGAGCGAGTTGATGTTGGCCGTCACCTGGTAGGTATCTGAACCCAACTTCTCCACGCTCGGATTCGTGAGACCGGCTTTTTGAACGGCATTGGTCATGTTGGTGATGGACGTATGAGGAGCCAGCACTTCCCAGGAGCTGCCGCCCTTGAAGTCGATGCCGAGGTTAAATCCGCGAATGGCTAGAGAACCCATGCCAACGACGATGATGATCGCCGAGACGGTGAACCAGATCTTGCGTCGACCGACGAAGTCAACGGTCGTAAGCCCGTGGTAGAGACGACCAATAGGACCGTAGACCTTCGTCTCGGGAGGCGTCGTCATGTCAGTGTCGCTACTCACTGGCGACTCCCGCCTGCATTCCCGCCGCCATCGACAGTGCCGAGGTGCTCGACGAGCCTCTACGACCGAGCAAGATCACGAGCGGACGGGTGAAGTACCAGGTGATGACGACGTCCATGATCGTCGACAGACCGAGGAAGAAGGCGAAGCCTCTCACGTCGCCCACCGCGATGATGTAAAGCAGGACCGCCGCGAGCAAGCTCACCGTGTCCGCGGCCAATACCGTTCGCCAGGCCGAGCGAAACCCGCGGTCGACGGAAGATCGTACCGATCGCCCCGCTCGAGCCTCGTCCTTTAATCGTTCGAAGTACACCACGTAACTGTCCACCGTGATACCGATCGACACAATTAATCCGGTGACACCGGCCAGGTCGAAACTTGGCGCGAAAGCCGTATGGCCGAGCGCCGAGATGATTGCCCACAGGAGCGACGCCGTGACAATGAGTCCAAAGACGATGACGAGTCCGAGCGCGCGGTAGTAGAGAATCGTGTACAGCAGCACTAAGGCCAGGCCGGCCAGGCCGGCGCCGAGACCGGCGATCAGCGCCGAGTGACCCAAGGTTGGTGAGACGGTCACAGTATTGAGGGCCTGGAGCCGCACGGGCAACGCGCCGAAGTTCATCGCGAGGGCCAGATTCTTCGCCGAGCCCTCGCTGAACGATCCCGAGATCTGACCGGTGCCCTGGAAACTAGTAAAGGTGCTCTGCGTGGGCTGAATGATGGGCGCGGACTGCACCACCCCGTCGAGTTCAATGGCGAGGAGCTGATGGAAGTTCTGGCTGGCCACTTTGTCCCAGAGTGGACTACCCGCGGAGGTCAGGGTGTAGTTGACGACCCACGCGCCGGTCTGGTCCTGTTGGGCCACAGCCTTTTTGATGGATTGACCCGTCAGCTCTGACGGTCCCAAGACGTAGCGCACACTTGGTTGGCCCAAGAGCGGCAAGAGAACGGAGTCTTTGGGCAGATCGCTACTGGGCTGGGTGGAGGCGAGATCGGTGAAGGCGGGATCGGGCGGAAGGTTGTTGCTCGTAAATCCCGCCACGTTGTTCGCCGGCGTGACGGCCAGATTGGCCTCAGTCATTTGGTAAGTGGCCCCACACGCGGGTAGAGCTTTCTTACCCAGTGGCGCGAGCTTGGAGCCAACCGCGGCTTGACATATGACGGGACGAAACAGTAGTTGGGCAGTCTCACCTACGAGCTGGAGAACCTTGCGCGCGTCATGGACCCCGGGCACGCTCACCACGACGTCCTTGCCTTGGAGATTGACCTGCGCGCCGGAGACGCCGAGCCCGTTGACTCGATTCGAGAGGATCGTCACCACCTCTTGCATGTCGGCAATGGACGCCGGGGTCGTGGGCTTGTAGACGACCGAGAGACCGCCCGCCAGGTCCAGACCGAGCTTGGGCCCCCAGCCGAGCGACATCGTCGCGGCCAGAGATCCAAAGGCAATCACGACGGTGAGAATGAGACTGACGATCAAAGATCGTCGTGAGCCAACCTGTGGTGGCATTACTTGGCGTCACCTTCCGTGGGGTGATCATCGCTGGACCCAGGAACAACTGGGTCGAAGCGGCGCGCGATGGCCGAGGGGATGAAGTCGAGCTCCACGCCACTAGCGCTGCGCAAAGTCACCAGATCGCTCTCGTTCTTCACGACCGTACCCACGAAGCCGCCGATGGTCTGGGCGCGCTGGCCCACTTCGACTTTGCGGGACTGTTGACGCTGGGCCTTTTGCTTCTTCGAGCGAGGACGCAGGTAAAAGAAATAGAGCCCGCCGAAGACCACAACGTAAATGATGAGAATCGACGACGAACTGGAGCTGGCAACCAACATGAGGAATTCCTTCGTTAACGGACAGGGAAACTCTAGTCGCTAGGTACCTTGAGGGTTAGAACAGGCCACCGTGACGTGGCTGGATGCCTAAGTGTTGGTACGCCCGCTCGGTCGCCACGCGCCCGCGTGGAGTGCGAACTAACAGCCCGGCTCGCAGGAGATAAGGCTCGTACGCGTCTTCGATCGTGAAGGGCTCCTCGCCACAGGCGTGCGCCAGGGTTGTCAGTCCTACGGGCTGCGCGGCGAACTGTTCACAGAGCAGCGTCAGGATTCGCCGATCGATCTTGTCCAGCCCAAACTCGTCAACCCCAAACAACGAGAGCGCGTCCAGGGCCACTTGCGCGTCGACTTTCTCGTGGCCCTTCACCGAGGCGTAGTCGCGCACCCTTCGCAGGAGTCGGTTCGCGATGCGCGGCGTACCGCGACTGCGCGACGCGATGATCTGGCCCGCTTGAGGCTCGAGTGCGATATTGAGCAGTCCGGCGGAGCGTTGGGCGATGAGGGACAGCTCGTCCACTTCGTAGAGGTCGAGCTGTCCGATGAAACCGAAGCGGTCGCGAAGTGGCGCGGCCACCAGACCGGTCCTGGTGGTCGCGCCCACCAACGTGAAGTTCGGCAGATCCAGACGAATTGACCGAGCTGAGGGACCGCGTCCGATCATGACGTCGAGTCGAAGCTCTTCCATGGCGGGATAGAGGATCTCCTCCACGGCGCGCGAGAGTCGATGGAGTTCATCGATGAAGAGCACGTCGCCGTCTTGTAGATCGGTGAGGAGCGCGGCCAGGTCACCGGGGCGCGAGAGCACCGGACCCGACGTCACGCGAAAACCCGAGCCCATTTCGCTCGCCACAATGCTCGCGAGCGACGTCTTACCGAGTCCGGGCGGTCCGGCGAAGAGCAGGTGATCGGCGCATTGGTGACGAGCCCTCGCCGATCCGAGCACAACTTGGAGGTGACCCACCAAGTCGCGCTGACCGACGAAGTCCTCGAGCGTCTGAGGGCGCAACGACACCTCCGTTCGTCGCTCTTGCTCGATCGCTTCGGGCGACGACACCTGCACCCGTAGTTGCTCGAGGTTGAGTTCGCGTTTGGTCACGATCGTCTCAACAGCTGAAGGGCGGTGCGCAGGGCCTCGGACTCGTTCGTGGGCAAGACCACGTCGTTCAGAGCCTCGCGCACCTCGTGGCTGGTGTAACCAAGTGAGCGCAGGGCGTCGTCGACTGCTGCGTTGACGTGCGCGAGTGGTGGCGTGACCTCATAGGAGCCGTCCAGGGGCACCTTGCCCTTTAGTTCGAGCACGATGCGACTCGCCGTTTTGGGCCCGATGCCGGGAATCGTGGCCACCTTCTTGGCGTCGCCACTCTCGATGGCCAGAGCCAGTTCAGCCACGCTCATCGTTCGAAGGGCGCCCAGCGCCGTTGACGGACCGACGCCAGGGGTAACGATAAGGAGTTCAAAGAACTCACGCTCCTCGGCGGTACGAAATCCGAACAGATGGATGGCGTCCTCGCGCACCACCGTGAAGATAAAGAGTTCGACGAGCTCGTCGAAGGGGAGCGGCTCACTCGAGGCGACGTGGACCTCGTACCCCACGCCCTGGACGTCAACCAGAAGGGCCCCATTTCGCAACTGGCGAAGAACTCGCCCACTCAGCCAACCGATCACGTGAGACTCCCGAGAGGATAGCGACGCTCCACGCGCACGATCATGAAGTAGGCAATGCCCAGTGCCAGCGCGTCCGCGGCGTCGGGCGGCCGGGGAATCTCACTGAGTCCACAGAGCCGAGCGACCATGCCCTGGACTTGTGACTTGCTGGCCGCGCCGTAGCCCGTGACCGCCAGTTTGACCTGCTGAGCGGTGAATTGGCGCACGACGACGTCTTCGCCGCCGACCAGGGCGATGGCGACGCCACTGGCCTGAGCGACCGAGATCGCGGTCTTGACGTTTCGTTGGTAAAAGACCCGCTCCACGGCGACCGCGTGTGGAGCCGTCTCTTTGAGAAGTTGGTCGAGTTCGACGTGCAGTTGGCGGAGCCGTTGCTCGACAGGCATCTTGGGATCGGTCTCAATGGTGCCAGCGCGAACCGCTCGAAATGACTCCACCCCTTCAAAGGATCCCTCCACCAGCCCGTACCCGCAACGGGTCAGGCCAGGGTCGATCCCAAGTACGAACATACGTTCGATAGTACTCGCCAAGGGGCCCTACGACTGGGAATTAGCCCTCATACGCGGCCAGCAACTTATCGGAAATATCGAAGTTCGCGTAGACGTTCTGCACGTCGTCGTGATCGTCCAACGCGTCCAACAGGCGCAACACCTTCTTCGCTTCGCCCTCCTCGGAGACAGGAACCGTGTTCTGGGCGACCAGGGTCAGTTCGGCGCTTAGGACCTTGAGTCGTTGCTGTTCTAAGGCATCGCGCACCGACGCCAGGGCGTGGGGCTCGGTCGTGACCGTGTAGTTCGGGCCGTTGGCCTCATAGTTCTCAGCGCCCGCCTCCATGATCCATTCGAGGAGTTGATCCTCGTCCAAAGGACCCTGCACCTCGAGCACGCCCTTACGTTCAAACTGCCACGCCACGGCGCCGGGCTCGGCGATCGCTCCCCCATTTCGCCCGAAGAGGTGTTTAATCTCAGAACTCGTACGATTTCGATTATCACTCAGGGTCTCAACGATGACCGCGACGCCGCTTGGTCCGTAGCCTTCGTAACTGGTGGATTCGTAGCGAACGCCCTCGAGCTCACCGGTGCCGCGCTTGATGGCGCGCTCGATCGTGTCCAGAGGCACCGACGCCTCGCGGGCCTTTTGGTACATCGTGCGCAGCGCGGCGTTGGTATTGGCGTCCCCGCCGCCCTCACGCGCGGCGACCTCGACTTGGCGAATCAGTTTGGCGAAGACCTTGGCGCGGGCCGAGTCCTTGGCGCCCTTGCGGTGCTTGGTCGTTGCCCACTTGGAGTGGCCGGACATTGTTCCTCCTGTCCTGAGGGCTTGGCTATCGTAGCGAAATTTAGAGGGAGTCGACGAAGAGCCGATGAAGTCGTGGGTCACCGGCCAACTCGGGATGAAACGCGGCGCCCCAGACGTTCTCTTGACGCACCAGAACCGGATGCTCGCCTCGACCGTCACCGTGATCGAGCGTGGCGAGCACTTCCACGCCGTTCTCCCACGACACGATCCGCGGTGCACGGATGAAGACCCCCCACATGGATCCGATCCCCTTGACTTCAAGGGGCGACTCGAAACTCGCGATCTGGCGGCCGTAGCCGTTGCGGCGAAGCGACACCGCCAACGCGCCGTAGCTCCACTGGTCAGCGCGGCCGTCCAATACCTCAGAGCTCAAGAGGATCAACCCCGCGCACGTGCCAAAGACTGGGAAACCCGCACGGAGCTTCTCGCCCAGGATGTCGCGCAGACCCGAGGTCACCAGCAGGTGCGCGATCGTCGTGGACTCCCCACCGGGCAAGACCAGCGCGTCGACGCTCTCGAGCTGTTCGATCGTTCGTACCTTTACTACGACACTCTCGAGCGACTCGAGCACCGTGACGTGCTCGCCCACGTCACCCTGGAGGGCCAGTACGCCAACGCGCTTCACTACCAGCCGCGTTCGGCGAGTCGCTGCTCGAGCGACGACGTCTCCCAGCCCTTCATGGCCGATCCGAGACCGGTAGAGACCTTGGCCACGACTCCGGCGTCTTGGAAGTGGGTGGTCGCTTCGACGATGGCGCGCGCCATGCGAGTAGGGTCCTCACTCTTAAAGATGCCCGAACCGACAAAGACCGCTTCAGCGCCGAGTTGCAAGACGAGGGAGGCGTCGGCCGGCGTCGAGATGCCCCCCGCGCAAAAGAGCGGGACGGGCAACTTGCCACTCTGGGCGACCTCTTGGACCAGGGGCAGCGGCGCTTGGAGATCCTTGGCCAGGGCGAACAGCTCGTTCGCGTCGGCACTGTGCAGTCGTCGCATTTGAGTGTTTATCGTTCGCAGGTGCCGTACCGCTTCGACGACGTTGCCGGTCCCCGCTTCGCCCTTGGAACGAATCAAACACGCGCCTTCACCGATTCGACGCAGCGCCTCACCCAGGTTCGTCGCGCCGCACACGAAGGGGATGGTAAAGGCCCACTTGTCGATGTGGTGCTCTTCGTCGGCCGGCGTGAGGACCTCGGACTCGTCGATGTAGTCGACGTCGAGTGCTTGGAGGATCTGGGCTTCGGCGAAGTGGCCAATGCGCGCCTTGGCCATGACTGGAATGGTCACGGCGGCCTGGATCTCTTGAATCATCAAGGGGTCGCTCATTCGAGCGACCCCTCCGTCGCGGCGAATATCGGCCGGTACACGCTCCAGGGCCATGACCGCGACGGCACCGGCGTCTTCGGCGATCTTGGCCTGCTCGGGGTTGACGACGTCCATGATCACTCCACCGCGCAACATGTCGGCCAGTCCGCGCTTCACCAGCGCCGTCCCGGTGAGGGCGGGATTTTTCGAAGGACTCATGGCCCCAGCCTAATGGCCGAGCCCTACCACTCTTCGAGGGCGCGCGCTCGAAGTTCGACGTCGTCGAGGTCGCCGAGGTCGCCCTCACGACGATCACTCCACTGATTGAAAAAGACCCATCGCCACTGGGCGTACGTCGAAGTGCCAAAGAAGGAGTCCTCGCCCAGCGATTGGCGGGCGCACCGACGCAGTGCCCCGGCGAGGCCGAGCGGGTAGCGGATACTGGCCGCGGCGACTTCGTCGGCCCGGTAAGTCTTGCCCACTCCGGCCAGGGTCTTTCGCTGTTCGTCACTGAGCGAGATCACCGCGGCCAAACTCTCGCGATCTACGAGGCCGAGTCGCTGACGAGCCAGGCAGTGCGCCACCACGCCTTCGAGTTCGATCAGTTCAAAGTCCTGGATGAGCGCGCTCGTCACCAGTAGCGAGAAACTGTTTCCATTCGGCACGAGAGCGGCGTTGTAGCCCGGGTCGCGCACGATAAAGGCACTCACGCCGTCGACGCCAAAGGTCGCGGCCAAACGGTCCAGGACCGTTACGAGACGCACCCGTTCGGCGGCGTCGCCGCCCGGTGAGAACTGCGCGAGTAGCAAACTACCCAGGCTTTGACCGTGACGTGAGTAACTCGCGATCACCCGACGTAGGTCCCAGGCGTACACCAGGGCGACCAGCACGCCCAGCGCGGGCAGCCACGGCACCACCACCACGCCGGCGATAAGTGCGAAGGCCACGGCACCCACGACGAGCGTCTGGGGCAGACGCCGTTTGAACGCGAAGCGTCGCACGACACGTTGATTGTGATGGCGTTCGCTCGCCGAAGGGGCGTACGGGTTCTGCCACGTGGGATCGAGCACCGGTGCCACAAAGCGCGGACCGCGATCGCGCGAGAAATTCGAGCGACGAGAACGTGAACGCTGCTTGGTTGCCACCCTGTCAGGTTACCTGGTCGCTTGAAATCGCCGAATGGCTACGTCGTAGCGCACGTCGTAGGCGTCCATCAACGACGCCATTGACCACCGCTCGGCGTACTGTCGCGCCGCCGCGGCGCTGGTGTCGCTTCGTGAGGCCAGCGCACTTGCGATGGCCTCTTTTAAAGACGCCGCACTCGCGGGACGAAAGAGCGTCGCGTGCCCACCGACCGCGTCGCGGTAGCCCTCGATGTCACTGGCCACGACGAGGGTCTCACTCGCCATTCCCTCGAGGAGCACGAGGCCGAAACTCTCGCCCCGCGTGGACGGCGCGATCAGCGCGTCCGCTCGGCGAAGCCACGCACGCTTGGTCGCGTCGTTCACGAGTCCCACAAAGACGATCTTGTTATCGTGCGCCGCGAGCGCTTCGAGGCGGCGGCGTTGAGAGCCCTCCCCCGCGATGACCAGTTGCCACGGTGTCGCGCCGTGGGCGTTGTGCTCGCGCACCGCTTCGATCGCGACCGCCACGCCCTTGCGTTCCTCGAGCCGGCCCACAAAGAAGAGAACGGTCTCAGTGCCCCGCGCTCGAGGTGTGGCCACGAATCGATCGGTCTCGATGCCATTGAAGAACACCACGCTCTCCAGTGCGCAGGCGTGTCGTAGGGTGCTCGCCGCACTCTCACTCACCGACACGGCGTCGTCCAGCCCATCTGCCAATCGGTGCAGCAACGGCCCGGTCAGGGTCAGTGCCGGACCGCGACCGCTGCGATGGAACGTACCGAGCGCGGGGTGACGGTGACTTCGCAAGGTGGCCCAACCGAGCAGTGGCGCGAAGGGCTCGTGAAAGTGCACCACGTCAGGCTTAAAGGCGTCGACGGCGGACTTGGTTCTCCTCGCCGCCGCGGGCGAAAACGTCAACGGGGCCCGCGAGCCATTGGCCGGCATCGACCAACGTTTGCCTAGGCGAAGGACCTTCGCCGGGGTGTCGTAGATCGCCTCGTCAGAAGCGTCGGGTGCAACGATAAGTACGTCGCAACCGCGAGCGCATAGTACGCGACTCATCGCCAGGACCTGTTCTTGAACCCCGCCATAGACACTTAGCGCGTACGGCGACACGAGAGCAACACGCTGGACGTTCACGATGAAGTGAAACGAGGTTGCAACACGTGCCACTGTTCGGGCGCGCGGCGAATGAGACCTTCTAACTCGGTGGCGATCAGTTGGGTTACCCGAGTCACGTCCTCGCGCAGCCTCGCGGTGCGCTCGACTTCCACGGGCGGCGTCACCACCGCAAAGTGATCGTGGCCCGGTCCGGCGTAACAGGCTGCCGCGACCAGCGTGGCGCCGGTTCGCAACGCCAAGGTTGCCGGTCCGGCCGGCATGGTCACACGCTCACCGAAGAATTCGACTTCCACGCCGTTGCCTTGGAGATCACGATCACAGAGCAGTCCCACCACGCCGCCCTCGCGAAGGGTCCTTAAGAGCACCGAGCCGACATGTTCGTTCAACGCTTCGATGCGAATGCCGATGGACTCTCGCTTCTCCTTAAACCATTCGAAGAGTTCGGGTGGGTTCAACTCTTCGGCGACGGCCGTCATGCCCAGGCCCAAAGAGTCCAAGAAAGCACCACCCCACTCCCACGAGCCAACGTGGGGCAGGGCAATGATGACGCCCCGCCCGCGCTCTTTTCCCCGGCGGAGGTGTTCGAGTCCCTCGGCGATCGTGAAGCGCTCGTCGACCGTCGCCTTGGCCAGGGCCGGAAGCTTGGCGCCCTCGGCCCAGTATTGGCCGTAACTGCGAAAACCGCGCGCGACGAAGTGTTCGAGCAACGACGCGTCCTGGGCGCAGCCTCCCGGGAACAGGACGTGGTCGAGGTTCATCGTGAGACCCGCCTGCGCCTTTCGACTGCGCCGTCCGATCAATCCAGCGAGGGCGCTCGCCACCGCGACGTCCACCCGTTCAGGCAAAAACTCCATGACGGCGCCCACGGACTTAAAGAGCGCCAGGCGCGCCGTGCCGGCCACTAGTGACGCGAGGCGCGACTAAGACCCCGGCGAAGACGCCGACTGTGCTGGCGGGCACGAAGTGTCGACGACGGCGAGGGCACCGGACGCGCCGCCACCCGCCACACGCGCCAAAAACGTCCGCCCGCGGTCATCGCCGTCAGGGCCAACATGAGCCAGAGCACGGGGATGAAGATGGGGGTCGCGATGAGTCCCACGCCCAAGAGGATCATCCGCTCGGCGCGCTCCATCAAACCGCCCTTGGCGTCTAACCCGAGACTCTCGGCCTTGGAACGTTGATAGGAGATCATGAAGGTCGTGGTCAGAATCGCGAAGGGCAACAAGACGAGCTGGCCGTGATGACGCGCCGTCAGGTAGTACGCGACGCCGCCGAGGATAATGGCGTCGGCCACGCGGTCCGAGACCGAGTCAAAGAAACTGCCGCGCTGGCTCGCGCGCTGGGACGCTTTGGCGACCGCGCCGTCAAAGATGTCGTGAAAACCCGTCAACGTCAAGAGGACAATCGCCCAAAAATGCATGCCGATCGCGATAGCCCAGGCCGTCGCGCAGGCGAACACCAATCCCGAGGCCGTGAGCACATCGGCTGAAAAACCTATCCGAACGAGCCAGCGCCCAATCGGCGCGGTCGTCGCGTCTACCGACTGGCGGAACTTGCCGTCGAACATCGACCCTCTTGGCTCATGACGCCGAGTCTACCGGAGGCGCCAACATCTAGGGGACTTAGAGATGGGCGTGCACCTTCTGCCACGTGACTTGTAGAGACTCAGGCAAAACGCGCGTTTCACCGATCGTCGTCATGAAGTTGGTGTCGCCGTTCCAACGTGGCAGCGCGTGCGCGTGCAGGTGCTTGGGAATGCCCGCGCCCGCGGCGTGACCGAGATTGAGCCCGAGGTTCATGCCGTCAGGTTCGTAGGCCCGCTTGAGCGCCGTGACCGCATCACGCATCAGGAGAAAGAGGTCGGAGTACTCCTCGATCTCGAGCTCTTCGAGCGAGTCCACGTGACGTCGCGGCACGACCAAGAGATGGCCCGAGCCGTACGGGAAGGCGTTCAAGACCACGTAACTATATTGACTCTGGCGCAAAACGCCCGTCGACTCATCAACCGGCTCGGTACCCAGGACGCAAAAGACGCATTCGACGCCCTCGCGCGCGTTCTCCTCGGCACTGACGCTCGTGACGTAGCCCTCGCGCCACGCGGCCGAGAAACGCTCTAGGCCCACGTGGGCGTCTCGGGTGAGGCGTGCACGCGTATCTCATCAAGCAGGCGTAGAGAGAACGCACTCACGCTCACGCCGCGTTCGGGGTCGTTGGATCCGCGCGCGTTGACCCCAAGCGTGCCATTGGCGACGTCCTCGTCGCCCACGACCACCACGTAGGGAATCTTTTCGAGCTTGGCCCTTCGAATACGGGCGCCCAGTGGTTCACTCGCCGCTTCGACGCTGACGCGAACTCCCGCTTGGCGAAGCTGCGCGGCCACCGCGACGGCGTAGTCGTCATGGTCGTCACGAACACCCAGCACGCGCACCTGTTCGGGACTGAGCCACGTCGGTAAGTTCCCGGCGTAGTGCTCGATCAGAATCGCCATGAAGCGCTCCACCGAGCCAAAGAGCGCACAGTGAATCATGATCGGGCGTTGACGCGAGTTGTCGGGCGCGACGTACGTAGCGTCGAAATTCTTCGGCTGCTGGAAGTCCAGTTGAATCGTCGAAATCTGATGCGTGCGGCCGATCGCGTCTCGCGCCTGCACCGAGATCTTCGGGCCGTAGAACGCGCCACCCCCGACGTCGAGCGCCAGATCGAGTCCCTCGGCCTTGGCCACGGCGGCGAGGGTGGCTTCGGCCTCGGCCCACTCTTCCTCCGTACCGGACGCCTTCATCGGCGGGCGCGTCGAGAGCTCTAAGTAGAACTCCGTGAGTCCAAAGTCGCGCAGTAAGTCGAGTACGAAGGCCAGGAGGCTCGCCAACTCCTCAGCCATCTGTTCGCGCGTACAAAAGATATGCGCGTCGTCTTGGGTCATTCCCCTCACGCGCGTCAGCCCCTGCACGACGCCCGACTTCTCGTAGCGGTACACCGAGCCAAATTCGAACATCCGCAACGGCAGTTCACGATAACTGCGCTGGCGCGCCTTGAAGATCAAGAGGTGAAACGGGCAGTTCATGGGTTTCAGGTAATAGTGCTGGCCATCATCAAGCACCATCGGCGGGTACATGCTCTCGGCGAACCACGCGAGGTGACCGGAGGTCTCGAAAAGCTCGGCCTTGGAGATGTGCGGGGAGTACACGAGCTCATAGCCCGACACCTCGTGGCGTTGACGCGAATACTCCTCGAGGACGCGTCGAATGATACCGCCCTTGGGATGAAAGACCGCGAGTCCCGGCCCGATCTCACTGGGGAACGAAAAGAGGTCGAGTTCCTGACCGAGGCGGCGATGATCGCGTTTCTCGGCCTCGGCCAGCTGGGCCAGGTGCGCGGCCAATGCCTCCCTAGACTCCCACGCGGTTCCATAGATTCGCTGCAGTTGAGGTTGAGTCTCGTCGCCGCGCCAGTACGCGCCCGCGACCCTCGTCAACTCGAAGTAGCCCAGTCGCGACGTACGGGGCACGTGGGGTCCACGACAGAGATCCACAAAAGGAACGGCGTTCGAATAGACCGAGATCGTGTCGCCGCCAGCGGTTTCGTCAAGGTCCTCCCCACTGGCGCCTCTCGCTACCGCCTCAATGATCTCAATCTTGAATGGCTGATCCTTAAAGAGCGCCAAGCCTTCGTCGATCGAGTACTCGCTGCGAGTGAAGGGTTGATCCTCTTCGACAATCGCCCGCATCTCCGACTCGACGCGAATGAGATCGTCGTCACTGAAATGCTGCGCGTCCGGTAGTTCGAAGTCGTAGTAGAAGCCGTCTCGAATCGCCGGACCGATGGCGTAATGCGCGCCAGGCCACAGACGCGTGACGGCTTGGGCCAAGACGTGCGCCGAGGAGTGGCGCAACACTTCGCGACCGTCGTCACTGGCCGGAGTCACAATCGCCACGCGGTCCCCGCTGTGGAGCGACGTCGAGAGATCGGTCAACTGATCATTGACCCGCGCGGCCAGGGCGTCTTTGGCGAGCCGGGGTCCGATGGCCTTCGCGAGGTCGAGGGCGGTCGACCCCTCTGGCAGGGTTCGAACACTTGCGTCAGGTAACTCAATGCTGAGATCGGACATCGCGGCCTTTCTTCGCTTACAGCGTAATGCCGAGCAACGACGCCGCCGAAGCCACACTCGATCCGGCGTGCGCTGCGGCGTCTATCGCGCGAAGCGCTTCGGGCGTGTTGAGGTCGTCATCGAGCGCGTCGCGCACGTCGTCGAGCACGGACGAAAGGCGCCCGGTCGTCAATGTCGAGCGCCACGTCGCCAGTCTTGACTGAGCGTGTAGCAACAACTCGTCCCGCCACTCCCAGTCGTCGCGGTAGTACTGATCAAGGAGCGAGAGTCGCACCGCCGCCGGTTCAGAGCGTTGCACCAACTCGTGCACGAAGATGAGATTGCCCAGTGATTTACTCATCTTCACGCCGTTGAGCGCCACCAGCCCGGTGTGCATCCAGTGCTTGACGAACGGCGCGCCGGTGACCGCTTCGCACTGGGCCGCTTCGCACTCGTGATGGGGAAACGCGAGGTCTCGCCCGCCGCCGTGCACGTCGACCGTTTCGCCGAGTTCGCGTAGGGCTAAAGCGGAACACTCGATGTGCCAGCCGGGACGGCCCGCTCCCCAGCGGGACTCCCACGCCGGCTCGTCCTCGAGTGATGGCTGCCAGAGTACAAAATCAAGCGGGTCACGTTTGTTCGGATCGCCCGGTCGCCCCCCGTTCGCGGCCGCCAGTTCGAGCATCACTTCTCGTGGCTGGTGGCTGATCTGACCAAAGCGGGGAAACTTCGACACCTCAAAGTAGACGCTCCCTTCGACTTCGTAGGCGTATCCAAGGTCGAAGGTTTGACCGATCAAGGTAAGTATTTCGGGGATCGCGCCCGTGGCGCGAGGTTCGGCGTAGACCGCCAGGAGATTGATGAGTTTCATGTCGCGCTCGAAGGAGACCATCTCTTGCGCGGCGAGGTCGAGGTAGTTGACCCCGAGCTCACGGGCCTTGCGCAAGATGTCGTCGTCGACGTCGGTGACGTTGCGCACGCAGCGCACTTCATGGCCCCCATCGAGCAGACGGCGCGTTAAGACGTCAAAGGTGAGATAGACGAAGGCGTGACCGAGGTGCGCCGATTCGTAGGGCGTGATGCCACAGCTATAGAGCGTTACGAGCGGGCCGGCCTCGAGGGGAAACACGCTCCGACGCGCACTGTCGTAGAGCTGCATCAGTGCTTGAGCCCAGAGAGCTTTACGTAGCTGTACGACTTCTGGCGAAGGTTGATCGAGATGCACACCGCCGTGAAGGCCTCGACGGCGCTGGCCAGAGACATCGAACCCGCTACTACCGCGTGCAGACCAGGCATCGATTCCACAATCGCGGCGACCTCTTGACACGCCTTGGCGTCGTCGGAGCACAGGATCACGTCGGCGTCGAGTTGGCTGTCCAGATCTTGCATCTGTTTTGCCGGAAGATGGTGAAACGCGGCCACGATCGTGCTCTCGGGCAAGGCGAAGGCCAACTGAGCGGCCATCGAGCCGCGCGAAGGATACAGCGGAAGCACCTCGGTTGCTTCTCTTACGAGTGCGTTGACCATCGAAATCACGGTCTTGTGAGCGAGCGAATCTCTAAGCGCGCTGACGGTGGCGACCGCGGCGTCCCAGGGCGTGGCGACGATGACGAGTTCACAGTCTGCGGCCACCTCGTTGGATGCGCCGCGCACGACGCCGTTACCGCGCGGCAAGAGTGTGGTGGCCGTCATCTCGGCGCGCGCCGCGTCGCGAGAGCCGAGCATCACGTCAAAGCCCGCGCTCGCGAGACGAATCGCCACGCCACGTCCGGCCGGTCCGGTACCTCCCAAAATGCCCACTGTCGTCATCGTCGTCCTCATTGCTTAGAAAGCCTAGAAGTACGCTAACAACATGGCACTCCTCAGCGATCACCGCATTCTGGTCACCGGCGTCTTGACCGACGACTCCCTCGCCTTTGGCATCGCCCGCCGAGCGCTGGCAGAAGGGGCCACGATCGCTCTCTCGGGCGCCGGACGCGGTACATCCATCACGCGGCGCACCGCGAAAAAATTAGGTGACGTCGGCGAAGTCATCGAACTCGACGTCACCAGTCCCGAGCAGATTACCGCGGCGGTTAGCGAGATTGAAGCTCGATTCGGGCGCCTCGATGGACTGGTGCACGCCATTGGCTACGCGCCGCCCAGCTGCCTTGGAAGCGGCATGTTCACGGCGCCCTACGAAGACGTGGCCACCGCGATGCACGTGTCGACCTACTCCCTGGCGGCCCTCGTGGGTGCTTTCCGTCCGCTCTTACAAAAGAGCACGGCCCTCGGTGGCGCGTCGGTCGTCGCGTTGGACTTTGACGGATCCCGGGCCTATCCGATGTACGACTGGATGGGCGTGATGAAGGCGGCCCTCGAATCGCTGGGCCGTTACCTAGCGCGCGAAGTGGGCAAGGACAAGATCCGAGTCAACATGCTCGCCGCGGGGCCTATCCGCACGGTGGCCGCCAAATCAATCCCGGGTTTTTCGCTCTTTGAGGACTCGTGGGGCGAGCGGGCACCCTTGGGCTGGGACGTGCACGATGCCAGCGCCGTCGCCGACACCGCGGTCGCGCTGTTGTCGCCATTGCTGCGCGCCACGACCGCATCGGTCATCCACGTCGACGGCGGCGCCTACGCGATGGGTTAGTCCTCTTGACCCGCGAACTGAGTCTCGTAAAGATCGCGGTAGAGGCCGTCGCGAGCGTGTAACTGCGCGTGCGTGCCGCTGGCGACGACACGTCCTTCGTCGATCACAAGGATCTGATCGGCGTTTCGAATCGTCGAGAGCCGGTGCGCGATGACCAGCGACGTGCGTTGGCTCATCGTTTCATCGAGCGCTCTTTGCACCGCCGCCTCACTCTCGGCGTCGAGGTGCGCCGTCGCCTCGTCGAGCACGACGAGGTGGGGGGACTTCAGCAGTAGTCGCGCCAGCGCGACGCGCTGCTTCTCGCCGCCCGAGAGTCGATAACCCCGTTCCCCAACCACGGTGCTCAGGCCCAGGGGCAAGGTCGCCACGAGGTCTGCGATCTGGGCCGCGGCCAGCGCCCGCGCGACTTCATCGTCGGTGGCGTCGGGTTTGGCGAACAGCAGATTGGCGCGAAGAGAGTCATGAAAGAGGTGGGCGTCTTGGGTGACCACGCCCACGGTCGCGTTGAGCGACGCCGTCGTCGCATCGCGCACGTCCACGCCATTGATCGACACTGCTCCGCCGTTGACGTCATAGAGGCGAGAGACCAACATGGATATCGTCGTCTTGCCGGCGCCGCTCGGGCCCACGAGAGCCGTCATCGTGCCCGGTTCAACCACGAAACTGACGTCGTGCAGTACCGCGGTACGCGGAGTGTCCTCGAGTCGCGCCACGGCCTCGAGTGAAGCCAGCGAGACTTCGTCCGCACCCGGGTAGGAAAAATCAACGTGGGAGAACGTCAACTTCGCCGGGCCCGGCGGAATTGGCCGAGCGTCCGGGCTCTCCTTGATCATCGGTTCGAGGTCGAGCACCTCAAAGAGCCGCTCGAAGCTCACCATGGCCGACATGTAATCGATATTGAGATTGGAGAGCTGCGTGAGGGGCCCGTACAGTCGCCCGAGGTACGCAGTGAGCGCGACGACCGTACCGACGAGCAACACGCCGTGCACGGCCTCCACTCCACCAAAACCGTAAGCGAAGGCTGTGGCCAGCGACGCGGTCAACGACAACGAGATGAAGAAATAGCGCTGATACATGGCCTGATGGATGCCAATGTCCCGCACCTGCGCAGCTCGGTGCTCGAATCCCTCGCGCTCTTCCTGGGGACGACCAAAGAGCTTCACGAGCATCGCGCCGGCCACGTTGAAACGCTCCGACATGACCATATTCATCTCCGCGTTCAACTCCATGCCGCGCTGAAAGAGGGTGCCCAAACGCCGTCCGACCCGGCGCGCCGGTAGGAGGAAGACCGGGACGAGAATCAACGCCACGAGGGTGATCGGCCAGCTCAGGAGAAACATCACCACGAGAATGATGACCACGAGAATCACGTTGCCCACGACGTTGGAAAAGAGGTCGGTGAAAGCCTGTTGCGCTCCGATGACGTCATTATTGAGACGACTGATCAGCGCGCCGGTTTGCGTTCTCGAGAAGAACGCGATGGGCATCTCTTGAATATGACGGAAGACCTCAGCACGCAGATCGTAAATCAGACCTTCGCCAATTATCGCCGAGATCCGTCGTTCAATCAGCTGGAGTCCCGCATCAAAGATGGCGAGAATCGCCGTGAGTACCGCGAGCCCGACGACCAGGTCGGCTCGATGGTTTTTTATCCCCACGTCGATGATCTCGCGCAACAAGAGTGGCGAGACGGAAGAGATGATGGCATCGACGATGACGACGGTCAAGAAAAATATCAACGCCGGGCGGTAGTGCGCCGCGAACTTCAAGATACGAGGCAGCGTGCCCTTTTTGAGCCGGTGCTCGAGGATCTTGCGGTCGCGCTGCATCGAACGCATTCCCATTCGCCCGCCGGCGCCGTGCATACTCATGTCAACTCTCCCGTCTAGGCAGTGTAGGAAGACCCACGCCCACGGCGCGCGGAACGATGATGAGTTCGCGAGTGCGGCTTGGGCGACGTCCCACTGAAAACGTGGCCGTAGCCGACGTTACGAGGTCGCGGCACTGAGCAGAATGATTACGCCCAGGGTCATCATCACGCACGCACCAACTGTTCGCAACACCACCAGGCGCGCCGGAGATCCCGAGAGCCACTGCCTCGCGGTGCCGGCGATGACACCCCAAGTTGCGTCGCTGCAAAAAGCCATGACGCTAAAGAGCACACCAAAGAGCAGTAGCTGCGACGTGACGTTCCCCTTGGAGCGATTGACAAAGTGAGGAAAGACCGCCGCGAAAAAGACCAGCGACTTGGGATTCAGTATTCCGACGGTGAATCCCTGGCGAATGACGTGGACGTTCTTCGGTCGCTGATTCTCACGCTGGACCATGGCTCGAGCGTGCTCGTGACGTTGGCGCAGCGCGTCGTAGCCGAGCCAGAGCAGATACGCGCCTCCGACGAGCTCCAAGACGACGGTGAAGGTCTTGGAGTGCGCCAGGAGGGGGCCCAAACCCACGGCGACAATCACCGAGAGGACCAAGGTGCCAATGCTGTTGCCGAGCACGGTCAGCACCGCAACGCCTCGGCCCCAGGCGACGCCGCGCGCCAACGTAAAGAGCACGCTCGGCCCGGGCACGATGATGATCGCCATCGAGGCCACCACGAACGTCGCGAACTGCCCGCCGCTGATCACGACGAAAACCACGAGACGAGCGATTCGGTCACGCGCAAACTGGCGCCGATGCTAAAGCCAATGGTCGCCGCAAAAAGGGCGGTTCCCACGCCGACGGTTCCCCCCATCAACCAGCCAACGACGAGTACCGTCACTTCCAGCGTGAGGCGGATGTAGACCACGCTGACGCCCCAGCGCCGATGCAGACTCGTCATGAGACCGTCGCGTGGACCGGGTCCGAGTCCGGTCGTCAGATAGAGCGCGCTACCAATCCCAATGACCATAACGGCGCCGACCACGTAGACGGACTTGAGCCAGTAGGCGTGGGGCACGGCGAGATTCGTCGAGACGAGATCCAAGACATAGGCAATGATGATCAAGTTCGCGATCGTGCCAAAACCCGGTCGCTCTCTAAGGGGAAACCACGCGGCCAACACCGCGAGGCTGATGACGGCCGTCGACCAGCCGAGCGACCAGTGTGCGTGCTTTGCGACGCCTTGGGCGAACACCGTCCACGGGGTCGCCCCCCACTGGGATTGGACCAACAGTCCTTCGCCGAGACCAAAGAGCGAGAGACCAAGGATCAGCGGCGGGGCCATTCGAGGACGAATGGTCCAGGGGGTAGCGGCTCGCCACGGCGTCACCGGAATCTTGTGGCTGAGTCTCATGGTCGAAGTAACGCTAGTGGGCCCTCTTTAAACGACTCCCCCTGGTCGAACGTGAGATGGATCTGCACGACGGACTCTCTCGCGACTTAAACCATTTCCCAACGTTGTCGCGACTCGATCAACTGATTGATGGCCGCGGCGGTCATCGGTCGAGCCAAAAAATAACCCTGACCGCGCTGACAACCCAACGCGCGAAGCTGCGCCAGTTGACTTTCATTTTCGATTCCCTCTGCGGTCACCGACAGTTTGAGCGCGTGCGCCATGGCCACAATGGCCTCGACGAGCGCCGTGTCCGAGGCGTCGGTGCCGAGTCCCTTGACGAATCCCTGATCCACCTTCAACTCATCAATGGGGTAACTCTTCAAACGCCCCAACGACGAGAATCCCGTGCCGAAGTCGTCGATCGAGAGCCGCACACCGAGCGCCTTGAGCTCTGCGAAAGTCCTGCCGAAGTAGTTGACGTCGTCCATCAAGACACTCTCCGTCAACTCAAAACAGAGTCCCGCTCCCGAAAATTTCGTACGCTCCAAGGTTTTTTGCGTGACTTGGACGATGTCCGCCGCCATCATCTGGAGCACGGAGACGTTCACCGCCACGGTCACGTCGTGGCCGCCCGCGTGCCATTGCGCCAATTGCGTGCACGCTTGCTCAACGACCCACGCCCCGATCTCATCGATGAGGCCCATCTCTTCAGCGCAGGGAATGAATTCCGCCGGCGTCACGGGCCCCAATTCGGGATGATTCCAACGAAGCAGCGCTTCGGCCGACGCCATGAAGCCCGTCGACAGGTCGACGATTGGCTGGTAGTAGACGGTGAGCTCGCCTCGCTCCAATGCTCGACGCAGTCCGACCATTAAGACGGCTCGCCTCTCGGACTTCCATCGCAGCGATTCATCAAAGTACTCAATTCGGTTGCCGTCTTGTTCCTTGCCGCGAGAGACGGCGACCTCCGCGTCACGCAGCAACCCGGTGGCCGTCGATTCATTCGTAGCCATATTGACGCCCAGGCTCGCCGTGACCAGAAGTTGGTGACCCATGAGTTGGAACGGCTCTCGAATCGATTCGAGGACCAAACGAGCGAGCGTCCCGGTCTCCGATCCGGTGCAGTCATCACTCACGATGATGAACTCATCGGCGCCTACGCGCGCCAGGGAATCTGCCGGGCGTATCACGGCTATGAGACGTTGCGCGACTTGGCGAAGGAGCTCATCGCCAAAATCGTGCCCGAGCGACGAGTTAATTAGTTTGAAGTGGTCGAGATTCAAGGCAACCACGCCCAGGGACGTACCCTGGCGTCGCGTACGGCTTAGTCCGTTCTCCAAGCGGCTGATCAGCAACGTTCGATTGGCGACGCCGGTGAGCGGGTCGTGCAGACCTTGGAAATCACGCTGCTCGTCGATTTTCTTTTGATCGGTGAGATCTGGCATTTGGGCGACGTAGTGCAACGGCTCTCCGTCGTCGCCTCGAACGATTGAGACGTACGCAGACGTCCACACGAAAGTGCCGTCGAAGCGAACAAAGCGCTGTTGGTCGACGAAACCATCTTCCCCCGCTACAACCTGACCAATAACTACTTGCCATTTTTCTACGTCGCCGGGATGGGTGTAGTCAGTCCACTGATGTCCCAGGATGGCGCTGGCGGGTTGGCCAAAGAGTTGACAGGCGGCCCGATTGACGTGCTGCAAGGTTCCATCAAGACCGATGACGATGGTGGCGATTCCCGATTGGTCAAACGTCAAGTCACTGTGAGTGTCTGACGAGTTGCCTTCGACCCCAGAGAGCGACTCGAAGAACGACTCCACCTTGACGTCCTGGCCCATCGGTAAGCCCAGGAGACGGTTCGCTTTCATTTCGTAAACGTTTCGACGCCCCTCATGGCGACGAACGAGATACTCGTTCTCCACCAGGTCGGCCACGATGCCCTGCGCCGTTCGTTCGCTGACTTCGAGAGACGCAGCTATTTCGCGGATGCGAATTCTTTGATTGTTCGCGATGAGCAAGAGCGCGTTCCCGTGATTCGTGAGAAGGGGATAGTCCAGGATTTTGCTCATAGGATCTTCGCTTTCACGCGCACTTGGTCAATATTAGCGCAAGATTTTGCATTAATGTAAAAGCAGCGACCCAATACCTGATACAAGTTGCCTATTTTCTTCTGGGTTCTTTTCACTGTTCTTGCACCAGTGGATAATTACGGGTTCGACCCATACAGCCCCCTAGATAGCTATTTAGCGATTCCGACTCGTCGAATTCCCGACATCAACCGTCTAGAAAGGATCTTCGCGGATTGGTTTAACTGTCCTGGTCTGGGGAGTGCCAGTAAACGACGCTTTCACTTCCCCAACACGTCAATACTCAGGGTTTACTCAGGAAGAAATCGGGTCCCAAAGAACTCCGAGGTAGTTTCGATAGTGAAGTGTCCCCCAAGATCCTCCGGATGGGAACTTGCATGCACGATTCGATCCTGTAAAGGAGACTCGTTGGAGCAAGGTCGTGAGTTGCTCCGCCGCGTTAACCATCGTCGCGACTCTCGGTATCTGGGGTCTCTCGAGTCCCACGATCTCGTCCGCTTCAACGACGCCGACGTGCGCGACGTCGGACCTCGTGGTGTGGCTCAACACCACGGCGAGCGGCGCCGCTGGTAGCGACTACTACCACGTCAATTTCACCAATATCCCGTCACACTCATGCGCCCTTGAGGGCTATCCCGGAGTGTTGGGAATTTCGTTTCCGAACACCCCGCTCGGCAGCGCCGTCGCACACGACGCGGTTCACCCGGCCAGACTGTTCACGCTCGCCAGCGCGCGTAGCGCGACAGGTCTAGCAGCATCGAACTCGCACAACTCCGTGACGGCGATTCTTCAGTTGACTGACGTGGGCAACTACTCAGCGACAAAGTGCCCACCTGTCACCGCCGTGGGGCTACGCGTCAATCCCCCGGGACAGACCGCGACGAGTTTGATCCCCTATCCCTTCGTGGCGTGCTCGAAGACCGGATCGCACTACCTACACGTCGAGGCGATTCAGAAATACGTAGCGACTCAGTAGTCGACTCCGGGTCCAGATCCTCGACGTAGCGTCGAGAGATAAGGATCCGGCTCCGTGCTCGGTGGGCGCTGCAGAACTCGAACCTGCGACCTCAACCCTGCGAAAGTGCTCCGATACTTTCAATGAGGCGACGTCGTCCGGCCCGACACCACGTGTCCGGGAACGAAGACCTTACGGCGCGACAATGGAAAACATCACACGACGCGATTTGTGGAGCATTTTGTGAGGCAGTACGACCGCAGACATAGGTGAATCCGGCCCCGAGCGGGTCACCAACCCATGTCACGCGAGACCGTGACCCGGCGGCGATGCCTAGGTCGCGCCTCGAAGGTGGACCGATGGCGTCGGTCAAGCAGATCCAAGTTGCCTTCGACTGCGCAGAACCCGAGCGCGTCGCTCTATTCTGGTGCGAGGTGCTGGGGTACGTCGTACCGCCGCCGCCGGAGGGATTTGCTACGTGGGACGATTTCGAGCGTGCACTGCCGCCTGAGCATCGGGGTTCAGCGTTCGCGTGCATTGATCCCTCAGGTGTTGGTCCGCGACTGTACTTCCAGCGCGTTCCAGAAGGCAAGGTCGTCAAGAATCGGCTGCACCTTGACGTGCGGGTGGCGATCGGGCTCGTGGGTGAAGAGCGCCTGGCCGCGTTGAAAGCCGAATGCGCACGATTGGTCGAACTCGGCGCGGCACGCGTACGACTACTGCATGCCGATGGCATCAACGAATCGTGCCTCGTGATGCAGGACATCGAGGGCAACGAGTTCTGTCTCGACTGAGTGGCCGCGATCGTGCTTGAGTCGACGCCGATAATCCTCTCCAGGGTCATATCCAGGGAGAATCCCAAAGACAGCGCTGCCTACAACAAATCGATGAATTGGCTCACGGTAATCCCGGACTGTCGAAGAATTGCCGAGAGTGTCCCTCGAGCGAGTTCCCGGTGAATCGGGACAATAACCGTTCTGCCTTCTTGATCACGAAGTTTCACGTGGCTACCTCGCTGACCGACTTGTTCGAAGCCAATCTTCCCAAGTGCCGTGACGACCTCTTGGCCGGAAACAACAGGTAGCGCGGGACTCACGCAGGAATCAGGACAGTGGTAATGATCGGTGGCTCAAGCGAGTCGGGAAGATCCTCCCCTTCGAAGTACAAACCGAGTGCTTCTTCGAGATTCGCAACAGCGCCTTCAACAGTCTCGCCTTGACTGACGACGTCGACGTCGAGGCACCTCGCGACATACCAAGGTGCTTCGTGAGTGACTGCGACAGTGAACTTCATAATCCAAATCGTACCAGCGACCTGTGTCATAAGGTCGGAGTGGACCGTAGCGGCCGGCTTTCAAACCATTCCCGTCTCCTTACCGGACTGATCAAACACGCTGAAGACATTGGCGCAAGCGAAAACGTGAAACTATTCGTCAAATGGAAATACGTTGTACGACTGACAACGATGCGCGGGCCCTAGCGGACAGCTTTCAAACCTTTCTCTGCCGCTCGCCGATCCGATCGAATAAATCGAACAAACTGTGCGCGTTCAAAGTGGACAACTAGACGAGCAGGGCCTCAAGTTGTGCGCGGTCCGGGCCCGGAATCACGTAAGTCGGATTCTGTCCAGCGACCTCTAGCACCCGTTCGATGACGCCAGGGCGTGCGAACAACTCACTGGGCTGCGTCAGACACGAACCGAGTTCTGAACTCCAGGCGAGGACCTGAGGGTCGTAGTGCGCCGCCGAGGAGAAGGCCCGTGCAACAGCCACTGAAGAATCGGAGGGGTCGTGAGGATCGGGTTCACCCAACCGCAGCGCTTCGACCTCGGGGCCCCGGACCCGGTCGAATTGCACCGTGGCGTCGTGCCACGGCACCGCCTCTCGCCTCGTCGTCTCATCCCACGCCGTCGCGAGCTCCTTCGGATGGCCCACGTTCGCCACCACCACGTCGCTAAGTGCGACGGCGTGATTCAGTCCTAGAAATATGCCCCGACCGATTGACGGATTCGTGAAGCCCCAGGCGTCCCCGATGGGCAACAGACCAGTGGCGCAAGGGCGACCGTCGACCACGAACTGACGAGTGGTGTTCGCGGTACTGACCATCGAGTTGACCTCGGTCACCGCCTCGCCGTCAATCCAATGCGCGTGGTGGGGCATCGAGCGCACCACCTTGTCGAAGACATCGGGGTCACGCACCTTTCGCATCGGCTTGTCCTTCGGCGAGTGATAGATCGTCACACTCCAATGGTCGCGATCGCCCGGCACGGTGAGCACCGAGATCGATCCCATCGGCGACAAAAGTGGGGCACGGTACTCGGGCTGGTTCAGCCCCTGGAAGTATCGCGTGTTGTACACGAAACCGTACTCCTCGGAATGCTCAGGCGGCCTAAGTCCCCCCGCCGCCTCAATCAAAGATGAGAACGGGCTGCGACGTCCAGCCACGTCAAGCACAAGATCCGCGGTCACCACCTCACCTGACTCGGTCTTGACGCCAATTACGTGTGGCACATCGCGTACCACTTCGGGACCGAGGACCAGTTCGGTCACCGGACAGTTGTAGCGAATCTCGACGTCGGGGCACGCCCTTGCCGCGGCCGCGAAACCGAACTCCAACACCGGGCGACGACACGTCGAGCGAGTGAAGAACCTTGAGAAGTCGACGCCACCGGCCCCACCCGGCAGATTTCGAGCCAGCTGCTCGGCAACGTTGAACTGCCCCACGCCAGCCGCGACCAGTTGATCGATCACGCTCGGCAGTTGGTCTTCGAGAAGCGCCCTCGCGCCAGGCAGAAGGAGATGGACTTGGTGGAACTGGGCCACGCTCCGCCTCTCCCACAGGTCCCACGCTTGCTCCACGTCAACGGGAGGAGGGTTGTCTCGATCGAGCACGACGACGTCCATGCCACGCGCGGCGAGGAGCATCGCCGCTGACAGGCCCGTGGGGCCACCTCCCACCACCACAACCCGAGTCATGAATACTCCCCCGAAATCACCTTGCGACAGAGACTATCGGTGGGTGTCAGACTCTGCTGGTGATTGTTTTCGTCCACGGAGTCCCCGAAACCGCTCGACTGTGGGACGGCGTGCGGGCGGCGATCGGCATGGAGTCGCTCGCACTGACCATGCCCGGATTTGGTTGTGAGCGCCCCGAGGGCTTCGGTGCCACGAAGGACGACTACGTCAGCTGGTTGGTCGAAGAACTCGACCGGATCGTCGAGCCCGTTCATCTGGTGGGCCACGACTGGGGTGCGGCCCTGACCTACCGCGTCGCCACCGCGTACGGCGACCAGTTGGCCAGCTGGAGCGCGGACGTCGCAAACGTCATGCACCCTGATTACGTGTGGCACGATCTCGCGAGGTTCTGGCAGACCCCCGGGGCGGGCGAGTCGCTACTGGCCGACCAACGCGCCACTTCGGTCGAGATACGGGCTGCGCGCTTCGAGACCTTGGGTGTCAACCACGATGATGCCGTGGCGATGGCCGGCGCCGTAGATGAGACCATGGGATCGTGCATCCTCGATCTCTATCGCTCCGCGCTTCCCAACCCTTACGCCCATTGGCGCGACAAATGGGGCCCCACGGCGGCTCCAGGTATGGTGCTCTGGCCGAGTGCGGACCCCTTCGGCGACGAATCCATGTCGATCGAGGTGGCGGCGGGCCTCGGTGCGCATCACGAGACACTCGAGGGCATGGGTCACTGGTGGCCGCTGCAGGCTCCGGCCCAGGCCGCCGTAGTGCTCGCCAGTTATATCTCATCGATCAACTAGGCACAAGGGCGACCGCACTAAAA
>Ga0307374_10003817_pt1 | contig 25518 bp, 19 predicted proteins | sample OX3MG_FD_202532 | JGI IMG/M metagenome (GOLD analysis project Ga0307374, IMG submission 202532) | Soil microbial communities from Risofladan, Vaasa, Finland - OX-3 | ecosystem: Environmental > Terrestrial > Soil > Coastal area > Acid sulfate soil | place: Finland: Risofladan, Vaasa | collected...
CGAGCGCGCCATATCGTGACGGTGTTGTCCCTGGTCAGACGGTGGATTGGGGGCGAGCGCAGAAGTAGGGATCCACCGGTGACCCTACTTCTGACCCTATTTTTGCCTGATGGGCGTCTGGGGCCAGGGATCGCTACGCGAACGTCGGCCAGGGGTCTTCGAGATCCGTATCGCGGTCGGCGTCGATCCCGTCTCGGGCCGCACGGTCCAACGTTCGTTCTGGTTCCACGGAACACTCGAGGACGCCGAGGAGCGCCGGAGTGAACTCGCCACGCAGTTCGCCGAGTACCGGGCGGTCCGTCGTGCCGCACCGTTCCTCACCGTTGGCGAGCTGCTGGAGCGGTGGATGGCCGCCCATCACGACTGGAGGCCTTCCACCTGGAGCTCAGCCCGGTCCAACGTCAAGGCGCTCACCGCGGATCCCATCGCCGAAAGACGGGTGTCGTCCTTGCGGCCCGAGGTCGTCCGCCAAGCCATGGGCAGGTGGAAGGGGACGGGTGCCAGCGTGTCCGTCGTGTCGGGTCGGTTCCGGGTGCTCCGTTCGTCCGTCGGCTGGGCGCAGTCGGAATCGATCATCGAGCGCAATCCGATCAGGGACATGCGGGGGCCGCCCCGCCCCGGCACTCGCATGCACGTGCCGGTGGGGGACGTCGCCACACTGATCGAGGCATCGGAGACCCTGGTGGAGAAGGCCGAGGCGGCACTCGACGGCTCGACGGGCTCATTGCACGCGCTCCACAAGGCGGAACAGGTCCAACTGCTGGTCCGGCTGGCTGCCGACTCCGGCGCCAGACGGGGAGAGATGGCCGCCCTTCGCTTCGGCGACCTGGACGGCAGAGTGCTCACCATCGAGCGGGGGGTCTCAGGGGAAGAGGTTGGTCCCACCAAAACCCGGCAGGTGCGCCGGCTGACGCTGGGACGAACGACAGTCGAGCTGTGGAGGGTCAGTGAGGCGGCCTGGCTACGACGAGCCACGGGCAAGAACGAATTCGGTGAATGGCTGTTCTCCCGGGACCTGGACCATGGTCGGCGCCTTACCACCAGCGGACTCGGCCACTGGTTCGCGGAACTTCGGGACGAGGCTGGTCTGGAGGGCGTCAGCCTCCACCGGCTGCGACATACGGTCGCCACCTATCTGGTTGGCCGGGGAGACCTCCTCCAGGCGCAGCAACGGCTCGGGCATCGGGACGCCTCCACGACACTCCGGAACTACGCCCACGCGATGCCATTGGAAGACCAAGCGGTCGCCGACGACATCGACGAGATGCTGAGGACAGGCGGGAATCTTCGGGTCGCAGCTGCTCAAACCGCCAACTCAACCATGATGCGACCCGTGTGGATTGATCCTCGAGCCGCCACCCAGTCGGACCCAGGTCCGTCCCAGCTCCGGCCCTCGGAGCTGGGGGGCAGGCCCTCGAACACGGCGAAAGCCGGCTTGACTTCCTGTCCAGCTAAGTAAAGTTCTGGCCAATAATTTTAGTTAGGATGTCCACGAGGAAAGCGCTGTTACTGAGGAGGCCCCTTCATGCGACCAGACGCGTTCAGCTCGCAAGCTCGTGGAGTGGTCCGAAAGACGCCCACCGGCTTCTACGCATTCTTCCCGGAGCCGCTACCACGACGGCTCGACCTGCCTTCGGAGGTGGTCGTCCTCCTTGACGAGGCGACAGGGGCGGTGCACCGACTCGGTGGAGTGGGCCGCCTCATCCCGAACCCGCACCTGCTGATCGGACCCCACCTCCGGCTGGAGGCGGTGCTCAGTTCGCGCATCGAAGGTACGAGAACCGACGTCGGGCAGCTCCTCCGTTTCGAGGCCGGCGAGGCGCCGAACTCGGATGATGCAGACGACGCCCGAGAGGTCCAGAACTACATCCAAGCCATGGAACTCGGGCTACTCCGCGTACACGAGGGATTTCCCATTTCGATCAGGCTCTTCCGCGAAATGCACCAGATTCTCCTCTCGGGGGTTCGCGGCCAACATCGGCGTCCTGGCGACCTACGGGAGAGCCCCGTCTGGATTGGTGGCACCACACTCGACAACGCCGTGTTCGTACCGCCGCCACAGGACGACATGAGGATCGCGCTGGACGATCTCGAGCGCTTTCTCCACGAGCACGACCACCCACTCCTCGTGCAGCTAGCGCTCGCCCACTACCAGTTCGAGGTCATCCACCCCTTCCTCGACGGGAACGGCCGGATCGGACGGCTTCTCATCCCGCTGATGCTGGTGCTGCGCGGTGCTCTATCACAGCCGCTCCTCTATCTTTCCGCATACTTCGAGCAGCACCGCAGCGAGTACTACGACAACCTCCTCATCACGAGCCAAACAGGTGATCTCATGCCATGGCTCACGTTCTTCCTCCGAGGCGTACGGCGACAAGCCCGCGATGCCGAGGAGCGCACCGTTCGGCTGGTGGAGCTCCAGCACGACATGCGCAATGCCCTCCTCGACGAAGGAAGGCCCAATTCGGTGGTCCGGCTAGCGGAGTACCTCTTCTCGGTGCCAGTGGTCAGCGCATCCCGTGTATCCCGGAACCTCGATGTGACCCGTCCGACCGCGCACTCCGCCATCGAAGCACTTGTCGAGCGCGGCGACTTGCATGAGGTCACGGGAAAAGAGCGCAACCGGATCTACGAGGCCCCTCGGATCTTCGATGCCGTCTACGGTCCCGTGCACCTCCCTGACGAAGACTCGGTACCCGATGCGCAGCTCTCCCTGGGCCTCGACAGTTGACCGGAATTGTTCTGGCTGCGGCAGGTGGCGAAGAGGGTGCAGGCCGATGTGTCGAACCTACGGTGTGGATCGTGCAGGTGGAGGCGAAAGGTGGGTGAACGTGAGTGACGCTGACTCTTCAGAGTCGGAAGGCCCCCTGAGCGAAGTCGAGGAACTGCGAGCGGAGAACGCTCGGCTCCGATCGCTGCTCGGCCTCGACCAACCGTCCAGGCGCGAAGACCTTGAACCTTGGGAGCCTTCGTTGCTCCCGCAGCCCGTCGAAAGAGCAGTGCCTCGCGAAGTCGACCAGAGCTCGTCAGCGGAATCGAAGGTTGCCCTGTTTCGCTTCCTGTTCGCAGGACGGGAGGATGTCCATGCAGTCCGATGGGAGAGCGCACGGACCGGCAAATCCGGCTGGAGCCCGGTCGTCGTCGGCGGATGGGCCAATGCCAAGAAGCCAGGGCGTACGTATGAGCCTCTGACCAACGACGTGGTGGATGCGCACCTCTCTGGTGGCGCCCACGTCGGCCTGTACCCGCTTCTTCATGGGGACGAGTGTCGCTTGCTCGCGTGCGACTTCGACGGATCAGGGTGGGCGCTGGATGCCCTCGCATACGTAGACGCCGCGAGTTCTCTCGGGATTCCTGTAGCGCTGGAGCGTTCCCGGTCGGGCGACGGGGCGCACACATGGACGTTCTTCTCCGGGCCCGTTTCGGCCGCATTAGCCCGCCGCATCGGCGTGCATATCCTCCGCGAGGCGATGGAGGCCAGAGCTGCATTGGACTTGGCCAGCTACGACCGCCTATTCCCCACGCAAGACCTCATGCCCAATGGTTCCTTTGGGAATCTGATCGCCCTTCCGCTGCATGGCGACTGTCGGAGAAGGGGTACGACGGTGTTCCTTGACGTGGCGAGCCTCGAGCCCTTTGAGGATCAGTGGGCATACCTGGCATCCGTGCCTCGAATGTCGCCCGAGGCTGTGACTTCCCTGGCTGAGACCCTGACGCCGGTCACGGCTGGCCCTGAGGAGACCCGGTATCAGCGTCCCCGGGCGCAGACCACTCAGCAGGAGCCGCCCGAGTCGATCCGGGCAGAGTCCCGGGCGATGCTCGAGGTTGATCGTATCGGCGTGCCGCCGGCCCTCCTTGCTGCGCTCAAGCACCTCGCGTCCTTGCACAACCCGGAGTACTACGAGAAGGAGCGACTCCGGTTCTCGACTTGGAACACCCCGCGCTTTCTACGTTGCTATGGCGAGACTATCGACCGTCTCCTGTTGCCGAGAGGGGTACGGGATCAGGCCGAGCGCGTCGTCGCCGATGCCGGGAGCACGCTCAAGGTGGTGGAAGCTTGCGGAAATCCTGAACCGATCGACGTCCGTCTCGAGGCGAACCTCACCGATCGGCAGAACGGAGCGCTTCAGACGCTCATTCCACACGCTCTGGGGGTGTTGGTGGCACCACCTGGGTCGGGAAAGACGGTCATCGCATGCGCGCTCATTGCCCACCGGAAGCTACCCACACTCGTGGTTGTCGACCGTCAACCACTCATTGAGCAGTGGCGTGAGCGCCTCCGGGAACACCTCGGGATCGAGGCAAAGGAAATCGGTCAACTGGGCGGAGGTCGCAATCGGGCCAAGGGCATCATTGATGTCGCCATGGCACAGAGCCTCGCTCGACGTGACGACTTGGAGCCGGTGACCAGTGGCTATGGACTGGTGATCGTCGATGAATGCCATCACGTCCCGGCGGTCACGTTTGAGCGCATCGTGCGGCAGATTCCTGTCCGCAACTGGCTGGGACTGACCGCGACGCCGTATCGCCGAGACCACTTGGAGAGTCTCATTTCCATGTACTGCGGACCCGAGCGTCATCGAATGACCACCGACGAGGTTGAAGACGCCAGGATCCAGCGTGTCCTGATGGCGCACGCCACGTCGCACGATCACGTGGGTGCAGAGGATGCCGGAATTCAAGAGATCTTTCGAGCCATTGTTGAAGATGACGAACGATCCAGGCAGATCTGTGGCGACATTGCCGCTGCCGTCGTGGATGGACGTAACTGTCTGGTCTTGACGCAGTGGACCGAACACGTCGAGAGGCTTTCACGTGAACTCGAGGATCGGGGGATCGGAACAGTCGTGATGCGTGGAGGCATGGGTAAGAAGGCTCGGGCCGCGGCAATGGAGGAAATGCAGTCTCGGGCTGCCGATGGCGGGCTCGTCCTCGTTGCGACTGGGAGCTTCCTTGGCGAAGGTTTCGACTTCCCGGACTTGGACACGCTCTTCCTGGCATTTCCGCTGGCGTTCAAGGGCAGGATCGTTCAGTACGCCGGACGAGTGCTGCGACCAACGGCATCGAAGTCGAGAGTTGAAGTCCATGACTACGTGGATGTCAACGTTCCCGTTCTGGCCCGGATGCACGCGAAGCGGCTTGTCGCGTACAAGTCGCTCGGATTCCCGATCGAGAAGCGAGCTCGCCAATCTGCAAGGTGAGAACCGCCGTGAGAACAAAACGGCCGCGAACCGTGGAAAGTGACGGACAATTGTGGTGCACAATGGTCAAATCAAATTGGAGGTCGTCCCAGTTCAGATGGCATACAGGTACGTCGCGGTCACTCGCGGTATATAGTGAGAAAAGGGCCGAGTAGATCTACGGATCAGAAGGTTGCAGGTTCGAATCCTGCCGAGCGCGCCAGATAAGTCCAGGTCAGAAGCCTGCCAAGGGTGGTTGCGGGCGCAACAGAGCCAACATTACCTGTGCGGGCGTCTCGGGGGAACCGCGAAAGCCCATGTCAGGGGACTCATATGGCCCCTGTTCCCCTCTGACGAAAAGCCAACATCGGCTTCGGTCCTCGATGGAATGCTGAGAAGCCAACTGGGACGCGCTGGCACACGGTCCGCCTGATGGCCGCAATGCTCGGCGTAGCGCGTGCCTCAGATCCAGTCGCCTGAGCTCGGGGAACCTCGAGTACGCGAGCGAACACCTGGCCACGCCCGATCGGGACTCGACACTGTGGGGCAGCGGGAGGATCGCCATCACTGGTTTGGCAACTGGGGTTCGGCAACTGGGCCGTCGCCGCCACCGAACCACGTCCGACGTCACACCTGCGACGTACGATTCTCATGTGCCCAGACACCCGCGCCCCGTTCGGGAGCCCTCCCGTTCCCCTGGGGGGGAAGTGCGGAGCCGATGAACTACGACGAGATCGCTCTCTTGAGGAGCCAACATCCGGCGTGGGCGCTCCTGCGCTCGAACAACGTCGCTCTCGTGCTCAGTTTCCTCGGTCGGGTGTTCGTCGAAGGCAATGCAAGTGGGATCTCGGCGAGCGACCTGGCTGCTCAGTTGGACGACGAGCTGTTCGCGCTCAACCAGCGGCTCGGGGAAGATGCCTTTCCGAGGTCGGCAACCGCCTACCTCGACGATTGGGCATCGCTCGAACACGGCTGGCTACGGAAGTACTACCCGGCAGGTGCTACTGAAGCCCATTTTGACCTGGCCCCCGCAGTAGAGAAGGCGCTTCTCTGGGTCCAGGATCTTCCGGCTCGCGAGTTCATCGGTACCGAGTCACGCCTGAATACGATCTTTGAGCTGCTGCGCCAGATGGTCTTCGGCGCTGATGACGACCCCCAGCGCCGCCTTTCCGAGCTTCAGCGGCGGCGAGCGCAGATCGATGAAGAGATCGCCCGTGCCCAACGGGGGGAACTCACCATGCTCGACGCAGTGAGTCAGCGGGATCGATACCAGCAGTTCGCCCGCACCGCCCGGGAACTGCTTTCTGACTTTCGAGAGGTCGAAGAGAACTTCCGCGGGCTCGATCGCTCACTCCGCGAGCAGATCGCAGGCTGGTCGGGCTCCAAGGGCGCACTCCTCGACGAGGCACTGGGGAGCCGTGCCAGCATCACCGAGTCGGACCAGGGCCGTAGCTTTCAGGCTTTCTACGACTTCCTGCTGTCCCATCACAAACAGGCCGAACTCACCGAGCTACTCGAGCGACTCCAACAGATCGAGGATCTGGGCGGTCAGGACGGGCGGCTGCGTCGGATCCACTTCGACTGGATCGATGCCAGCGAGCGCACCCAGGCAACCGTTCGTCTCCTATCCGACCAACTCCGCCGCTTCCTCGATGATCACGTGTGGCTCGAGAATCGCCGGGTCTTCGACCTGCTCCACTCCATCGAGGGCAAGGCACTCCGCGTCCGCAACCAACCCGATCCGGTAGTCGCCATGGAGCTTGACGACACAGGTGTCACCGTCGGCTTGCCCATGGAGCGTCCACTCTTCCGTCGTTCGCGCCGCAACCAACTCGAAATTGAATCGATGGAACATGGGGACGATGACTTCGACGCCTCGGCCATGCTGAGTCAGCTGTACGTCGATCGGGACATGCTTGTGCAGCGGGTGTTCAGCTCGCTCGGAAGAGACGACCAGGTCGGACTCCGTGAGGTGCTTGCGGGTGAGCCGCTGGAGCAGGGCCTGGCTGAGCTGGTCGGCTACCTGTCGTTGCAGGAGCCCGGCCTCACCGTCGTATTCGACGACGAACGCCGCGATCAGATTCAGTGGAGCACCGGGGAAGTCGAGCGAGCGGCCGACCTGCCCGCAGTCTCGTTCAGTCGGGACCGTCCGGAGCCGTCGTGACGGACACGCCGATCGACGCGCCGAATGAGCCGACGGACCTGTCGCTGGTGTTGGTCCATCTGATGAAGGGTCCGCTCTACCGGGATGTGCACGAGAAGTATTGGGGCCTCTTGCTCGGACTGCGGAACCAGGTCGGCGACTATGTCTCCGTGCTCGGTTTGAGTGTCGTCGTCGACGAGGCGGAGGGATATGCCTACCTGCGCAGTCAGGTCGTCGACCAGGACGCGACCGAGTTTCCGCGGTTGGTGGCCAGGCGCACGCTGCCGTTCAAGGTGAGCGTGCTCCTGGCCCTGTTGCGCAAGCGATTGGCCGAGTTCGATGCCAGCAGCTCAGATGTCCGCCTGGTTCTCAGCCGCGACCAGATCATCGAGCTACTCCGCCTGTTCATGCCCGACAGCACCAATGAAGCGCGCCTGGTGGACAACATCGACACCACGGTCAAGAGAGTCTGCGAACTGGGCTTTCTGCACCCGCTCCGAGGTGAGCAGGACAAGTATGAAGTCCGACGGATTCTCAAGGCCTATATCGATGGGCAGTGGCTGTCGGAGTTCGACGCGCGACTTGACGAGTATCTGTCTGATCTGGATGTGTCGGAGGAGTCAGCGTGACGTCCTCGCTGTTCAGCCCGATCGAGCTGGAGGACCAACGCCCCGACCGACTGCCCGGCTGCCGCCTGCAGCGACTCGAGGTCTACAACTGGGGAACCTTCGACCGGAAGATCTGGTCGTTTGAACTCGCCGGCCGCAACGCACTCCTCACCGGCGACATCGGCTCGGGAAAGTCGACCCTCGTCGATGCCGTCACCACCCTCCTGCTGCCTGCGAACAAGATCTCCTACAACAAGGCCGCCGGCGCCGAGACCCGAGAGCGGGATCTACGCTCCTACGTCCAGGGGCACTACAAGTCGGAACGCAATGAGACGACAGGGGCCTCACGTCCGGTCGGACTTCGAGACGACCGGCAGTTCTCGGTCATCCTCGGGGTGTTCGCAAACACTGACTTCACCACGACGGTCACATTGGCCCAGGTGTTCCGGACGAGGGATGTCGGCCAGCCCGAGCGGTTCTTCGTGGTCTCGGATTCCGAGTTCTCCATCAACAAGGAGTTCGCCGAGTTCGGCTCCGAGTTCTCCGTCCTGAAGCGAAGGCTTCGGGATGTCGGAGCCCGCCTGTACGACACATTTCCTGAGTACGGCCGAGACTTCCGACGGCACCTCGGCATCGAATCCGAGCAGGCCATGGAGCTCTTCCACCAGACCGTGTCGATGAAGGCGGTCGACAATCTGAACGATTTCGTCCGCAGCCACATGCTCGAGCCGTTCGACACCAGCGCCCAGATCTCCGATCTGATCGACCACTTCGACAACCTGACCCGGGCCCACGACGCAGTACAGCGCGCACGTGCCCAACTCGAGCTCCTCCAGCCCCTGGTTGCCGACATCGAGGTACATGATCAGCTGTCGGAGCAACGCGCCTCTCTCGAACGAGAGCAGCAGGCCCTGCCGCTCTACTTTGCCGACCGGATGCGCCAGGTCCTCGACGGGGAGCTCGCGGGGCTGGAGACCCGGGCGCTCGAACTCGGCCAGTCGCTCGAGTCGCTCGAGTCGGCAATCAAGTCGTCGCGCCAGGAGGAGAGCCAGTTGCGTCTCCAGATCGCCGGAAGCGGAGGTGATCGGTTGGCCGCCATCGACCTGGAGATCGGACGTCGCGAGAGGGAGAAGCCGGTTCGGAAGGACAAGTTCGATCGTTACAACACGCGTCTGGCGGAGGTGGGCATGGCACCGGTATCGGAGGCGGCGCAATTCGCCGCCACCCGCGCCCGGGCTGAGGCCAGAAGAGCAGAGCTGGAGAGCGAACACGCCGCTCTCCAGAACGACCTGAGCGAGCGGCGGTTCGAGCAACGCTCGATCGACGAGGAGTCGAAGCAGGTCAATGACGAGCTGCACAGCCTGCAGTCCCGTCGCAGCAATGTTCCCCGGGCAAGTCTCGAATTGCAGCAGCGCCTCGGGGACGACCTCGGTATCGATCCTGACGACCTCCCGTTTGCCGGAGAGCTCATCCAAGTACTCGAAGAGGCGCGTGAGTGGGAAGGCGCGGCGGAACGGGTTCTGCACTCGTTCGCACTCTCCCTGCTCGTCCCGGAACGCCACTACGAAGCCGTGGCCGATTGGATCAACGACCACCACCTCGGTACCCGGGTCGTCTATTTTCGGGTCCCACCCCGCCTCGCCCGATCGACCCCTCCGGAGCGTCCGTATGCCCAACCGCTCCTGGTCGACATGCTCGAGATCAAACCCGACACGGGATTCGAGCAGTGGTTGGAAAGCGAGCTCGGCCGTCGTGCCAACCACGCGTGCGTGGACACCATGGGCGATTTCCGTTCCGCCCGGAAGGCGGTCACCCGGGCGGGGCAGATCAAAGACAGGGAACGGCACGAGAAGGACGATCGCAAGAGGATCGACGACCGTCGGGAGTACGTTCTGGGTTGGACCAACCAAGCCAAGGTCGAGGCGCTCGTGGCCCATGCCACCTCACTGCACCGGCGGATTTCGTCGGCCACGCAGGTGATCGCCGAGCTCGTCGGGCGGGAGAGATCAGCATCGTCCCAACTTCAGTCATTGGCCGGGCTTGCCGAGCACGACCGATGGGAGGAGCTGGACTGGAAGGCGCTGGTCAACGAGATCGCCGCTCTCCGAGCCGAGCAGGACCGTATCGCCTGCTCGTCGGACACACTGGCCCTCTTGACCACCGAGTTCGAACGTGTTCGACAACAGGTGAGCATCGCCGAGGAGGAGCGGAACGGGTTGCAGCGCGAGCGGGGTGCCGTGGAGGGGCGCCAACGGGCAGCCGAGGGTGAGCGCGACCGCTTCGCAACATTGCTGTCCGACGGTGATGCGCTCGAGCACGCCTCTCCGTCGTTCCCATCGATCGACCGGATGGTGACCACGCTGCTCGAGGGCCATGCGCCTGATGCAGTCGTACTCATGTCCGCTCAGCAAGAGATCGGCGCTTGCCTTGCCGATCGGCTCAACGAGATCACCAGGCAACGGGGGAACCTCGAGGTGCGCATCGTCCGTGCAATGGGTGGCTTCCGGACGAAGTACCCGACCGAGACGTCCGAGTTCGACGATTCCATGGGCTCGGCCGGCGAGTACCGTCAACTCCACCAGCGGGTGGCTACCGACGATCTCCCCCGCTTCGAACAGGAGTTCAAGAACTACCTGAATCAGAACACGATCCGGGACATCGCGGGGTTCTCCGCTCAGCTCAACAAACACGAGCGCGTGATCCGTGACCGCATCGAGACCATCAATGATTCGTTGAAGGGCATCGACTACAACGAGAATCGCTACATCCGGCTCGTTCCCGACCAGACGTCGAATATCGAGGTGCGCGAGTTCCGGGCTGAACTCCGGGCCTGTACGGGCAATGTGGTCGGTGCTGTCACCAACGATCAGTATTCGGAGGAGAAGTTCCTCCAGGTGAAGAAGATCATCGAGCGGTTCAAGGGTCGCGAGGGAACTGCTGATCAGGACCGCAATTGGACCCGCAAGGTGACGGACGTCCGTCAGTGGTTCGTATTCTCCGCATCCGAACGCTGGCGTGCCGACGACGTCGAATACGAGAACTACACAGACTCGGGCGGCAAGTCGGGGGGGCAGAAGGAGAAGCTGGCCTACACGGTCCTGGCTGCGTCGCTGGCATACCAGTTCAAACTGGATTGGGGCGTCGAGCGATCGAAGTCCTTCCGGTTCGTCGTGATCGATGAAGCGTTCAACCGGGGTTCGGAACTCTCAACCCGCTACGCCCTCGACCTGTTCACGCGCCTCGGCCTCCAGCTGCTGATCGTGACCCCGCTACAGAAGATCCATGTCATCGAGCCACACGTCGCCGCGGTCGGTTTCGTCGATAACCCGAGCGGCAGCTACTCACGTCTCCAGTGCCTGACCATCACCGAGTTCCGGAACCGTCGTGAGAAGCACGGCAACCGTGCCGATCCTGAGGCTCCCGAGGACGTGGCCGCAGCTGACGTTCCATGACGACCTGGACGAACGTGGACGAGCTGGTCGCGACCCTGCACAAGCGATGGAAGTCAGGCCGCTTCTTACGTGAGTACGCGGAGGGCCTGCCGTGGGCACCGATCGAACTACCGGTGAAGTCACCGACGGCCGATGAACTGCTCCATCGATTCGACGACGTCGTGCTTTGGGAAGAGCGATTCTGTCGGGACGGCCGGACCAAGGCCGGTGTGGCACGATTCGCCGTCGAGTACCGCACGATCGGGGGGCGGAGCCTCGGATCGAATTCGGTCCCGGCACGGATCCGAATCGAGAGCTTCGACCAACTGTGTGCGCTATTGGACACGACCACCGACGTGCGGAGCCTCGATCAGATCATCGATCAGACGAGCGGTACCGTGCCGGATCTCGTCCCGTGGGTGCGCGCCCATCCGCTGAAGGCGATCGACAACGGAGACGTCTGGAGCGATCTGCTCGCCGTCGTTGCCTGGATCAGGGGGGCGAACGCTGAGCTGCCCTACCTGCGGCAGATCGACGTCGAGGGCGTAGACACGAAGTTCGTAGACCGTCACAGGAAAGTGCTCGACGAGCTCCTCACGGTGGCCTTGCCTGAAGGACGAATCGACACGGACCACTCCGCGGGCGATTTTGCCCGTCGCTATCGCTTCCGAGCCAGACCCGAGTACACGCGCTTTCGTGTACTCGGGTCAGAGTCGGCCCTGCCCGAGGCGTGCACCGAATTCACGTTGCGCACGGAGGAGCTTGCGTCACTGGAGTTGACCTCCCGGCTCCTGTTCGTGGTGGAGAACGAGATCACCTACCTGGCATTTCCTCACGTACCCGATGCCCTCGTGGTGTTCGGATCGGGATTCGGACTCGCCTCGCTGCGGCCGCTCCCGTGGCTGGCCGGGAAGGAGATCGTGTACTGGGGCGACATCGACACGCACGGATTCGACATCCTCAATCGACTCCGGTCGCGATTCGACTCGGTTCGATCGATCCTGATGGATGAAGCCACATTGCTCGCTCATCGAGGCCAGTGGGTCTCGGAGCCCAGTCCGACCAATCGACCCCTTCCGAATCTGATCGAGGCCGAAGCGGCACTCTATGGCGATCTTGTCGAAGACCGGTTCGGTCCCAGGATCCGCCTCGAGCAGGAGCGTGTCCGACCTTCCCTGTTGGAAAGGGAATTGGGGCCCCTATTGGCCTGACCGGGATACTCCCGCGTGCGACTGGCACCCGCCTCCTGATTCTGATCAACGTTCGTAGTCGGAAAGATCCCCGGGGGGTGCTATTCTCTACTCGTGGTGCCACGAATAGCGAATGGTCCTGACGACTTGGCAGAGGCCCTAGTGGAGGCAGGAGTCGAGGCGCGCTGGCTGGGGGACGATTCGGTCGAGATCGGCGGGACGCCCTTTGCGGTCGAGCGGGTGAAGGTCGTCCGGGAGCGCGATGGTGCACTGTTGGCACACGTCCACGACGCGTCCGCTCGCCCTCCGACGATCATCGTGGCCGATCGCATCTCCGAGGCGGCTAGGGCGCAACTGAGTCGGGCCGGTCTGGCCTGGCTGGATCGCCGGGGGCACCTGTGGATCCGCACGGTGAGGGTCTTCGTGAACGCCGATGTTCGGCCCAGTACTGGCCCACCCGCTCGCAGGGTCATGGAGATCTTCAAGGGGACTGGCCTCGATGTCGCCCTCGGCCTGCTTCGGTTCCCGCTCGAGCCACACGGCGTGAACCAGCTCGCCCGGGAGATCGGTCGCTCTCCTGGTCGGGTCTCCGAGATCCTGACGGCGCTCCGGCGCCAGGGACTGGTCGGGTCGGACAACCTTCCGATCAACCCCGAGCTGTTCTGGGCGGTTGCGGAAGAGTGGAAACCTCGCTGGACGCCACTGTCCTCTCCACCACCTCCCGAGCCGCCGGAGCGGTACCGACTGACCGGCACCATGGGTGCCCTGGCACTCGACGTCCCTCTTGTCGCGGGAGCGGCGGGGACGTGGCCACGCCTCTACGTGGCCGACGACGTGGACCTTGCCACGGTCGTCGGCGCCTACGGCTCGGCTTCAGGGTGGACAGGGTCCGAGGTGGCGATATGCCCGTCCCGGTATGGCTTCGCCTGGACGTCGTCGGCTCATCGGGACAGGTATCCGGTGGCGAACGAGCTCGTCGTAGCCCTCGACCTCGCCCAGGACCGGGCGCGGGGTCACGAAGTCCTCGAAGGTTGGGATCCGAAGGAGTGCACACGTGTCTGGTGAGCTCCACTTCGAAGGTCCAGGGATCGGCAACCTGGTGGCATCGCTGGCCGCCTTGACCGAATCGGCACCGAGCGCCCAGTTTGCCGTCATCGGCGGATTGGCGGTCCTTGCACGCCTGGGAGGAGCACATCGGGTCACCGACGATCTCGATACCGTGGCCACCCAACACGGCGATGAGCCGACCGTGGTGGAGGCGGTGATTGCCGCCCAAGGAGTTGGCGGCTTGCTCAAGGGAACCAAGGTTGACTGCATCGCGGTGGGTGACGTCGCGGCGGCCGAGCTCTCGGTAGAGCATCTTCCCGATGTGGAAGAAGACCGCATCTTCGTGCTCGCCCACCGTTGGGCATTGGATACAGCTGATGATCTCACCCTCATCGCTGAAACGGACGGCACGATCGTCGCTCGGGTGCGCTGTCGATTCGCCGCCCCGGCGAGCCTTGTGGCCATGAAGCTCCAATCAGCACCACGGCGAAGAGGGGCACGGGCAGACAAGGCCGGGGGTGACTATCTCGATCTATTCCGGCTGGTGTCCCACCCGGCCATGACCCGCTCGATCGCCATTTCATTGCGCGCCGCACCGCACGACCTCGGCTCGTGGTGCTCACTCGAGATCGCCAGGCGCATGATCGAGAACGCTGACCGGACCGTGGGTCTCATCGTCCGGTCGGGAGTTGCGGAGTCGAACGTTCCCACGGCGGCGCAGTGTCGCAGGGCGGGGGAGTTGTTGATCGACTGGATCCAACGGGTTCCTTGAGCGTGGCCACGAAGCCGAGGCCTTCGGCCGTACCCTCGCCCGCGGAATGGGGGAGATCACCACCTGGCATCCGGTCGGCATGTGCGACGGGCCCACCGAGGCGGTCGATAACGGAGTCGACCGGGTGGACCGCTGGGCGATCGGCTTGGCTTCCTTTCGCAGTTGCACGATCGAGTCCCTTCTCTACGCCAGTGAGCCGAACAGGGGCGATTCTCCATCCGGCCATCCGGCCATCCGGCCATCCGGCCATCCGGCTTTCCGACCATCTGACGTCCCGTTGGTCGGGTCCCGCGCGGATGCGCGTACGGGTACCAGAGCAGAGGCCTTCATCCCGGCGCCGATGCACGAGGGCTCCGGGGTATGACCACGCCGGTCGGGAGCGCCTGTTACGGCCGTCGTCCGCTGCCATCCCGCACGTGACCCCGGATTCGGTGCCGGGGCCTTGGGAACGCCATGATGCGTACGATGAACGAGTGGAGGGTGACGTGACCACCGAATCCCGCAAGGGTGCGCTGGCCCGCGTGCGGAGCGCGCTGCGCGGCGGGGGGAACGATTCCCCCTCGGACGTCCCCGTCCGTGACGACGTCAGCGACGAGGACATGGTCGGCGACGACTTTGCGGACACCCTGGCATCGGTGTCCGCCTTCCTGACCGGACACGACATCGATGCCGAGTACTACCTGGCCATCAACGTCGACATCCGCCGTGCGGGCATCGATCCGCTCCGTCACTTTCTGCAGTTCGGCATGGCGGAGGGGCGCATCTTCCATCCCGCCCTGTCGGTCGAACCGGCCGACGGCTCGACCGCCTACTCGGAGGACGTGTCGCCGGCCTTCCGGGTCGACGGTGGTTCCTTCGTCCTGCGGATCGTGGACGAGCGGCGCGACCTGGATGCCTACCTCGGGCCGCTCAACCGCGAAGAGGAGCTCCGGATGGCCTCCGTTCGCTTCCGGGAGTTCCTGTCCGAGTCGGGGATCGACGCGACGTACTACATGGCGGCGCATCCGGACATCGGCCGTTCGGGACTGGAACCCGTCGAGCACTACCTACGGCACGGCATCCCGGAGGGTCGGCTGTTCCACCCCCGGGCCCGGTTGGTGGTGTCTCCCGCCGACCAGGACCAGCCCGAATGGGAGGACGCGGACGCCGTGGTCCGGATCGGAACAAACGACTACCGGTTCTTCACCCTGCCGCTCCTCGAGGCGGTCGCCGACACGGTTGTCGATCAGGCCAGGGACCAGTGGGCCCACGAACCGTCGCTCTTCGCGTTCGGCCTCCCGGCAGTGCAACATCTGCGCATGGTCGTCGCCGGGAACTACCCGGCGCGGTTGGAGTTCGACGTCGGGGAACTCCTGGGTCTCATGGACGGTTCGTTCGGCGCGGTGGTCGTCGTCTCCGACCTGGCGAGCGAGTACTCCCTTCGGCGGGTGAGCGACCTGACGTGGGCACTCACCCGACTCGGCATGCGGTCGCTGGTGGTGTGTACGGACGCCCCCGTCGAGGACGACCAAGGCAACCGAGGCGGCGTGGACCGCGAACTCGATGGCGATGCCGTGGTGGTGGATTGGGACCGGGTGTGTCGACTGAACAGGGTGTCGATGCTGGCACGGCTCGTCAACGCGGTGAAGCCCGAGGTGATGCTGGTCATCGAAGCCCCGACCGGGTTCGAGGCCGTGGTCGAGTTCGGAGTCGGCTTGTCCAGTGTCACGCGACTCGCATGCTTCTACGACTCGACGGGGAACCTGCCCGGTGGTGGTGGAACGGCGGCGCAGTATGCGGGCTTGACCGCGCCGTACGCGCGCACGCTGACGGCGACACGGGCCGCGGCGGGCATCATGGACGGCCTCTGGGGCCCGGCGTCAAGGGCCGCGGTCACCGTGCTGCCGCAGCGGGTGGCGGTGGCGGACGAGACGGTGATGCAGGCGCGCTTGGGTGATCGGGTGAAGCAGATGGCGCAGCGCGCGGACGGTCGTCACTGGCTCTGGTGGTCACCGCCGGAGGTACGGCCCGCGGACGGCCCGCTGGAGCGCCTCGCTGCGGCGAGGCCGACCGACCGGTTCGACGTCCTCGTGCGCGACGGGGAGGGCAGTCCGGTTTCCGGACGCTTTCCGGACAACGTCCGATCCGTGGGGCCGGACGACGTGGCGGCGTCCGTCGCCGAGGTCGACGGGATCATCCTGGCGGACCCGTCCGCCGGCTCGGCCCGGATGATCCTGGAGATGAGCCAGTACCTCGTGCCGCTCGTGCTGTGGGACTCCGAGGTCTTCCGTGAGGTCCTCGACCCGGAAGCGGCCGTGTTCGCATGTCCGGCCGGGGCGGACGACGAGTCCGACGTGGTGCTGTCGGGCGCCTTGGACCTCCTGTCACGGATGGGACCCGGCGAGGTCGGGAACCTGGTGTCCACGGCCTGGTCGCTGGTGCGGGAGCGACACTCGGACGAGGCGTATCTCGTCGAACTGTCCGGCGTGCTCGGTCTCGGCGATGACTGACGTCAGCGTGGTCGTGGTCTTCCACGGCGAGCGCTCCCTGGCGATTCCGGCACTGGCCAGCATGGCGGATCTGGTGGACGTGGCTCGGTCGGCCGGCCTCACCGTGGAGGCGATCGCGGTGCTCGACCGCGGCGACGCGCTCACGCGCCGCGTGGTCGAGAAGGCGGGTGCGTGGCTCGACGACTGGGACGAGGTGGATTTCGGGGACCTGGGACGCTCCAGGAACCACGGCGCGCGACGGGCGGGCGGCGAGTACCTGGCATTCCTGGACGGGGACGATCTCTGGGGATCGGACTGGCTGGCCGCGGCGCACCGCATCGCCACGGCACCCGGCCAACCACCGGAGGCGATCTGGCACCCGGAACATCTACTGTTGTTCGACCGGGAGGACTTCGGCCACCCGAACCTGGGGGAGTTGCCGCATCCCGGGACCCGCTCGTTCTGGCTGACCCACCGGCCGAGCACCGATCCCGGGTTCGACCGGCGGATGCTGCTCTTCGAGAACGCGTGGTCGGCCAATGTTCTCGCGCCCCGGTCCCTCCACCTCCGGTACCCCTACCGGGCCGTCGACAGGGATCGCGCCCACGGGATCGAGGACTGGTCGTGGAACATCGAGACGGTCTGGGCCGGCGTGCCCCACCTGGTCGTGCCCCAGACGGTCCATCTGATCCGGCTGAAGGGGAACGGGTCCCTCAACGCGCGGAACCAGTCCGACGGCCTCCTGCCGTTCATCCCGGACGGGGTCGGCTTCGGGGGGTGACGGCGTGGGCCGGGAGAGCGGGACCTCCACGAGCCGGAAGCGACGTGCTCGCGCTCGCTAGGGTCCAAGACGTGCCTCCACCTCGCCCCGCCGGCGCCGCCCAACGGGTCGCCTTCGATCTCGAGACCACCGGGATCGACCCGTTCCGGGACGTCCCCGTGTCCTATGCGCTGGTCGTGCACGAAGCCGGCGCCGACGCGAGCCGGAACGGACCGACGGTCGACGCGGGGTTGATCGATCCGGGGGTCCCCATCCCCGCCGAGTCGACGGAGATCCACCACATCTCCGACGACATGGTCGCCGGGGCCCCCGATCTCCGGACCGCGACCGAGCACGTCGCATCCGCACTGGTCGGCACGTGGGCTACAGGTGGTGCCGTCGTCGGTATGAACGTCAGCTACGACCTGACCCTGCTGGACTCGGTGCTCGGTCGCCTCGGCCTCGACAGGCTGGAGGACCGGGCGCCGGGCCTGGGCCCGGTCTACGACGTGCTCGTGATCGACCGCACCTTCGACCGCTACAGGAAGGGCAAGCGACGACTCGTCGACCTGTGTCGTCACTACGGGGTGGACCTGGACGAGGACGCGGCTCACGATGCAGCCGTCGACTGCGTGGCCACACTGGCCCTCCTCGACGCGATGCTCGAGCGCTATCCGGAGTTGGCGGCGCTCGCCGCCGACGCGGTGTCGGACCGGATGCGAGCCTGGTACCGGACGTGGCTGGGGAGCTTCTCGGACCACCGGATGCGGAACGGGGACGAGCCGATCGACGACGGTCAGTTCGACTGGCCCATCCACCGGCCCGCACGCGACGTGCCCGGGCGGTAGCGACTGTCGTTCGCGTCCGGATCCTGTCGCCGGACACCGTCCGCGCGGCGCGATTCACAGGGGACACCCAACGGGGACGCAGTCGAGCGTGACGTGGGCACCCGAGAGTGGTGGCGTACCGGGAACGACCCGGGCAACCGACCAGAGGAGTACCCCATGTCCACCACAGGAGACCGCCTGCGCCGAGTGCTCGTCAGCGGCGCCGTCGTCGCCGGCGCCGGTCTGGGTGCCGCGAGTGTGGCGGCGGCCGCCACCGGCTCGACCACCGCCACATCGGCCCCGGCGTCCGGAACCGCCAACCCTGCCACGGATCCGGCGACCGCCCCCCGCGGGCGCTGTGGATCCGGCCGCCATGACGCACGGCCCGGGGGAGACGCTGCTCACCGGTGCGCAGCTGGCGAAGGCGACCGCGGGGGCTAACGTTCTGTAGCCAACGTATACAGATAGGAATCGCCGCATGAGCAGCCCGGAAGACCCCGTCCTGACCGCAGGTCCCGAGGCCCTCGGTGCGTCGAGGGCACCACGCGGGGCGCGCCGGATCGCCCCCGGCGTCCACTTCCTCGCCGGTTTCGGCAACACCACCATCGTCCTCGGGACCGAAGGGGCGGCTGTCGTCGACCCCGGGCTGTTCACCAACGGTCCCCGGGTGGTGGAGGAGTTGCGGCGGCTGACCGACCTGCCCGTCCGCTACATCGTGTACACACACGGCCACTACGACCACGCTTTCGGCACCCCCGCCCTGCTCGACGACGCGGCGGCGCGGGGGCACGATGCCCCGGACATCGTCGGCCACGTCAACGTGGCCCGGCGGTTCGCCCGATACGCAAGGACCGCCGGCCACCTGGCCGGGACGTTCGACGCCCAATTCGCCGTCTGGGACCGGCACGGCGGAGACCGACGACCACACGTGGGTCTGGATCCCCGGCCCCGAGGTCATCGTGGGCGGCGACTTCATCGTGTCGTCGCTGCCCAACGCGGGCACACCGTTCCGGGTCCAGCGCTACGTCCTCGAGTGGGCCGAGGCGCTCGAGGAGATGGCCTCGCTCGAGCCGGTCGCCATCGTGTCCGGCCACGGCGGTGTGTTCCGGGAGCACGGCCCGGACATGCTGCGAACGACGGCCCGGGCGCTCCGTTACCTCGACGACGAGGTGGTCCGTCGGTTGAACGAGGGCCAATGGCAGGAGCAGATCCTGGCCGAGGTGGAGCTACCGGACGACCTCGCCGCGAGTCCGTATCTCCAGCCGCTCTACGGGTGCACGTCGTTCAACGTCCGGGAATCCCGCGCCGCTACACGGGGTGGTACGAGGGGAACCCCTCGATGCTGTTCCCGAGCAGCCGGGCGGACGTCGCCCACGAGGTGGTCGGGCTGGTCGGGGGTACCGCACCCTTCCTCGACCGCGCCCGCGCCCTGGCCGCCTCCGGTGCAACGGAGGACGTGCAGCGGGCACTGCACCTGGTCGACTTCGTCCTGGCCCACGGCGACGACCGGATCCACGAGGCCCACATGCTCAAGGCCGACCTGCTCGACGAACGCGCCACCGGTGAGCGTTCCTTCGTCGCCCACAACATCCTGGCGTCGGCCGCCGTCCTCGAGCGGGAGCACGCTGCCGCCGCACGAGGTTCCTGAGCGGCAGGTCGTCCCGGCCCGTCCCGGTCAGCGTACCGACGGGCTCGCCGGCAGGATGAAGCGGTGGCCGGTCACCGTCGCCGGGACGAGGAGGATGACCTGTCCGGCGGCGCCCGCGTCGGCGTCGCCCGTCATCGGACCTGCCGGCGCGAGCTGGGCCCGTCCCTGCATCTGGACCGTCCACCCGCTGGCCGACTCCTCGTCGATCCGGTCTGCGGCGAAGGCCACCACCGCGTCGTGCACGGCGGCCGGGGGACCGAGCCGCCCCACGCTGATGGCCACCGACCCGCCCCCGACCGCGTAGCGGACCGGCACGATGGTGGGCAGTGCGCGGACGGACAGCGCCAATCGGCCCACGGATGTCGTGGCCAGCAGCTCCCAGCACGCGGCGGGGCTGAGGCCTGCCTCGGATCGCTCCATGGGTGAACCGTACGGAGTGGGCCCGGCAGGTCCTAGGGCCGAACGTCCCAACTGCACCACGTGTTGCTGCTCACGGGTCGGCTCCGTCTGCCCCCGGTTGCGGTCGGCGGCACCCGGTGCGCCGGTACCGACCCCGACCTACCGTCCGACGTGCACCGCCACCGGGGCACCCGGGGCGTCCTCGACGGCGCGGGGCCCGGCGAGCTGCTCGAGGTTGCCCCGCTCGAAGACCAGGCCGGCGAAGACGGCACCGACCACGAAGAAGCCCGACGACCACAGGAAGGCGGTGGTGTAGCTGTGCAGGGCGGCGGTGGCCGCGTTGGCGGCCGTGGGCACCTTGCCCACCAGGTAGGCGGTGGCCGCCCCGGCGGCCAGCGTGTTGAGCAGCGCCGTCCCGATCGAGCCGCCGACCTGCTGACTGGTGTTGAGGGTGGCCGAGCCGACGCCGGCGTCGGTCGGGCGCAGCCCCAGGGTGCCCGTGCTGAAGGAGGGGGCCAGGCTCAATCCGAACCCGAGGCCGAGCAGGATCAGGTACGGGAGGACGTGGCTGGCGTACGAGCTGTGGAGCCCGACCCGGTGGAGGAGGAACATGGCCAGGGCGTCGAGTCCCAGGCCGATGGGCACGATGGTCTTCGGCCCGACCTTGGGAAGGAGGATCCGGTTGGACACCTGCGCGGTGGCGGCGAGTGCGGCGACCATCGGGAGGAAGGCGAAACCGGTCTTCACCGGGCTGAAGCCGAGCGTGTCCTGCAGGTAGTACGTGAGGAACAGGAAGACGCCGAAGATGCCGATGCTGGCGAACAGCATGGCCAGCAGCGAACCGCCGCGGGTGCGGTCGCGGACGACCCGGGGCGGCAGGAGCGGGTGGCGGACCCGGGTCTCCAGCACGGCGAAGGCGGCCAGCAGGGCCACGCCGACCAGGAGGAAGGCGATCGTGTACGGGTTGGACCAGGCGGTCGTCTCCGCGTGGGAGAGGCCGTAGACGAGGCTGAACAGGCCGGCGGTCACGAGCAGCACACCGGGGATGTCGAGCGGGTCCCGGTCGGCCGCCTTGTCGTTGCGCAGCCACAGTAGGGCCCCGGCGGTGGCGACGGCGGCGAAGGCCAGGTTGACGAAGAGGGTCCACCGCCACGACGCGTAGGAGGTGAGGACGCCGCCCAGCAGCAGGCCGAGGGCGCCGCCGGCCCCGGCGATGGCCCCGTAGATGGCGAACGCCTTGTTGCGCTCGGACTGGTGCACGAACGTCGTGGCCAGCAGGGCGAGCACGGACGGGGCGAGCAGGGCGCCGAAGGCGCCCTGGACCGTGCGGGCGACCACGAGCATGGCGAAGCCGGTCGATGCGCCGCCCAGGGCCGAGGCGAAGGCGAAGCCGACCAGCCCGATGAGCAGGGCCCGCTTGCGCCCGATGATGTCGCCGATGCGCCCGCCCAGCAGCAGCAGGCTTCCGAAGGCCAGCGAGTACGCGGTCACCACCCACTGGCGGTCCGCGTTCGAGAAGTGGAGGTCGTGCTGGGCGGTCGGGAGCGCGATGTTGACGATCGTGTTGTCCAGGATCACCATGAGCTGGGCGATGCCCAGAACCGCCAGGATCCACCACCGGCGGACGTGGTTCCGGTCCCGGTCGGACATGGTCGGCGGCGTCAGGGTGTCGGACATGGAGGCCTCTCCGTCTCCCGGGCCGGGAGGTCGTCGGATGGTGTGTGCAGTCCTCCCCCACGTGCGACCGCCCCCGGTCCAACGCCGCGGACGTCCCGGTATTCCCTCGGGCGGATCCGCCGGAGTCCGCCACGGCGGTTGCCCCGGTGGATCCGGCAGGTTACAGATTCGTGAACATATACTCGCCCCCAGACACGCGGAACGGGATCGGGTAGGGGTGCGGACAGCACCCCGCACCGGGTCGGCACGGGTGTCGGTCGCATCCCGACGACGGGTTCAACCCGGGTCGGGTGGCGGTGTCCAACCGGGCACCGTCCCGGAGAGGCCGGTTCACGCCGGCCGGAAATGGGGGAACAGCATGCGGATCACGAAGAGCCGGGCCCTGGTGCCCCTGCTGCTGGTAGGTGGGCTACTCGCCGCCGCGTGCGGTTCCAGCAGCTCGTCGTCGACCACCACGACGTCCGGGAGTTCCTCGGGCAGCGGCACCGTGTCGGTCACGACGTTCAACAAGGACTTCACCACGATGGCCAATCTCAAGAGCGTCGCGGCAGCTGGCAAGGGCAAGATCGCCGTCATCCTGCCGGACACGGTCTCCTCGGCCCGCTACACCGAATTCGACGCGCCGTACCTGGCCAAGGCGTTCAGCGAGGCCGGCCTGAGCACCTCGGACACCATCATCCAGAACGCCCAGGGCAGTGACTCGACCCAGCTGACCGACGCGCAGTCGGACATCACGGCCGGAGCCACCGTCCTCGTCGTCGACCCGCTCGACGCCGGCGTGGGGACCTCGATCGAGACCTACGCCAAGGCCCACGGGGTCCCGGTCGTGGACTACGACCGCCTCGTGCTCGGCGGCAGCCGCAAGTACTACGTGAGCTTCGACAACGTGAAGGTCGGGACGCTCATCGGCCAGGGAATGGTCTCCTGCATCGCGTCGTGGAAGGTGGCCAGCCCGAAGCTCGCCGTCATGGTCGGCTCCCCGACGGACAACAACGCCACGCTGTTCGCCCAGGGCTACAACGCCGTGCTGCAGCCGCAGATCGCCTCCGGCGCCTACAAGGTGGTGGCCCGTCCGGCCGGCACCTGGGACCCGCCGACGGCGCTGACCGAGTTCCAGCAGGCCTACACGGCCAATCCGACGATGAACGCCGTGCTCGTCCCCAACGACGAGAACGCCGCGCCGATCATCTCGTACCTGAAGACCCTCAACATCCCGGCCAAGAAGTTCCCGGTGACGGGCCAGGACGCCACCCTGGTGGGCCTGCAGAACATCATCTCGGGCTACCAGTGCGGCACGGCCTACAAGCCGATCTACCTCGAGGCCCAGGCCGCTGCGTCGCTCGCCCTCTACATGCGTGCCGGAAAGGTCCCGCCTGCCGGTCTGGTCAACGGAACGGTCAAGGACACGACGGCCAACGTCAACGTTCCCTCGTCGCTCCTGCACCCCGAGTGGGTCACGCCGACGAACATGCAGTCCACCGTGATCGCCGACGGGTTCGTGCCCGCGTCGCAGCTGTGCACGGGGGCCTACGCGGCCGACTGCACCACCTACGGCATCCACTGAACCAGGTGGACGCACGGTTCCTGACCGGCTCTCCGCGACGATGAGCGTCGTCGCGGAGGGCCGGGCGACCGGCGGCCCCGGAGGGGCCGCCGTCCCCCTCCTCGGCCTGCGGGGCATCTCCAAGCACTTCGGTGCCGTGCGGGCGCTGAACCACGTCGACCTCGACGTCCCGGCCGGACAGATCACGGCGCTGGTCGGCGACAACGGGGCCGGCAAGTCGACCCTGATCAAGGCCATCTCGGGCATCTGGGCCCCGACCGGCGGCCAGATGACCTGGGACGGCGCGCCGGTGGAGATCCGCACCCCCAAGGAGGCGGACCACCTCGGGATCGCCACCGTCTACCAGGACCTCGCGCTCTGCGACAACCTGGACATCGTGCAGAACATGTTCCTCGGGCACGAGGACCTGTCGCACCGACTGCTCGACGAAACGCGCATGGAGCTCACGGCGAAGCAGACGCTCGCCGACCTGTCGGTGACCACGGTCCAGTCGGTCCGGCAGCTGGTCGGCTCGCTGTCGGGTGGCCAGCGCCAGTCGGTGGCCGTGGCCCGGGCCGTGATGCGCGACGCCCGCCTGGTCATCATGGACGAGCCGACGGCCGCCCTCGGCGTGTCCCAGACGGCCCAGGTGCTGGACCTCATCAAGACCCTGGGCGCGCGCGGCATCGCCGTCATCGTGATCTCCCACAACCTCAACGACGTCTTCGAGGTAGCCGACCGGCTCGCCGTCCTCTACCTTGGCCGGCTGGTCAGCAGCGGTCCCATCGTCGACTACGACCCCCAGCGGGCGGTCGAACTCATCACCACCGGGCGCAGCGCCGGCGACCCGCCCGGCGATCCGCCCGGTGCCACGGAGACGGAGGGCTGACCGGATGTCACTCGACGAGGACCAGTCCGGACCGGCGAGCGCCCGCCCGCAGACGTCCGACGTACCGGGCACGGCCTCGGCCGAGCCGGACACCGACACCGCGGTCGACGTCGACGTCACCGTCGACGTGCCGGAGCTGAGCGGCTCGCTCGGCGGATACGTCCGTTCGCTCGGCAAGAAGGTCCGCAGTGGGGAGAGCGGGGTGCTCCCGGTGCTCGGCGGGCTCATCCTCCTGGCCGTCATCTTCCAGGTCCAGGACTCGGTCTTCCTGTCGGCCGGCAACCTGGTCAACCTCCTGGTGCAGGGCTCGGTCTTCGTGCTGCTCGGCATGGCCGAGATCTGGGTCCTGGTCCTCGGGGAGATCGACCTGTCGGTCGGCTACGTGGCCGGCATCGGCGCCACCATCACGGCCATCCTCTCGACCACCCACGGCCTGCCGTGGTGGGTCGCCATCCTCGGCGGCATCGCCACGACCGCCGCCATCGGGGCCCTGATGGGGACCATCGTCATCCGCCTGCGACTCCCCTCGTTCATCGTGACCCTGGCCGGGCTGCTCGGCTGGGAAGGGGTCCTGCTCTACCTGGTCAACGCCAACGGGACGGGCGGAACGATCCGGATCACCGACACGGTCCTGCTCGACCTGGCCAACGGGAACATGAGCGTGGCCGCCGGTTGGGTCGTCATGGTCGCCGCCGTGGCCGTGTTCGGCCTGGTCACCGTCCTGCGGGACCGCCATCGGAGGGTGAGCGGGCTGGTGGCACCCCCGCCGGCGATCACGGTACTGAAGGTCGCCGTCATGGCTGCCGCCGGCGTCGTCCTCGTCCTCGTGTGCAACACCAACCGCGGCGTCCTCATCCCCGTCCAGGGCGTGCCCTACGTCGTCCTCGTCGTCCTCGGGGTGCTGACGGTGTGGACGTTCCTGCTCGGTCGCACCCG
>Ga0307374_10003819_pt1 | contig 25502 bp, 26 predicted proteins | sample OX3MG_FD_202532 | JGI IMG/M metagenome (GOLD analysis project Ga0307374, IMG submission 202532) | Soil microbial communities from Risofladan, Vaasa, Finland - OX-3 | ecosystem: Environmental > Terrestrial > Soil > Coastal area > Acid sulfate soil | place: Finland: Risofladan, Vaasa | collected...
AAGCCGCCATGCCCGTAGCGAAAGTGAATCGTTCGAGACGCACTCCCAATGATCGGTAACAACCACGGGCCAGCGACGCCGACACGTCGCTCTCAAAGCGGAACCGCTGGGCAGCCGCGATCACCTCGGCTTCCGAACAAGGTTCCACCCCTGGCTACGAACCAATACTGGACAGCAACTCGATCCGGCGACCGAGATTCACGGCATGGTCACCGAGCCGCTCGTAGAATCTAGCCAGCAACGTGACCTGAGCGGCGATCGCAGTCGGCATGTTCTCTCCGCCAATTTCACGAGTCAGGCTCTCATGGAGTTCATCCATCTCCTCGTCGGACCGGACAAGGCTCTCGCTGACTCGACTGCGTTCCCCAAAAGCATCAGCCACCTCTTGCCACATCTCATTGGCCACCTCAGCCATAAGCTGGACAATGCCTCGACTTCGCGCATTCATCTCCGCTCCCAAGTGGTTCACCGCCCTTTGGGCGATGTGCTCGGCCAAGTCGGCGCTGCGCTCCAATTCAGGAATAATCAAGAGGATGGCCACCAAGTAACGGAGAGCGACTCCTTGGACTGGCCTTTCCCGAATCTCTTCCCAGACAAGAAGCTCAACTTCGGCGGTCAAATCGTCCACGACCTGATCTCGATTCACCACGTCCTGACCTAGGAGCGCCTCACCTGCGAGTAGAGCATGGGTCGCTCGCGCGAGTGCTTCCGAGACCAAGGCGAACAGCTCTATGACCTTGTGCTCAATGCTATCGATTCCCGTTCTGGATGAACTCATGACCGTGTGAGAATACCTACGAGCAACGCATAGAGAGCCGGCAGCGGTCCGGTGGAGGAGGCCACGCCCAGACTCGTGGTGTAACGACGATCAACCACATCGGTCTTCGGTTGTAGTCCTAACTGACGTCGGCGAGTTCGGCCTGATCCACCTCCTCGCTGGTCGGTCCCTCGAGTGGCCGGAGCCGGGCCTTGGCGAGGGACTCGACGCCCATGTAGCGCCGGGCGACGGCCCTCTCGTCGTGCTCTTCGGCGAGCACCGCACCGACCAGCTGCAGGAAGGCTGGACGGAAGATGCCGACCACGTCGGTGCGCCGGCGGATCTCCCGATTGTGCCGCTCCTGGGAGTTGTAGGGACCGCAGGGAACGCTCTTGCGCGTCCCATCGAGTTATCGGGATCTGGAGGTTATGGAGCAATCTCTGCCACCAGCGATCGACCTAACAATTCCGTCTGTCAGCGTCTCAGCGCATCGCGCCTCATCTCGGGCCTCTTCCGATTCATCACGTCTGACCTACGGAAATAGGATCCGCTGCGACAAAACAGGACCGACAGCGAAAGCCAAGAACGCCGTTGCCATTCCACGGGGAAGGTTTCACCGAATGTCGGCTGGTTCCGGTGGCAGAACTTGGCGTGTCACCCGAGCCTGATGGTCGAGCCGGAGACAGATGGACACCGGTTTCCTATTGTGTCCCCTAAGGCCCGCCGCCGGGTGGTGGGTGCTCCTTGGGTGATGGTTCCTGAGTCCACTGGTGTGCTGACCTCCGTCGTCGGCAAGTCCGAGTCCGTGCCCGGCCGAAGGAACGACCGGTTGCGGGCGCACCGTGTACCTGATCGAGACCGTACAGAGCGGAAGTGAGCGGCTGGCAAACGTCGAGTGAACTCAGAACGAACGATTGGTGCTCTCGGTATGAATTACCGGTACGTAAGCTGCGGGTGGCGCACCCGGGGCCACTCCCCGTCCTCGCACGAGCGGGGTTCTGTCACATCGCCCTCGGCGTCGTCCCGAGGTCAGACGCTTGATCCGACATCACCTTCGTGCTCATGACGGAGCACCCGCAGGAGCTCCTCGTACGGGCCCAGGAGGTAGGCCTGATCGCCGGGTGCGAAACGGGTGTCCCGACGAGGTGGGTGCTCGAGGCGACCCTCGTCCGCCGCCCTGCTCAGCGCGATCACCCGGGTCCGTGCCGGCAGGTCCACCATGGCCAACCCATCCAATCCGCGCCCCGGCGTCACGGTCAGGCGGCCCACGAGGAACGGCTGCTGGCCCACGGTGAGCGATCCGAGGATGTCCAGTCCGAGCGCGGCCCCCACGAAGCGCGGCGCGGCCAGTGCCGACGTCGACCGCACGTGTCGGAAGCCGAAGTGGTGTTCGACGGTATGGCCGAGGTCACGGTCGAAGACCCGGAGCACCACCGGTACCCGCACCCATCGCTCGCCGAGGTAGTCGCGCACGGCGAGGCCGGTCTCGATATTGGTCAGATCGTCACTGGTGAGGACGGCCACCGCCGACGCCGTGTGGACGTTGGCGTCCTCGAGGGTTTGGCGCTGGGTGGCGTCGGCGATGAGCACCGGAGCACCAAGGGCGCGGGCATGGTTGAGGAAGCGGTTGTTCTCGTTCCGTTCGACCACGACGACCTCGCGCCCCTCGGCCTGGAGGCCCTCGAGCACCCGGATGCCCACCGACCCGAGGCCGATGACCACGACGTGGCCCTCCAGTCGCCCCAGCTGTTGGCGGCCGAGCGACTGCTCGATCCGCCACGACACCACGACATTGGTGATGAGGGCGAACACCGTGGTGAGCAGCAGCGCCCCGCCGGCGATGAGGATGATCCCGAAGACCTCAACGGCGGTGGACTGCCCGGCGAACGAGAAGTCGCCATAGCCCACGGTCGAGATGGTCTCGACGGTGAAGTAGAGAGCGGTCAGTACCGACATATGGCCTCCGTGCGGCAGCCGGTAGAACAGTCGGAGGACGACGGTGGCCACGACGATCAGGGTGGAGGCGGCGACCATGGCGACGCGGAGGGCGCGGTGGTCGTCCGCTCCGACCAGGGCCATGATCGGTCGGAGTGGGTTCGAGCGCGCCCGGCGGCGGGCGCGGGTCATCGGGTCGGGGTCCTGCGCGGTCGTCACCACGCCGGCACCGTCCAGTTCCTCGGGAGTCCCGAGCACGGTCACCCTGTCGCCGATGCCGACCATGTGGTCGCGACCCGGGCACGATACCGTGGGTGACCTGTCGGCCGGAACCACGCCGATCGGGGCCAGGGCTCCGAACAGGGCCCGAAGGGAGCCGTACCGCTCGACCTCCACTTCGAGTGTCCTGAACCGGGTGCCCCCCAGTTCGATCTGATAGGAGTCGCGGCCCAGGCAGGCCTCCACGATGGAGGGAGCGGCCAGGGCGGCGACGTCGAGGACGGTGCCCGGTCCGGTGACCTGGGTGACCGCCGCGCCCACGGCGGCGTTGGCCAGCTGCACCACCACCCTGATCTCCGGGCGCTTCTCGCTGATGAGGAGGGCCGTCTCGAGGGTCTGGACCTCGGTCCGCTCGGCACACACCACGGCGCGGGCCCCGGCCAGCCCGGCCTGGTCGAGGACGCCGCCCATCCTCGGGCTACCCACGATGAAGGGGATGTCCCACGCCTCGACGATGCGGACCAGCCTGGGGTCGGGCTCGTCGTCCACCACCACCACCGCCACCCGGGCCCGGTGGAGCTGCTCCACGGTCCGGAGCCCGACACCCTGGAGGCCGCACACGATCACATGGCCCTGCCAGTCCGCCAGCTGCGCTCGGTCCATCCCGTATGGTGCCCCACCTGCATTTCTTCCCGATTGCCGCAGTGTTTCGGCTCGTCGCACGGTGGCTGTTCCCGGCGATCGGCCCCGACCGACCGGGGGAGCGAGGGAATACACGTTCGGTTCCCCTGTTGACTCCTCCGCAGCGATTCGCTGGTGACACTCGGAGGAACGATGGACGATTCGACGGACACGACTGAGAATACAGACAACACAGACAACACAGACAACACAGACAACACAGACAACACAGACAACACAGACAACACAGACAACACAGACAACACAGACAACACAGACAACACAGACAACACAGACAAGACGGACGACAACGGCGCGACGGAGAACCTGCCCCTGCTCCCGCTGACCTCGGGGGTCGTGCTGCCGGGCATGGTCTTCACCATGGCCCTCGAGTCGGATGAGGCCAGGGCCGCCGCCGAGGCGGCCGAGGCCGCTGACGGCCACTTCGTGATCGTTCCGTTCATCGATGGGCGGTACGCCTCGGTGGGTGTCGTGGCCGAAGTGATGGAGAAGGGTGATCTCCCGGGCGGGATGCCGGCGGTGGCGGTGCGAGGCGTCGAGCGGGCGCGCCTCGGGACCGCGGTGCCGGGCACCGGGCAGGCGCTCTGGGTCGAGGTCGAGATCATTCCGGAGGAGGAATCGGACGTCGCCGCCGAGCTGGCCCGTGAGTACCGGGCCGTGGTGGAGAACATCCTCGTGAGTCGGGGCGCCGGGCGCCTGGCGGAGCGTTTGGGGGACGTCACCGAGCCCGGTCGGGTGGCGGACATGTCCGGCTACTCGCCGGATCTGTCGTTGGCCCAGAAGGTCGAGGTCCTGGAGACGCTCGACGTGGTCGCCCGACTGCGCCTGGTCATCGCATGGTCCCGCGAGATCCTGGCCGACCTGACGCTGCGCGAGCGGATCAAGACCGACGTCGAGGAGGGGATGGAGAAGACCCAGCGCGAATTCCTGCTGCGCCGTCAACTCGAGTCGATCAAGAAGGAGCTGGGCCAGATGGGGTCCGGTGACGAGGACGACCCCGACGACTATCGCACGAAGGCGGCCCAGCGCGAGCTACCCGAAGCGGTTCGCAAGGCCGTGGACCGCGAGATCGACAAGCTGGAACGGATGGGTGAGCAGAACCCCGAACACGGGTGGATCCGGACGTGGCTCGACACGGTGTTCGAACTGCCGTGGGGCGAGCAGTCCGAGGACCGCCTCGACGTGGTCGAGGCATCGCGCATCCTCGACGAGGACCACGACGGTCTGGACGACGTGAAGGACCGGATTCTCGAGCATCTGGCCGTCCGCAAGCTGCAGGCCGAGCGGGGCCTGGCCCCGGTGGCGGGACGCGGCGCCGGCGCCATTCTGGCGCTGGTCGGGCCCCCGGGGGTCGGGAAGACCTCGCTGGGCGAGTCGGTGGCCCGGGCGCTCGGGCGTTCATTCGTCCGGGTGGCCCTGGGAGGAGTCCGGGACGAGGCCGAGATCCGTGGCCACCGCCGGACCTATATGGGCGCCCAACCGGGTCGACTGGTGCGGGCCCTGCGCGAGGCCGGAACCATGAACCCGGTCGTCGTGCTGGACGAGGTCGACAAGCTCGGCGGCGACTACCGGGGTGATCCGTCCTCGGCGTTGCTCGAGGTGCTCGACCCGGCGCAGAACCACACGTTCCGCGACCACTATCTCGAGGTCGAATTGGATCTGTCCAAGGTGCTGTTCATCGCCACCGCCAACATGATCGACACCATCCCCCCACCGTTGCTGGACCGGATGGAGGTCATCCGGCTGGACGGGTACACCGAAGAGGAGAAGGTGGCCATCGCCCGTCACCACCTGGTCGGCCGCCAACTGCAGCGGGCAGCCCTGGGTGCCGATGAGGTGACCATCTCCGACGACGCCTTGCGCACGGTGGTCGGTGACTACACCCGTGAGGCCGGCGTGCGCTCGCTCGAACGCGAGCTCGGGCGCCTCCTGCGCAAGGTGGCATCCCGCATCGCGGCCCACGAGGTGGAGACACCTCTGGTCGTCGAGGCGGACGACGTCCGTGAGTGGTTGGGCCGGCCGCGGTTCTTCTTCGAGGCCGCCGACCGGACCGCCGTGCCCGGGGTGGCCACCGGCTTGGCCGTGACCGGGGCCGGAGGTGACGTCCTGTACGTGGAGGCATCGATGATGGACGGCCCCGAAGGGCTGACCCTGACCGGCCAGCTCGGCGACGTGATGAAGGAGTCGGCGGAGATCGCGCTGTCCTATGTGCGCTCCCACGCCGACGAGCTCGGCATCGACCCGGCGGTGTTCGCCGGCAAACGGTTCCACGTCCACGTTCCCGCGGGGGCCATCCCGAAGGACGGTCCGTCGGCCGGCGTCACCATGACGACCGCGCTGGTCAGTCTGCTGCGCGGCGTGCCCGTCGGCTCGGTCCTCGGGATGACCGGCGAGGTGACCCTGCAAGGTCGGGTGCTTCCCATCGGGGGCGTGCGCCAGAAGGTCCTGGCCGCCCACCGGGCGGGGTTGACCACCGTGGTCCTCCCGGTCCGCAACGGTCCCGACCTCGAGGACGTGCCCGACGCGGTGCGCGAGGAGATGACCTTCCATCTGGCCTCGGAGATCAGCGAGGTGCTGGACGCCGCGCTGATCGACGAGACCGGTCGCGTCGCCGCGGGTGCCGCGGGCGGACACCAGGCCGCAGCGTGACCGTCACGGGTCGCTAAGGAAGCCGCCCAGGATCCGGGCCAGCTCCAGCGGTTGATCGCCCTGGATGCTGTGGCCGGCATCGCTGACCATCAGCACCTGGTCGGCGGGGCGGCGGCGGCGGAACTCGGCCTCGTCGGCATCGTCCACCACCGGGGACAGCGCTCCTCGTACCAACAGGACCGGTGCCTCGATCTGCTCGAGGTCGTCCCACAGCCGACCGAAGTCGACCGCACCGACGTGCAGGCCGCTCGATCCGGCCGGGCGACCCAACTGGTGTCTCCATGTCCACGTGCCGTCGTCGCGCTGCACCGAGTTGTGGAGCACGCCGCGGCGGAGCGAGGACTCGGATCGGGTCGGGTTGAACTGGATGGTGCGGGCCAGAATCTCGTCGAACGTGGCGAACGTCTCCGGCCCGGCCAGGAAGGCGGCGATGTCCGAGCTCTTCTCGCGGGTGACCCCCGGGGTGATGTCCACGAGGACCAGCTTGGCCACCAGCTCCGGTCGGGCCCGGGCCAGGGCGATGGAGGTGGCGCCGCCCAGGGACATCCCGACCACCATGCGGGCGGCGGGAGCCAACGCCGCGATGACGACGGCCACATCCTCGGCCATAGCGGCGGGGTCGAGGACCCGGGTGTCACCCGGCCAGTCGGAGTGGCCGTGGCCCGGGAGGTCGATGGCCACCAACGGCCGGTCGAGGGCCAGGGCCACGGTGTCCCAGGTGTGGGCGTTCTGCCCCCCGCCGTGGATGAGGACCAGCTCGGCCGGTGCGACGCCCCACACCAGGGCGCTCACCGACCGGTCCGGGCCGACCTCCACGAACTCGCGTCGCACGGTGGGCGGTCCGGTCCAGGGCAGTCCCACCTCACCGGCGTTGTCGGCGAACATCGAGAACTCGTCGTAGGCCCCTTCGACCGGAGCGCTCATGACGGCTGAGCCAGCGGGGAGCCCACCGACCGGTCGCCGACGCGGCCGAGCTCGCCGACCAGGTCGGCCAGCGTGTCATCGGACACCCGGTAGGGCGTGTAGAACCCCACCCGGTCGACCTGGCCGCCGAACCGTTCCGCGACCTCCTCGGCCACTTGGCTCGGGGAGCCCACCGTGGCCAGCGCATGCAGCATGGTGTCGTCGATCATTGCAGGCATCTCCTCCCATCGGCCCGATTTGGAGAGCCTATTGAGCTCCGGTTGCAGGTCCTCCCACCCCTCCACCTCCAGTACCGGACGGTAGGCCGGGGTGGAAGCGTAGAAGGCCAGGAGCCAGCGTCCGGCGAGGCGGGCCGTCTCAAGCTCCTCGTCGCTTCGGCCACAGCACACGATGACTTCACCGGTGACCGTCAACTCCGACCGGTCCCTTCCGGCCCGGGCCAGGCCGGCGTGAATGGCCGGCAGCGTGCGCTGCCGGAAGTGTCGGGCGGTGTTGAAGGGCATCACCAGCAGCCCGTCGGCCACCTCGGCCGCCAGCCGCACCATCTGCGGTCCAAGACCACCGACGGCGATCGACGGCATGCCGAAGGGATGGGGCCCCGGGTTGAACATGGGCGGCATGAGGGTGTGCGACGTGAACTCGCCATGGAACTCGAGCCGGTCACCCGTCTCCCAGCTGGTGAAGATGGCGCGCAACGCCCCGACCAGCTCGCGCATCCGGGCGATCGGACGGTCGAAGGAGGCGCCATAGCGCCGCTCCACCTGGGCACGGATCTGCGAGCCGAGCCCCAACGTGAACCGGCCCTTGGACAGCAACTGGAGGTCGTAGGCCTGATGGGCCAGTTGCACCGGGTTGCGCGGGAAGGCGATGGCCACGTTGGTGCCCAACGCCAATCTCGAGGTGGCGCCGGCAGCGAGGACCAGCGGCGTGAACACGTCATGAGGCCCTTCGAAGGTGAACGCTCCATCCACGCCGAGCTCCTCGAGGTGCCGAGCATGATCGGCCGCGTCCTCGAGGCCGGACAGCTGGGTGTCGATCTCCATCGGCCCATGCTCCCATCCGACGGGACCCGGTGCGTCCGGGCTTCCCCGACCATGTGACCGACGCGCCGCGGATGTCTGGTCCGTCGGTGACACACTGTGGCCATGGCGCCCACCGTCTGTACCCCCGATGAGGCCGCCGCGCTGATCCGGCCCCGCGACTCCATCGGCTTCGGACTGGGCCCGGCCAACCCCGATGCCTTCCTCACCGCGCTCGGCGGGCGCGACGACTGGGAGGACCTGGTCTTCGGCGGGGCCCTGCTGCTCGGGTACTACACCGTCCTGACCCATCCGAACGTGTCCTACCGGTGCGGCTTCTACGGGCCGGCGGAACGGATGATGCTGGCCCAGGGGTCCAACATCGAGCTGGTGCCCGGCGGATTCCGCCAGTTCGCCCCCATCCTCCGCCGCTTCGCCCCCCGGGTGATGACCGTCCAGGCAGCGCCTCCGACCGAAGGTGCCATCAATCTCTCGCTCCACCTGGGTGCCACCTACGAGGAGTTGATGTTGGCCGGCCACGATCCCGATCGGCTCCTGGTCGTCGAGGTCAACCCCAACCTCCCGCGCACCTGCTCGTTGCCGCCGGAGTTCACCAACATCGTGCCGTTGGACGTGGTCGACGTTGTGGTCGAGGCCGATGGCGCACCCTATGCCCTGGCCCGGCCGGAACCCGACGACATCGACCGCGCCATCGCCGATCGGGCGCGTTCGTTCATCACCGACGGCGCCACTCTGCAGATCGGGATCGGGGCCGTGCCCAACATGGTGGCGTCGCAGCTGGCCGCAGGGCCGGGTCGCTCGTACGGCGTCCACAGCGAGATGTTCACCGACGGCCTGATGGAGCTGCACCGGGCCGGCAAGGTCACCAACGACGCCAAGAGCCTCTTCAACGGGGTATCGGTGACCACCTTCGCCCTGGGCTCGTCGGAGCTGTACCAGTGGCTCGACGGCAACGAGGACGTGGCCTTCGTGCCCGTGCAAGTGGTCAACGATCCGACGGTCATCGCCCGCAACCACACCTTCGTCTCCATCAACGGCGCCCTGAGCGTCGACCTCTACGGTCAGGTGGTGGCGGACAACATCGACGGCAAGCAGATCTCGGGCGTGGGCGGCCACGAGGACTTCGTGGCCGGGGCCGAGCTGCGCATCGACGACCATTCGCTGATCTGCCTCCGCTCCACCGCGGTGGCCGACGGGGCCACCCGATCGCGCATCGTGCCGCTGTTGCCGGTCGGGTCGGTGGTGTCGACTCCCCGCCACCACACCGGGGTGGTGGTCACCGAATTCGGTGCCGCCGACCTGTCGGGGCTGACCGTGCGGGAACGGGCTGCAGCGCTGGTCGAGATCGCCCATCCCGACTTCCGCGATGAGCTTCGGGCTGTGGCGGCCACCTTGGGGCGATCCTGAACGCCGCCGACCACCTGCCTCCCCCGTCCTCGCTGACCCTGGCCACCTTCAACATGCACATGGGGGTGGACGGCTGGGGACGACCGCACGACATCGTCGGCCGGTGTGCTGCCCTCGATGCCGACGTCCTGGTCCTCCAAGAGTCGTGGACCCCTGACGACGGGAGCCCGAGCACCGCCGCCCTGATCGCCGCGGGACTGGACTACCAGGTGGTGGCCGAGGCCGCGTTGGCCCGCGGTCGGGTCTTCGGCCCGGTCCCCACGACCGACCCACGTTGGGGCCCCCGGTTCGGCCAATTCCGCAAGACGTTGCACCTCGACGGTGAGCGGTGGAAGACCACCTTCGGACCGGCTCACCGCACGGTCACCTCCGGACAGTGGGGCGTGGCGTTGCTGTCGCGGGTGCCGGTCCGCGACATCGCGGTGATCCTGCTCGGCCAACTTCGCCGCGACGCGGCCCGGCGTGCCGTCGTCACCTGCGTGGTCGACCTGGAGCACGGTCCGCTGTCCATCTTCGGCACCCACATGTCCCACATCACCCACGGCTCACATGCCCAGTACCGGCTGCTCGGCCGGAGGCTCCCCCCACTCGACGTGGCCGCCGTGCTGGCCGGGGACATGAACATGTGGGGCCCGCCGGTCAACTCCTACGTCCGGGGGTGGCGTCGTGCCGTCACCGGACGAACCTGGCCCGCCCACCGACCCCACAGCCAGCTCGACCATGTCCTGGTCACGCCGCCGGTCCGCGTGCTCGAGGCCCGGATCGGCGAGTACGCCGGCTCCGACCACCGACCGGTGGTTGCGAGACTGACAGTGGCCGGAGCGCCTGGCGCCGAACACCGCAACGACGGGAGTGCGCCCGGCTAGCGTCCTCTGCCATGGCCGACCCGTTGGCGGAGTTCGAGCAGTCCGAATTCACCGACGGAGGGAAGACCCGCCTCATCTACCGGTCCGGCTCGGGACCGGCGGTCATCGTCATCAGCGAGCTGCCCGGCATCACCCCCGAAGTCGCCGGGTTCGCCCGCCGGGTGGCCGCGACCGGGCTCACCGCGGTGATGCCCCACCTGTTCGGACACGACGGAATGGCTCCCTCCATCGGCTACACCGCGTCGTCATTCGCGCGGGCCTGCATCGCCAAGGAGTTCACCGTGCTGGCCACGGGGCGGACCAGTCCGGTCATCATCTGGCTGCGGGCGCTGGCCCGTGACGAGCACCGGCGGTGCGGAGGGCCGGGAGTGGGGGCGGTCGGCATGTGCTTCACCGGCGGCTTCGCGCTCGGCATGATGGTCGACGATGCCGTGGTGGCACCGGTGCTCAGCCAACCATCGCTCCCCATCGGGCTGACGAAGGCCCACCGACGCGACCTCGGGCTGTCGCCCGGGGATGTGGACCGGGTGCAGGAGCGGGCCGCGGCCGGCTGCGACGTGCTCGGCCTCCGGTTCACCGGTGATCCGATGAGCCCACCCGAACGGTTCGAGCAGCTCCGTGCGCTCCTCGGCGAGGCGTTCGTCGCCGTCGAGCTCGACTCCTCACCCGACAATCCCCACGGTCACGCTCGCATGTCCCACTCGGTCCTCACCGAGCACCTCGACGATCGCCCGAGCACACCGACCCGGGCCGCTCTCGACCAGGTCCTGGCGTTCTTCACCGAGCGACTGCTCCGGTGAACCCCTCGGCCGAGGCGTGGAGGGACCGGGGGGAACACCGGACCCTGTGCGGCCACCGCGTCTTCACCGTCGACCTTCCCTCATCGGGGGCCCGGTCCCTCGCTCCCCTGCTCATCCTCCACGGCTTCCCCACATCGTCCTTCGACTTCCACCACGTGGTCGACCGGATCGCCGCCCACCGCCGGGTCCTCCTCTTCGACATGCTCGGCTACGGACTGTCGGAGAAGCCCGATCTCGCCTACACCTTCTCGCTCCAGGCGGACATCGCCACGGCCTTCGTCCGCGAGCTCGGAATCGATCGGCTGGCCCTGCTGACCCACGACGTGGGCGACACCGTGGGCGGTGAGCTCCTGGCCCGCCAGCTCGAGGGTGGATGGGACATGACGATCACCGAGCGTGGGCTGGCCAACGGGAGCATCTACTCGCCGCTGGTGCAACTGAGCGACGGCCAGCACCTCTTGTTATCCCTCCCCGATGCGACCCTCCCGGAGAACATGGGGCCCGATCAGACCGCCGTGATGGCCGGGGTGGCCGCCACCTTCAGCCCCCACAGCCAGGTCGACCCCGACGAGCTCGAGGCCCAGTGGGAGATGATCGCCCATCTCGACGGACACCTGCTCCTCCCCCGGTTGATCCGGTACGTCGAGGAGCGACGGCGCAGCGAGGCGCGGTTCACCGGAGCCATCGAACGCCATCCCTCGCCCCTCACCATCGTGTGGGGACGCGACGATCCCATCGCGGTGCCCGCCATGGCCGACCGACTCCGTCATGCGAGGCCGGATGCCACCGTCTCGATACTCGAGGGCGTCGGCCACTACCCGATGTCCGAGGCCCCCGACCGGTTCCTCGACGCCCTCGGTTCCCTGGCCGGCTGACCGACGGTCACACCGTGCACAGCACTTCACCGTGGAGCACGGCGAACCAACCGTCCGGTGATGCCGCCCACCGGCGCCAGCCTTCGGCGAACGAAACCAACTCCGCGGTCGAGGCGATCCCGTGGGCCACCAGCTGCTCGGCCAACGACGATCGGGTGAACCGATCGGCCCACAGGTCGCCCCACCACTGGCGGTCCTCCGGCGTGGCGAAGCACCAGGTGGATGCTGAGGGGACCACCGAGGAGAAGCCCACCCGCTGGGCCCAATGGAGGAGCCGTCGACCGGCATCCCAGGTGGCTCCGTTGACCCTGGTCAGTGCTCCGTAGGCCTCGAAAGCCCGACTGAGCAGGGGCTCGTCGGGAAAGTACCGCATGGCCGGATAGTCGCCGTCACGGGCCGCCACGACGCCCCCCTGACGGCACACCCGTCGCATCTCGGCCAGGGCGGCCTCCGGATCCTCCACGTGCTGAAGCACCTGATGGGCGTGCACGACGTCGAACGATCCGTCGACGAAGGGCAGATCGAAGAGATCGCCGACCTCGAAGGACACCGTCGACACCCCGGCGTCGACCGCCGTGGCACGGGCCTCGTCGATCACCGTCGCGGATGCATCGAGGCCGACCACCCTGCCGGGAGCCACCCGGCGGGCCAGGTCGGCCGTGATGGTGCCCGGGCCACAGCCCACGTCGAGCAGCGTCATCCCCGATCGGAGGTGGTCCAAGAGGTAGCCGGCGGAATTCTCCGCCGTCCGCCATCGATGCGAACGAAGCACGCTGTCGTGATGGCCGTGAGTATAGGTGCCGGAAGCCATGGCTCCAGCATGCGCCCACCGGATTCCATTGGCAAACAATCGTTCCTTACGCTGGATATAAGCTATTCGAATGGCAGCCTCGGAGTGGTTGCGTACCTTCCTGGCCATCTACCGGGCCGGAACGGTCAGCGGGGGCGCTGCCCAACGGGGCCTGTCCCAGCCGGCAGCCAGCCAGCAGTTGGCCGCGCTCGAGCAGCGGGTCGGCCTTCCCCTCTTCATCCGGACACCGCACGGCGTGGAGCCGACCAGGCCGGGCCGGGAACTCCATACCCGGGTGGCCGACTCGCTCGACCGCCTCGAGCAGGTACTGGTGGGCCTCGACCGGGGAGCCGTCGTCGCACCGGCCCCGGCACTGCGGGTCGGATCGTCGGCCGAGTTCTTTTCGGCGGCCGTCGTGCCGCGACGGGGACCGGGGTCGCCGCCAGTGGTCGCGCGCTTCGGGTCCGACGATGAGCTCATCGACCTGCTCGAGCACGGTGAGCTCGACGTGGCGGTGACCAGCACTACCCCCGGACGCCGGTCCCTGCACGCCACTCCGATCGGCATGAAGCGATTCGTACTGGTCGGGGCCCGTGGCGCCGCACCGCCCCTACCGTTGCCCACGCTGGCAGACCTCGGTGCGTGGCTGGCCGGAAAGGCGTGGGTGGCCTACAGCGTCGAGTTGCCCATGACCCGGCGATTCTGGGTCGCCGCGCTCGGTCGACCCTTCGGTGGGGACCTTCGTCTGGTCGCACCGGATCTCCGCGCCGTGGTGGCGGCGGTGGAACACGGGCTGGGATTCAGCCTCCTTCCCGAATTCGCTTGCTCCGACGCCCTGGGACGCGGCACCGTCGTCGAGCTGCACCCGGTGTCGGACGTCGTGGCCGGCGAACCGTGGTTCGCATGCACCCGGGTCGCCGACCTCGACCGCGTTCCCCTCAACGAATTCGTCGCCGGGCTGGCCGGGCCCGACCCCGGCACACCAGGCGACGTCACCCTCGCCCGCTGACGGCGGAGACCGGTCGGCCCTCCTCCAGATAGACGGTGCCGGTCGGCATGGCCAGCGCCTGAGCCACCCGGCGACCGACCGGTCCACTCAGGAGCCGGTCGGCCTCACCGGGAGTGGACCATCGGTAGTCGCTGATCTCCTCGGCCTGCAGGACGATCCCCTCCCGCTTGACGGCACCGATGACGCCGCAGTCGAACAGGAAGCGCAGTCCGCCCGGACGATGGGCCTTCGGGTGGAGGAAGTCCACGCACACCAGCCGCCCGGCACGCACGTCGAGGCCGGTTTCCTCGAGCACCTCCCGCCGACACCCGTCCCATGGAGACTCCCCGTCCGCCTCCATCTGACCACCCGGTACGGTCCACCCCGCCTTGTAGGTCGGTTTGAGGATCAACCACCTGCCGTCGCCGTCGCCGATCAGACCACCGGCGGAGGCCGGAATACGCGGGATCGGGAACTCGGACATCACCTCCATCATCACCGAATCCGTCGGTTGCCAGTGGCACTATCGGCTCATGTCCACTCTGTACGATCACGTGCCCCATCCCTACATCGAGGAACGGAAGCACCGGGCCCCGACCAAGGTGGCGGACCAGCTTCCCCGCGACGGCACGGCCAAACGCTTCAATTCGTGGCTGGCCATCAAGATCACCACCGCGGTGGGGACCATGTGGTGCGCCTACCTCTTCGCCCTGCTGGCATTGATCAGCCTGCCCGACGCCATCAAGGCCGGTCGTCCGGCCGTCATCTCGTGGATCGCGCAGACCTTCCTCCAGCTGGTCCTGTTGTCGATCATCATCGTGGGTCAGAACATCCTGAGCGCGGCATCCGACAAGCGGTCCGAGGCCACCTACAAGGATGCCGACGCCGTGCTGCACGAAGCGATGCAGATCCAGAAACATCTCGAGGCGCAGGACCGGGCCATCGAGCAGATTCTCGCCATGGTGCAGGCGGTGGACCCCTCCGCCGGGACTCGCCCGCCGTCAACCGAACCGCCTGCCGCGGACTGATCGTCCACCCGCGGCCCCGGCCCGGTGCCGTGACTCCTAGGCCCGGGCCATGTTGTCGAAGCGGGTGTGGTGCCCGATGAAGGCCAGGCGCTGGGTCCCCGTGGGCCCGTTGCGGTGCTTCGCCACGTGGATCTCCGCCGTCCCTTGGCTCTCGGACGAGTCGGGGTTGTAGATCTCGTCCCGGTAGATGAACATCACCACGTCGGAGTCCTGTTCGATCGAGCCGGACTCCCGCAGGTCGGCGAGCATTGGGCGCTTGTCCTGACGTTGCTCGAGGCCTCGCGACAGCTGCGACAACGCCACCACCGGCACTTCGAGCTCTCGAGCGAGGATCTTGAGACCACGGCTGATCTCGGACACCTCGACCTGACGGTTCTCCGCACCATGGCGGCCGGTCATCAGCTGGAGGTAGTCCACCACCACCAGCCCCAACCCCTCGCGGCTCTTGAGCCGTCGGGCCCGGGCCCGAATGTCCATGACGGTGAGATTGGGATTGTCATCGATGAAGATGGGTGCCTCGCTCATCCGGCTGATGGCATTGCCGACCTTGGCCCAGTCGGCTTCGCGTAGATTGCCGGTCCGCATCCGGTTGGCGTCGACCCGTGCCTCCGATCCCAGAAGGCGCTGGGTGAGCTCCATGTGACTCATCTCCAACGAGAACAGCAGCGTGGGAACGCCGAGCTTGATGCCGGCGTGGGCCACCATGCCGAGGGCGAACGCGGTCTTGCCCATCGAAGGCCGGGCCCCGACCACGATGAGGTTCGATGGCTGCAACCCCGACAGCTGCTCATCGAGGTCGGTGTAGCCGGTGGCCAGTCCGGTGATCGAGTCGCCCTGGTCGTAGAGCCGTTGGAGGTGGTCGAGACCGTCGCCGAGCAGATCCCGCAACGGGGTCATCGAGTCCACCACCCGGCGCTGGGCGACATCGAAGACCAGGCTTTCGGCCCGGTCGAGCACATCGGACACGTCCTCGGGCACGCTGTAGCCGAGCTCGGTGATCTCACCCGCCACCGACACCAACCGTCGCAGCAGCGCGTGCTCCTCGATGATCCGGGCGTAGAAGTCGGCGTTGCCGATGGACGGGGTGTTGGCCTGCAACGACACGAACACCGAAGGATCGCCGATGGTCTCGAGCAACCCACGCCGCCGCAGCTCCTCGGTGACCGTCACCCAGTCCGCCGGCTCCCCCTGGCTGAACAGCGCCGTGATAGCCAGAAAGATGTGCCCGTGCGACGACTTGTAGAAGTCCTCGGGCTTGCAGATCTCCATGGCCGAAGCAATGGCGTCCCTGGACAGGAGCATGGCTCCGAGCAGTGACTCCTCGGCCTCGAGATTGTGCGGTGGGATGCGTCCGGCCGGCATCCCGCTCCCTCCGCCCGGAGCGAGAAGCCGTCGAGGTCGCGTGTCGTCAAAAGCCTGAACCATTGTTCCTCAACCCTGTCCGATCAGCCCTGTGGAGCGTAAGGGCCTCTTCTTGGGGAAATAGCGGCTCAGGTGTGGACGAACCGTGGACAAGATGGGATCGGCTGCGGACGAGCGGGACACGGAGCCATCTTTCCCGCAGGGTGTAACAGCGCGGGGGATGCCCCGATCAGCACGTCGCCGTCGCGGCTGGTCAGCCTTCAGCGACGGTGCTGCTGGTCAGCCTTCGGCGACGGTGCTGCTGGTCAGCCTTCGGCGACGGTGCTGCTGGTCAGCCTTCGGCGACGGTGCTGCTGGTCAGCCTTCGGCGACGGTGCTGCTGGTCAGCCTTCGGCGACGACGTCCACGGTCAGCTCGAACACGACACCACCCACCAGTTCGACGCGCACATTGTGCTCACCGACCGTCTTGATCGGCTCGTCGAGGATCAGGTCCTTGCGGTCGACCACTGCACCGGTCTGCTCTTCCACCCGACGCACGATGTCCAGCGCCGACACCGATCCGAAGAGGCGCTCTCCGGCGGACCGTGCCGGCAGCGTGATCACGTTGCCGACCAACGTGCGCGCCACCGTCTCCGAGGACTCGCGGTCCCGGGCGTCTCGGAGGTCCCGCGACTTGCGCATGGACGCCGCCTGGCCCTCCACACCGGGCGAGGCCACGATGGCCTTCCCGGCCGGCAAGAGGTGATTGCGGGCAAACCCACCCGAGACGTCGATGATGTCACCGCGCTTGCCCACACCGTCGATGTCACTTCGGAGCAGAACCTTCATGTCAACCCTCACCCTCGACGACCGTGACCTCGTCGACCACGACCTCAGTGGGCGTGGCGTCGCCCGCGCCGGTGACCTCGACCACTTCCTCGACCACGTCGACGGCGACCGGTTCACGCTGAGCGTCGTCGGCCACCGCGTTCGATGTGGCGTCGGCGGACAGCGAACGCTCCTCGTCCCGCCCGCGTCGTCCTCCCGAACCGCCCTGACCCGAATAGCCCCCGTCACGACCACCTCGACCTCCACGGCCGCCCGGCCGCTCGGTGGTGGTTCGCTGGGTATAGGGGAGAAGGACCAGCTCACGGGCGGTTTTGATGGCGATCGCCACGTCGCGCTGATGCTGGGTGCAGTTGCCCGACACTCGACGGGCCCGGATCTTGCCGCGGTCGCTCATGTACTTGCGGAGCATGCCGACGTCCTTGTAGTCGACCCACTCCACCCGGTCCTTGCACAAGGCGCAGGGCTTCTTCTTGATGCGCCGTCCGGTGTCCTTGGGAGTGCGCCGGGTGGTGCCTCCGCGATCGTTGTTGCGCGCCATGGTTAGAAAGGCTCCTCGCTGTATCCGTACCCTTGGGCCTCACCGGACGGGCCGGATCCACCCCCTGAGGACTGTCCGCCGCGACCGCCGCCGCCGGGGGCCCCGCCCCCGCCCGGGCTTCCCTCGCCGGGTCCCCGTCGCTCGTTCTTCGTCACTTGCGCCGTCGCCCATCGGATGCTCGGTCCGATCTCATCGGCCACCACTTCGACCTTGGACCGCTTGTCGCCGTCGGGGGTCTCCCAACTGCGCTGCTCGAGCCGACCGGTCACGATCACCCGCGAGCCCTTGCCCAGGCTCTCGGCGGCATTCTCCGCCATCTCCCGCCAACACACCACGTCGAAGAATGACGTGGCCTCTTCCCACTCCTGGGTCTGGCGGTTCTGCCACCGTCGGTTGACGGCCAGTCCGAAGCTCGACGTGGCCTGTCCCGTGTTGGTGAACCGCAGTTCAGGATCACGGGTGATGTTCCCCACCAGCGTCACGACATTTCCATTGGCCATCGATCAGCCCTCCCCGCTGGTTGCTGCCGCAGCCGCCCGTCGGCCGGCGACTTTGTCCGGAATGCGCATTGCCTTGTGACGGAGCACTTCGTCCGCCAGTACGAAGACCCGCTCCATGTCGGCGACCGCCTCAGGCTCGGCGGTGAGCTCGATGACCACGTAGTAGCCCTCGCGCTTGTGCTGGACCTCGTAGGCGAAAGTGCGCCGACCCCAGCGCTCCACCCGGCCGGGGTTCCCCCCCTTGGCCTTCAAGGCGTCGACGGCCCGGTCGAGGACGCCGTTGACGGCTGCCTCATCGGCGCCGGTATCGAAAATGACCATGACTTCGTAGGGCCGCATGAACGGCTCACCTCCCTCTGGATCGGGCAACGAACACCCGAGCCCCACGGCGTGGGGCAGGTCGGAACTGCTCGACCACCGTCACGCGGCCGCAAGAACCGCTTCACTCTAGTGGCAATCGACGCGGCCCCGGAACCGTCGCTCTCCCCGGTGTCAGTGGTACACCTCGGCGTCGGAGGGGAACGCCCCTGATCGCACGTCGGCCGCATAGGCCGCCACCGCATCGGTGGCGGCCTGGCCCAGGTCGGCGTACCGCCGGACGAATTTGGGCGCGCTGGCATTGAGGCCGACCACGTCGTGGAAGACCAGCACCTGTCCATCGCAGGCGGGGCCGGCGCCGATTCCGATGGTGGGCACCTCGAGGGACTCGGTGATCGCCGCTCCCACCGTTTCGGGAACCCCCTCAATGACCACCGCGAAGCATCCGGCACCGACGATGGCCTTGGCCCACGTGTCGAGAGTCAGTGCCGCGGCGTCGTCCCGTCCCTGGACCCGGTAGCCACCCATGGTGTTGATCGACTGCGGCGTGAGCCCCAGATGGCCCATCACCGGGATCTCAGCCGCCACCAGGGCCTCGATCATCGGCACCCGGTTCGCCCCGCCTTCCAACTTCACTGCCTGGGCGCCGGCTCGAATCAGGGTGGCCCCGTTGCGAACCGTCTCCACCGGGTCGAGGTGGTAGCTCATCCACGGCATGTCGGCCACGATCAACGGCTTCGGGCGTGCCCGGGCCACCGCCGCGGTGTGGTGGGCCATGTCCTCGATGGTCACCTGCAGCTCCTCGCGGTACCCGAGCACGTTGGTGCCCACCGAGTCGCCCACCAGAATCATGTCGACGCCGGCGGCATCGGCGATACGCGCCCCGGGGGCGTCGTAGGCGGTGACCATCACCAGGGGGGCATGACCACTGCTGCGCTTGGAGGCGCGCACGACGGGGACGGTGACCGGCGCGGGCCGGGGTTCGGGCATTGGAATCCTCCTGATCGAACCGTCCAGCGCCCGGAGGCTGCCGGCGGTATGGGCGGTGACCCTCGGCCACCACGGAGCACTACGTACTGCCGCCGTCAAGACTAGTGGGCGGGTGGCGCTATGGGAATGGCGGCGGGAGCGGGCCGATGCCCTCGAATGCGCCCCTCAGGTTCCGGCCGGGGCGGGACTTCCCTCCAGGGCCGGATCGCTGCCGGCGGCCTCCGGATCCGCCTGGAGTCCGGCCCGCAGTCCGAACAGGCCGACGACGGCCGCCACCGCCATGACGACGGCCATCCCGTACAGCACGGAGCGGGTGGCGAAGGCGAAGTCCAGCCGGTAGTAGTGGGGGATCGCCGCCGTACTCCCGCTCCCGCCCTGGGACTGGGCGATGGCCGCGGCTTTGGTGGCCGCCTCGCTCCTCGGCAGGTGGTACACGGTCATGAGGGAGTCGGTCAGGCGCGAACGCATCTCGGTGACGAGCACCGTCCCCAGTATGGCCAGGCCCAGGCTGGCGGCGTAGTTCCGGACGGTCTGGGTGATGCCGGTGGCCTCGCCGTAGGACAGTCTCGAGGCCCGGTTGACCGCGTCGGTGCTGGCCGGGCCGAGCATGAACCCCATGCCCGCGCCGGCGAGGACGACGTACCACTGTTGCGAGTTGAAACTGAGCTTGGTCACCTCGCCCGCCCACAACCAGAACCCCACCGCGGCCAGTGCGCAGCCCAGGACGACCGGGCGCTTGGCCCCTCCCCGGTCCAGCATCCGGCCACCGATCTGGGCCGCGACCACGAAGCCGATGAAGAAGTACAGGAGGAACAATCCGGCTTCCGAGGCCGACTTGCCCAGTGAGATCTGGGCGTACTCGCTGGCGAAGAAGAACACCGGGACGAAGGCCAGCATCGACACCCCGAGGACCAGGTTCTCTACCAGAAAGGCCCGGATGCGGAAGATCCTGACCTCCATCAGTGGCGAGGAGGTGCGGAGCTCCACGAAGTAGAAGACCACCAGAAGGACCAGGCCGACGGCGATGCACAGGCCGGTGCCGGGGTTGTGCCACCCCCAGATGGCGGACTGCTGGAACCCGAACACGCTGAGGGCCACACCCGAGGCGATGAGTGCCAGGCCGCGGTAGTCCATTCGGGCCGCCTGGTAGGAGGTGACCGGCTTGGACAGGACGATCAGCACCAGGGCGATGATGGCGACGGGGATGTTGACCCAGAAGATCGCCCGCCATGTCCACTGGGTGAGATAGCCGCCGAGGATGGGGCCGACCGCGGTGAGCGCCCCGGCGATCCCGAAGAACGTGGCCAGCGCCTTCCCCCGCTCGCGCATGGGAAACGTCTGGACCACGATGGCCAGCGCGGCCGGAAACATGATGGCCCCGCCGGCTCCCTGCACGACCCGGAAGGTCACGATCCACGCCTCGGCGGGGCTGCCCTTCGGCGTCAGCCCGCACATGGCCGAGGCTGCGGCGAACACGATGACGCCGATCGTCACCATCTTGCGGTGCCCGACGGTATCGGCCAATCGGCCACCGAAGGCGAAGAGCGATGCCAGAGAGAGGAGATAGGCGTTCACCGCCCACTGCACACCGGTGGCGCTCAGCCCCAGCTCCTTCTGGATTTCGGGAACGGCGATCGACACGATGGTCTGATCGATGAAGGTCATGGCGACGGCGAAGATCATCGCCGCCAGGATCAGGTTCTTCGACCGGCCTCCGGTGGCACCGGTACTCGCCATTGCCAACCTCCTGCTCCGCACCCGTCGAGTGGTCGGGCCCCGCCGCGATGACCTTAACGTGACCGGGTTCGGTCTTCGCGGACGACCGGCGAGGGAGCGCCCTACAGTCTGGCCATGGCTCCCACCCGCTTCATCGGCAAGAACGCCCTCGTGACCGGGGCGGCATCCGGCATCGGCCGGGCGACGGCGATCCGACTGGCCGCAGAGGGCGCCTCCGTGGTGGCGGCGGACGTCAACGCCGACCTGCTGGCGGGGCTCGGCGAGGAGACCGGAACGATCGAGGGCTCGATCGTCACGCTGGTCGGTGACGTGGGCTCCGAGGGCGGGGTCACCAGCCTGGTCGATGCCGCGCTCGCCCGGCTCGGCACGCTCGATGTGGTGGCCAACGTGGCCGGCGTGCTGTCCTTCTCCCACACCCACGAGCTCTCGCTCGACGAGTGGGACCGTCTGATCACCATCAATCTCACCGGCACCTTCCTCGTCTGCCGTCAGGCACTCCCCCACCTGTTGGCCAGCCGGGGGAATATCGTGAACCTGGCGTCGACCGCCGCCCACAAAGGGCAGCCGTGGGCCACGGCCTATGTGGCCTCCAAGGGTGGGGTGCTGGCCCTCACCCGGGCCCTGGCCGTCGAGTACGCAGCCCAGGGCCTGCGAGCCAACAGCATCAGCCCGGGCGCCATCGACACGCCGATCACCGGGGCGTTCCACCTGCCCGAAGGCGCAGACATCAAGCTCCTCAACCGGGTGACCCCCCTCGGCCCGTTCGGGACGCCGGACGGCATCGCGGCGGCGATCGCCTACGTGGCATCCGATGAGGCGTCCCACATGAACGGGGCGGACATCCTCATCGACGGTGCCACGTTGGCCTGACCGATCGAGCCGAGGTCAGCGCGCTACCCGAGGGTGGAACGCCCGTCGGTGGCCCACCAGTCCGCCGTCAGCTTCAGGCCCTTGAGCGGGAACCGGGGCAACATCTCCTCGTAGGTCCGCTTGTACCCGGTGTGGGCGATCAGCCAGGTGCCGTCGCGCTGCACGTACCGGTCGGTGTAGAACGCCGCGCCCTGCACGTTGATGCCTACATCGGTCAGGATCACCACGTCCTCCAGGGCCCACATACCGGTCGCCTCATCGGGGCCGATCAGGTCGATCTCGGGATGGTGGCACCGATGACTGCTGAGCATGGTGGTGGCCCCCATGGACGTCCGGAGGAACTCCATGATGGCGTCACGGTTCTCGAACTCATAGAGCCCACCTCCGTAGCGGGCGGTGGCTTCGGGGGTGAAGCAGGTCTCGATCTCGTCCCACAGCTTCTGGTCGAGGCACCGGAGGTACTTGTACTTCAACCGCTTGATCCGCTCGATCTCCACAAGGTCGTCTGGGGTCATCGTGTGCTCCTGGTGGTCGGGCCCGGCGATCCGGACGGAAGGGCAATCACTGCGAACGGATGGTTCCCACGCCGGGGATGAGCGGCAGGTCGAGGGCGGTGACCCATCCGGGGGGGAGGGCGTTGACCGCCGGCACGGCGTTGAGGGCCCGGAGGCCGGTGGCGAGGCAGCCTGCGGCGGCGGCGTCACGGCCGCTCCCGTCGGAGAACCGGAAGGCGGTCTCCTGCGTGATCGACGGAGACCCCTCGATCACCACCCGGTAGACGTCGTTCTGGTTCCCCCGGGGCCAGTCCGGGGCGGCATCGGCGCCGACCCGGTTGACGTGCTCGAGGCAGATGCGGGGCTCCCCGCCGTAGATCCCGTTGATGGTGAACCGGATGGCCGCCACCTCCCCGGGGTTGATCAGGCCCTTGGCCGTCCGGACGGGCTTGTCGGTGACCCATTTCTCCCACGTGGTGGTGATCTCGTCGAGCTCGATGCCCACTGCGTGGGCCATCATCGGCACGGTCGCCCCCCACGACATGACCAGGATGTCGGTGTGCTCGAGCAGGGGCACGAACTCGGGTGGGCGACCGATGCCCATCTCGTCCTCGTAGTCACCCTCGTAGTTGATGTAGTCGAGGATCTCGAGGGCGCGGACCTGTTTGACCTCACTGCACAGACCCATCAGGGTCATCGGGAAGAGATCGTTGGCGAAGCCGGGGTCGATCCCGGTGGTGAAACAGGACGCCCCGCCGGCCTCACACGCCTCGGAGATCGGATCGATCCACGAGGGCGGGTTGAGGGTCATCGACGGCCACACCCACGGCGTCATGGCTGTGGAGCACACGTCGACGCCCCCTCGCAGGAAGGCACCGATGTCTCGGAGATTGTCATCGGCATGGGCGGCGGTCGGACCGAAGTGGACCAGGGCATCGGGGTGCAGCGCCACCAGCGCATCGATGTCGTCAGTCGCCACGATCCCCAGCGGGCCGATGCCGCAGATCCCACCCACGTCCTGGCCGACCTTGTCCGGACTGCTCACGCCCACACCGACCAGTTCGAAGGCAGGATGACGGACGATCTCCGGAATGACCATCTTCCCGACGAATCCGGTGCCCCACACCACAATGCGCTTCGGCGAGCCCGTCATCGCATCATCTCCCCGGAGTTGACCATCAGGTACTGGCCGGTGATGGCCTTGGCGTGATCCGAGGCGAAGAAGGCGGCCACGTCTGCGACTTCGCCGTCCTCGGTCATGCGCCGCAGCGGGAACGTGCCCACGATGCCTTCGAGCACCTCTTCTTTCGAGGTTCCCTGGCTGTTGGCCGTGCCCGTCACGAACATCTCGACGTTGGGCCCCCACATCCACGACGGGATGACCATGTTGCAACGGATGTTGTCAGGGCCGAGCTCGTCGCACAGGTAGTACATGGCGGACAGCAGCGCACCCTTGGATGCCGCGTAACCGCTCTGGGGCAGTGCCGGTTGGAACATCGACTGGGAGCCGATGAGCACGATCGAACCGCCCCCGCCGGCCTTCATGGCCTGCGCCACCGGACGGATGACCGTCAGTGCCCCGATGACGTTGGTCTCGAACGCCTTTCGCCATGCCTCGAACTTGAGATCGTAGAGCCCGCCCCAGACGTTCTCGTAGGCCGCCACCTGAATCAGCGCATCCACCGAACCGAAGCGATCCAGTGCCGCCTTGACCAGCGCGTCGCAGGACTCTGGTTCGGTGATGTCGGTCACCTGGGTGGCCACTCGCCGGCCCGTGGGATCGAGGGCCTCGGCCGTGGAAAGGAGGGTGGACTCCGTCCGGGCGGCCAACACCACGTTCGCCCCGTCGCGCAGCGCACTGGTGGCACACTCACGACCCAGTCCGCCGCCCACGCCAGTAACCACCACGGTCTTTTCCCTGAGGATCATCCCTCTCTTCTAGACGATCTGGAGATGGAACGCGTTGCAGTTTGCGAATTTGTCCGGCGGGGAGCTGGGGTCGCCGCCCGGCACCAGCCCGATCTACAGGCTGGCACGGCCACGGAGCGGCTTGCGGGCGACAGCCTCCACCCCGGCTCCGGCCGGATACATACGGGACAGGTGGTTCCATCGGCATTCCGCGCACACCTCGACGACGTAGCAGACCACCGGATCCTTGCGCTTCCAGTAGCGGGCGAGCTCGGTCGGGGTGGCCACGCAGCGGCCGCCGGAGGGAAGTCGCGATCCGAAGACGAAGGTCACATCGACCAGGTCGCCCTCCTCGCAGATCGGGCACTGCTCGCCCGTGGGACGGCCCAGGTTCCGTGCCGCCCGGAGGAGCTCGGAGTGGGCGTCGCAGACATCGAGGCGGGAGAGCCGACCCTTGCGGTAGTCGCGGATGATGGCGTTCCGGGCCAGCAGGTATTCGACGCGCCCCCCGGTCGGGGACGTCTGCACTCCGTCGAGCGATCCGGGTTGGAAGCTCACCAGCTCAAAGGCTAATCCCTCGGGTGCCCGACGGCACTCCCTCGTGATGACCGGAGATCGGGAGGGAATCCGGTCGGGTCGCGCTCCTTCGCCTATGTATTGCATTGATATATCGAACTGATATATCGTCTTGGGTATGCAGTTCATGAACGGCCCTGGCCCGGGTGCACGGCGGCGTCCCGACAACCGCATCCGTGGGGCCTGATGCTCGATCTGGCCATCCTCGGGCTCCTCCACGAACAGGAGCTGCACGGCTACGAGATCCGCCGGCGCCTCCGTGACGAATTGGGCCTGTTCGCCAACATCTCGTTCGGATCGCTCTACCCGGCACTGTCCCGCCTCGAGAAGGCATCGGCGGTGACCGTCACCGAGTCGACCGGTTCGCCGCCGGCCGCTCCCCTCCACTCCACCGGTTCG
>Ga0307374_10003820_pt1 | contig 25499 bp, 21 predicted proteins | sample OX3MG_FD_202532 | JGI IMG/M metagenome (GOLD analysis project Ga0307374, IMG submission 202532) | Soil microbial communities from Risofladan, Vaasa, Finland - OX-3 | ecosystem: Environmental > Terrestrial > Soil > Coastal area > Acid sulfate soil | place: Finland: Risofladan, Vaasa | collected...
CATCTCCAGCGCCCCCGGCGCGCCGTCTCCCACCGAGCCCACCCATTGGAGCGAGGCCTGGGCGGCGGCCCAGTTGCCGGTGGAGGACTTGAAGGAAGCCTCGTCGCCGGTGAGCAGGTTCTGCGAATTCGAGCCGGCTGAGGCCGGCTTCGACGACCACAGGCCCATGGCCAGCCCGGACAGCGTAAGGGAGGCCACGACGAGCACGGCGGCCCGCCGGAGCGCCGATCGCCCCTGCCGTCCGTCACCGGGCGGAAGCTGCATCTCTGTGTTGACCCTTCCTCTGCATCTGGGCGCCATAGCGAGCGCTACCCCCGCCTTGGCGTCTTCGACGTCGCCGATTCGGAACTTGAGCCTGGAATGTCCCACCACGACAACGAGGCAGACCGCCGGGCATCACGTCGCCAGACGATTCTCACGCCTGGTGACGCCTTTCTTACCAAGGCCACTGCACCGTGCCCGGCCGTCGGGCGCCCGGATGCGATTGCTGGCGACTGTCTGTGACCAGGGAACTGTCGGACCGCAAGGCCGGCCCCGGCGCCTGCCCCCCGGGGGGGCCGCCACGCCCCCACAGGCATGGGTCGATCTAGATGAAAGGGACGGAGCGTGAGGTTCGGCCCCGCCGACCGTTCCTCGGGGCACGGCCAGGGGCATGCCCTATCGGGGACACGCCGGTACCGTCACAGGAGGAAACGCAATGGCTCGGGGGCAACGCAGTACATCGAAGGTTCGATTCTTGGCGACAGCCGTCGCCGTGATGGGCCCGGTGGTGGCCGTCATGGGGGCGTTGGTGGCACCGTCGGCTGCATCCGCCGCGCAGCCGGCCGCCGTGCCGACCCAGCTGTGCAAGGTGCTGTCGCCGCTCGAGGGGGGCATCTTGGCCTTCCAGCAGGAGTGGAACCAGTACAGCGGGCCCAAGGGCGGCCCCACTTTCAAGACCACGCCGGGCGGCAGCGGAAGCATGCAGGACGTGGCCAACAACCTGGCCACCACCACCGGGTGCGCCATCGCGACGCAGAAGCCGCCCCAGTTGCCGATCCCGAGCTCACCAGGCGGGCCTCCGGGCTTGTCGGCGCTGTGCCCGCTGTTCTCCCCGCTCGAAGGTGGTGTGGCCAGCTTCGAATCGGCGTGGAACGCGCAGAGCGGTCCGAGCGGTGGCCCGACCTTTGCCGTCCCCGGGAACTCGAAGGGCCAGTTCCCTGATCTCGCCGGCCAGATGGCCACCGAGACCGGATGCCCCGCCTCGCCGTCGAGCGGCGGTGGTGTGCCGGCACCGCCGGAGCAGGTGTGCTCAGGCTTTCAGCAGTTCGAGACCGGTGCCGCCTCGGGCGGGGCCCCGGCCCAGTTCGTCTCCGGCGTGCAGCAGATCGCCTCGGCTCTGGGCTGCCCAGCCGGCAACGGCGGGGGATCGTCAGGCGGTGGCACCGGCGGCGGTACTCCGTCTCCGTCGCAGCTGTGCAGCGGCTTCCAGCAGATCGAGACCGGTATGGCCAGTGGGGGAGCACCGGCGCAACTCGTGTCCGGCTTCGAGCAGGTCGGTGCGGCCTTCGGATGCACCGCCCCGAGCGGTGGCAGCACCGCCCCCAGCAGCACGGGCACCGGCGGCAACGGCAACGGCAGTGTCGCCACCGCGTCGAGCGGATCGGGCGGCTGCACGGCGCCTTCGTCGCCGGCCGGCTACTGGCAGGTGGCCTCCGACGGCGGCATCTTCGCCTTCGGCAACTACCCGTACTGCGGATCGATGGGTGGCACCACTTTGAACAAGCCGGTGGTGGGAATGGCCGGCACCGCCGACAAGGGCGGCTACTGGCTGGTGGCCTCCGACGGCGGCATCTTCGCCTTCGGCGACGCCGCCTTCCACGGCTCGATGGGTGGCACCACCTTGAACAAGCCGGTGGTGGGAATGGCCTCTACCCCCGACGGCAAGGGCTACTGGCTGGTGGCCTCCGACGGTGGGCTCTTCGCCTTCGGCGACGCCGCCTTCTACGGTTCGATGGGCGGCACCACCTTGAACCAGCCGGTGGTCGGCATGTCGGCCACCCCCGACGGCAAGGGCTACTGGCTGGTGGCCTCCGACGGTGGGCTCTTCGCCTTCGGCGACGCCGCCTTCCACGGGTCGATGGGCGGGCAGTCGCTCAGCAAGCCGGTGGTGGGCATGGCCACCGACGCGGCCACCGGCGGCTACTGGCTGGTGGGCTCCGACGGCGGCATCTTCGCCTTCGACGCCCCGTACCACGGGTCGATGGGCGGGCAGCCGCTCAACCGTGCCGTGGTGGCCATCACCTCCACCCTCGACAGCGGTGGCTATTGGATGTCGGCATCGGACGGAGGGATCTTCTCCTTCGGCGACGCCCAGTTCTACGGGTCGATGGGCGGCCAGCACCTGTCGCAACCCATGGTGGGCATGGCCGCCTAAGGCAGCGGAAAACCGGTGAGGGCGCTCAGCCGACGGGGCTGTGCATCCAGAGGGGCCGGACCTCGCCACGAGCGGGTCCGGCCACCACCGGAGAGTTCACATGGACCGGGCAGCGCCGCATGCCGCGGCGGAAAGCAGCCAAATGGGCGGCGTGCCGCCACTCTCGATCGCTCCAGGCGTCCAGGGCGCACTGCTCGCAGCCACCGGCTCCGAGCATGTCGTCACACGTGACCAGTCCACCTGAGTGAGGGGTGTCGGTACCGGCACAGGGCAGGCCCTCGAGCTCCTCGGTGCATGCCGCCACCGAGCCGTCCGAGTGGATCATGAGTGTGCCGCTGCACTCGCCCACGGTGCCGCCTCCAGATCTGCCTGGCGAGGCCGAAGTCGCCTTGCCCGGAGGTGTCACCTCCGTCCTCATAGCTTCGGCCGCGGCGGGCGTCGGGTGTAGGACCATTAGGCCCCAGGATCAGGGATTTTTGACTTGTTGTGGAAAAGGGGCGTTCGCCCCCAATCCTCTCCTGACCGGTGAGAGCATCACGTTCCGTGAACGGCAAACGAAGCCCCACCTGGGGTTTTGTGGAATCGACCATAAACGCTGTGCGTGAACGCAAGGTCGTGGTGGCCGGGCCGTTACTTCTTGCGACGGACCGATTCGTGCGGAAACGGCCCGAGCGACACGCCCCCACCCCCACAGATGCCCCAAAGGCGGAGGAAGTTCGACATGAGCAAGCTCTCGACGATCCGGCGGATCCTCCTGACGGGAACGGCCATCCTCGGTGCCACCGGTACCGCGGTGCTGGCCCTGGAGACTTCTTCGTCAGCCGTGAACCCGGTCCCCGTGGTCCGGACCTGCACGGCTACCGGCACCATCTACTTCGGCGGCACGGCCACCACCACCACCTGGACGCTCAACGCCAGCGGGAGTTGCAACGTCGCCACCTTCCCGGTGCAGCCCACCGAAACGGTGACGTTGACCGGTACCGGGACCTCGGGCGGGCTCGGGACGTGCACCGGCACCCTGCCGGTGGCCACCAACCTCGACCTGACCACCGACGTGAACTACACCAACACGGTGACCGGCAAGGTGATTCACGACCCGTCGACACTGTCGCTGCCCATCACCACGTTCCCGATCACCTCGCCGTTCATCAAGGCCGGGACGATCGGAAGCGGCGCCGGCACGGTGTTCATCCACATCTTCGCCGGGTGCGGCAACAACGGCGGCAAGCCGTCGGCCCAGTTCGTCTGGACCGAGGACGACGACCAGTAGGTCTTGCCACAAGTTCCTCCAACGTGGGCGGTCCTCCAGCCGGCTAGCACCAGCGCCGGCCAGGACGAAGTGCAGCAGTGACGAAAGGGCCGGTGGACATCCACCGGCCCTTTCGTCGTTCCCGGGGCCCCTACGCCTCAGCCCAAGCTGCTCAACGCTGTCAAGCGGTCTACGGCGGCCACGTACTCCTCCACCAATTCGAAGACGACGTCGCGAGCCTTGCGGACCGACGTAGCGCGTCCGATTATCTGGCCGCAGGGGTTGAAGTTCACGTCCTTGGCTGCTTCGGGAAAGCGCCGACCCGCGCCCACAGCCTCGATGGCCACCAGCATCTGCAGGGGCATGGGCAGCGGGTCGGGCGTGTCGGGCCGGTCCCAGGCTTCGGTCCAGTCGTTTCTGAGCATGCGGCAGGGCTTGCCGGTAAAGGACTTCGACCGCACCGTGTCGCGGCTCGAGGCGCCGAGGTAGCTCTGCATCTGGCCCGGGGGGATGTCGGCTTCTTCCACCGTCAACCACAACGTCCCCGACCAGACCCCCTGCGCCCCCATGGCCAGGGCAGCGGCGATCTGCCGGCCGCACCCCACGCCACCGGCCGCCAACACCGGCAGGGGAGCCACGGCGTCTATGACCTCGGGCCACAGCACCAGGCTCCCGATCTCGCCGGTATGGCCCCCTCCTTCGGTGCCCTGGCACACGATGAAGTCGAGCCCTGCCTCCTTGTGGCGCAGCGCATGGTGGGCCGAGCCGGCCAGTGCCCCGATCAGGCGGCCCGAGGCCTTCACCTCGGCGATCACATCGGCCGGCGGGGTGCCGAGCGCATTGGCGATGAGCCGGACCTTGTCATGGCCGAGGGCGGCGGCCAGCAACGGCTTGCCGGTGGCCTCGGTCCATCCCATCATCCCGCTGCGGCGCTGGTCGTCGGGGACCGGTGGGACGCCGTGCTCGTCGAGGAGGCGCCGGGCGAAGCGGCGGTGGTCGTCGGGGACCATGGACTGCAGCTGGGCCTCGAGCTTGACCGGGTCGAGCTCGCCCATGCCCTCGTACTTGCCGGGGATGACGATGTCCACGCCGTATGGGTGGTCGCCGACGTGCTCGTCGAGCCATTGCAGCTCGACTTCGAGCTCCTCGGGAGAGAAGCCGATGGCGCCGAGCACACCGAATCCCCCGGCGTTGCTCACCGCCGCCACCACGTCGCGGCAGTGGGTGAAGGCGAAGATGGGGAATTCGATGCCGAGCTGATCGCAGATCTCGGTGTGCACGGTGGTCTCCTCTTTGGTCGGTATCGGTCGGGCTCTGGATCTCTACAGGGTGGGTGAGCGGGCCCCGGTGGATGTGGCCAGGTCGAGGCCGAGCGCCGAAGCCAGAGCGACCGTTACCGCTGCCTCGTCGAGCGTTGCGTCGAGTCGCTGGGCCATGGCCAGGCCCACCACCATGGCTCGGAATCCGGTGGCCAGGGACTCGGCCCGGGTGCGGCGCGGGAGGATCCCCTCGGCGATCCAGGCTTGGAGCCCCCGGGTCATGCGCGCATCGGCTTGCCGGCGGCGCCGGCGCAGCGCTTTGGCCACCCGCTCGTTGCGGGAGGCCAGCAATGACAGCTCGGCTTCGAGCAGTAGCAGCCTGCGGGTGGCGTCGCTGGGCCGAACGATCACGTTGGCCGCCACAGAACCCAGGCGCTGTTCGAGCCCGGCGGCCAGTTCGAATTCGGCGGCGATCACGGTGACGAGCGACTGGCTCAGGTCGTCGAGCACGGCCAGCACCAGGCCCTCCTTGGAGGCGAAGTGGGCGTAGATGGCCCCCGAGGTCCGGCCGGCGGCTGCCGCCACGGCATCGACCGATACGGCGTCGATCCCCTTGTCGGCGAAGAGTTCGGACGCCGCCGCCAGCAGGCTGGCGCGGGTGGTGGCTTTGCGGGCCTGCTGGGTCCTCGGGGCACGGCCGGACATATATATAACTTACGTTATCTAAGTTGCGTGCCGGCCGTACCGGGCCCGGACCGCCCGCCACGAGGCGCCTTATGCTCGGTCGATGCCCTTTCGGACGTCGCCGGCGGTGGCCAAAGACGAGTGGATGCTCGACCTACGAGTCGAGGACCACGTGGCCGTGCTCACGCTCGACAACCCGGGCAAGCTGAACGCCTGGAGCTGGGAGGCCACCCGCCAGCTGGGGGCCCGGGCCAATCAGATCCGCTTCGACGAGCGGGTGCGGGTGGTGGTCCTGCGCGGTGAAGGGAGGGCCTTCTGCGCCGGGATCGACCTGGGCATGCCCGAGGACCGCGTCACGGGGCGCTCGCCGGCCGAGAAGGCCCGCAACTACTACGAGGGCATCCGCTGGGCCCATGACCAGTTCCGTGCCTTCGCCGAGCTCCCTCAGCCCGTGGTGGCCGCCGTGCAGGGATATTGCCTGGGCTTCGGCTTCGAGCTGGTGCTCATGGCCGACATCCGGGTGGCCGCCGACGACGCCCGATTCGCCCTTCCTGAGGCCCAGGTGGGTGTGGGGATCGACGGCGGCGGTGACCTCCGCCTGGCCCACGAGGTGGGTGCGGGGTGGGCCAAGCTGCTGGCCATGACCGGTCGTCGTATCGATGCGGCGACGGCTGAGCGCCTCGGGATCGTGCAGCAGGTGACATCGGTCGAGGATCTGCTTCCGATCTCCATGGCCCTGGCGCAGGAGATCGCCGCCAATGCGCCCTTGGCCGTGCAGAGCATCAAGCGGACCATCGACAACTTCGCCTACCGGGGCATGGCTGAGGCCATGCGCTTCGAGGCCATGAGCGCGTCCATCGAATTCGTCTCCGACGACATGCCGGCCGGCTACTCGGCCAAGGCGGCCAAGCAACCCGTGACCTTCGAGGGGAAGTAAGAGGTGCCCCTAGCCGAGCCGCCCCCGGTCGGTGACTCCATGTTGCCTCACCACACCTTCGCCGGCAGCGCCGTCATAGTGACCGGCGGGGGAACGGGGCTCGGACGGGCCATCGCCTGCGAGTTCGCCCGGGCCGGCGCGGCGGTGGGCATCGTGTCGCGTGACCCGGCTCATCGCCAGGCCGGGGTCGAGGCGGTCGAGGCCGCCGGCGGCCGGGCCGCCCAGGCATCGGCCGACGTGCGTCGGCCCGAGGAGGTGGCGGCTGCCTTCGACGCAGTGGAGGCCGAGCTCGGCCCTGTTCGCTACTTGGTGAACAACGCGGCGGCCAACTTCCCGGTGCCGGCCGAGGACCTGCGGCCCAACGGGTGGCGGGCCGTGACCCAGATCGTGCTCGACGGCACGTTCTTCTGCTCCCAGGAGCTCTTCCGGCGCACAGCGGCGGCCGGGGAGATCGGGGCCATCTGCAACGTGCTCGCCACCCAGTCCTTCACCGGCGGCCCGGGCATGGCCCACACCGCGGCGGCCAAGGCCGGAGTGGGCAACCTGACCAAGACCTTGGCCGTGGAGTGGGCGCCGGCCGGGGTGCGGGTGAACGCCCTGGCCCCGGGGCTCTTCCCCCACGAGGACATGCGCCTGGAGCTGACGGCCCTGCGCCCCGACGGCGAGGACGCTGACGCTCGGCGCTCCCCGGCCGGCCGCCTGGGCCGGCTGCACGAGCTGGGCTGGGCGGCGGTATGGCTGTGCTCGCCCTACGCCGCCTTCGTCACCGGCCACACCCTGGTCGTTGACGGCGGCAATTGGCTGCGGCGCCACTTCGTGATGCCCGAGTTCGTCCCCGTGCGCGACCAGATTGCTTCTGCCCTGGCCCCACCGGTTCCTCCAGTGGCGCCCCCGGCCGGTCGATAGCTTCCCCGTGACCGACATCGAGCTGGTCGACCAGCCCGAGGTCCCGCCCACGGCGGGATCGGGCGGCCCCATCGACGGGTTGCGCCTGCGCAGCGTCATCGGCCTGTCGGTGGGCTTGGTGGGCCCTAGGGCCAACCTGGCCGTGTCCGGCGTGCTGCTCACCTTGCTCGTGTCGTCACGCGTCTCGAGCGCCTTGGCCATCACGTTCGCCCTTACGGCCAACCGGTTGGTGGGTTGGGCGGCGTATCCGCTGCTCGGCCGGGCCAGTGACCGCACCCGCAGCGCCGTGGGCCGCCGAGCGCCCTACATGGCGGCCGGGCTGCTGCTCATGGGCGTGTGCACCTGGGCCTACACGCTGGTACCGGGCTACTGGCCCCTGGTGGCCCTGGTGGTTGCCGTCAAGACGGCCAGCGTGGTCTTCAACCTCACCAACCTGGCCGTGGTGCCCGAGACGTTCGGCAAGAGCCGCACGGTCAAGGCTGCCGCCGTGATCGGCGTGCTGGGGGCCCTGGTCAGCCTCACCCTGAAGGGCACCGTCCTCGCCACCTGGAAGGCGCACGACCCCGGGACCTGGGCGCTCGCCTTTCGCATGGCCGGGGGGTTCATGGTGGCCGCTGCCGTGGTGGTCCTGGTCCTGGTGCGCGAGTCGCCGGCCGCCCGGCGGGTGGCCGAGGTGGAGCGGGCCCGGCCCTCTGTGTCGTGGCGGGCCGAGCTGCGCACGGTGCTCGCCGTCCCCAACGGAACCGTGCTGGCTACGGCCGTCCTCGTGTTCTGGGCCGGCCTGAGCGCCACCGGCTACCTGGCCGTCGTCTACTTCCAGAAGGTGCAGCATGCCGGGGCCGGCGTGCAGACCTTGGCCGGCTGGATAATGGGCGTGCCCGTGCTCTTCGTCGGACTTGGCGCAGGGTTCTTCATCAGCCGTCTGTTCACCCGCAAACAGGTGGCCATCGCCGCCCCCGCCCTCGGCACGGTGGTGTCGCTGCTGCAGTTCGAGTCCGCCCACATCTGGCAGACCGTGGTCCTGGCCTTCGTGGGCGCCCCGCTGTTCGGAGCATTCGTGATCTCCCTGGCCCCGCTGCTGTTGCAGCTCCTGCCGCGATCGGGCGGGCTCGGCGAGTTGCTCGGCAAGCTCTTCGCTCCCTTCAGCGCCTTCGCCCTCCTCTTCGCCTTTCTGGCCGCCTGGGCCGTGGACGCCACCGGCGACTACCGCGTGATCTGGCTCTTCCCGGCGGCAGCCGGAGTTGTCCAGGCCGTCGTGCTGTGCCGCCTGCGGGTACCGCCCGCCGCGGCGCGCCCTCAGTTGTCGGGGCTACCCACCCGCTTGGGAGACTGGGTGCTCGAGCAGGTGACCGGCGGCGGCCGCTCGCTGCTCGGCGGCGAGGTGACCATGGCCGACGCCGACTCGGCTTCGCTGTTCGAGGCGGCCAGAGGACTGCTCGGCGATCCCTATCTGTGATCGACTGACTCTGTGGCCAGTGTCGACATGGAGCAATTGGCGTCGCTGTTGGCCCAGGCCCAGCCCGCCCTGCTGTCGTCCCCCATCGACCAGCAGCGCGTGGTGTGGGACGCCATGGCCTCGCGGCACCCGTTGTCCGAGGGCGTCACCGTGACCGGGGCCGACTTCGGCGGCGTGGCGGGCGAATTGGTGCTGTCGCCGGGCGCCGATCACCGTCGCCTGGTCATGCACCTGCACGGTGGCGGCTATGTGATCGGCAGCCCGGTGTCGCACCGGGACCTCGCCGCCCGCCTGTCGGCCGCCACCGGCGCCGCGGTGTTCGTGCCCGCCTACCGCTTGGCTCCGGAGCACCCGTACCCGGCCGCCTTGGAGGATGCCGCTGGCGCCTACCGGGGCCTGCTCGGCGCCGGCTACCAAGCCGACCGTCTGGCACTGTCGGGTGACTCGGCCGGGGGAGGGCTGCTCCTGGCCGCCTTGGCCGAGGCTCGCCGCCGTGGTGAGCCCATGCCGGCCGGCGCCGTGTGCTGGTCGCCGTGGGTGGACCTGGCGCCGCGACCGGCCGGGGCGGCCGACGCCGTGCTGAGCGCCGAGTGGCTGGCCGCCATGGCCGACCACTACCTGGGCAGCACCGACAAGGCCGATCCCGGTGCCTCGCCGGTGTACGAGGACCTGCGTGGACTGCCGCCCCTGCTGGTGCTGGTGGGGACGGCCGAGCTCCTCCTCGACGACGCTCGCCGGCTCGTGGCCGAGGTCCGGCGCTGTGACGTGGAAGTGGAGCTCGAAGAGGTGGAGGGAGCCGTCCACCTGTGGATGGCACTTGCCCCACAGTCGCCCGAGGCCGTGGCGGCTGTGGCCCGGGCCGGGCGGTTCCTCTGCGCCCGGTGGGAATCGACGCCCGTGGCCTAGCATGCACCCGGCGCGCCGCACGGCCGGGCCACGGACGACAAGGAGTCCCCATGGAGGTCCGAGACAAGCTCTACATCGGTGGGTCGTGGGTGGCCTCGACCGGCAGCGGGGTCCTCGAGGTGGTGAACTCGGCCACCGAGCAGGTGATGGGAACGGTCCCCGAAGGCACCGCCGAGGACGTGGACCGCGCCGCCCGGGCGGCGGCCGAGGCCTTCGAATCCTGGTCGGCCACCTCGGCCGACGAGCGGTCCAAGACGCTGGCCCGCGTGCAGGAGGCACTGGCGGCGCGCACCTCCGAGATCGCTACCCTCATCTCGCAAGAGGTGGGCATGCCCTTCACCTTGTCGAACCTCATCCAGGTGGGCCTGCCCGTGATGAGCTTCGCCACCGCCGCTCAGCTGGCCGTGGACTTCCCCTTCGAGGAGGAGATCGGCAGCTCCCTCATCGTGCGCGAGCCGGTCGGGGTGGTGGGCTGCATCACGCCGTGGAACTACCCCCTGCATCAGATCTGCGCCAAGGTGGCCCCGGCCCTGGCTGCCGGCTGCACCATCGTGCTCAAGCCGAGCGAGGTGGCTCCCCTGAACGCCTTCGTGCTGGCTGAGATCTTGGACGAGGTGGGCCTGCCCCCTGGCGTCTTCAACCTGGTGACCGGGGTCGGGCCGGTGGTGGGCGAAGCCATCGCCGCCCATCCCATGGTGGACATGGTGTCGTTCACCGGCTCCACCCGCGCCGGCAAGCGAGTCATGGCTCTGGCCGCCGAGAGCGTGAAGCGCGTGGCGCTCGAGCTCGGTGGCAAGTCGGCCAACGTCATCTTGGAGGACGCCGACCTCGACTCCGCCATCCCGGCCGGGGTGTCGGCCTGCTACTTGAACTCGGGCCAGACCTGCTCGGCGCTCACCCGCATGCTGGTGCCGCGCTCGCGACTGGCCGAGGTCGAGCAACTGGCCGTGCAGATCGCCGAGACCTACACGCCAGGCGACCCCTTCGACGCCGCCTCGCGCCTCGGGCCGCTCGTTTCGGGCACCCAGCGCGAGCGCGTGAGGAGCTACATCCAGAAGGGCATCGACGAAGGCGCCAAGCTCCTCACCGGAGGGACCGAGGCCCCCGAGGGCCTGGAGCAGGGCTACTACGTGCGCCCCACGGTGTTCTCCGAGGTCACGCCGGAAATGACCATCGCCCAGGAGGAGATCTTCGGGCCGGTGCTCTCCATCATCCCCTATGACACCGAGGACGACGCCGTGCGCATCGCCAACGGCACCGTCTACGGCCTGGCCGGCGGGGTGTGGGCCGGTGACAAGGAGCACGCCGAAAAGGTGGCCCGGAAGCTGCGCACGGGCCAGGTCGAGGTGAACGGCGGCGGCTTCAACCCCATGGCTCCCTTCGGCGGCTACAAGCAATCGGGCATCGGACGCGAGCTCGGTCGCTTCGGCCTGGAGGAATTCCTGGAAGTGAAGTCACTGCAGCGCTAGTACCGTGGCGATGTGAGCGCCGACGCGCCGAACATCCTGCTGGTGGTGATGGACACGGCGCGCGCCGACGGCTTCGAGCCCTATGGCGCCGCGCCCGGTGACACACCGGTGGTGGCCCAACTGGCCTCGTCCGGCGCCGCCCAGCCGCATGTGTTCGCCACCGCCAACTGGACGGTGCCGTCGCATGCCTCGATGTTCAGCGGCCTGCAGCCCGGCGCCGTCGGCCTGGGCCAGGCTCCCGATGGGCCCCTTGGGTGTCGGCGGTTCCTCGAGGCCCTAGGTCCCCGGCTCTTGCCGCAGGTGCTGCGCTCGGCCGGGTACGCCACGGCCGGGGCCAGCACCAACATGTGGATCACCGACAAGTCGGGCTTCGACATCGGCTTCGACACCTTCGAAGTGGTCGAATCCGAGCACCGGGCCCGCATCTCGGACCCCCATTGGCGCGAGCGCCTGCGCTGGGACCGCGATGCCGTGCGGGCCACCCACGACGATGGCGCCGCCCAGGTGGCCTCCACCTTGGCCGGATGGGCGGCCGGGGCGCAGCGCCCGTTCTTCTGGTTCGTGAACCTGACCGAGTGTCACTCGCCGTACCTGCCGCCGCGTCCGTACAACGACCTGGGCCCGATCCAGCGCCTGCGAGCCGGTGAAGAGGCCCGCCGGTACCTGACCCTGGGCGAGATCTGGAAGGCCTGCCTGGGCGCCATGGTGGTCCCCGAAGCGGCGTTGGCCCGTATGCGACATCTGTACCGGCGATCGATCCGATACATGGACGACTGGTTGGGCCGGATCTTGGAGACTCTCGAACAGCACGGGCTGCTGGAGGACACGGTGGTGGTGGTCACTTCCGACCACGGCGAGAACCTGGGGGAGTCGAACCTGCTCGGCCACGCCTTCTCGCTCGACGACCGGCTGGTGCGCGTGCCCTTCGTCACGTCGCATGCCGAGTTGCTCGACGGGCGTCCCGGGGGGTTGGGAGCGCGCAGCCTGGCCGACCTCCCCGCCGCCCTGTGCGCACTGGCCGGCGTGGACGACCATCCGTATCGCGACGTGGGCTCGGTCGGCGGTGTGGCCGTGGCCGAGCTCGAAGCACTGGTGAGGCCTGACGACCCGCGCGTAGTCGAGGTGGCCGAAAAGCAGTGGAAGCTCGACGATGCCGGCATGGCCCGCCTCACCTCGTCGCAGTGGTGTGCCACCGACGGCCGCACCAAGCTGGTCTGTACCGAGGGCCACCACCAGGTCTACGACCTGATGGCCGACCCGCTCGAGGTGCACCCGCTGGAGGTGGACGCTTCGGGCACTGTCGCCGGTGTGGCGAGCGACACGGTGGCCGCCCTACGACGCGTGGGCGAGCGCGTCATGGCGCGGCAGTGGGAGGGATTGGAGTCGGCGGCCCAGGCGCCCACGAAGGTGGAGGTGGCGCCCGACGAGCTAGAAGCGCTCGAGGAGCAGATGCGCCGGCTCGGGTACCTGTAGGGTCACGCCCATGACCGAGGGCCGCAACCTGGTCGTGGTGATCCTCGACAGCCTCCGCTACGACTCATGGCTGGAGGCCGCGCCGACCCAGCTGGCCCGGCTGGGGCCGGTGCAACGACGGTGGAGCTACGCCTCGTGGACCGCCCCGTCGCACTACAACCTGCTCATGGGCCTGCTCCCTCACTCGAGCCCGCCGCATGTGTACGCCTCGGAGCTCTACAAGGCCGACATGGCCCGCTACAGCGAGCGCCTCGGGATCTCCGGCATCGAATTCAAGAAACTGCTGCCGTCGTTGTTCCTCCCCACCTACCTGCACAACGTCCTGGGGTATCGCACCGAGGCTCGGGTGTCTATGCCGGTGCTCAACCCCTACACCCTCATCAACCGCGACTTCGACCACTACCAGCTCATGCCCTCGCACAACGACATGGCCGCCATGGTCGACGCCATGTCGTTTCGCGAAGACCAGCCCACCTTCCACCTCTTGAACGTGGGGGAGACCCACTATCCCTACGCCTTGCCCCACGAGGACCCGTCGCAGTGGCCCCACCTGGCCGGCTTCCACGGCGTGGTGAAGCACCTGGACGACAATGGCGGTGGCGGCGAGGAGGAAGCGCACTTCGACCAGAGCCAGCTCGACGAGTTGCGCCTGCGACAGGTCCAAGCTGTCGAGTACCTCGACACCGTCTTCGCCCTCCTGTTCGCCAAGGTGCCGCGCGACACATGGATCATCGTGACGGCCGACCACGGAGAGCTCTTCGGCGAGGAGGGCTACTTCGGACACGGGCCGATCGCCCACGACAAGGTTTTCGAGGTGCCCTTCGTCGAGGGAATGGTGCCCTAGCTTTAGCCAGGTGTGTTCATGGCCTTTGCCAAAGCACGAGAGCGCCACTTTGTGACGGAAGGCTGACCTTCTCTACTGGCTGGTAGTCGACCCGGCCGGCGGGGAGGGCGCCATCGGCTCCGATCGCTCCTCCGCCGCGGGGGACTACGAGGTAACCGGGCTGGGCCAGGGTGACAGTCGAGGCAGGAGCGCTGGGGTTGGCGAGGGCCACGCCTTCCGCCGGCGCGTCGACGGCGCTGGGGTTGGCGAGGGCCACGCCTTTCTCGAACGCCCTGGCGTACACAACTCCGCTGGCGCTTGCGATCCCTGGCGCCGCCACACCCGGGAGCACGAGGTAGTCCTGGATGTGCTGGGCGGTGTGTAGCGGCGCGCCCATCCGCACCGACCACTCTGGATACCAGTTGAACCCGCCATGAGACATGTAGGAGCGGTCGCCCTTGACGAGGTGAAACGATGCAAGCACGAAGGACCGGGTCACGGGATCGTCAGCTCCGCCTGGTGCCCCTGCCAGCAGCACACCACGCTCGGCGATGGCCATGCAGGCGTCGAGTATCTCCTCCCAGATTCCCTGCGGCCATACCGGTGGCCCGAGATAGCTGGTGACAAAGAACTCCATGAGTGCGCCGTCGCACCAGTTCAGGTAGTTCAACGATGCTGGTCTGGAGAACGGGTAAGGGTCTCCAAGGTCGGGCGGCTGGAGGATCTCATCGGTGGCGGTGCCGTTGTAGAACATGACCAGATCGGGTCCGAGCTGGTCGCGGATGAACGCGAGGTCACGCTCCAGGGCCTCGTACCAGCTTTCGGGAGTGCTCCCAAACGGTTGCGGCACGTAGGGTTGACATACCTCGTCCATCATCAGCCCGTCCATGCCCGACTGGGCAATGAGTGACCGAGACTGGGCGGTGAAGTAGTTGATCCAGTGATTGAGATTCCCCGGACGCCTGGCGTCAAGATCATAAGGGTTAGCCAGGAATTCGAGGGGTGTGCCGGTCGGATCTTGTGTGCGCTCGTCTCCCTGCGGGCTGTAGCCGAAGATCGGGTTGGCGATACGCGTGCCGGGCGACGCCGGAGGGCTCGAATGAGAGAAGAAGTTCTCGTGAGCGTTGACGTAATTCCACGGCGCCGGCATCCAGGACTGGCCGGCGCCGGGCTGGATGTAATTACCCACCCACGTGAGGTCGAAGTACTGCGTGACGAGCGTCGCCGGGTTGGCGGCGTGAGCTGCCTCGGCCACACCGCTGCCCGCATAGACCCAGGTGAGCAACTCGTAGACGGACGCCAACGTAGCGATCTGCTCTTTGGTGTACTCGTAGCCGATTCGGCCATACGTCCCGTACTGGAACAGGTGGACAGAGTCTTTGGTCGACCGTTCAAGCAACCGCGCCCGAGGAGATCCCGGGCTTGGTCCAGAGCCTGCCCTCTTGGGTGAAGGGGAGAGCTTCGAAGGAAGTCCTGGTAGCCCAGGCAGGTGTGGTGCGAGCGCCGACGCGGCAGCGAACTTGAGCAGCCCGCGCCTGCTCACGGCGCGCTGGACAAGTCCGGAGATTGGGGCCTTCGCCGAAACAATGTGAGTCACGAATGTTAACGCACGCAGCCGACGAAACTTGCGCTCTACCAGGTCTGTAGCAGTCGGGGCACTATCCGCCCATTGCGTGGACGCCGCCGTCCACGTGGAGCATCTCGCCGGTGGTCATGGGAAACCAGTCCGACAGCAGCGCCACACAGGCTTGTGCCACCGGCACGGCGTCGCCCACGTCCCATCCGAGAGGGGCCCGTCCGGACCACGTGTCCTCGAAGGTGGCGAAGCTGGGTATGGACTTGGCCGCCATGGTCCGCACCGGCCCGGCCGCCACCAGGTTGACCCGGATGCCGTCGGGCCCGAGGTCGCGCGCCAGGTAGCGGCTGAGCGACTCCAGGGCGGCCTTGGCCACTCCCATCCAGTCGTAAGCCGGCCAGGCCACGGTGGCGTCGAAGTCGAGGCCCACCACCGACGCCTGCCCGGCCGCCCGCAAAAGCGGGGCCATGGCACCCACCAGGGCCTTGAGCGAGTAGGCGGAGACCTCTAGGGCCACGGCCACCTCGGGCCACTCGGCGCGCAGGATGTCGCCCCCGAGGCATTCCGGTGGAGCGAAGCCGATGGCGTGCAGCAGCCCGTCGAGCCGTCCCCAGCGCGCCGCCAGGCCTTCGGCCGCCGCTGCCAGCTGGTCGCCCCGGGTCACATCGATCTCGATGACGTCGACCGGGCCCGGGAGCTTGCGGGCCGTGCGCCTGGTGAGCGACAGGCCGCGACCGGCTCCCGACAGCACCACCTCGGCGCCCTGTTCCATGGCTAGCCGGGCCACGGCGAAGGCCAGCGACGCGTCGGTGAGCACGCCGGTGACCAGGATCCGCTTGCCGTCGAGCAGTCCCACGTGGGCGACCCTATCCGCTCGGCCGGGGGCGTCCCCGTCCTCGCCGTCCGCACGGCGCGCCGGTGCCGGTGTGCAAGGGTGGGGCCCGTGCACGTGGGCATCGTCGGAGGCACCGGACCACTCGGACGGGCGTTGGCCGTCCGCCTGGCGGCGTCGGGTCACGCCGTGGTCATCGGCTCGCGTGACGCCGAGCGAGCCGCCGCCGCCGCCTCGACATTGGGCCGCACCTGGCCTGGTCGCCAGTTGGACGTGAGCGGCGGCGCCAACGAGCAGGCAGCTGCCTGCGAACTGGTGGTGCTGGCCACCGTGTGGGACGCGACGTTGCCCAGTGCCATGGACTTGGCCCCGTACCTGGCCGGTAAGACAGTGGTGAGCGTGGCCAACGCCCTCGTGCGCCAGGGCCGGGAGATCCATGCCCTAGTGCCGCCGCGCGGATCGATCGCGGCCGCCGTGCAGGCGGCGGTACCCGACGCCTGGGTGTCGGCTGCCTGTCAGCATCTGCCGGCCTCCACCATGGCCGACCTCGATGCTGAGCTCGACGCCGATGTGCTCGTGTGCGCCGACCGGCCCGAAGCCATGGCGACCACTGTCTCCCTGCTCGGCACCGTGGCCGGCCTACGACCACTCGAGGCGGGCACGCTGGCCTCAGCCGGTGCGGTGGAGGCTTTCACGGCCGTGCTCGTCAACCTGAACATCCGCTACAAGGCCCACAGCACACTTCGCCTGTCGGGCCTCGACCAGAGGTGAGCTGGTGGTGATGCGCCTCTACGACACGGCGCGCCGGACGGTGGTGCCGTTCTCGCCGGGGGCCGAGGTGACGCTTTACTCCTGTGGCATCACCCCCTATGACGCCGCCCATCTGGGTCACGCCCAGGTGTACCTCACCTTCGACCTGCTCCAGCGGCGCCTGCGCGACCTCGGACACGCCACCAAGCTGGTGCGCAACATCACAGACGTGGATGACGACATCCTGCGCAAGGCGCGCGAGCTCGGTGTCCACTACCTCGACCTGGCCGCCGAGGAGATGGCCCGCTTCGACTCCAACATGGCGGCGCTCGGATTGCTGCCGGTGTATTCCGAACCGCGGGCATCGTCGGCCATCCCCGAGATCCTCGCGCTCATAGGTGCCGTCCTCGAGGCCGGCCATGCCTATGTGGCCGGCGGTGCGGTGTACTTCGAGGTGTCCACCTTCGACCGCTTCGGCCAGGTCAGCCATCTGGCGCGGGCCGACATGCTGCGCCTCGCCGCCGAGCGCGGCGGGAAGCCCGACGACCCGCACAAGCGCGACCCGCTCGACTTCGTGTTGTGGCAACCCTCGGCCCCCGACGAGCCGGCCTGGGAGTCGCGCTGGGGGCCGGGCCGCCCCGGTTGGCACATCGAGTGCTCGGCCCTGGCGATGCGGGAGCTGGGCGCCACCGTGGACCTCCACGGCGGGGGTTCGGACCTGATCTTCCCCCACCACGAGTGTGAGGCGGCCCAGTCCGAGGCGGTCACCGGCACCACCTTCTGCCGGCACTGGCTGCACGTCGGGATGGTGGGCCTGCACGGGGAGAAGATGTCCAAGTCACTGGGCAATCTGGTGTTCGTGGGTGATCTGTTGAAGGATTGGGACCCGGCCGTGGTCCGCCTGGCGCTCATGTCGCACCACTACCGCGCCGATTGGGAGTGGACCGGCGACGAGCTGGCGGAGGCCGCCGAACGGCTGGAGCGCTGGCGTGGCGCCGGTCCTGGTAGCGGCGCCCTGGCCGAGGTGCGGGACCGCCTCGACGACGACCTCGACGTTCCCGGCGCCCTGGAGGCACTCGACGCCGCCGTACGCGCCGGGTCCGGCGTGGGCGACGGGGCGGCGCTGGTGGGCATTACCGTGTGACGACCGGCCACCGGGCCGGTCTACGACGACAGGGAAGAGAACGCGCGCATGGCAGGCGAGGTCACGGTCCGGCTTCCCGACGGCTCGACCCGACAGCTGCCCGAGGGCGCCACCTGGCGCGACCTGGCCGGCGCCATCGGCCCTCGTCTGGCCAAGGCGGCGGTAGCGGCCACGGCCGACGGCGCGCCGGTGGACCTCGACACACCGGTGGCCGACGGCGCTCAGGGCTCCATAGTCACGGCCGACACCGAAGCGGGCCGGGCCGTGCTGCGCCACTCCACTTCCCACGTGCTGGCTCAGGCCGTGCTCGACCTGTGGCCGGGAGCCCACTACGCCATCGGCCCCCCCATCGAGGACGGCTTCTACTACGACTTCGCCCTTCCCGGCGGCGCCACCTTCTCCCAGGACGACCTGGCCCGCATCGAGGCCCGGATGCGCGACATCGTGGGCCAGGACCAGCCCTTCGTCCGCGAGGAACACAGCCTCGAGGAGGGCCTGGCGCTCTTCTCCGACCAACCCTTCAAGCACGAGATCATCGAAGGCGTGGGAGCCTCCGCTCAGGATGGCGCCGGTGGCCTCGGGGCTGAGGCCGCCCTCGACATGACCCCGGGCGGCTCGGTGAGCGTCTACCGCAACACCGACCGGTTCTTCGACCTGTGCCGCGGCCCGCACGTGTCCTCCACCGGACGCCTCGGGCACTTCGCCCTGTTGCGGGTGGCCGGCGCCTACTGGCGTGGCGACGAGCACCGGCCGCAGTTGCAGCGCATCTACGGCACGGCCTGGGAGTCCGACAAGGCGCTAAAGGACCACCTGCACCGCCTGGAGGAGGCCGAGCGCCGCGACCACCGCAAGCTCGGCGCCGAGCTCGACCTGTTCTCGTTCCCGAGCGAGATCGGCTCGGGCCTGGTGGTGTTCCACCCCAAGGGCGCCACCATCAGGCGCCTCATGGAGGACTACACCCGCAAGCGCCACAGCGAGAGCGGCTACGAGTTCGTCTACACCCCGCACATCACCAAGAGCGAGCTGTTCGAGGTATCGGGCCACCTCGACTGGTATGCGGAGGGCATGTACCCGCCCATGGAGCTCGACGAGGGTCAGCGGTACTACCTGAAGCCGATGAATTGCCCCTTCCACGTGCTCATCTACCGCAGCCGCCAGCGTTCGTACCGAGAGCTTCCGCTGAGGCTCTTCGAGTTCGGATCGGTGTACCGCTACGAGAAGTCCGGAGTGGTGCACGGGCTCACCCGGGTGCGGGGTATGACCCAGGACGACTCCCATATCTTCTGCACGCCCGAGCAGATGGTGGGGGAGATCCAGTCCATCATGCGCTTCGTCTTGGACCTGCTGCGCGATTTCGGGTTGGAGGACTTCTACCTGGAGCTGTCCACCAAGCCCGAAGAGAAGGCGGTGGGAAGCGACGAGGAATGGGACCAGGCCACCGAAGCGCTGCGCGACGCCGCCCAGGGCATGGGCCTGGACCTGACCCTCGACGAGGGAGGCGGTGCCTTCTACGGGCCCAAGATCTCGGTGCAGGCCCGCGACGCCATCGGCCGCAACTGGCAGATCTCCACCATCCAGCTCGACTTCCAGACCCCGCAGCGCTTCGGGATCGAGTTCGTGGGAGCCGACAACGCCCGGCACCGCCCGGTCATGATCCATCGGGCGCTGTTCGGGTCGGTGGAGCGGTTCTTCGCCATTCTCCTCGAGCACTACGCCGGCGCCCTGCCCACGTGGCTGATGCCCACTCAGGTGACCGTGCTGCCCGTGCGCGACGACCACCACGGCTACGGAGCCAAGGTGGCCGACGCCTGTCGGGCAGCCGGGCTGCGGGTGGAGCTCGACGAAGCCGACGAGCCCCTGGGGGCCCGCATCCGCCGGGCCAAGCTCGACAAGGTGCCCTACGTGGTGGTGGTGGGCGACGACGACGTGGCGGCGGGGACCGTGGGGGTGAACCGGCGCGGCGCCGATGCCCCAGAGCGGGGCGTGGGGTTGGACGCCTTCGTGGCGTCGGTGACCGGTGAGGTGGCGCGTCGGTCATGAGCCTCGAGCAGCTGTGGGCCGGATGGCGCCACGAGTACGTGGTGGCCGCCACCGACGAGGAGCGCTCGGCGCGCCATGGCGACGGCGGCGACTGCGTGTTCTGTCGAATCGCCGCCGACGGTCCTCCGAGCGCGGAGAACGGCGTGGTGTGGCGCGGGGAGCTGGCTTTCGCCGTGCTCAACGCCTATCCCTACGCCAGCGGCCACCTCCTGGTGCTCCCCCTGCGGCACCTTTCGGGCATGGAGGAGCTGACCGAGCAAGAGGCGGGCGCCGTGTGGAGTGCCACCCGAGCGGCAGCTTCGGCCCTGCAGGTCGCCTACGACCCCGACGGGCTCAACCTGGGGGCCAACCTGGGCAGCGCGGCGGGGGCCGGCATTCCCCGCCACCTGCACCTGCATGTGCTGCCGCGCTGGGCGTCCGACACGAACTTCATGACCTCGGTGGCCGGCGTCCGGGTCATGCCCGAGGCGCTGGCCGAGAGCTGGCGCCGCCTGCATGAGGCGTGGCCCGCCTGACGAGCCCTGTGGCCGGGCGCGCTACTCAGTCTTGGCCTTGGCCAGGCGCTCAGCCAAGTTGGCCGGCACCACGTCGTAGTGGTCGTGCTCGACGCGGAAGCGGCCACGGCCGGCGGTGAGCGACCGGAGGTCCACGGCGTAGCGCTGGATCTAGGCCGTCGGCACTATGGCCGTGATTACCTGCCATCCCCCCTCGGCGGTGTCGGTGCCCTGGACCCGGCCCCGACGGGCGTTCAGGTCGCCCAGGATGTCGCCCTGCATAGCGGCGGGCACCGTGACCTCGAGGCGTGAAAGCGGCTCCAAGACCACAGGACCGGCTTTGGCCATGGCGTCGCGGAAGGCCAGGGCGCCAGCCATCTTGAAGCTCATCTCGGACGAGTCGACGGTGTGGAACTTCCCGTCGAAGCAGGTGACCTGTACGTCTACCACCGGATATCCATAGGCGCCGCCCTGGCCCATGGCCTCGATGACGCCTTTCTCCACGGCCGGGATCCACTGCTTGGGGATGGCCCCGCCGACCACGGCGTCGGTGAAGTGGAAGCCCTCGCCGCGCTCCAAGGGCTCGATGCGAAGCGAAGCGACGCCGAACTGTCCGTGGCCACCGGTCTGCTTCTTGTATTTGCCCTCGGCCTCGGCTTGGGCCGTGATGGTCTCGCGGTAAGCGATGCGCACCTCCTCGGTGAGCACCTCAACCCCGAACTTCCGGGCCAGCCGCTCGCAGGCGACGGCCAGGTGGGTCTCGCCCGTGCCGCGCAGGATGGTCTGGTGGGTCTCGTCCACCCGCTCGACCCCCAGAGCCTGGTCCTCCTCCTGCAGCCGGTGGAGGCCGGTCATGAGCTTGTCCTCGTCGCCCTTGGACTTGGGCCGGATGGCCACCGACAGAGCGGTGGGTTCGGGGGCGGGCGCCTCCACCACCACCGGCGTGCCCTTGGGGGCCAAGGTGTCGCCGGTCAACGTGTCCGACAGCTTGGGCACGGCCACGATGTCGCCGGCCTGGGCTTCGGTGACGGGCTGGACCTCTTTGCCGCGCAGCAGCTGCAAGATATGCAGTCGTTCGTCGCCATGGGTGCGGGGATTGGTGAGCACGGTGTCGGGCCGCAGGGTTCCCGACAGCACCCGCAGCAGCGAGATCTTGCCCACGTACGGGTCGGTAACCGTTTTGAAGACACGGGCCAGGGGCTGGCCGGCCGGGTCGCAGCGCACCTCGTGGGTCGACTCGCCGGCGCGCACCTCCAGGGGCGGGCGCGAGTCGGGTGCAGGGGCGATCTCGGCCAGCAGGGTGGCCAGGCGGTCGATGCCGACACCGGTGACGGCCGACCCGCACACCACCGGGAAGACGAGGCCCTGGGCCACGCCGCCGGCCAGGGTGCCCTCGAGCTCCTCGGTGGAGGGAATGTCGCCCTCCAAGTAGCGCTCCATCAAGGAGTCGTCACCGACCACGATCCCTTCCACCAGTTGCTCGCGCACCTCGTGCTCCACGGCGGCCAGGTCGTCGGGGATGGGCCCGGGAGCCGGTGCTCCGCCGTCGTAGATGATGGCCGTGTCGGTGAGCAGGTCGGCGATGCCCCGGAATCCGCTCTCTTCACCAACCGGCAGCTCGAGGGGGGCCACTCCGGCGCCGAAGCGCTCGCGCAGGGCGGCCAGGGTGCGGTCGAAGCTGGCCCGCTCGCGATCGAGCTTGTTCACGAAGATCAAACGGGGCAGCCCGAGCTCGCCGGCCAGCGCCCAGGCCGCCTCGGTCTGAGCCTCCACGCCGTCCACCGCGCTCACCACCACGACCACCAGGTCGACCACCGAGCAGGCGGCACGCACCTCGCCGAAGAAGTCGGCGTATCCGGGAGTGTCGATGATGTTGAGCTTCACGTCGCCCACCGTGCACGGCGCCAGCGCCAGCGACAGCGACAAGTGGCGTTTGGTCTCCTCGGGCTCGAAGTCGCATACCGTGGTGCCGTCGTCCACGCGGCCTTGGCGGGGGATGGCTCCGGAGGCGAACAGCAGCGCCTCGGCCAGGGTGGTCTTGCCCGCACCGTTGTGCCCGACCAGGGCCACGTTGCGGATCCGGGACGGTGGGTAGCTCGGCAACCCGCGTACCTCCCCCTCGCTGGCGCCGGGTTGTCCCGACGTCGTGGGCGGGAAGCCTACCGGTGAGCACTCCCGCCGGCACGGGGCTTCCCGGGGCGCCGGGGCCCGACTGGTAGGCTGGCCGGTGATCGTTTCAGGAGGAACCCTGTGCTCGATGGTCGCTGGCGTCACGCCGTTGACCGCACTACCAAGCCTGTCGGCACCGCCTTCGCAAGGCTCGGCATCACCGCCGACGTCCTGACCGTCGTCGGCCTGGTCATGTCGGCGGTGACGGCCCTGGCCATCGGCTCGGGCCACCTGGTGCTCGGCATCTTCATGCTCTTCCCCACCGGCCTACCCGACCTCTTCGACGGCCCGGTGGCCAAGGTTTCGGGCACGGCCTCGGTGCGCGGCGCCTTCTTCGACTCGGTGTCGGACCGGGTGGCCGACGCGCTCATGCTGGGCGGGGTGGCCTGGTACCTGGTCGTGCGCCACCACGGCACCGTGTCGCTGCTGCCCTTCGCCATCTTGGCCATGACCCAGCTCATCTCCTACCAGCGGGCCAAGGCCGAGCTGCTCGGGCTGTCGGCCAAGGGCGGGCTCATGGAGCGCGCCGAGCGCTTCATCCTCCTCGGGGTGTGCTTCATCGCCGGAGCCGTGTCGGCGTCGGCCTTCGTCCCGGCTCTGTGGATCTTCTTCGGTCTCATCACGGCCACTGCCGCCGGGCGCTTCGCCAAGGTGTGGCAGGAGGCGGAGGGACCGGTGCGACCGATCCGTCCGGTGCGCCCGGTGCGGGCCACGCGGGCGTTGCGCATGGACTCGCGGTGGCGGTCGTGGCGCCAGGTGCGGGCCCACGAGCTGGCCGCCGGCACCGCCGTGGCCCGGTACCGTCCCAGCGGTGAGCCCCTCGGGCGCTGGCGGGCCCGTCGCGAGACCGAGCCGGAGGCACGCCAGGGTCGCGCCTGGCGGTCGCGCGCGGTGCGCGGTCCGTCGGCCCGACGTACCCGTGTGCGAGCCGGTCGGCACAACGACCCGTCCGGCTACTGAGCTCCACTGCCGCCCGGCATCTGAGGCTCCCAGCGTGCCCGGCATCCTCGACGCGGCGCGAGCGCGCTGGACGTATCTGACCTACCGCTCGATCGGGGCCACCTTGGGACATCTTCCAGAGGCGGCCGCCGACGTCGTCGCTGGCGCCGTGGCCGGCACGCTGGCCACGGTGCCCGGGCGCATGCCCGACATGTACGGGCGCCATCTCGGTCGGGTCCTCGGCCGCCGCCTGAGCCCCCACGAGCAGCGACGCTGGACGCGCCGCGCCTACCGGTCCTACGCGCGTTACTGGCTCGAAGGGGCGCGCCTGGCTTCCATTGACCCCGAGGTGGTTGACGCCCGGATGACCATGGAGAGCGGGTGGGAGCAGTTCACCGAGGCCATGGCGGCGGGCCGGGGCGTGGTCCTCGCACTGCCGCACGTGGGCAGCTGGGAATGGGGAGGGGCGTGGCTGGCCCGCCGGGGATACCCCATGACGGCGGTGGCCGAGTTGCTCGAGCCGCCCGAGCTCTACCAGTGGTTCGTCCGCCAGCGCCAGCGCCTGGGCCTCACCATCGTGCCTCTCGGCCCCGAGGCCGGAGGCGTGCTGCTTCGCACGTTGCGCGCCGGTGGGCTCGTGGGCCTGCTGTGTGACCGCGACATCGTGGGCAACGGCATCGAGGTCGACTTCTTCGGCGAGCGCACCACGTTGCCCGGCGGCCCCGCCACCTTGGCCTTGCGCACGGGGGCGGCGCTCATGGCCGGGGCCGTCTACAGCGGGCCGGGCAAGAACCACACCGCCGTGATCCTGCCGTCGCTGCCCACCGAGCGCACCGGATCGCTGCGCACCGACGTGACCCGGCTGACCCAGGCCCTGGCCGGCGACTTGGAGACCCTTATCCGCCGGGCACCCGAGCAGTGGCACGTCTTCCAGCCCAACTGGCCGAGCGACCGACCGCCGGCCTGAGCCCGACCCTCGACCCGTGCGCGTCGCCCTCGTCACTCCCTACAGCCTGAGCGTCCCCGGCGGCGTGCAGGGCCAGGTGCTCGGCCTGGCCCGGGCTCTGAACGCCGCCGGCCACCGGGCCGTGGTGCTGGGACCGGTCGACGCGCCGCTCCGGCCAGGGGTAGCTGACGACTTGGCTGAGAGTTTCGGGCTATCGCCTGGGTCGGTTTTCGGCGTGGGCCGGTCGCAGGCGGTGCCGGCCAACGGCTCGGTGGCCCGCTTGGCCCTCGGCCCGCTGTCCGCCCGGCGGGCGTGGGGGGCGCTGGCCGCCGGACGCTACGACGTGCTCCATCTACACGAGCCCCTGGCCCCGGGCACCACCTGGGCTTGTCTGCTACGCCCCGAGCCCAAGGTGGGGACGTTCCACCGCGCCGGAGGGGAAGAGGCGTATCGGTGGATGGCGCCGGCATCGCACCGGGCCGCACGGCGACTGGCGGCCCGGTGCGCCGTCTCGGAGCAGGCGCGATCGAGTGCCCTGGTGGTGGCCGGTGGTCGCGCTCAGGATTACGAGATCATCGGGAACGGGGTGGAGCTCGAGCGCTTCTCCGAGCCCGCGCCGTGGCCGGTGGAGGGCCCCACCGTTCTCTTCGTAGGCCGCCACGAGCAACGAAAGGGCCTGGCCGTCCTGCTCGAGGCGTTCGGGCGCTTGGGGCGCCCCCCGGGGGCCGTGTTGTGGGTGGCCGGCGACGGTCCCGAGACCGACGCGCTGCGCCGCCGAGCCGTGCCGGGGGTCCGGTGGCTGGGCCGGGTGGACGATGAAGAGCTGGCCCGCCGCCTGGCCGGAGCCCAGGTGCTGTGCGCCCCGTCGCTGCACGGCGAGTCCTTCGGGGTGGTGTTGACCGAGGCCATGGCGGCCGGCACGGCGGTGGTGGCGAGCGACCTCCCGGGTTATGCCGCCGTGGCCGATGGATGCGGCGAGCTGGTACCCCCCGGGGACGCGGGCGCCCTGGCCCGGGCCCTCGAGTCGGCGT
>Ga0307374_10003821_pt1 | contig 25498 bp, 22 predicted proteins | sample OX3MG_FD_202532 | JGI IMG/M metagenome (GOLD analysis project Ga0307374, IMG submission 202532) | Soil microbial communities from Risofladan, Vaasa, Finland - OX-3 | ecosystem: Environmental > Terrestrial > Soil > Coastal area > Acid sulfate soil | place: Finland: Risofladan, Vaasa | collected...
GCGGCATGGCAGCGGCAAACTGTCTTGCCTGGGGACTATTGGGAAAATACTGTCCGTACTCAAAGGTGCCGAGGATGATTTCCGCCTCGAGCTTGGCCAAAACTGCCTGGAGTTTCTTGCGGTTGGCAGCGGTATCGGGCAGAGCCGTCTGCTCCCGACACCGTGCTCCACCGTACCGGAAGTCAAAGAAGAGCCTGCCGTTTTCCGGTCGGGCGGCGATGCTACCCAAGGCAGACACCGCCCTTGGCCATGGGTATGACGACTCCCTTAGGCTGGGACAAGCGGACCATGTCCGCCTCTATCGCCTCCCAGATATAGAGTATCTTCCGGCCCCCAAAGGGGCGGAAATAATGCCGTCCTTCCAGCAGAACCGAGTCCTTGAGCCGGTCCCGGATCGTCCGGGGGTCGTATTTGATGCGGTCCGCCAGTTCCTCGGTGGTTAGATAGGTCGCTGGCTTTACGCCCTCTGCTGGGCTACGCTGAATGCTGGTCTGCATAAATGCCATCCTCTAGTGAATAATGCCATTCTGAATAGCATTATAGATGGCAATATGGCATTTTGCAAGACAAATAGCTACCTTTGATGTAATTATTTTACTTAGGATGACATTTTATGATTAGGTGCTATCTATCCCGGTTGATGGGCGAGCACAAGCTCAAAATTGCCGATGTGGCCCGGGAAACCGGCCTGAACCGGAATACCGTCACCCTGCTATATAAGGAAACAGCCACCCGTGTGGATCTCGATGCCGTTGAGAAATTATGCAAGCTCTTCAATTGTGCGGTGGGCGACCTATTTGAATATGCCTCCGAACCGCAACGGAAAATGTCGAAGAAGCCACGCTAAGAGTAATCGTGCGATCGATATCTCAAAAGAAATGCTCCATCGCAGTATTCGCAAACATTAATCGAATCTCGAAAACTCCAGAGCACTAAAAACCACATGGCAAAGAAAGCAGTACAGAAGCAGGCAGAACCGATCGAGAAGCAGCTTTGGAAAGCAGCGGACAAGTTGCGCAAGAACATCGACGCGGCGGAATACAAGCACATTGTATTGGGGCTGATCTTCCTAAAGTACATTTCCGATGCCTTCGATGAGCTGTACGAAAAACTGAAGGCGGGCAAGGGCGAATACGAAGGCGCCGATCCGGAAGACAAAGACGAATACAAGGCGGAGAACGTGTTCTTTGTGCCGCCTTCGGCACGCTGGGGCTTTCTGAAATCCCACGCCAAGCAGCCCACCATCGGCAAGACGGTGGACGAAGCCATGGATGCAATCGAGCGGGAAAACACCTCACTGCGCGACGTGTTGCCCAAGGTCTTTGCCCGCGGCAATCTCGACCCCACTACGCTGGGCGGTTTGATCGATCTGGTCAGCAATATTGCCCTCGGTGATGCCAAGGCGCGAAGCGCCGATCTACTCGGCCATGTATTTGAATACTTCCTCGGCGAATTCGCGCTCGCTGAAGGTAAGAAGGGCGGCCAGTTCTATACCCCACGCAGTGTGGTGGAATTGCTGGTGGAAATGCTTGAACCATTCAAGGGTCGCGTGCTCGATCCCTGCTGCGGTTCCGGCGGCATGTTCGTGCAATCAGAAAAGTTCGTCGCTGATCACCAGGGCAAGGCCAATGACATCTCCATCTTCGGGCAGGAAAGCAACCAGACCACCTGGCGGCTGGCCAAGATGAACCTCGCCATCCGTCACATCGACAGTTCGCAGGTTAAATGGAACAACGAAGGCTCGTTCCTGAACGACACCCACAAAGACCAGAAAGTCGATTACGTCATCGCCAATCCGCCGTTCAACGACAGCGATTGGAGCGGCGACCTGCTGCGCAAGGACGGCCGCTGGCAATACGGCGTACCGCCCGCTGGCAACGCCAACTATGCCTGGATACAGCACTTCCTTTACCACCTGCATCCAGCCAGCGGACAGGCCGGCTTCGTACTGGCCAAAGGTTCGCTTACTTCTAAATCCTCCGGCGAAGGCGAAATCCGCAAGCAACTGATCGAAGCACGGCTGGTGGATTGCATCGTCAACTTGCCCGCCAAACTGTTCCTGAATACGCAAATCCCCGCCTGCCTGTGGTTCATGAGCCGTAACAAGTCCGATGGCAAATTCCGTAACCGCAAGGATGAGATCCTGTTCATCGACGCGCGTAACCTCGGTCATCTCATCAACCGCCGTACTAAGGAACTTTCCCACGAGGACATCACCACCATCGTCAACACCTATCACAACTGGCGCAACCCGAACGGCAATTACGAAGACGTCAAAGGCTTCTGCAACTCCGTCCCCATCGAGCGCGTCCGCGAACTGGACCACGTACTTACGCCTGGTCGCTTCGTTGGTCTGCCAGACGATGAAGACGATTTTGATTTCAAGGAACGTTTCGCCCAGCTCAAAGCGGAGTTTCAAGCTCAGTTGAAAGAAGAAGCAATACTGAACGCACTGATTACGGAGAATCTGGCAAAGGTAAAACTCGATGGATGAGTTCCGCAGCAAGGAGTTAGGCATCCTGCTTGCTGAAAAAGGGTACATTCGTGGACCTTTTGGCTCCGCCCTAAAGCGCGGTGAGTTGTCCGAGGAAGGAATTCCCGTTTATGAGCAAAAAAACGCTATCGAAAATAGCCGGAAGTTTCGATTCTTTGTTTCGCCAGAAAATTTCGAAGAGCTGAAAAGGTTTCAAGTAAAAACAAATGACCTAATCATTAGTTGCTCTGGTACAGTCGGGAAGATTTCGATAATCAGTGAGAACGATCCAAAGGGAATCATTAGTCAGGCCCTGCTGATATTAAGGCCGGACGTACAAAAGATTACCGTCAAATATTTGTACTACTTTCTATCGTCAAGACAAGGTTATTATCTGATTACCCAAGCATCGCATGGCTCTGTGCAGGTAAATATTGCGGAAAGAAAAGTCGTCGAAACAATTCAGGTACCTACGCCAGCCTCAACAGAAGAGCAAAAAGCCATCGCCTCAGTCCTTTCCAGTCTCGATGACAAAATCGACCTGCTTCACCGCCAAAACAAAACCCTCGAAACCATGGCCGAAACCCTCTTCCGCCAGTGGTTCGTAGAAGAAGCACAGGAGGTTTGGGAACCAGGAGTTCTACCTGATGTATTTGATTTCATTATGGGGCAGTCCCCACCAGGCAGTTCTTTCAATGAAGTAGGCATTGGAATGCCCATGTTTCAAGGAAGCGCCGATTTCGGTTTCCGTTTCCCAGCACAACGTGTTTACACGACTGAACCAACACGGCTCGCAAAATCCAACGACACCTTGATCAGTGTAAGGGCGCCAGTGGGGGCACAAAACATGGCGCAAGCTGAATGTTGCATCGGCCGAGGCGTCGCTGCATTTCGCTACAGGCCTAATAGTGACTTTTATACCTATACCTATTTCAAACTGCGTTCCCTGATGCGAGAGATCACGATGTTCAATGATGAGGGAACGGTATTCGGGTCCATTAGCAAGATCGACTTTGAAAAAATCGGCATAAAAATCCCACCAGCCGAATTAGTCAATCAATTCGAGGTGATTGCTCGACCTTTAAACGACAAGATAATCGAGAATTGCGAACAAATTGAGCTACTTAAATCTATGAGAGATAAGTTGCTGCCAAAACTGATGAGCGGAGAAATTCGGGTGGAGCATTAATAATGGCTTTACAGACCTATCAGGATGTTGTGAATTATCTTCAAAAACAACATCGGCGAAAACATTTACTGCTTGGAAATGGCTTCAGCATTGCCTATGACAAGAAAATCTTCTCCTATAACGCACTTAGCTTATTTATACAGAAAACAGATAACAAAATTCTCAAGAAACTGTTCAGGATTATAAATACCTATAATTTTGAACAAATCATGAATCAACTGGACGTATTCCAGCGACTTGCCAATGATTTCTTGGAAGATAATAATCTGGCTGGAAAAATCACCAATGCAAGCGATGCTTTGAAGTCAAGCCTGATCGATGCGGTTTCAACGCTTCATCCAGAGCAGATATATGAAATTCAAAAAGAGAAAAGTCGAAGTTGTGCTGAATTATTGGGTGAGTATTTAGGGGGTGACGGCCACGTCTTTACTGCGAATTATGATTTATTACTCTATTGGGTGTTGATGGCAAATATTTCCAATCTCGGCAATGTTGTTGATGGTTTTGGTAGGGAATTGATCGAGCAAGATGAGTACAAACCGGACCAAGAACCAGAGTACGGTGACCTGGAATGGGGGCAAAATAAAGACGCGCAGCATATTCATTATCTTCATGGCGCACTTCATATATTTGATACTGGGGTAGCCATTGAGAAGGAAATTTACGATGGCAACTACATTTTGGACAATATAAAGAAACGTATTTCAAAGAAGGAATATCCAGTATTTGTGACGGCGGGTGACGGAAATCAGAAGCTCGAACATATATTGCACAATCAATATCTTGACTTTTGCTATAAAACGCTATGTGAGATTACGGGGTCATTAATAACCGTTGGATTTAGATTCGGTGATCAAGATCATCATATCATCAATGCTATAAATAAGGCTGCAAAGCAAAGCATAAGTAATCGTTTGCGAAGTGTGTACATCGGGGTTTTCTCTATTGCAGATTCGAAACATGTCGAGTCAATAAGACCGCTATTCAAATGCAAAGTAAATACGTTTGACGCAAGAACAGTAAATATCTGGAATAGATTTACGGATGAAGAAGATCGCTGAATCAGACATTGAAGATCTTGCAGTCGAGCGTTTTGAGATGCTCGGTTATTCGTATATCTATGCGCCTTCCATCGCGCCGGACAGCGAAACACCGGAACGCGAACGTTTCGAGGATGTATTGCTGCTGGAGCGTTTGCGCACAGCAGTCAGGCGAATTAACCCCCAAATTCCTGCCGATACCCGCGAAGAAGCCATCAAGCAAATCCAGCGCCTCAATTCCCCGGACCTGATCGCCAACAACGAAGCTTTTCACCGCATGCTGACCGAAGGCATCCGGGTAAGCCGCCAGGATCGTGGGCATGAGCGTGGCGATTTGGTGTGGCTGGTGGACTTTGCTCATCCCGAGAACAATGAATTCGTGGTCGCCAATCAGTTGACGGTGGTGGGCGAGCACACGTCCCAGGGACATCAAAACAAACGCCCGGACGTGGTCCTGTTCGTAAATGGTCTGCCGCTGGTGGTGATGGAACTCAAGAATGCGGCTGATGAAGAAGCGACCCTAGATTCCGCTTACCGGCAGTTACAAACCTACAAAGAAGCTATTCCCCAACTCTTTACCTATAACGCCATGCTAGTGATTTCGGATGGGTTAGAAGCCCGAGTCGGTTCCCTTTCCGCGGACATGAGCCGTTTCATGGCCTGGAAGACGGCGGATGGCAAATCCGAAGCCTCGCGGCTGATCTGTCAACTGGAAACGATGATTAAAGGCATGCTGAACAAGGACACACTGCTGGATCTGATACGGCACTTTATAGTGTTTGAGAAATCCCGCAAGGAAGATCCGGTGACCGGCGTGGTCAGCATCAACACGGTGAAAAAGCTGGCGGCGTATCACCAGTTCTATGCTGTGAATGCCGCAGTAACTTCGACATTACGTGCTGCTGCAGTGCCGAAAACCAACCAAGGGGAGTTACCAGAAAGCTATGGCCTTGTGAGTGTCAAAGGCCAAGCGCACGGTGACCGCAAGGCAGGCGTGGTATGGCATACCCAGGGAAGCGGCAAGTCACTGTCCATGGTGTTTTACACCGGCAAAATCGTGCTGGCACTGGATAACCCCACTATTGTCGTGATCACCGATCGCAACGATCTCGATGATCAGTTATTCGATACCTTCGCTGCCTGCACGCAGTTGTTGCGGCAGGAGCCAAAGCAGGTGGAGGACCGTAAACAATTAAAAGACCTGTTAAAGGTAGCATCTGGTGGGGTGATCTTTACTACGATTCAAAAATTCCATCCTGATGAGGGCAATGTTTATGAAAAACTGACCGATCGCCGGAATGTGATAGTGATTGTCGATGAGGCGCACCGTACCCAGTACGGCTTCACGGCCAAGACGGTGGATGAGAAAGATGCCCAGGGCAGGGTAACCGGCAAAAAGATTGTTTATGGATTCGCTAAATACCTGCGCGATGCGCTGCCAAATGCTACCTATCTTGGTTTTACTGGGACGCCCATCGAAAAAACTGATGTGAACACACCGGCTGTGTTTGGCAATTATGTGGACGTGTATGACATCGCTCAGGCGGTAGAAGACGGCGCCACCAAGCGCATTTATTATGAGAGCCGTCTGGCCAAGGTGTCACTCAGCGATGAAGGCAAGAAGCTTATCGCTGAGCTGGATGATGAACTGGACCAGGATGAACTGACCGAGACACAGAAAGCCAAGGCTAAATGGACACAGCTGGAAGCCCTGGTAGGCGCAGAACAACGTATCAAAAGTGTTGCTAAGGATATCGTCGAGCACTTTGAGAAGCGCCAAGAAGTGTTTGCAGGCAAGGGCATGATTGTGGCCATGTCCAGGCGTATTGCTGTCGAACTGTATAACGAAATCATCAAGCTGAGACCGCAATGGCACTCGGATGATCTGAACAAGGGTGACATAAAGGTAGTGATGACGGCCGCATCCTCTGATGGTCCAAAGCTGTCCAAGCATCACACCACAAAGCAACAGCGCAAAACTCTAGCTGAGCGGATGAAGGATCCTGACAATGAACTCAAGCTGGTGATCGTGCGGGACATGTGGCTCACTGGCTTCGACGCGCCCTGCCTGCACACCCTGTATATCGACAAGCCCATGAAAGGACACAACCTGATGCAAGCCATCGCGCGGGTAAACCGGGTATACGGCGATAAACCGGCGGGTTTGGTCGTGGATTACTTGGGCATCGCGTCCGATCTCAAGCAAGCCTTGTCGTTCTATGCCGATGCCGGCGGCAAGGGCGATCCCATGTTGGCCCAAGAGCAAGCGGTCCAGCTCATGCTGGAGAAACTAGAAGTCGTCTCGCAAATGTTCCATGGCTTTCCCTATGAGGACTATTTTGAGGCTGACACCGCCAAGAAGCTCAATATGATCCTGGCAGCGGAAGAGCACATCCTCGGACTGGAGGATGGCAGGAAGCGTTTCATCGATGAAGTCACAGCTTTGTCTCAGGCATTCGCCATAGCCATCCCTCACGAGCAAGCCGTGGACGTCAAGGATGAGGTTGCTTTCTTCCAAGCAGTTAAGGCGAGGCTGGCAAAGTTTGACAGCACCGGCGGCGGCCGCACCAACGAGGAAGTCGAATCCACCATTCGGCAGGTGATCGACAAGGCGCTGGTATCTGAGCAGGTGATTGACGTCTTCGACGCCGCAGGCATCAAGAAACCCGACATCTCGATCCTTTCCGAAGAATTCTTGCTGGAACTGAAAAACAAAGAACACAAGAATATCGCGTTGGAAGTTCTCAAGAAGCTCCTTAATGATGAAATCAAAGCACGCGCCAGAAAGAATCTGGTGCAAAGCAAGCGGCTGCTGGAAATGCTCCAAGATGCCATAAAACGATATCACGCCAAAATATTGACAGCAGCAGAGGTCATGGACGAACTGATCTCAATAAGCAAGGAAATCGTGAAGTCAGATAAACAAGCCGAAGAGCTTGGTATGAGTGAGTACGAATATGCATTTTATACTGCAGTAGCTAATAATGAGAGCGCTAGGCAACTCATGCAGCAAGATAAATTGCGCGAATTAGCAGTCGTGCTTTATGAAAGAGTAAAAGCTAATACCTCTATAGATTGGACGATAAAGGAAAGTGTAAAAGCCAAGCTGAAAGTGATCGTCAAACGGACTTTGAGGCAGTATGGCTATCCGCCAGATATGCAGAAATTGGCTACTGAAACCGTTCTTAAGCAAGCGGAGCTGCTGGCGAACGAATTGACTAGCAGCGCATAGGTATGAGGAGGTAATTGGTTCAAGTGATCAGACTTGACTAGACTCTCAAAAAACCACAGATGTCTATGGCAAGTGGAATTATGGCGCGTATTCCGGAATCCTACTAGGTTGAAAGGTTGAAAGCTTGGACACAGCATGGACACAATTTGGACACAGCCGATTTGTTAGCAGTTTCCAAATGCATCTAACTCATTGATTTAAATGGCGCGCCTGGAGAGATTCGAACTCCCGACCCCCTGGTTCGTAGACGCAAAAAAGTCATTTTGTATTCAATGACTTAAGATCACATCACTTTACTATTCAATCACTTAGTATCATACACGGATTGTGCCGGTCACCCGGCTTTTCACTCGGAGTGGACCAAAATTGGACCAACAATCCATTCCACTATGGCCGTTGCCAAAATGGCTCCCGGCGCCCATCCAGGGGTTTGTAGAATCCTTGTTTCGCTCATACGAATCGGCCAGCTTCGAATCGCTTTCCGTTGACGGCAACATCATAGAAGTTCAGACGAACGGACCCCTGCTGGCCGCTATATGGAGGATTGCGCCGTTACGCGAACGGCTCAAAAAACTAACTACTCGCAAGGAGATGAAAAGTGTCTGGCAGCTTCTAAATACAAGCCCGCTCAAATCGGATTTGAGCAACACACCGGACACCCGGAATTTAATTCTCACCGGCTACCTGCAAACTGCTCTCGCATGGAATTGGCCATCACCATCCTTTTTTGAGCAAATACCAACGGCTAAACAGCAGCGCGAGAATTTGCGGCGTGCGGCACAACTTGCCCACCAGCTGCGGGAGCTTTTGGGACCTCCGGATGATCTCTATCGGTTCACCCTGTGGAATGTCATCGATAGCAAAGTGCCTTTGCTCTGCCCCTCCTCATCGTTGCAGACGAAACGGCTAGAGAACCTTGTGGAAGATGAAAGATCTGCCGTCAAGATGGGTTGGGACAAGCTGGCGCGATTGCGAGCCGCCCATCGGGATTTCAGTTGGAGTGGATCCCCGGATTCCCCACTTTTGTCAGCTCGACCGCTTTTCCCCTGGTTCTCTCTTCAGCTCGAAGTGCTTGAACGCCTGGCTCAAAGCGTGGCAGGTATGACTCTTGAACCGCCACCCAAAAGGTCTAGAACTCGATTCCAAATCCAGTATATCCGCCAGCTGAGTGGCTACGTTAGGAAGTACCTTGATCAACCGCTCAGCCAGGCAGTGGCCACCACTGCCAATGTCGCACTCGATCCACAACCCCCAACAACGCGTCAGCAGGTACAGCAACTTTTTAAAGGCGCCTAGCTCACTCCGCTACTGCATATTACGGCTTAAATCCGTCACGTAACCCGGTGTCGCAAACGCCAGACATTCTGGTATGACAGCCGTTATTTTTTACAACCAGGCGAATCAGCCATCTAGAATCCCCGATTGAGAGTGCTAGATCTATCTTCGCTCGATATCATAATCAACCCTAGACGTTGAACCCAGGGGCACGCGACAGATTCAATCCGGAGCGAGTGATCAGATGCACGCGGCCTCGGCTCGTGGACATGAGCCGCAGGGAAGACCGTGAAACCAAAGGAGACGCACCACACGAAGCGAATGACCGGAGGCCATAGCGGCCCCCGTTCGGAGGCTATAAAGAGCGCCGACAACGCCTTGAAGAGCATCATCGGAAAGTGTCTGATTTATCGGAGAGCTGACAACAAGGAATGTTACGAGACTAGGCTTTGGATGTTTGCTTCCGCCTAATGTCATTTAATTGCCCAGTGGCAGTCAGAACTTCGCTCTCGCTTTCTGATGCCGCGCCGCGCCCATCAGTGTGGATATATTGCATATATGAGGTATGCGTTATATTGTCTTTGGTATTTCCAAACGTCTCATAAGACGTGAGAGCGTCTGCGGGAAAACTGTCGTAGTGTTTAGCGAATTTATTCATGTGGCATTCCTCTAGTATTTCGACATTTCATACGCAATTTTATATTGGTCAAAAAATCCCAATACCGTTGTCATATGAACACCCCAACCCACATTCAAAAACTGATGTTCCTTTTGTCCCTTCTTACCTCCGGGAACTGGAGGGCTAAATCCAAGAGCTAAATGATTCGTCTTTGACTGAATGGCCCATATTACACCTTCTGCGTCAAAGGTAGGGCCGCCGCTCTGGCCGCGTAATCCTGGAGACGATGTTTCCAACATCCGTATCGGGAATGGCGGCAGGGGCACTCCAGATTGAGTGAAATCCAATTCAATGATACGCGTAAGTATTCCTTCAATAGGGAATATGGGCAATGGAACTGTACCTGGGGGCAATGTAAATGCATTTCTTGCGCTATCCCATTGCGGTGTTATTTCATGAAACGGGAATCCTAGTTTGCAAAGACTAACTCCAGGCTCATAGTCTTTCGTTGGATCTTTAAACGTAGGGTATGCAGTAACCTTTGTCGGATCGAATGGATTCAGTCGTCCAATCGCTAAATCCCCTTGCGGCAAATGTGTAATATCCACTAACTGACAACCATCTATTCCCCACCAGCATGATATTCTATTTACTGCTTTCGGGTTGGCTGACCCAAGTTGCCTTAAGTGGCGTCTTTTTTCTCCTTCCGATAACGCCACATCATTTTGAATAGATACTCTTTGGGCTTCATAAGCCACAGCTTGCGCTTCAGCGGCTATTAGCGAGCTTATCTGTTCGATAACGTGACCTGCTGTGACTATCCAGCCATCGTTATTGATTACTACATAAGTTCCTATTCCGCTGGAACATACTCCGTTGAAAGTTTTCTGCGATATGACGACTGGAAAAGTATATTGACGAGCAAGATTATTGGCTTTTCTGAACATTTGTGCCCCCGCTGCTTCCTGCATCAATTAGACAACAATCCTACACCAACTTTAGTGCTTCGGTGAATGGCATGGGCTGCCTCTCCGGATTTTTGATCGGCTTCGGTTTCTTGGCTGTCATTTTCTTCATCTTCTAATCATTTCATCGTCCACCAAACGATGGATCAGCATGTTATTTAGGTATTTCAGATATACAATTTCGTACGGAATGAATTCTTATGGCCGACGGCAGCCCACGACCCGTTACGGTCAATCAGGCTAACGGCATCGAATGTCGGGTTGTCGGCCAATAGCAACGTTGGGCGAGTAGCAGACCTTCATGGACATCACTCTGACTGACCGTTTCTGGCGGAATGCAGTCAGATGAACAGGAAGATATATACCACGTAACGCTTCAGCATACCCCCTTGCGGTCAAACCGGTGAGCAGAGATGTCTTGGGCCCTGACACTATGGCGGTTCTCCAGCGCGACAACTGATGGCTTTGACAGCGAAACGAGTAGCGCCTTTCAGACCGGAATTGAAAGCGCCTTTCCCTGGAATACGCACCCGCAAGGAATCGGGAGAAAAATATCACGATTTCTTGCGTCTTGCTCACTTGTATCTCTTCCACTCATGCTGGTCGCAAGTGACGCGCAGTGCGTCCAAAGGTGCTGATATGAAAGATTCTCTTCTCGATATTCGTGCGTTGAGTACGCGGCTATGTATCCCAATCGGCTCTATCCGAAACGCTCTATGGCGCGGCCAGGCGGGAGAAACCATTCCTCCGCCCATCCGTTTAGGCCGCCGTCTGCGTTGGCGTGAAGCCGATGTGGAACATTTCCTTGATAACCGGTGCGTGCCGACGGCCCCGACCCGGCCGGCAGCATTCTCCCATACGACTCGGGGCCGGCCGCGCAAGCGGGTGCAACTAGCGCGGACCAGGCAGACAGCCCACGCCACTGACATATCTGCAGTTTTGCTCCGCGCCAATTCCCCTGTTTCACCCGAAAGGTGTGAGCCAGCAGAACCCCTTGCCTCTGACGAACCTACCCCATGACTTGCACTCTGAGGATGGCTCCCAGCGAGCGATATCACGATCTACGCACACAGGCACGGTGCTGGATTTTGACACTAGTGGTGATCGCGCGCTGGTTAAAACTGAGGAGGGTTTTCAGCAACTCCAATCACTCACCGATCTGCTCGCGGCGCTGCGGGGCGGACATCTACACATCGTTGAAGAGGCATCGTCGCGAAAACTTGGCGGCGAGGAAAACTGATTAGCCAAAAACCCGCAGACAGGCTGTGACCGGTCCGCGGGCTCATGTTGCACTGAACTTACGAGGTTAACGTGCATGAACACGCTACTCCCACCCGGTAATACTGGTCAATCGCCTGGAGCTGTAAAGCCCGATACGCCGTCACCGGATTTCCACATGGCCCGACGATTTCTCACTCTGCTCGGTGAAGGGGAAGACTGGACGTTTCAGACTTTTGGTGACACGGGCAATCACGATAAATCACTCGCACGGATTCTCCACAGTCGTGACGGCGAGGTCACAGATCAGTTGCTTAGTGAGTTGGCTGAGCTGAATTGCCGTGGTGCCGGCGTATTCGTCATGGTCAACCGCGGCGATGGAAAGGGTCGCAAGACTGAGAATGTGACCGGTGTGCGCGCCATATTTGTGGACCTGGACGGCACGCCCCTATCGATCTTGGACAATTCGCCACTTGCGCCCCATCTGCAAGTGGAGACCTCCCCGGGTCGCTTCCATGCCTACTGGATCATCGAAGGCCTACCATGTGGGCAGTTCACTATGGTACAGGCGGCACTCGCGGCTCGCTTTGGCGGTGATCTCACAGTCAAGGATCTGCCCCGCGTGATGCGACTGCCAGGGTTCTATCATCGCAAGGGCGTCCCCTTTCTGACGCACATCCTTCAGGAGGAGGGCTCCCAACCCTACCCCGCCCCAGAATTCCTTCGGGTGTTAGGGATTGATCCCACGGTGTCCATTACCTCCTCACCACCCACCACGCCGCAGGTGAATCCGCACCGCAAGATAGGCGAAGGGAAGCGTAACACCCATCTTGCAAGTCTCGCCGGCAGTATGCGCCGCCGGAACATGAGCCCGAAAGCCGTGGAAGACGCATTGCTGGCGGAAAACAGCGAGCACTGTGATCCGCCCCTTCCGGAGGAGGAAGTGAAAACCATTGCCCGCAGCATTGCCCGCTATTCGCCACAGGTGGACTGGGACTGCACAGATTTCGATCCAACCGACCTAGAACACATGGACCCCAAGACCGCCGTTGAAATACTCGCCGCCCTCAAGCCCCTGGTTTATGATCGCCATCGAAAAACGGCTGCCAAAAATTTGAATGTTCAGTTGTCCACGTTGGATCGGGAAGTTGAAAAGCAACGTCGCAGACAGCAATCCGGCATGCAGTTCCAAGGTGGAATAATCGAGTTTCCACCCGTCACGCCGTGGCCTGAGCCGGTGGACTCAGCGGTATTACTGGAAGATCTCGTCGCCATGATTCAGCGCTTTGTGGTTATCCAGAAGCCCGCCGCATATGCGGTGGCCCTTTGGGCTCTCGTCACCCACTGCGTGGAGACCGTCGATTGTGCTCCGCTACTGGCGATCACATCGCCGGAAAAGCGCTGCGGCAAAACCACGCTCCTAGCCCTGCTCGACAAGATTGTAGCTCGACCGCTGCCCATCTCAAACGTCACAGCGGCTGCTCTCTTCCGAGTCATCGCGCACCACCAGCCCACGCTCCTCATTGACGAAGCGGATACCTTTCTCAAGGACAATGATGAACTACGAGGCATTCTCAATAGCGGCTACACCCACTCGACCGCCTTCGTGCTGCGTGTCGTCGGGGACGAGCACGAACCTCGTTGCTTTAGTACCTGGGGGTTCAAGGCGATTGCCTGCATCGGGACACTTCCGCCGACGCTCGCCGACCGCAGCATCGAGATCAGACTGGCCCGGAAGCACCCGGGCGAGTCGGCGGAAAAACTTCGGGAGTCCTCCGACCAGGACTGGCAGCAGCTGCGCGAGCGCCTTTTGCGCTTTTCCCAGGATGCGGCCCCAGCAGTCAAAAGTGCGCGGCCTCAGATTCCGGTTGCACTCCATGACCGCGCTGCGGATTCTTGGGCGGCATTGTTCGCCCTCGCCGATATCGCCGGAGGCCCGTGGCCAGAACGAGCACGCCAGGCGGCGCTAGCGCTCAGTGCAGAAAGCGGGGATCAAAGTCTTGCGGTGGGACTACTGGCGGATATTCGTGCCACTTTTGAAGAGAGGGGTGATGCACAGCTCACCACGGCAGAGTTGTTGTCCATTCTGACGGGAATAGATGAAGCCCCCTGGGCCACTTACAATCACGGCAAGGCACTTTCGGCGCGCCAACTGGCAAGCAAACTCAAGGCGTTTGGGGTGAGTTCGACCAAGTTGCGAGTGGATGGCCTCACGCCCGGCACCCGTGGCTATCGGCGGCAGGACTTCGAGAATGCCTGGAGTCGGTATCTACCTCCTCCTGCTAGCGCCACGGCGCCACACGCCGCGAACGGAGCGGGGTTGGGGGATTTTCCATCCGCCACGCCGCCTCCGGCTGTGGCGGATGAAAAACCGCCGGAGCCCTTGTGCGACAAGGCGTGTGGCGCCGTGGCAGATAAAACACCGCTCGTCGGCCGGGTATGCCCCGCTTGCGACGGGGAAGGCTGCTTCCGGTGCAAACACATCGGTCAGGTGCCGATTTTAGACAACAAGTCGCACAACCACGGTACACCCTAGCCACAGGAGCTACCTTTTGTGCCTCTTTGTCCTAAATTTCCCGGAGATTTTCCATTCGATTTCCTTCCGGATTTTCTACCGATTCTCCGGTTGATTTCACACAACTGAGGTCCCTCCCATGATCAAAGTCCATCGCGTCGAAACCTATCTCAGCCCAAAGAACGCCTCCCGGCTCAGTGGCTTATCTCCCCGCCGCCTGGAACGGCTGGTGAAATACGGGCACCTCTCATACTACCGCACACCCGGTCGGCACCGGCGCTATGCGCTCTCAGAACTGCAAGCCCTGCGGAAATCGAGCTGAAGATGGTTACTTAGAATCTCAACATCAATCTGATGGAAGCTTGCACATCATAACTTCCCTCAGCCAATTTCAGGGACGCATGGTAATTACTTATTTCGATGACGGATGGGTCGTAAAGTCAGGAGGGAGCGGATAGTTGATCGGCTGAGCCCACACACGGCCATAGTCCACAATGTAGATCACGTGTTCGCCTGCGGTTAGCGTGTAATTGCTATTCTGCGGCTGTACTTCAGTAACATGTTGTCCATCATCGGTCACAAGACTCACCTTTAATCCGACTGCTTCTACCTTTGCGAGTGCACCAACCCATGCAGCTCCCGTGGAGTTGTAGATGTTTTGCTTCTCAACGGATGTGATGGTGGCATCCCATTTGTGCACGATGTTTGGATTCTTGGCGTAGGAGTAACCTGTAGTGATACATCCAGAAAGCGCAATCGTCAGGATACCACCGGTTGCCAAAAGGGATAAATACTTTTTCATCGTAGTGCTCCTTGACAGATGTTTTCGGCTATAAGCAATACAGTCCGCCTAAATCCATGAATGTACAGGGTATTATAAAAGGCTGGATTTGATCTGACCCGCATTTTTGGCCGGTGAAGCGGTTTTCACGGGCATTTAGGCATGCACAACCAGCAAAGACCAACGTCGGCTTTACCCAGTTAGCCACCCATCTTTCCGATGGTGGCAAGGATGTATTCCATCCCACGCTGCTTACACCACATCTCTGCCGCCTTGCGCTTGCGCTGTACGTCATTCGAATCAACGCGGCTGGGGTCTTTCACCTCAATGACTGCCTTCTTGCCATCCTCATATTCAACGAGAAAATCCGGTACATAACGTCGCTGGTGTTTCTGGCCATCAATCCAGGGAATGGTGATACCGTGTCTCTTCATCCATTTGGCGACGTACGGATCTGATTCTAGGCGGTCCATCATGCGTCGTTCGAGGTCGCTCTGGTACTTCTCGAAGTTCCACGGGCTTTTTTTTGCAATCTCAAATGTGCCGTGAATACTAATCGCCATTTTCGATGATCCCTGCTATTAGCCCTGGGATGATTCGGACCTTCGCCTGCACCTGTGGGAGCATCTTCCACGCAAAATCAACCTCAGCGGGTTCCGCTAAACCAAGCGAAGATCCATTCAGAAATTTATCCCGAACGTGGTGGAGCAAGGCACTATAAACCCGATCTTTAAATGTCGCAGCGTAACCAAACTCAACAGTCAAGGATTCGGCAATCTCAAGTAGCCTTTCCTTTACGGCTTCGCGCACCGCTTCATCCGATATCTGTGTGACCGCATTGTTGGGGCCGCCTTCGTCGGGCGCGGAGTGGATTGTTTTCCAACCTTTCGCGCCTAACTCCTGGCCGACCACCCCCGCAATGCCTACCTTTGTAATCTCTATCACCGTTGGATCGTATTCGAGCGCATCCAGCACTTCTTTCCAGTTATCCAGAGGCTCTGGCGGTGGCGCAATGTCGCCAACATTAAATTCGCCATCGTCCATAACCGAAGGGTCGATCAGTGGTAGATCAATGACATATTCTGGTTTCGCAAGTTCCTGCTTCGGCGGCGGTGGTGGTAGGTCTTCGGTCTCGTCAAACTGATCGTCAATCAGGACACCGGTCCGCTTCTTGGCATTGAAGATATCCCACAACCATTGGTGCTCCAGTTTGGGATGATCCACTACTGCACAAATCTGCGGCTCTGTCGGGTCAACCCCTTTTACTCGCACGCGGCGTAGCCCACGCCCTATCACCTGTTGCCCATAAACCTTGCTGCCAAACTTGCGTAATAGCAGGATAATCCCTACCTCTGGCACGTCCCACCCCTCGCGCAGCATTAGCACGCTGACTACGGCCTTGTATGGCTTGCCACTCTTTTGCGCCTTGCCCAACTCACGTGCCTTCTGCCGGTCGACCTCATCGCTATCTTCCGTGACTAGCAGAGTCTTAATCTTGAAATAATTGCTCAGGGTTTGTTCAGCTTTTCCTGCGTCGGCTTTACACACCGCCACAACGAATAAAATCGGCTGGTAACGACCCCTAGCCCGGCGTTCCTGTTCTTCGAGACGGCGCAGTGCAATCGCCATCTGTTGGCGCATTGGCTCATCATCCGTGACCCATTGCGTCGCGTTCAGACCTAGACGGTCTACCTCGTCCCAATTAATTTCCTCCACCTTACGCTTTTCACCTGTGCGCGCATCGGTATAGGTCAATTGCACTGTTTTGATATCCGGCTGATAGACCACAGGTGTCTTGATGATCCCGTCCGCTAGCGCGTCTGTCACGCTGTACTCATAGATCATCTCGCTGTCTGGAGCTTTACCATCCGCACGATCTGGCGTCGCCGTTGTGTCCACTCGCAGCACGACTTTTTCCCGCATCCGCTTGAGCGTCGCCTCGTATTCAAGGGCGGGTGAGTTGTGCGCTTCATCATTGAACAGAGCAAAATCTGGTCCGTTCATGAGCGCTGTTAGATTGCTCTGTCCGCTTTTGTTGCTAAGGTAGAACTGATGAATGTTCCCCAGGATGACGCTGGCACTGAATAGACTTGCCCATCCGCCTTCCTTGTCGCTGCCGAGCGTTGTGAGCACGAAATCCTGTGGTCTGGTTTGCGCCCAGTTTGGTATAAGGTCGCGATCGCTGAAAACTTTTCCGCCTTCGAAATCATCCTCCAGCCGGTCCCGTACGATAAGATTAGGACAAAGCATGACGAACTTCTGGGTGTTGTGTGCGATGCGAAGCCAGGAAATGATCGCAGCGATTACAGCCGTTTTGCCGCCGCCGGTTACGATATTGAGTAGCAACCCGTCCGCCCCAATTTCTGTCTTACCCAGAATCTCGTGGGCATAGACAACCCGCAGGAATGACTCCCACTGATGGGGCCAGAGTGTGCCCACCCGCGCAACCTGGTCGTCATCACGCGAAGTCAGAAGCTCAATGTATTTATAGGACTCTGGTTTTAGCCCCGGCATCCCATCGCGCCGCCAGTCGCGGAAGGAGTCCTCGTATTGTGCGAAGCGGTTGAACATTACAGTCAGTTCACATCAACTTCGGTCGACCATAGTCCCTCACCACCCATATCGTCCTGTACTTTGCAGGCAATGCGGGTCTTACCCACAATAGGAAACTCGTATTGCACCTGCAGTTCCGGCTGTTTATTGCTCCGACGCACAAAGGAGTAGCCGGGCGTGCTCTTGAATTGTTTACCGTGGGCGAAATCCCATTGCACGTTAATGATTTTCGCCCCTGAGTTGAGGATCACCGTCTCGCTCACGTCGAACTTGTAGGTGCGCAAGGCGATGCGCTTATATCCAACTTCAACCTTAGGCGGTTGGACGAAGGTCAGAAAATTTTCATAGTCCGCGTGGTCAGTTGAAAGCGCCGTCACGTGTTCGCGGAAACGCGGCGAATCAATACGTATCATGTCGAGCCGGATAAAGTTCAGATCCGTCTGCTCCAGCCGCCGCAGCCGTTCGGCTGCTTCCATTGCATCGGGCCGAAAGGCCCAGGCGAGCGCGATCCCATCGCGCAGGTTATCCTGCTTGTAGCGGAGCGTCCTGCGCATGGCGTTAGCGAAGTCTTGGACGTTCTGGGCGGTCACGGCTTTCTTAGGATCCGGTTCTCCCACCCAAACGGGGATAGCCCCTTTGTAACCATGGATACCTTCGTCGTGCTCCTCCGGCACAGCGCCGAAGGCGCGCAGGACGAAGGCACGGAATTGCTCGGGTGGAGCCTGGGCCAACCGCCGCGCCTCGTAAACACCCCAGTGTTCGACCATGAAGTCTGGTACTGGGAATATTTTGCCTGTTTGCTCCTCGACTTGCCGCGTCAACCGATCAGCCGTAATCGCTACCGCCACCCGCGACTGGTCGCAAGCGACCAAGCGCCGTCCCGTCCGTTGTGCAACTGCAGGCGTGGTCCCACCGCCGCAGAAGAAGTCAGCAACTACTTCGCCGCTACTCGTTGAGGCATTTATGACTCGCTCCAAGAGAGCTTCGGGCTTTTGAGTTGGATAACCTATTCTTTCATGAGCGTCCGCCTGGATTGATTGAATATCTGTCCATACATCCTCAGGCACTTTTCCTTCATCCAGATAGTATCTATAGAGTTTCTTCTTTCCTGTTCCCCACTTCTCAACGTACTCTCTCCCATTTTCATCAACCCCCATACGACCTCCATAGTTCTTTCCGCTCTTGCTCTGCTTATGGGGTGTAAATGGCATCCGAACTTTATCGGAATTGAACACATATGAATTCGTTTTTCCATACCACAAAAGCACGTCATGCTTTCTTGCGAAATGCTTTTGTGACTTGCCCCCTTGGCTGTAATACCAAATGATCTCATTAATGAAGTTGGTAGATCCGTAAATCTTGTCCATCTCGACTTTGATGTAGTGACTTGCATGCCAATCACAATGCACATAGATGCTGCCAGTTTTCTTGAGGAGGCGCTTCATTTCGTAGAGCCGAGCATTAAGCCAAATGAGATAGCCTGGCAACCCGCCTTCCCAAATGTCGGAGAATGATCGCAATTCGTTCTGGTCGCCGAAGATGACATTGTATTGCCGACCAGAGAAGAAAGGCGGATCAATATAAATGAGGTCAATGCTCTCGCTAGGAAGCTGTCGCATCACATGCAGATTGTCGCCCCAGAAGAGGCGGTTGGGTTCGAGCGTTGGATAGCCAAAGGAAACGCGCTCGACCACCTGGAACGGCAGCATGACTTGCGGAAACAACTTGCGGAAACCTCTGCGCCGGTCCCAACCGAGTGGCTCCTTTTCAACCGGCACACTACCGAAGCGCACTGGTGGCCGCCAGAACTCCTCCTCTTGCGGCAGTGCATCGGCGCGTTCGTCGGCTTCTACAGCCTGTGGCGGCGGGATAAAGTCACCCTTGGCTGGGCTGGTCATTGGTTTGTAGTCCTCTTTACTGTACTTTTTAACATCAGGGCACCTCTAAAAATTAGAAAGTCCAAATCCTATCAATCCGTAACTCGTTGATAAATTAGAACCTAAAATATGGCCAACATCACAAAACTTCAATTTTAGAGGTGCCTATCAGCTTAATTCCTTCATTTCGTTGTGTTAAATGTTCTGGTGCGTCCCTGCGGCTTATCCTGCGAACCGGTGCTCGTTGTGCCGTTCGAAGGCAAAGACATCGTGGCCGACTATGCGAGCCTTGGATTTACACTCGGCTGGCATGATCTGCTCAGATTGTAAACTGCCCCAGAAACTTATTCCGCATTCCGACTCTTGAAAAATCTACTACATCATCAGAATAGGTACTGAGAACCTTCATGCAATAGGTAGCCCTCTCGGATGCTCCAGCGCCGACAACGATAGCAAAACCTCGAAAATTTCTCTTACCATAACTTTGACGCAAGTCTTCTAGCTTTAGAGCTGCTTCAAAAGTCTCGCGTTCAGTCTCGGTGCTATTAATTTTTCTTAAATCAACAGATTCCAACACTGTGACCGCATTAGAAATGTTTAGAAAATCCACCCGGTGATCAACCTTTGAATGCTTGCTCCTAATGACTGCATTTACGGCGAAACCTCGACCCTGATCTTGCGCGCTATGTTTGAGCAAATTGTGCTCCGATAAAATGCCTTTAACTTGCGTCTTGAATAGATGCCGTTTCTCTTGCTTATCTTCTTTTCTCGCCGTGACGAATGTATGAAATAGATAGTCGGCTTCGCGATCAATGTCGGTGACTAGAATACCTCTAGGTTCTCCTACCTTGATCTTGCCAAATGCCACATATTGATTAAGCCGCATGGTCGGTTTCTGCTTGAGTGGTAGTTCAAGGCCTGTCTTCGATTGTTTTGAATCAGATTGAAGTCCACGGACTTGTGCTATATAAGTCTGAACGAATTTAAAATCCTCAGTCGCATGCAGCTTAAGTTTCGATTTTAATTTACTATCTTCCAAAAATCTTACTGCCACAAATTCATCTCTGGGATCCCGCAGTACAATACCGATATTTCGCGGCTCATCGCGCAGTGGATCGTCATGATATTGGACAATCGAGTATTGCATGGCTATTGATGTCATAGGTATCACTCCATCTATTAAATCCAATGCGGAAATTTATTCTTGTTTTTTATAAGAATATCCCCAATTTTCCCTTTTCTAATATCGAGGAAACTGCCCAGGGCCGTTCGCTCCTCTGGAGACACGCCCCAATCAGCTGGAATCTGGCTAATTATCTGATCTATTGTTGCTTTGTCTAGTTGAGCGAGCCGATCAAGAAATGGCTTAAAGGGATTAGCGCCAATAACACACTCCATCAAGCCAGGAGTTATTTGCAAGTTGTCCACATCGATCTTCTTTTCAATAGTTATATCCCAATTTGGAACACCAAAACAGTGTCCATGATCAATTGCGGACACAACATAGACGGTATGGTTGTAGTCTGGTTTCAAAATTATTAAATGTTCGGGCTTCCTATCTGTATTCAGACCTAACAAATCCAGCACAAATATTCCAGGCACATCATCCTTGTTCTTGATCTTAGAAAGCGCATCTGGTGGAGGGTTTCGCCAAAAATTGATCAGTCTTCTGACCCCAAAATGTGGACCTGAAGAAATAGGACCAGTTGTGCCCCTACCAGTGCTAAGTATGGGGGTTACGCCGATTAGTTCAACCGGAATTTGGATAATGGCCCCTTGAGGCACTGGCACTTCAAGAAAGAGCGCCAATTTGTTGACCACAAATTCGTTGGCCAGAACTCGCAAACCCTGGCTGTTCTCCTTGAACTTGACCACATATTGAACGCCGTCAGAATCTCCAAATACTTGCGCTGCTGAACCGCCACCCCCAGCTGAGCCTAGGTATTTTGTCATCGCCGCAATAGGACATGTCGCATCAAAGGCCACGGCTGTCGCTCCAAATCAATATCTATAACAGCGATTTTGGGGCTAGTTTAGACCTACCCACCATTTACATCTTGTTTTGCCTTGTAGCCGGCAATATAAAGCGTACTACCTGGCCATTGTCCTCACTGACCAGCTTGCATCGTTTGTACCAAGTTGAATGTAGTTCTCCGGTCAACTAATTCATAGTAACTGATTCCAAGTGTGAGGGTGAGTACCGTGCCTGCTGAAGAGTGGCCTCGGGCGTGGGTGGCTGGTAGTCGAGTGCACCGTGCGGGTGAACTGCGTATCCCGGTCAAAGCCACCAGTGATTGCGGTCTGAAAACCGCTAGATATTCCGGAGGACTACCGCCACCACATGTTGTTACTAGAGGGCTGTGGGAGATATACTGACAGCGAAGCTACGCTTAAGGCGATCGTGGGTGCCAAGGATGTAACCTAACTACCCAGTGCAGCGCGATGCTTCATAGCAGATGTTAGAAAGCCTCACATCCGCTGCTCGCGTGATTCACCGCAAGCGTTAGAGCCCAGTTCAGGAGTTCAGATGAAATTTGAAATCTACGGCCCATTTGATCTGCCAATGTCGAAAGGCTTGATTGATAAAGCAGCGAAATCCAAGAAGGATTTCTGGGGTAAAGTCGAGAAAGTCGCACCCGGCGTATCTGAGGCGTGCGGCTGCTATGTCTACGCCGTGAAAGCGAGACGTGGAACACTGCCTTGGTACGTAGGAATTACAACGAAGAGAACGTTCCATGCGGAAGCACTTGGCTCCCATCAACTTGGTCACTACCAGCCGACAATTGCACAAAAAAATGGCGTAACTCCACAGCTGTTCTTTCTCGCAAAAAAAACACCACAAGGCAGATTTGCAAAGCCGTCTGCGAGGCGGCACAAAGACGTTGAGTTTCTCGAAAAATTTATGTTTGGCATAGCATTGAATCGAAATCCCGATCTTAGCAACTCCAAGAATACAAAGTTTCTAAAGAAAATGGTTGTGCCTGGTGTTATGAACTCGCCGCAAAGACCGCCTAGAGCTCCTGAGCGGGATCTCAAAAATATGCTTAGACTCCAACAACTTCGTCAACACGAAAAATAATAAGCACCGTGCCTTCGCGGCATCAATTTTTACCAGCGGTTATGGCGAACGTTAGAACCCCGAGGCACCATGACGCCAAAAGTATTTGTTAGTCATGCTAGCGAAGACAAAGATCGCTTTGTTCTTCGGTTCGCAGAGCGCCTTCGTCAGAACGGAATCGATGCTTGGCTAGACAGATGGGAAATGCTCCCGGGTGATAGCCTTGTTGACAAAATATTTGAGGAGGGCGTAAAGGAAGCAAAGGCCGTGATTGTCATCTTGTCAAAGTTCAGCGTTGGAAAGTCATGGGTGAAAGAAGAACTTAATGCTGCTTTAGTCAAGCGGATCAACACCGGCAGCAAGCTAATCCCAGTTGTGATCGATGATTGCGATGTCCCCGAGGCACTAAAAAGTACACTTTGGGAGCGCATTACTGATCTGTCTGCCTATGAATCGAGCCTTAATCGTATTGTCGCCGCAGTTTTTGGTGCTAATGATAAGCCGCCAATTGGCTCACCTCCCCAATATGTTCGTTCATTCGACCAATCAATTGGTGGATTGAACAATATCGATAGCCTTGTTCTCCGCCTCTCATGTGAAGAGCTATTGAAAACTGGCGATATTTTTGTCAATCCTGGAAAAGTATTCTTAAAAAATAGCACGCCAGTTGTCCCAGAGGAGGAGTTGAAGGATTCCCTGGAAATCCTCGATGGTGAGGGGTATATCAAACTAATGCGCGCTATGGGTGGCGGCTTCTTCCCCTACCAGATAACTACCTATGGCTTTGATGCCTATGCCAATGTCGCTATTCCAGACTATCAATCCAAAGTCGCTGCAGTAGTTTCTGTCATAGTAAATGAGAAATTGGCAAGCAACATCGAGATTCAGAAAAGACTGAATGAAAATCAAATTATTGTTGATCACATTCTAGCCGTGCTAGAGACCAAGGGACACATAAAACAGGCAAAGATGATTGGCGGGCTCTCTCATATCCATTATGTTTCTCCTTCACTAAGACGGGCATTGAGTGGTAACTAGGCCGTTGCTTACTCATCATTCCACTCGATCTACGGGAATGCTGCACAGGTCGGTGAATTTAGACGTTAACCACAGATAGCTTCTAAACCAGTGTCAAACCGGAAGCGATTTCACGAAAGCTTATCTCATCATCATAGAGACACTTTTTGCGCTGCTCGCTTTGGCGAGCACATTTGAAGCTAACGAGTAGCGGTTTTCAGATCGGAATCATTGGCGGAATTCGACCGTAATGCTCACGGACACGATTGAAATGCAGTCGACAACCCTCGATGAGGACTTGGGTTCCCTTCAGCAGACAGAAGATCTCGGTGTTCAGGAACTCATCCCGGAGTTTGCCGTTGAAGCTTAGATACCGACATGGGCATTAGACTTATTCAATACGGCTCGCAACATTTTTGTATGATTAGCTTTTATCCCATCCGTTTTGCGAGATCCTCTGCTCGCAGATGAGTATAGCGCTTAAGCATCTGCAGGGTTTTATGCCCTGTGATCGCGGCCGCCTCCATCGGATTGAATCCCTTCTCGAATATCCTACTTGTGGCCTCATGCCGCAAATCATGGAAGCGCAAGTCGACGAGTGGATTGACCTTCTGCAGCTTGGAGGATCGTTTCTTAGGCGAGGCACGCCCGCTAATCCGTGCGAAAGCCTGGCTGATAGCGCCGGGGGTGATATTAAATACCGATCCATCCAGACGACGTGGAAGTGCGCGCAATATAGCAACGGCGCTCGTTGAAAGTGGCACATCACGCGGTGTGCCATTCTTGGTCTCTGTCAGATGGATCAACTGGCGCTTGAGATCAATCTGCTCCCAACGCAGGGAAGCCAGTTCTCCACGGCGCATAGCCGTCTCCAGTGCAAGTGAAATGATGGATGGAATCGGTTCCCCATACGCCCGCGCACGCGTTAACAATTCTTCCTCTTCTCCGGGTTTTAAACGACGATTGCGGCCAGGTGGGAGTTTGGGTCGGGCGGTCTTGGCAAGAGGCACAGGATTGAGAAGACTTTCCATGCCCCACGAAGAGCGGCACACTTCGAACAATCGCGAGAGTAGTCCCAGGTCGAGTTTGATTGTGTTAGCTCCAACTCCCTCGTTTTGTCTTTCCCCGATAAACATTGCAATGTCTTTGCCACGAATTGTTGCAAGTACACGTTTAGCAATGTCTCGACGCTGCAATGCGCGTGCGCGGTAGGTCTCTCCTTCGCGACTCTTTAGTTTCGGAATGTATTCAGCGATGTATCGCTCTAAGGCTTCCTCAAGCGTAGTGCTTTCGGCCTCTGCTCTGGAAACGAATACACTACGATCCATTTCACCTTCGATCTGCCGCACCCAGGCTTCGGCTTCCGCCCGGGAATTGAATGTCCGGCTCTGAGGGGGATAACCGTGCCGGCGGACCCGAGCACGCCACTGGAGGTCTCCACGTTTCTGGATCGCAGCCATAACTGATCCACCTTGGGCCATTGAACTTGGACCCAAGTGGACCAAAATTGGACCAAAAAGTCAATTTTGTCGGAGGATATTTTTGTAACTCATTGATTTACTGGCGCGCCTGGAGAGATTCGAACTCCCGACCCCCTGGTTCGTAGCCAGGTACTCTATCCAACTGAGCTACAGGCGCAAAACTTTTACTAACTATCGGTGATAGTACCCATCCCTGGTATGCCCG
>Ga0307374_10003823_pt1 | contig 25494 bp, 23 predicted proteins | sample OX3MG_FD_202532 | JGI IMG/M metagenome (GOLD analysis project Ga0307374, IMG submission 202532) | Soil microbial communities from Risofladan, Vaasa, Finland - OX-3 | ecosystem: Environmental > Terrestrial > Soil > Coastal area > Acid sulfate soil | place: Finland: Risofladan, Vaasa | collected...
ACCAGCGGCGTCAATTGCTCCACGTACCCATTCCTCGCGACAGATCATGCGGTGATCATCCACCCGGGCTTGCCAATCGTCGGTGGCCAGAGACTGCAGCTCTGGGCTGTCGACGGCCGGGTGTAGGTGGAATTCGGTGACCCCTGGACGCAATGTGGCGAGATCCCTTTCGAACATCTGGCGGGATCCGACCCCGGGCACGAAACGCATGTGATCGGTGAAGACGGCGCCCGCCTCTTCCGCTACGGCACGAGCCGGGAACCCGACGTAGCGCTCCATGCCCGTGTTGAACATGCGCAGGGGCAGGCCGAACTCAATGGCGAGGTCAAGGTACACGTCGAAGAATTCGGGTCTGAGCTGGAGGGTACCCATGTGGGCATCGAGGTGACTCACGTCGAAGCCCCAGAGGATGGCGCGCTCTATCTGCGCCCGGCACTCACGTCGAACCTCGTCAAGGTCAGCGTGATCCCAGACGTCCTCGACCGTCCTCGGGAACCCGCCATCCCCGCCGAGCAATGACGGTGCATGGGTGATCGGGCCCCACCGATACAGCTCGTACTCGGCGTTGACGGTCAGATGCACTCCGACGTCCTCACCCCGGTAACGGCTGCTTGCTTCGCGGGCCCAAGGGCAGGGCACCATTAAGGTCGCACTGGTGACTGTACCGGTGGCCAGGCACTCGAACACCCCGACATTGGCCGAATGGCACGAGCCGAGATCGTCAGCGTTGATTATCAGGAGTTTGGCGTCGGCCGGGTAGCCGAGGCGCTGAGCCAGGCTCCCCTCACCCACCTCGGGCGCCCCCCCGGTTCAGCTCAACGTCCTGGGCCCGGGCGTCCGCTGCGATCTCGTCCTGGAAGGCCACAATCCCGGCTGTCAATTTCACATCTCCGACCGCCAGGATGCGAACAGCGAAGAGTCCGGCGTTACGGGCACCGTTGATGGCCATGGTGGCCACCGGGATACCCCGGGGCATTTGCGCAATGGACAGGAGTGAGTCGAGCCCGTCGAGCTGGGACAGGGACACCGGAACCCCGATCACCGGCAACGTGGTCACCGCCGCCAGTACCCCCGGCAGATGAGCGGCACCACCGGCTCCCGCGATGATCACCCTGAGGCCCCGCCCGGCAGCCTCACGCCCGAATGCGATCGTGTCATCTGGAGTGCGGTGGGCCGAGAGGACCCGGACCTCGTGCGGCACCCTGAAGCGGTCCAAGGCTTCGACGGCGTCATTCATCACCTTCTGGTCAGAAGAGCTCCCCATCAACACCGCTACCTGTGGCGCCGCCGCCTTCATGACGGGACTCCGGCGCACAGGTGCAGGCCAACGGGGCGGAGTGTTCCCGGGGCCAGGGTGGCGGCCCAAGCCCTCGCTGGCATCATCTCGGCGTCGTCTCCACACACGGTCACGTGTCCCAGTTTGCGTCCTGGCCCTGCCTCTTTGCCAGGCGGGTGCACATGTGCACTGTCCCTGGCCAGGCCACGGGCCTGGGGTGGCTCGGGGATGGTCTGTTCATGATTCTCCAACTGTGTGCTCATGGCTCCCTCCATGGTCCAGTGTCCAGTGCCCAGTGCTCCGAATTATGGGGCAGGGTCGCCACCTCGTTGACCGGCTCCCACGAACCCGACGTGGTTGGTTCTCAGGTCGCTAGCCTCGGCTGGAGCATTGTGGCGGGCACGACCGGCACACTAGGCGAGGAGACCACAGGATCGATGGCCAAGCCCCTACGCATCGGAAGCCTCATTGACACGGACAGGACCTTCCCCGACACGGTGGCCCAGCTGAGGAGCTACGCCGAAGCCGGCCTCGACCATGCTTTCGCCACCCAGATCTTCGCGCACGACGCCCTTACCCTCCTGGCCGCCGCCGGTGCCCAGGTGCCGGGGATCGGGTTGGGCACCGGGGTGGTCCCCGTGCACCCCCGCCACCCCATGATGCTGGCTCAGCAGGCCCTCACGGTGCAGTCGGCCACCGGCAACCGCCTGATCCTCGGCATCGGGTTGTCCCACCAGGTGGTCGTCGAGGGGATGTGGGGGATGAGCTTCGACAGGCCGGCCCGTTACATGAAGGAGTACCTGGCTGCGCTCATGCCGCTCCTGCACGGTCAGGCCGTGAGCAGCGCTGGCGACCGGGTCACCGCACATGCGTTCCAACCGCTGGAGGTGCCCGACGTCGCGGCACCGCCGGTCCTGGTGGCCGCACTGGGCACCGCCATGCTCAACCTGGCCGGCCGGGTGGCCGACGGTACCATCACCTGGATGACCGGCACCCGCACCATTGACTCGCACATTGCGCCGACCATCCGCGCCGCGGCCGAGCAGGCTGGGCGACCGTCCCCCCGCATAGGCGTCGCGCTCCCGGTTTCGGTGACGGCCGACCCGGATGCGGCCCGGGAACGGGTGAACAAGGCGTTCGCCATCTACCCGAACCTGCCGTCCTACAAGGCGATGCTGGACAAGGAGGGCGCCGAGAGCCCGGCGGACATCGCGTTCCTGGGGGACGAGGAGCGCGTCACCGCATCCATTGAGCGGCTGGCCGCCGCAGGGGCAACCGATTTCGTGGCTTCTATTGTGGGGAACGCTGAGGAGCGGGAGCGGACACTGGTGCTGATGAGCGCGCTCGCCAGATCCTGACCGGCACGCGCCTCAGCGTGACAACGTCGTGCACTTGAACTCGTTGAGCTCGGGCTGCGTCTCGAACAACTGCACCACATTCTCAATGGTCCGGCGGGCCAGCGCGGCATCGCCGCCGGGCCGGCTCATGAGACGGACGAACACGGCACGTCCCTCGACGATGAAGGTCGGCACACCGAATACCCCCCACTCCTCAACAGCCTGCTGGTGAGCCTGACGGACTTCTACGAGGGCCCTGCCTGTCTCTAATTCCGCCAGCACCTCGGATCCCGGCACGCCCGACCGGTCCAACACCGCCGAGACCACGGCGGCCTCTCTGAGGTCGAGGCCCTCATCATGCCGGGCCGCGAAGAGTGCGTCGTGGGCGGTACCGAATTTCTCGGGGTACCGGTCACGGACCACCACGCCGGCCGCCAGGGCCAGCAGGTCGCCTGCCTTGGCCGGGTCGTCCCATACCGGCGTGCCGCCTTCGGGCACGTGCGCCTGGCTGAGTGAGAAGGGAAGGAAGGTGACATCCCAATCCGCCCCGTCGGCCAGCGCGGAGACGATGTGCTCATGCGCGTTGCGGGCGAACGGGCACCGGTAGTCCCAGGTCACTGAGAAGGGCTTCATATCCACTTCAACCGGTTGTGGCGCCGACTCATTCCCCCACTGACGGCTGCCGGCCGGTGCCGGCGCCCGGGCGTCACGGCATTCACCGCCGGCCGGAGGACCAGGCCCAGGCACGAGCCGATGACGGCCCCACCCAGCACGTCGGTGGGGTGATGGGCGCGCAGGTGGATCCGGCTGGCGGCCACCGCGCCGGCGAATCCCACGTAGGCGGTGGTCTGGCGCTCGGTCTCGGCCAGGACGAATGCTGTGCAGAAGGCGGCCAACGTATGGCCACTGGGGAAACTGCTGCTGGTCGGCGCCCTCACCGCGGCGCTGAGGTGGTCATCCGGGCGCCGGCGCTCAAAGCTCGACTTCACCATCCGGCTGACGAAGAGGGAGGAGAAACCGGCCGACCCCAGGGCAACCACTGCCCGCCGGCGGTCCGGTCCCCGCCGTCGGCCCTTGAGCAGTGCCAGAAGGACCCAGACGAAGCCGAAGTCAGCCAGGTTGGAGACCAGGGCAGCCGCCCCGTCCACTCGGGGTCGGCCCCGCAGCGGTTCGAAGGCCACGTCAATGGTCCGGTCGATGGTGGTCGTCAACACGATCCAGTCCCCCCGAAGGCGGGACAGGACGGCTTGAAGTGGCAGAAGTTGCACAGGGGTCCGGTCTTGGGACGGAAGTCCTCCGCCTTGCAGGATCGCTCAATGGCGGCCCACACGGCGGTGGTCCGTTGCCCCTGCCCGCGGATCGTCTGCTGCGTGGCCACGGCCGCGATCGTCACCGGGTCGCGCAAGTGGAGAAGGCGCACCTCGGCCGGTGCCCGCCCGAGCACCCGCTCGCATAACAGAGCGTAGGTCTGGACCCCGCTCATCCGGCCCTGCACGTAGCGGGCCGAGGGTGCCTTCCCGGTCTTGTAGTCCACCACCGTCAAAGACCCGTCGGGCTCAAGATCGAGCCGGTCGATGATGCCGCGCAACCGCATGCCGTCCTGCAGGATCTCCACACCCAACTCAATGCCTATGGCCCGGACCTGGTTGGGGTCCTCCAGCCGGAAATAGTTCCCTACCAGCACTCCTGCGTCGGCCAGAAAGGCTTTGGCGGCTTCCTTGGTCAGCCTGAGCTCCGTGAACTCTGGATCGGACTGCAGTGCCGACCAGGCCCGCACCAGCTCCGAGTGCGCGGCCGTCTCACTGCGGGCACCGGGCTCGTGGTTCCAGAAGAGGCCTTCCAGTGCGGCATGAACCAGGGTGCCCTTGACGGCGTGAGGTGAGGGTGGTTCGGGGCGGTGCTCAATTTCGGTGTACCGGAAGGCGAGCGGGCAAGTGGTGTAGGCCGTCATCTTCGATGGCGTCAGGGTCCGGGGAGGGGAGAGCACCATGGTCGCCAGGATAGGACGAGGTTCTGACATTGCCACCACATGCACTAGAAAGGAGAGCCCGATGGAACACTTGCCCCTCCCGTTCGGTCAGGCTGCCCACTGGCCCTCTGGAGAGTCCCACGGCTCCCACATCGACAGAGGACAGGGAGTGGTTGATGGCGCCGCCTGAACTACGCCGGGCCAGGCAGTGGGCCGGGCTGGTTGCTGGCGATCCAGTGCGGGTCGACGGCACGCGCCTGCGCAATGCCACCTGGACCTTTGTGGCCCATGTCACCAACGGCGAGTCAGGTGAGGAGTGGGTGGAGGTTGTCGGTGGGCGTTCGGGGGACCGCAAGGTCCGGTCGTTCCGGCCCGATCAGCTCTACGCCGTATCGGCCCGACCGGGGCGGGACCCGTCGTTGGCCGCAGCACCCGGACTCCCGCTCACCTGAGTTTCGGGGAAGACCATGGTCATACCGACGCTCACGACCGAACGCCTGATCCTGCGGCCGTTCGTGCAGGCTGACTTGAACGAGCTGGCCGTGATCCACCAGGAGGAGTCGTTCTGGTGGTATCCACTGCGCGCCGGGATGAGCGCCGAGCAGACCGCCGGCTTCCTTCAGCGGACCATGGCGCGCTACGGATCCGACGGATTCGGCGTTGAGGCCGTGATCGACCGCCGGAGCGGGGACATGATCGGCTGGGCTGGTCTCGCGGTGCCACACTTCCTTCCCGAGATCCTGCCCGCGGTGGAGGTCGGATGGCGCTTCTCCTCTGCCTTCCGGCGCCGAGGTCTGGCCACCGAGGCCGGCGCGGCTGCGGTCGACTGGGGATTCACCAACGGGGGACTAGGTCGAATCGTGAGCATTTACGAGCCGGAGAACGTTGCTTCAGGGAAGGTCATGGAACGTTTGGGTTTCACGCCGTTCCTGACCACCACCGGGGCTCTACACGGCGAGGAGATCGTGGTGACCGAATTGAAGATCGAGAATTGGCGGGAACGCCGGGCCGATGGGTGACCTGGCCCAAGATACCGCGGTCTCTGCGGTAGCCGGACAACCCGAAGGTGGTCGCCGGTTCACGGCGACGGTTCATGAAGATTGGGAGATCTGGGGCCCTGCAGGCGGGTATGTGGCCGCCATTGCCCTGCGGGCTGCCGGCGCGGTCAGTCCCTTCGAACGCCCGGCCAGCTTCTACTGCCACTACCTCTCGGTAGCGGCGTTCGAGCCGGTCGAACTGGTCGTCACGCCGCTCCGAGCGGGCCGCACCGTCCTGGCGCAACGGGTTGCAATGTCCCAGCACGGTCGTCCCGTCCTCGAAGCCATGGTGTGGTCGGTGGGAGAAGTTGCCGGGCTGGTGCACCGGGACCTGGAGCCTCCCGAAGTGCCCGATCCCTCCGATCTGAAATCACCCGAGGAGCTCTGGTCCGATCGGGAAGGACCCCGGTTCCGGTTCTGGAACAACTTTGATCAAAGGCCGATTGACTATGAAGAGTCGTGGCCTCCGCCCGGCCCACTCCCCCCGACCTGGCGCACCTGGCTCCGTTGCCGGCCAACGCCTACCTTCGACGACCCGTGGGTCGATGCAGCACGGACCCTGGTCGTGCTGGACGTCTTGAGCTGGCCGGCCGGCTCGCGTCCCCATGCCTACCTGGAACCACCCTTCACCGCACCCAGCCTCGATCTTTATGCCTCGTTCCAGAATCCGGGCTCGTCCACTGACTGGCTCCTGCTCCATGGCCACTCTCCCGTGGCCGGCGACGGCCTGCTCTCGTGGACAGGGCGGGTGTGGACTCGCGATCGCCAATTGATTGCCAGCGGCGGAGGGCAAGCGGTCTTTCGCCACACCTGACGAGTGGGGCTACTCGGTCGAATAGCCGTCCATGCGGGCCAGGATCCGCAGCATCACCTCGTCGGCACCGGCCCCGATGGAGTCGAGACGGGTGTCTCGGAAATAGCGCGATGTCCAGTGCTCGTCCATGTAGCCGATGCCACCGTGGAACTGCACCGCGGTGTCTGCCACCTCGCGCTGGAGCCTTGATCCCATCAGTTTCCCGATGGTGGCGTACCGGGTGGCGTCCTCCCCCCGAATGACGGCGTCCGCTGTGGTCCTCGCGTAATGCTTCAACATGTCATGCCGAGCACTCAGTTCGGCCAGGACGAATTGGAGATGCTGGTTAGCCAGCAAAGGCTTCCCGAATGCGTGGCGTTCGGCCAGGTAGGACTTGGTGCGTCCCAGGGCCAGTTCGATGGACCCGACCTGCTTGTAAAAGGTGATCAGGCGCTCCGCCTGGAACTGCACCATCTGCTGCTGGAAGCCGCGCCCGATATCGCCGATGGTGTTCGCCACGGGAACGCGCACATCGGTGAAGGAGAGCTCCGCGGTGTCGCTCGACCACATGCCCAGCTTCTCGAGCTTGCGCGAGACGACGACGCCATCGGAGGCCGTCGGCACCACTATCAGCGACATGCCCTGGTAGCCGGGCTCGTCCGAAGTGCGGGCCAGGAGGCAGAGCCAATCGGCTTGAGTGCCGTTGGTGATGTACAGCTTCGATCCATTGATGATCCACTCATCGCCGTCCCGGACCCCCCGGGTCCTGATGCCGGCCACATCACTCCCGGCGTCGGGCTCGGTCACTGCGATTGAAGCCACGGTCTCACCTCTGATGGCCGGTGCCAGGTAGGCCTCCTTCAGCTCGGCCGATCCGTACCGGGCCAGGGCCGGCGTGGCCATGGACATCTGCACCGCCATGGCCATCGGTACCCCGCCGCAGCTGATGCGACCCATCTCCTCGCCGGCGATCAGAGTGAAGGAATGGTCGGCCCCCATGCCTCCGTATGCCTCGTCGTACTCCAGACCGAACAGGCCCACCGGGGCGAGCTTGGCGAAGAGCTCATGGGCGGGGAAGGTACGAGCGGTTTCCCACAGATCCACGTGGGGCTCAATTTCCCGCTCGAAGAGGCTCCGCAACGAATCGCGGAACATCCGGTGTTCATCCGTCTCGATCACCGGCGAACAATACCACCGAGGCAATTCAAGGCTCACTGTGCGCAGGCCCCCTACACTGCGCATTCGTGACGGTCGAGCTGGTCAAGGTGGAGGACAACGGAGCGATCCGCACGCTGACCCTCAACTCGCCCGCCAACCGCAACGCGCTTTCAATGCTGCTGCTCCAAGAGCTGGCCCGGGGACTTGAGGATGCATCGGCGGACACCGGTGTGCGTGCCATCGTGCTCACGGGAAGCGGTACCGTCTTCTGCTCCGGTGCCGATCTGTCCGAGCGCGATGCGAGCGCTCCGAACTTGCTTCCGGAGATCCTCACCTCCATTGCCCGATCCCGGGCGCCCGTCATCGCTCGCGTCAACGGGCACGCCAGAGGCGGGGGCCTCGGCCTCATCGCAATAGCCGACATGGCGGTCGCTCCGGCGTCCAGTACCTTCGCCTTCAGTGAGGTCCGAGTGGGTGTGGCGCCGGCCATGATCCTGGTTCCGGCGCTTCGCGTCACGGCGAGGCGGTTTCTCGCCCGTATGACGTTGACTGGTGAGCAGTTCAGCGCCGACGATGCGGTCCATGGCGGACTGCTGACCGCCGTGGTGGCCGATGAGCGCGAGCTCGACGACTGGGTGGATCGTGAAACGGCGTCCCTCCTGAAGTCGGCGCCAGGGGCAGTGGCGGCCACCAAGGCGCTGCTGGCCTCCCTTCCCGATGCCGACTGGGCGCCTGGGCTCTCAATGGCCAAGGAGCGGTCCGCCGAGCTTTTCGCCGGACCGGAGGCCACCGAGGGGATGGACGCATTCCGCACCAAGCGCCGGCCGGCCTGGGACGCGACGACCAGATGAGCACACGCATCACCACGCACCTGGTCGTCGACGGTGAGGAATTCACGGAGAACGCCCGTGCCATGGGTGCACTCGTGGCGGACGTCCGTGCCCTGCACGACCAGGTCGTGGCCGGAGGCGGGGCGCTCTACGTCGAGCGCCACCGCTCCCGCGGCAAGATGATGGTCCGCGAGCGGGTCGAGGCGCTGGTGGATCCCGGCACGCCGGTCCTCGAGCTGTGCCCTCTCGCCGGTCTCGAGACCGGCGACCCTCTGGGAGGGGGGGTGGTGGTGGCGTTGGTGGAGATCGCCCACACCCAGTGCGTGGTCATCGCCAACGATCCCACCGTGCGGGGCGGGACCACCAGCCCCACGACCATTAAGAAGTTGCTGCGCGCCATGGATGTGGTTGAGATCAACCGACTCCCATTGGTGATCCTGGTCGAATCGGGCGGAGCCGATCTTCCCCGGCAGGCCGACGTGTTCGTCCCCGGCGGCGAGCAGTTTCGCCGGTTGACCCAATTGTCGGCGCAGGGCATACCCACGGTGTGTGTGGTCCTCGGGTCGTCGACGGCCGGCGGGGCGTACCTGCCCGGCATGAGCGACTACACCGTGATGGTCGAGGGTCGCGCCCGGGTCTTCCTCGGGGGGCCACCGCTGGTCAAGATGGCCATCGGCGAGGAGGCCGACGAGGAGGAACTCGGTGGCGCGCTGATGCACGCCCGCACGTCGGGATTGTGCGACTACCTGGCCTGGGATGAGCACGAGGCGCTGCGAATCGCCCGTGGCATTGTGGCCCACTTGCGATGGCAACGACTGGGTCCCGGCCCGGCCTACCCCGTTGAGGAACCCCAGTTCCCGGCGGAAGAACTGCTCGGGATCGCTCCGGTGGACGTACGAGTGCCCTTCGACGTGCGCGAGATCCTGGCCCGGGTGATGGACGGGTCCCGATTTGAGGAGTTCAAGGCGTCCTATGGGTCTCAACTGGTCTGCGGGTGGGCATCTCTCGGCGGGTATCCGATCGGCGTGGTGGCCAACAACGGGATCCTCTTCTCACAAGAGGCGCAGAAGGGGGCCCAGTTCATTCAGCTCTGCAATCGGAGCCACACACCGATCCTCTTCGTCCAGAACATCACGGGCTTCATGGTCGGCACACGGTACGAGCAGGGTGGGATCATCAAAGATGGAGCAAAGCTGATCAACGCGGTGTCCAACTCGACCGTACCGCACCTCACCCTGATGGTGGGCGCCAGTTACGGTGCCGGCAACTACGCCATGGCGGGCCGGGCCTATGACCCCCGATTCGTGTTCACCTGGCCCAATCACCGCATTGCCGTCATGGGACCCAAGCAACTGGCCGGCGTGCTCTCCATCGTTCGTCGAAACGCGGCCGAGGCCGCGGGAAGACCCTTCGATGACGCGGAGGATGAACAACTTCGACTGGCGACAGAGGCCCAGATTGAAGACGAGTCGACCGCCCTTTACGCTACCGGCCGCCAGTGGGACGACGGGATCATCGATCCCCGTGACACCCGCACGGTGCTCGCCATCGCGCTGACCGCCGTCCACTCGGCGCCGGTGGAGGGCACAGCGACCTTCGGAGTGGTGCGGCACTGATGGCACCCGCACCGCCGCGTCTCCTCATCGCCAACCGCGGGGAGATCGCCCGACGGATCATCCGGGGTGCCCATGACGCCGGCTGGGCCACCGTCGCCGTCTATGCGCCCGACGATGCGTCCAGCCCCCATGTGGGCGAAGCGGACGTGGCGGTCCTCCTGAGCGGAGGGACCCTAGCTGAGACCTACCTCAATCCATCAGCCCTCATCGCAGCCGCGAAGGCGGCCGGTGCGGTCGCGCTCCACCCCGGTTACGGGTTCCTTTCGGAGAGCCCGTTCCTCGCCGAGGAGTGCGCAGGGGCAGGCTTGGTCTGGGTGGGTCCGACGCCCGAAGCGATGCGGATCATGGGTCACAAGGCCAGGGCCAAGGAGACGGTTGCTGCGGCTGGCGTGCCGGTCCTCCCGAGCGTGGTGCTGACTGCCGACATCCCCGATGCCCACATGTTGCAAGAGGCAGACATATTGGGTTATCCGCTCCTCGTCAAGGCGTCGGCCGGTGGCGGCGGACGCGGCATGCGCCTGGTGGGCGGACCCGATCATCTCGGTGATGCCGTGGCGGCGGCCCGGCGAGAGGCCGGGGCGGCGTTCGGCTCCGACGAGGTGTTTCTTGAGCAGTACCTCCCGTCCCCCCGCCATGTCGAAGTCCAAGTGATAGGCGACGCTCAGGGAACGGTGCTCCACCTCTTCGATCGCGAGTGCTCGGTCCAGCGCCGCCACCAGAAGGTCATTGAGGAGGCTCCGGCCGTCCTGGTCGACCCGGAGACCCGGTCACGCATGTGGACTGCAGCGGTTCTGGCCGCGCGGTCTGTCGGCTATCAGGGAGTCGGCACCGTGGAGTACCTGGTTGACGGGGACAGCTTCTACTTCTTGGAGATGAACACGCGCCTTCAGGTTGAGCATGGCGTCACCGAGTTGGTCACCGGCCTCGACCTGGTGGACTTGCAACTTTGGGTGGCTTCGGGCCGGCCGCTCGGGTTCACCCAGGACGAGATAGTGACCTCCGGCCATGCCGTTGAAGCTCGAATCTGCGCGGAGCGACCGCGGGACGACTTCCAGCCCACACCGGGGACGGCGGTCCACGTGCGATGGCCGGAGGGAACAGGGATACGAGTTGATCGCGCCATTGAGTCGGGTGGCACGGTCAGCCCGGCCTACGACTCGTTGGTGGCCAAGGCAATGGCCCACGGAGAATCTCGGCCAATGGCCATTGCCAAACTTGGCCGGGCCTTGCGGTCGCTGGAGCTGGACGGACTTGAGACCAACCGGGAGATGCTCGACGCCGTGCTCGCCGACGAGGACTTCCGACAAGGCGAGGTCGGTGTCAACTACCTCGCCGAGCGTGCCGATCTTCGAAATTCGGTGCTCTCCGATGCGGTGCGCCACCGTCATGCCGCTGCTGTTGCCTTCTCCCTCCTTGAGGTCCGAGCAGCTCAGAGCTTGATCCCGGTGCCGGCCGCAGGATGGCGCAACGTCGGCACGGCGCTGCATCGCGACCATCTGATCGACCCGTCGGGCGTTCTGGAGGTGCAGGTCAGCCGAACCGATGTTCCGGCCAGCGTTGTGCAGGACGGCGAGTGGTATGAGGTGGGCACCGCGGTGACCGGCGGAGGCGTGGTGGATCTCACTGCCTCGGGCCTGCGGCGACGGTACAGGGTTCGGCTCTCCCCCCATTGGGCCTTCGTCAACGGACCGGAAGGGCAATCGACATTTGCCCTGCGAAGCGAAGATGACCCTGACGAGGAGGACGGTGCGGGGGGCGAGTGCCGGGCACCCCTACCCGGGGCGGTCACCATGGTGCTCGTGGCCGTGGGGGACACCGTGACCGGCGGTGACGGCCTGGTTGTTCTTGAGGCGATGAAGATGGAGCACACCCTGCGCGCCGGTGGAACCGGAAAGGTCAGTCAGGTCCTCTGTGCACCCGGCCAGCAGGTCGACGTGGGCGACCTGCTGGTGTCGATTGAGCCGACATGACGGGAGGGTCTCGGCCATCCGGAGTGCTCCGGGTGGCCAACTGCAGCGGCTTCTTCGGCGACCGGATGACCGCCGCGGTGGAGATGGTAGAGGGCGGACCGATCGACGTGCTCACAGGCGATTGGCTGGCTGAGCTCACGATGTACATACTCCACAAGACCCGCGCCAGCGGAGGGGGATACGCCCGCACGTTCCTCCGTCAGCTTGAAGAGGTGCTCCCCATCTGTGTGGAGCGGGGCATCACCGTCGTCTCCAATGCCGGGGGCCTCAACCCCGAAGGGCTGGCGGCCGCCGTCACCGAATTGGCCCGGCGCCAGGGCCTGTCGGTGAAGGTGGCATCGGTGTCGGGAGATGACATCACCCAACGGGTGCCCGAGCTCAGGGCTTCGGGAGTTCCGTTTGTCAATCTCGACACCGGTGAGGCCTTGCCTCCCGACGCTCGGCTGGTGACGGCCAATGCGTATATGGGGGCACGCCCAATTGCCGATGCCCTGGCAGCCGGTGCGCAGGTAGTCGTGACGGGCCGGGTCACGGATGCGTCGGTCGTCGTCGGCCCGGCGCTCCATGCGTTCGGGTGGGGTGATGACGATTACGACGCCATTGCCGGGGCCGTAGTGGCGGGGCACGTCATTGAGTGCGGCGCACAGTGCTGTGGCGGCAACTATGCGTTCTTTGAGGAGATCCCCAATCCGAGCCGGATCGGCTTCCCCATTGCGGAGCTGCATCCGGACGGTTCGTCCATCATCACCAAACATCCGGGGACCGGGGGCGCCGTCTCCGTGGGCACCGTCACGGCGCAGTTGCTCTACGAAATCGGGGGACCCCGCTACCTGAGCCCGGATGCCGTGGCCCGGTTCGATTCGATCGCACTGGACCAGGAAGGCCCCGACCGGGTGCGGATCGCGGTGGTCCGAGGTGAGTCTCCTCCGCCCACCTTGAAGGTCACAGCCAACCTCCATGCCGGCTGGCGCAATGCGATGACGTTGGCGCTCACCGGAGCCCAGGTAGCCGCCAAGGCCCGGCGAGCGTCCGCGGCCGTGTGGGCCGGCATTCCCGGCGGGCGTTCCTCATTCGAGGAGACGGCGGAGGAATTGACCGGTGACCTGAACGGTCACGGTGTGGCCTACTTGAGGTTGAGCGTGCGGGACGACGACGAGCAGGCGGTAGGTCGTGCCTTCTCGGGTGCCGTCGTCGAGACCAGCCTGGCCAGCTATCCGGGCACATTCTTCACGACGGCACCCTCGGCGGCGCAGGGAGTGGCCCGGTACTGGCCGACCAGCATTGCGGTCAAAGAGGTGACGCCGCGAATCGAATGTGATGGGATGGCGGTCCCGAACTCATTGCGGATGACCAAGAGCCGAACTCCGGAGGGCGAACCGGAGCAAGAGGTACCGGCTCCTCCACCACCGGGCGCGCCGGGGGAGACGGTGCGCGTGCCCCTGTGGGTGCTGGTGGGTGCCCGCTCCGGTGACAAGGGGGGCAATGCCAACATCGGGGTTTGGGCGGAGACCGAGGAGGTTGCCCGTTGGATGGCGGCCAACCTGGACACGGAGCTCCTGATTGAGCTCCTGCCTGAGGTCCAGCCCTTCACCGTCAGCCGCTACGCGCTCCCGAACCTGCGGGCCGTGAACTTCGTCGTGCACGGGATCCTCGGATGGGGTGTGGCGTCGAATCTACGATTGGACGCGCAAGCCAAGGGATTGGCCGAGCTCCTGCGCTCACGGGAGGTCGATGTGCCGGTGACCTTGGTGTCAAGCGGAAGGCCATCCGAACGATGGGCCACCTTGAACGATGTCAGGCGCGATAGGTTCGTCGGCTGAGTGGAGTACTCGACCACCAAGAGACGACCATCGGAGGTTTGACATGTGTCCGGGGGCATCCGCAGGTGTGACAGCGGCTGGGCAGCCGAAGGTGCAGAGCCGATTGGGCCGGCTGTTCTTCGACCACACGATCGACGAATACCCCAGGGGTGTCCGGCGAGTCGGGTACCTGGGCCTGGCCATCCTTGCCACCGTGGTCCTGTACTACGTGTACTACACGCAGACAGGGGTGACGCCGAACATCCTGGCCGGTTTCCACATGAGCTTCGCCTTCTACATCGGCATCATTGTGGTGTCGAACCTCCTGGGCGCCTTCGCATCCCTACCTGCCAGCCAGACCGACCGCTTGGGGCGGACGAACGTGGTCATTTACGGCCTTCTCATCGTGGGCCTTCTCACGGCCGTGGCCATCCCGTTGACGAACAGCCAATGGTCGTATGGCGTCGTCACCTCACTGATCGGGATCGTCGAGGGCGCCATTCTGGTGGCCACCCCGGCACTGGTGCGCGACTTCAGCCCTCAGCTGGGCCGGGCGTCTGCCATGGGCTTTTGGACGATTGGGCCTGTCGCCGGCAGCCTCATCACCTCCCTGGTGGCCCTGCACACGTTGAACCACTTCGGCCAGACGCACTGGAAGAGCCAGTTCGTGATTTCGGGTGGCGCAGCCCTCATCGTGTTTCTGATCTCCTTTGCGGGGTTGAAGGACCTGTCACCGCAGATCCGGGATCAGCTCATGGTGTCGGCCCGCGACCAGGCACTCGTTGAAGCGCGGGCTCGTGGCTTGTCCGACCGGGAACTTGTCGCGGCGACCGAGCGGCCATGGCGACAGATCCTCCAATGGGACCTGGTCGGTTCCTCCATTGGCATCGCCACTTTCCTGCTCGTCTACTACGCCGCGGCCAGCCTCTTCACCATCTACTACCCGGTGATCTTCAAGAACCCCGATGGCACCAATTTCTCCGTCACCCAGGCCAACGGGCTGAACACCTGGTTCTGGGGAGCGGACATTTTGGCTCTCATTGCCGTCTGCCTTCTTTCCGATGCGCTCAAAGTACGCAAGCCGTTCATGTTGCTCGGCGTCGGTGTTTCCATGGTCATGCTGGTCGTGTTCCTCGGCGATGCGACTCACGCCCATACGAGCTACTACACATTGGCCTTCGAGGCCTCGCTCCTGGCCGTCGGCCTCTCACTCGTCTTTGCACCATGGATGGCCGGGTACACCGAGAGCGTCGAGGAGAAGAATCCCGCCTTGGTGGCGACCGGCCTGGCGCTATGGGGCTGGATCCTCCGGCTCGTCGTCGGATTGTCGTTCATCTTCCTCCCCATGATCATCAACAGCGTGAACCCGATCGTCGACAATCTGCCGGTGGCCGGCACGGTCATTCACGGCCAGTCCATCGAGAACTTCGCGGCCGAGCATGCCGACATCATTGCGTTCGCAAAATCCCATCAGCAGCTCCTGACCGCACTGGCGAAGAACCCGGGTCCGGCGGACACTCTGGCGAAGGCTCCCACCTTGCACAACCTGGCTGGGGCGGTGGATGCCTACGGAAAGTCGATCACGAGTGAATTGGTGAAGAACGCGGCTGTGCTCCAGACGATCGCGGCCAAGTACTCCGACCAGCTGACCTTCATTCAGGCTCATCAGACTGCGCTGAACGATCTCCAGAATGCCTCCACCAAAGCCCCTCGTCAGTGGCAGCGCTGGTTCTTTGTCGATCTGGCCGGGATGGTCGTCTTCCTTCCCCTCATATGGCTGACCAAGGGCCGATGGAACCCGGCAGCAGCCCAACGTGACTTCGAGGAACACGAGGTCCGGGTGCGCGAGGAATTCTCCCGACTGGTCGGCGAAGAGGCCGTCCCGGTCTGACCACGCGCACCGATCTGGCAGGATGACGAGGTGGAGCCGATCGTCCGCCTGGCCTCTCTTGTTGTCGGTGTGGCCATCGTTGCCAGCACGGGTTGGAGCGTGTTCACCGCCCTGGTCGTCCCGCGGGTCACTTCCTCGCGTGGCATTCGCAGCGTGGCCCGCGTGCTGGGCGGATCGGTGCGCCGCCTCTCCCCCCATCTCCCCAACTACGAAATGCGAGACCGGGTCATGTCGTTCGTCGGACCGGCGGCCATGGTGGTGTTGTTCGTCATGTGGATCGGTCGCCTCGTCGTGGGCTTCGGGCTGATCATCTGGTGGACCAGCGGCCAGAGCTTCGGGACGGCCATGGCCATTGCGGGTTCCTCGGTTTTCACGCTCGGCATTGTCTCCACCAATGACGGGGGCTCCAAGGCGCTTGAGATCATCGCGGCCGGCGCCGGCCTGCTGGTGGTGGCGTTGGAGATCGCCTATCTGCCTGCTCTCTACAACGCCTTTGCCACTCGTGAGACCGAAGTGACGCTCCTGGCCACCCGCTCGGGCACACCGGCCTGGGGTCCCGAGATCCTGGCCCGCCACCACATGCTGGAGACCATGGATGAGCTCCCCCCCCTGTATGCCGATTGGGAGCGTTGGGCGGCGGCCGTTTCAGAGAGTCATGCCAACTATCCCGCGCTCATGTGGTTCCGTTCCCCGGTCTCGTCGCGCAGCTGGCTCTTGGGGCTGGTTGCCATGATGGACTCGGCCGCGCTCTACCACGCAGTGAGCCCCGAGCAGACACCCCACCAGGCCCGGCTCTGCCTTTCCATGGGTTCGAGCTGCCTGCGATCCATGGCCGGGGCGCTGAACATGCCGTATGTGGCGGACCCGCTGCCCACATCGGGGACCAGGCTGACCCGGGAGGAATTCGAGGAAGGTTTCCGGAGGCTCGCATCGATCAACTTTCCCCTGGAGCGTGATCTTGAGGATTCATGGCGCCACTTCCAGGGGTGGAGGGTCAACTACGAGCCGATTGTCGATGGCCTGACCCGGTTGATCGTCCCTCCTCCGGCGCCATGGTTCATCTCGCGCCCCCATCTGGGTGTGACCGAATGGCCGGCGGTGCGCAACCGAACGCCGGATGACCCTGAGGGAACTCAGGCGTTCGGATCGAGCAAGACCTTCAAGACGCCATCAGCCCGGGAGTCGAACAGCTGATACGCCGCAGCTACCTGGCTGAGCCCCATGTGATGGGTGAACGTGTCAGTCAGGGAGAACTTCCCAGCTTGGAGGAGCGGGACGAGAGCGGGCCAGGTCCCGGGCACCGGTGCGAACACTGCCCGTACGGTGAGGCTCTTCAGGAATACCAGTCCCATGGGGAAGGGAAGGGCCATGGCGAGGTTGACCCCGACCACCGAGACCGTGCCGCCGCTCGCCGCGCAAGACAGCGCGTCAAGGACCGTGCTGTCGGCACCGACGGCCTCAATCACCGACTCGGCACCCCACCCCGACGTGGTTTCGAGGACCTGCTCCGACGCGGGGGCAATCCCCGCGTCAATGGGCTCAGCTCCCAGGCGCTCGGCCCGCGCCAGCCGTTCGGGGACCTTGTCGACGGCGAGGATCCGGGCTGGTCCGAACAGCTTGGCGCACTGCAGTGCCATGATGCCGACCGGCCCCAGGCCGATCACGGCGACCGTCGAGCCGGGCCGGATGCCGGCCCGGCTCGCCCCGACGTACCCGGTGGGGAGGATGTCGGTCAGGAGGACCGCCTCTTCGTCGGTCAGTCCGTCGGGCACCGGTAGGACGAAGGCATCGGCGAAAGGGACCGCCATGGCCTCGGCCTGGCCGCCGGGCAGGTCGGCCATGGTCCCGAAGGCGGCGGATAGGCCCGCCCGGCAGACATTGGGCTCACCCGCCAGGCAGGGAGCGCAGGTGCCGCACCCCACGACCCCGGAGACGAGGACCCGGTCGCCTGGCTTGGCGGAGCGGACCGTCGCCCCCACCTCGGCCACCGTACCGATGACCTCGTGTCCCAGGCGGATACCGGCACCCGTAGGTGCATCATGGTAAAGGTGCAGGTCCGATCCGCAGATGGCGGTCTTGTCCACGGTGACGATCAACCCGTGCGGGCCGGGGAGGACCGGGTCGGGGACATCCTCCAATCGCACGTCTCCGGGACCCTGCAGGACGGTTGCTCGCATGGGTGCAACCTAGTGCGCGGTACTACACTGCGATGGGCCGAATTTCCGCCCACCGACCCCTATGAACGTCACGTTTGCGCAACCATCGACGATTGCCCTCCCCATTCTCGAAGACGCGGACGTCGACGCATTCTTCGACACCGAGGATCTGTGGGCCGTGATCGTGTGGAACGACGACGTCACCACCTTCCAGACCGTGATAGAGGCCTTCGTGGTGATCTTCCACCACTCGGTGGAGCGCGCCGACCAGCTCGCCTGGACGATCCACCGCACCGGGAAGGCAGTGGCAGCCGTTCGCCCCAAGGACGAGGCGGAAGCAGCGGTCCGGGACCTACACCGGCGCCTGATCACGGCATCGCTGGCACCGGCCTGACCGGGTGTCATCGGTCACCCGAGCCCCGTTCCAAACGGTTCGCAAGTCGCGCCTTCACCTCGGGCCATTCGGACGCCAGGATGGAGAACCGGGCCGAGGTGCGCACCGTGTCATCCGAACCCGGGCGATCGGCTCGCATGATTCCGTCGAGTTGACCACCGATGCGTTCGATGGCGGCCCAGGACCGGGCATTGCGGACATCGGTCTGCAGGGCGACCCGGTGGACCTGCCACTCCTCGAAGGCATGGCCCAGCATCAGCAATTTGGCTTCGGTATTGACAGCTGAGCGCTGGACCGACCCGGCCAACCACGTGAACCCAATGTCCACGACGTCGGGGATGCCGTGACGCTGGTGGGTGGCGCCTGGTGGCCATTGCCAGTAACAGAGTTCACAGAAACGAGTCGCGCCGACCACCCGTTCCGCGCCGTTCGGATCGCGGTGGATGGTGGCAAACGCCACATGGGCACCCGCATCCACCTTGCCCAGCGCGTCGATCACGTAGTCGGTCATCTGCCCGAATCCATCCGGCGTGTAGGTCCACTGGTAGTTGCTGCGGTCTTCGGATGCCGCGGCCACCAGCTCAGGTATGTGGGCTTCGGACAGGGGTTCGAGTCGGACGGAGGCTCCTTGCAGGGTGAACGGCTCAAGCATGACCGCCACCACCCCCTCCGGTCGGGGCGACGAAATCACGTTGCCGGACCAGTGCGTAACCTCCCACTGAACCGACGAGGGCCACAATGGCCCCAATCACCATCAGGTGATTCAAAGTGGACGAGAAGCCGATGTGATATGCGTTGGACAGGGCGGAGCGGGCGGCGGCAATGGGGATCTTCGAGGCCACTTGGTGCAACTCGCCGGCCGCCATGGCGGCATTCAATTGCGCACCCCCGCGGTGCAGTACGAGACGTCCCACTGCGGTCTCGTTGAGCACGGCTGACGTCTTGGTGACGATCTGGCTCTGGAAGATGGCTCCCAGCACGGCGATACCGGTGGCGATACCGACCTGACGAAAGGTGTTGTTCGTGCCTGACGCCATGCCGCTGCGCTGGGGTTGGACGACCGAGATGGAACCGGAGGCCAGGACGGGGTTGACCATCCCGATTCCCGCGCCCGCGATGATGAAGCCGGGCAGGAAAACGGTCCAGGTTGAGGTCGGATGCGTGCGGCTCATCAGCAATAGCCCGACAGTGACCAGGAGCATCCCCGTACCGAGGAGGTAGCGCGAGTGGATGCGCACCGTCAACCGGCCGGCGAAGGGGGCCACGAAGAAAGCCAGGAGGGTCAAAGGGAGAAAGCGCACACCGGCCGAAAGGGGATTGAAGCCCAGGTCGTCCTGGATGAACAGGGTGAGATACAGGAACATGGCGAAAATGGAAGCGGAGAGGCTGAACGCGACAAGCGAGACCCCGGCGAACGCCGGGATCCTGAAGAGGCCCAGATCGAGCATGGGGTCCTTGCTCCATCTCTCATTGACGTAGAAGATCAACATGAGCACGGTCGCGGATGCCAACAGGCTCATGATGGTCGTACTCGACCAACCCTCGTCGTTGCCCCGAACGAGCGCGAAGACGAGCAGGAACAGGCTCAACGAGAATGACACGAAGCCCAGCCAGTCGATGCGCCGCGTGCTCGTGTCCCTCGACTCGGCGATCCGGGTGAAGGTGACGATTATGGCGACGATCCCGATGGGCACGTTGACAAAGAAGATCCACCGCCACCCGAAGGCGCTGGTGATGGCACCGCCCACCAGGGGGCCGATGGCGACCGCTCCGCCGGTCACCGCACCGAAGATCCCGAAGGCCGTCCCGCGGTCCCTCCCTTGGAATGCCTGAGCGATCAGAGCCAGAGAGGTGGCGAACATGATGGCACCACCGACACCTTGCACGGCCCGGGAGAGGTTCAACATGAGGGATGATGTCGAAAGTCCACAGACCAACGAGGCGGCGGAGAACACTCCCAGGCCGACTGCGAAGACCTCGCGGCGGCCGTAAATGTCACCCACCACCCCCGCCGTGAGGAGGAAGGCGGCAAGGGTCAGCGAATAGGCGTCGACGACCCATTGCAGGTCGGCGAAACTCGAGTGAAGCGACCGCTGGATGTCGGGCAGCGCCACGTTCACCACGGTGATATCGAGGAGCAGCATGAAGATCGCCGTGCACACGGCGATCAGGGTCCACCACTTGCGTTCCAGCGTCGGCATTTGCGGAGTGTAACCAGGCCCCATGCCGGCTCGTACACTGTGGCGTGATCGTTGGCTCGTCACTCACCATTGAAATCGGCGATCGGACACTGGTATCCGACGCTTCATTCGTGGTGGGAACCGGCGAGAAGGTGGGGCTGGTTGGCCGGAACGGAACCGGAAAATCTTCATTCATTTCGGTCATCGTGGGGGAGCCCACACCCCAGCTCCGTCATCGGGGAAACGTGCGGCTCCTCGGATCTTTCGGCTTTCTTCCCCAGGCCCCGGTCCTTGGCGGCCTCGGCCTGGAGCCCACCGGCTTCTCCCACATCCTCTCGGCCCGCGGACTCGACGTGCTCGATGATGCGCTCGGTTCGGCCCGCAAGGCGATGGCCGATGATCCCTCGGAGGAGCACATTGAGCTCTTCACCGACCTGCAGGAGAAGTTCCAGACCAATGGTGGCTACGAGGCTGAATCGGTCATGGCGCGTTTGGCCGACGGCCTCGGCTTGCGGCAGGAGCTTCTCTTGGAGGAAATTGAGTCGCTCTCCGGAGGCCAGCGGCGGCGGGTCGACCTGATGCGGGTCCTGTTTCAGGAACCGGAGTTGATGATCCTTGACGAGCCGACCAACCACCTCGACCGCTCGGCCAAACGTTGGTTGCTGGGTGAGCTCGAACAATTCCCGGGGGCGCTCCTGGTGGTCAGCCACGACCTCAAACTCCTGGACCAGTCGATCTCCAAGGTGCTGCACATTTCGAATCAGCGTTTGACCGAGTGGAAGGGCAATTACTCGAAGTTCGAGGCCCAGCACGAGGCCGATCAGTCGCAGCGTGAGCGGGCATCGACCCTGGAACAGCGGGAGATCATCCGCCTGTCGACGCTGGCCGACTCCATGCGGGGCAGCACGGCGAAACGGGCGAAGATCGCCAAGTCGCTCGACAAGCGGGTAGAGCGCATTGAGGGGCAGCGGACCCATGTCGACAAGCGGGAGCGAGCGAGCAAGTTCCGCCTGCCCACCCCTCCTCGCTCGGGCGGCATTCCGTTGGAGGTGAGCAAGTTGGCCGTGCGTTACGGACACAACGAAGTGCTGTCCAACGTCACCTTTCATGTGGCCCGGGGTGATCACGTTGTGGTCATCGGCCGTAACGGAGCGGGCAAGTCCAGCCTGCTGCGGTGCCTTGCGGGAGCGCAGGAAGCCACAAATGGCGTGGTGGAATACGGCGCCAATGTCGCAGTCGGTTACTTCGCACAGGAGCACGAACAGATCGATGGCGCGCTGACGGCGATCGGCAATGTGAGCGATTCCATATTGACCACCGAGAAGGAACGTCGAGCCCTCCTCGGATCGTTCGGTTTGCCGTCCAAGGCCGCCGATCAGATGCCGGACTCGCTCTCGGGTGGGGAGCGGGCCAAGCTGGGCCTGGCCCTGCTGTCAGCGGGCCAGTCGAACTTCCTCCTCTTGGACGAACCGACCAACAATCTCGATCCATCCTCCATCGCCGCCGTCGGGACCATGCTGGGAACCTGGCCTGGGACGATCATCGCCGTGAGCCACGAGCGGGGCTTCGTGGAGGCGCTCAGGCCGACCTACTGCCTGCGCCTGCCGGAGGAGCTCTACACGCACTGGCGCGATGAGTACCTCGACGACGTCGAAATGCGATAGCGGGGGAGTTACGACACCCAGATCTGGGCCGGCCAGAGCACTCCCTCGTCGAAGGCAATGGCCTTGGACCCGGTCACGGTCAGGGGGTTGGCGAAGTTCTGCACCTTGGAGTTCGCAATCACGGCCCACGTGTCGCGGTCGGCATAGATGTAGGGAATGTCCTGGCCCAGGTACTGATTGACCTGCTGGTACGCCTTGACGCGGATGGCCGGATCAGTGGTGGACCGACCGAGAGTCATTGCCGCCTCAATCCGGGGATCGGAGTTGCGTGCCATGTTGAGAGCGAGCGGAGGCTTCGTGTTCTTGGAACTCCACCACACGTAGTTGAGATCAGGATCGACCGCACCGAACTGCCGCCAGGTGGTGGCCTGATAAGTCCCGGCCAGCGCTTCATTGATGAGCGTCGACTGGGCCAAGGTGTTGATGGACACCTTCATGCCGACCGAGGTGAACTTCTGTTGGACGAATTGTGCCGCCCTCGCCACGTCGGAGTTGCCCGTCGCATTGAGTGAGAACGAGACGGGCTTTCCCGTTGCGCTCTCAATCTGCTTGACCAACTTTGCCGCGCCCTTCGGGTCATAGGACGGGTATGCGGTCTTGGTGAAGTACCGGCTTCCCGGCAGGAAGAGGCCGTTCATGGGTGCGTTGATGCCCTTGTCGATGACCTTGGAGTACTGGGCGGAGTTGGACGCCTTGGCCATGGCCACGCGCAAGGTGTGATTATTGAATGGAGCAGATCCGGTGTTGAGCATCAGGCAGTTCACCGTGGGCTGCCCGAGGATCGCTCCACTGTTGTCGTAGTACGACCACTTCTTATTGCCCCGGAACTGAAGTAGGGCAGTGGGGGAACTCGTGTGGATGATGTCAACAGTTCCCGTTTCGAGCGCATTCACCCGGGCATTGGGGTCGATGATCGGTTTGAATGTGATCTTGCTCAAGTAGGGGAGCCCGCTGCGCCAGTAGTGCGGATTGGCGGTGGCCGTGAAGTGCACGTTGGGGATCCACTCCCCGAAGACGAACGGTCCCGTGCCCACCGGATGGCTGGTGCCGTTGGGGTTGTTCAGCATGGAGGGCGCCGCGATGTAACCAATCTGTTGATCGGCCAGGTAATAGGGAAAGGGAGCCCAAGGTGCCTTCATATCGACGCGCACGGAGAGGGGGCCGGTGATGACGACATCGGCGACCATGGCGGACAACGCAGGCCCTGTCAGGATTGAGGACGCCTGCTTCTGGGTGTTCAAGAGGAGAGCTGCAGCGTTCAGGGGAGTGCCGTCGTGGAACACGATCCCCGGACGCAGAGTGATGGTCCATGCGGTGTAGTCGTGGTTCGCCGTGATGGACTGGGCCAGGAACGGTTCGACCACGCCGGCACTGTTGATGATGGCCAGGGGGTCGAAGACGCACCTCGCGTAGAGGTACCCTCCCTCGTCCCACCTCGCAGTCGTCGGATCGAAACCACCCTCTTCGGTGTCGATGCCGAAGACGATCGACCCACCCCGCTTGGGCTTCGCCGTGGAGATCCCATTCCTGCCTGAGCCATTGGTGAGCGAGGCACCGGCCCACTCGGCCCCGGACCCCAGGAGGGTGGCACCGGCACCCAGGGCAACGGCCCCGGCCAGGAATGATCGACGATCGATGGCGTGCGTCATTGCAACCCCCCATGGGTCCGGTTCCCGATCACGAAGAATCCACTGAGCATGGCTCCGCCGGCAGGTTACAACTCCCTGCTCGGTTGTGGGCGGCACCGTGTGATGTGCCATTCTGGCGTCGTAAGTTCGCACGGAAGAGGAGGCTGATGGCAATCGCAACCGGTGACCGGATACCCGACGTGAAGGTCTTCACGTTCGGCGAGAACGGGCCCGAGGTGACCTCTTCGAGCGAGGTCCTCGGCTCGGGCAAGGTGGTCCTCTTCGGCGTACCGGGGGCCTTCACCCCTACCTGCTCGGACCACCACCTCCCCGGATTCGTCTTGCGAGCCGAAGAGCTCAAACAGAAGGGCGTCGACCGGATCGTCTGTGTCTCGGTCAACGATCCCTTCGTGATGAGTGCCTGGGGGAACGACCAGAATGTGGGCCAGTCCATCGTGATGCTGGCCGACGGGAACGGTGCGTTCACCGAGGCAGTCGGACTGACCATGGACGGCAGCGGCTTCGGATTGGGCTCTCGCTCCCAGCGCTACGCGGCCATCGTTGAGGACGGCGTCGTGACCTGGCTGGCCGTGGAACCCGGACCGGGACTCAACGTGAGCTCCGTGGAAGAGGTCCTGGCTGCCCTGTGATCTCGCCGCGCCGGGAGAAGCCACCATCGGGTTGAGAACCCGGCGGACCGAAGTCTCGTCACGTCACCCAGAGGCCAAGGTTGTACATGGCCTGGAAGAGAAGGGCGAGGATGATACTTCCCCCCAGGAACAATGAAATCAGGGCCGCCGATCGCCGAACCAGCAGTGCTGCGCCGATATAGAGGGGAACGGCGACGCTGATGAACCTCGCTTCACCCTCGCTCGATGCGTAGGAGGCGAGCGCGTAGGGGGAGATGGTCGTGCAGGCAGCCAGCAGCACAATGACGAAGGTCACCACGGCGAACGAAACCGGAATGGGGCCAGTCTCGATTCCTGTGGTGATGGCGGGCTCCCCGGATGGCCGCCATCGGGCAACGCACCCGTACACGAGGGAGATCAGGAGAATGGTGCCGAGGACGAGGGCTCCGTCGTCCCACAGCCAGACCCATCTGATGTTGGTGAACGTCGGTGACGTCCCACCCAGAGGTGGTCCGGGACCGACCAGATAATGGCGCAGCGCGAGCACGTTCCGGTAGAGGCCTACGAAGGGAAAGTGCTCAGAGCGCTTCCAGAACTTCTGCACAGTGACGAATTCGAAGGGCTGACCGAAGCGCGCCCACAGGTACATCATGTAGGCGAACACGCCGATCCCGCTGATGGCCCCGCAGCCCACCACCCAGCGAACACCCTTGCCGGCCAGGGCAACGGCAACCATGAGGGCCAGTGTCAATGCGATGGACTCTGGAGACGTCGCCGAAGCGAAGCCAGCCACCAACGCTGCAGCAAGGAACTGCTTGCGCTCAAGAAGGGTGAGCACCGCAACAATTTCGAGCGCGAAGAGTGACTCGGAATAGGGCGACATCAGGAAGAGGGAGGCAGGGAACCAACAAAAGAGCAAAGTGGCCAGGAGGCCGACCCGTGGGCCGAAGAGCTTGGTCGCCAACCGGTAGAGCAACACCGCTGCCGCAGTGAAAGCCGACCATGCCACCAAGGTGGCAGATTGGAGGTAGGGCAACAGCCCGAGTGACAAGCCGTGGGCGAGGGTGACCATGAGTGGGTATCCGGGGAAGAAGGCGGTCTGCCCGGCGGCGTGCACCGAGTAGCCATGCTGCGCAATGTCCACGTAGTAGGCACTGTCCCAGCGAT